>Ga0222710_1000589_pt1 | contig 16099 bp, 9 predicted proteins | sample AntAcemetage1696_FD_181143 | JGI IMG/M metagenome (GOLD analysis project Ga0222710, IMG submission 181143) | Saline water microbial communities from Ace Lake, Antarctica - #1696 | ecosystem: Environmental > Aquatic > Non-marine Saline and Alkaline > Saline | place: Antarctica: Ace Lake... | reverse complement strand
ATTTTTCACACCCAAACCGGCCATCGCGTGTTTCCCCAGATCGCCACCAGTATCGCGTTCACCGCCGGTCGGTTTGAACACCACTATGGTTCCGTCGCCGCCGCCGCACGCCAGCGCGCCGGTCACGGAATCTCGGACCACGCAGGTTAGGCGCCGCTTGGCGCCGCCAGCCTCGGTTCGATCCCGGTCGGGTTTCTGTGTTTTATTTTTCACCGACTCCTCCCCAACAAGCTCGGGAAACGGCCGTAAAAAGAACATACTCCCGTCAACAAGGTCGAACATCCGGATGGCACACGACGGGTCGTTCACGGAAACCACTGCGACGACGTTTGCGTGCGCCACGCAAACGGTTTCAAAAGAAACAGAGTCCACGGGGAGCTTGAAGTGACACGTTTGCGTCCATTGCGCAGACTGGTGTTGCTTTTTCGCGACGCGCGTCTCGTCAAATGTGATTTTTGATGAGTCACCAGACGCGTGTCGCGTCAGGCTCGCGTCCGCCGACAACGTCACGATCGCCGGCGTGTTTTTGTCGCCACCTTTTTTGTTTTCGTTTTTACCGAAACCGTCGTCAACAAGCACGGTTTCGATTGTCGTTTCCGTTTCGAACAAAGTGACGGCATGGCAAAACGAGTCTTCAGTTGTATCGGCACCGAACACACACACGCACCGCATCAACGAGCCTCGTTCGTGTGACTGGTACGTTATTAAGAAACTCGTCGCCGGCGATGATGATGTATCGTCATTTTTTTTCAAAAACGAGGTCGGCGTTTGAGAAATATGCGTGACTTTGCACTTTTTCTTCGCCAGCTGTTCAGGTACCTCCACGTCACATTTGAAAACAGGCCGGGTCCGGTCATCTACTTGCCAAATTGACACGTACCCGGTGTTATCGCCGGTACACAAGGTTGCACCGTCATTACTCCAAGACATGGCGTCAATGGAACGACTCGAGTGTTTCACCGCGTTTTCCGCGGCGCGCTTGGAGTGCGGGCTCCAACTGTGATTGATAAAACAACGTCAGTCTTGTGCATCGCGATGTATGGACAAACAGTCAGGGCAGAGGTAAGACGTCCCTTCGCAGGACGAGTATGGGCAAACAGGGAGGCCGGGATTTAGTGAAACACAAACTCACAGTTTCAAGCACCCGTCCGTGTGCGCCACGGCGAGGATTGTTTTGTGCGGGTGCCACTCGATACACGACACGGAAACGCCTTCGCCTCGGTCGCCGGGGACGCATAGGGGGCGTCGCGGGTCAAGTGGCTCGCCGTCCTCTGTGGGGTGGGGATGGGGAAAAGGGTGAATTGAAGGATGAATGAAGGGATGAAGGGAGAAGGGATACATAAAGAGGATGAATAGTGAGAAAAGAACAGAAGAGTAAAAAGTAAAGTCAACATCATCGGCGAAAAGAAAAAACACGCCGATATCGATGTCGTTCCCGCGTTCCCGTTTCCGTACCTGTGTACACGCCCAATGCGCCGTCGCTAAAAGCGACCGCGAGCAATGGCACGCCCGCGAATTTGTTCCCCGAATTAGTCTCACCGAGAGGGCTCCACGACGTGTGCGTGGGCGTCCCGTTGGCCTGAATCTTTGAAGAGAAGTAGACCATCTTTTCAGCCGTTTGCGCGTGCCTTAGTGCCGTGCCTCTCTTGGACCAGCCGTGTGCGCGCACACGAGCGCGGCAACCGGGAGGGTCTCAGACACACGCGCCGGGTACGCCACCCTGGCTAGTGCGAGTAATGCAGCGCCCTGGCCGGTAGTATATCGACGCCCGCCGGCGCCGCTCACAACGCGCCCGGTGCCGTGCACACTGTGCAGATTAGTGCTCGTCGTCGTCGCACGCAAGCTTTTGCGACCGCGAGATTTTCCAAGAGACGAATTGTCACAATCGCGGCACAGCAGTACGCCGCCGGCCATGGCATCCGCGTTCGCGCCCTCTGGGGCGCCTGCGCGCGCGTTCCTGGCGCGCGCGCAGTCGCGGTCCCGTGGTTGCTCCTCACGCGGTTCCCCAGGACCCACCAATCCGTCGTCGTTACGCCGCCGGTGCCGGTTACCAATCACTTCGTTTCCCCGGAACGACGTTTCGCGGGTGGTGCGATCTGTGGTGCCGAGGGTGTTGCGTGAGGACGGCCGGACGTCAGGCGTGGGCGATGAAACGGCGAAAACAAGCTCTAGCGACAGCACGCAAATTGAACTCCACCTCGTGGACGCCCGGGCCGCCGCGGCCGCCGCGGACACCGCGGCCTGCGTCGCGGAGAAGGAACACGCGGTTTTCCTTAAATCGAACAAGCTACTGCTCGACAATCGCACCGCGGAGGCGCAGAGCACTCGTAACACAGCTGCCCGGGCCTTGGAAGTCGCGGTCCGGGCGCGACAGAAAGCGGACAAGGCTGCTGCGTTCGCAACGAAGCGACACGAAATCGCGTTGGAAGAATCACGAAGCGAAGCGTGTTTGAGTGAAGCGGAGGCGGTCGCCGTGGCTAAAAGTAAAAATCCATCCGACGCGGCGCTAGAAGATCCCGATTGCGCACGGCGTGAGCGACGCGCGAAAATTAAACGCGAGGAGGCGGAACACCAGGCTCAAATGGCGGCGAGTGAACAGGCGTTGACTCAAGAAAGACTGGTCGTCGCTACGAAAAAAAACGCGGACCGAACCGCGGCGGCGGCGCACGGCGCGGCGGCTTTGGCGGACGCCGCGGCGGGGAAGCAAAGCGGCGCGAGGTATCCCAAGTTGTGGGACTCCCAGGACTCCCAGGACTCCATGGACTCCGGGGACGAGGGGAGGGATGAAGCTACTGTTAGTAACAGTCGGGGTGGCACTACTGTTAGTAACAGTGCTGTTAGTAACTGTGGTGATGGCGCTACTGGTGCTGGTACTTCTTCTACTGCTACGGGAAATGCCTCACGGAATCAACCGACCCTCCGCGCCGGCAGTACCCACCTGTACCGCGACGACTCCGTTGCCGACACCATCGCCCCGATGCCGGACTGGATGTACCCGCGCTGGCTGGACGTGGTGCCGAGCTTCTTCGGAAGGCTGAATCCAGTCACAGGCGCGCTCGTGTATTACACCGGCGCGGTTTTGCGCGAAAGCGCCGGCGCGCCGTTAGTCGCGGCGCAGTGGACGTTTTTCGTGTTTTTACCGATATTGGGAGCGCAGTTTTTTTGGAGGAAGTGGAGGCACGAAGCGGAGGCGGAACGTATGTACGAAGAGAGCTTACAAGCACACGCGTTGGCGACTGAACAGAGTGAAACACAAACCAAAGAGGCTCTGGAAGCGGCGTGGCCTGGTCAGGAGGGTGACATCGAATCCGACGCGAAGAGTTCGTCAAAACAACTGTCAAAAACGCTAGCCTTGAAGAAACCATTCACGTTTTACCGAAAAAACCGCGTGGCGTGGCTGGATTTGCACCTGGGTTATGCGTTGCTCTGCCCAGCCGGCGCTGTTGGCGGGGACGGGGCGAGCTGGTGGCTTTTGTTAGCGCCGGTGGTGATGTCGTTGCGGTTCGTCGGGGAAAAGGTTTCTTTTTTAAAACCGGTAAGGCGGGTACTAGCGGTTGTCGGCGGAGTCGTCGCGCTCGGGTCGGTTTTGTTCTCCGCTTCCGCGTCGCTAACGCAGGCTTTAACCAGCGCGCGAGGAGGCGGTTGGGTGGGGTGGGTGCTGTCACCAATCGCCCTGGCGGTGACGTACTTTGTGTACCTAGCCCCCGCGGCGTTGCTTCCAGGCGCGATCAAGATGGCGTTTTTTGGCCAAGGCGAATGGTTAACTGATGGGAAATTACTAACTGACACGGAAACAGAAAAGAAACCGTTAACCACGGTGGAGCAGGAAACGGAACGACGGAGTCAGCGGGTTTGGCAAGTCGTTGGTTTCTGCGCGTTCGCGGTGTCGCTCGCGACCGGGAGCGACGTCCCAATTTTTATATGTTTCTTCGCGCAACTCCTGAAAAAGAACCCGGGCCAGATGCTTCAGATTTTCATCGACAAGGGGGATAAGAACAAAGCGGCGTTTGATCAGAAAATCGCGGACGCGGCGGGGAGCGCTTTTAGTAAACTGAAGGGGAAGGGGAACGGGCGGAATACACCAGGAAGCGCGCCGTAGCGCGGGTAGGGTTACGGAAATGATGACAATCATAAAACAGTACCAGCACCGCTCCACCACCCCCTAACTCTTTGGAAAAATCGTCGTCGCTTCGCCCCCGGTTCCTCCAACGGCCGCGGCAGAGGGAACATTTGCACGTCCGTTCCCAAGCCCCCCAGGGCTTCCAGGGTTTTCTGTGAAAGGGAAACGCGTCAGGTGACGAATGATGGAGAATCGCATTCTAAGAAAACAGCAACGAAAACAAACACAAAAGAGTCAAGACCCTTGGTGGACAGGCTTTTAATAGTCTTATGCCCCCACGCGAGATCCAGTCGGGATTGAGTGTAAAAAGGGCTTGACGACAGTGGTGACTTGTAAATAACAGATCAGGAGTCACATAAAAACTTACCTCATCTTTAGCAGCTGCGCCATTCGCCACCGATGCTTTGAACCGTTCGAGTTTTGATGCAAGCAGAGCCTTAGCCTCCGCCACAGCCTCCATTGTTCCCTGTTTAGCAGCTTGTTCAGCACCTTGATACCGAGTAAACAGGTGCGGCAAGATACTTTTAATGTCTGGATGTTAGAACGAGTTACACCGCACCATCCAGTTCTTTGTCCACTCTTGTGTAGCCTCGGGAAACAGCAATTCGGAGGAATACATCCCGAGGAGCAGGTAGTAGTCCTCGGGCTTCGTGTACGCGGCTTCGTGTTCTTCATCAGTTTCGAGTTGAACGGGGACGCCTAACGAATCGATGGGGCAAGGTAACAGGGCCAGCAGCGAATTTCATAGGCGAATTGATGACCTTGTCCGCCATGTCAATCATAAACAATCCGAGGCCGAGGCCTTTGTATTTCTCCTTCACGTGTATCCTCTGTACGAACAAGCAGTCGCCTCCATTTATCTCTTCAAGGAAGTGCTCATCTTGGATTTTATCAAGCAACATCCCAAGCTCCTGCTCTTCATTACCGAGTGGATCGAGGAGCACCTCGTAGTGTTCGTCGTCGCTAACGCCGAAATTGCCTAGACTACCTGGTATGTTGCTTCGGTGCACCTTCAAGCAAGCAATCCAGCCGGCTTTTTCTTGTCCACCGTCGTATTTCTCGTATTGTAGTACGCCGCGCCATGAAGTCGTGAAGACATCTTCCCACTGCTCCAGGGGGCCGTCCCCGCAGGTTTTGTGGCAGCTGAAGTTAACACTGAAGGTGCCTTCCATGGACTCGTCTTTAAACGTGCCAACGAGATCGGCAAGCGGGTCCGACAAAACAACGAAATCTGCATCACTTCTTTTGCAGCGCGGCACCGGCTTCTTCGCGTGGTAAACGCCATTCCTTAAATCCGTTCCCAGACGAGGCGTACGCTCGGGTTCGGCGTCCTCCTCGTCCTCCTCGCCGCGTGTCCGCTTCATCGGAAGCGCCAGCGGTTCTGACAAGACAAAATCGACGACACAATTTATGACCGAATCTCCTTCTCGTCCTAGCCATTCAATCATTCCTTCGCGCACGGTCTCCAGGATGTCCTCCCGTCGCCCCGACGCGTCCACGAACAACGTGGCGAAACTCGTTTCGTACGACGCGGCGACTACGTCGCAGCACGTCGCGGTTTACAAACCCCCGGGTGGCGTTGGGTCAGGGCACACGGGGGACGCGGTGAAGGATCTTGAGGCGAAGCTGGCGTACATCACGGAAACGGTACCTTTGAAGGCGGAGAACACCAGCGGGTCTACCGCGGGTGCTGGGTCCGGGGAGTTCCACACGTACCGGGCGTCACGGAGACGGGAGCAGATGCGGCTAGAGGCGATGGACAAGGAAGACGCGGCGAACACCGCGAAGGAGGCGTTCGAGTTGAGACGGGACGAGTTCGCCGCGAAGCAGGCGGCGGAGGATGGGAAGAAGCGAAACAAACGTCAGCGACGGAAAGAAACGAAAAAAGCGAACAAGAAAGCGAAGACCGGGGCGGCCGGGGTCGGGGAAGGCGAGGTGGGTTCTCTGGAGGAAAACGGCGACGGCGCGTCTGCTGACGACGACGACGACCAGGACGGGGAACGGTTCCAGGACCTGGACTAGTCGAACCATAGCAGCACCTAGCTCTTGTGTCATCTCATTTTCCGCTGATGAAACATTTTCGCAACAAAATAAACAATGGATAACGCGCGTCACTCCTCGCCGCCCTGGCGCGATGTCCACCGCGATGCCCTCGGTGCGCGCCGCTGCACCGGCGCAGCGTGTCACACTCCGCCGGCCAAGCAATCGTGTCGTCCAAAGCTCGCGATGCGTATCGCGCCACCCAAGCCGACGGCAGGCAGTCGTTGTGTTTGCGCAAGCCGCCGACAAACTAAACGCCGGCCAGACGAAATCGCAGCTCACCGCGAACGCGCCTGGGGACACTCCCGAGAACGTGTTGCGGGTTTCGAGGGGCACGTCCTTCGAGGGTTTAAAGTCCGCGTACGGGTTGGCGCTTGAGGCCGCGGAGGCGTTGGATGGCGATGACGACGAAAAGGTCGCCCGAGTGACGAAGGTGGAGTGGGCGTTCGATTGCCTGATTGCGGAGTCGCGGGTATTTTTTACGAAAAGCGTGGAAGCCGCGCCGAACGACGCGAACGCCGTGTTTCGTCTTGGAAACTTCTACCAGACCCTGGGGAAGCTTAAAGAAGCAGAAACCGAGTACCGGAAAGCATCGGTGTTAGACAACACACACGTAGACGCCATGAACAACCTAGCGTTATGTTTAACGCAGATGAACAAAATCGACGAAGCCGAGGCGTATTTTCTGCGGTGCGTAGAGATCGATAACAAGTGCGTTGACGCCATGTTCAACTGGGCGACGTTGAAGCTTGAACACAGGCAGGACTTGGACGGGTGCAGGGTGCTTATCGACCAGATCGTCATGATCGACCCAACCCTGAAGGAGCACAAACTAGTCAAGGCGCTGAGAGGGGAGGATGAAGAGACGGAGGAAAAGACGCCTTTTCTGAAAGACGTGAAAGGATTTAGGGACGTGTAGCTACTTTAAGGTAGTCCTTCCACGAATCACGGTTTCAATGGTGTCTATTCAGCGTAACAATCGCATGCATTTGGTGTGTCTCTGTTCGAACGTACGTTAGGCGTACGTATCATCATCACGACGCCAACCAAATGCCTAAATCCGGAACCCGGAACACGCCAACCAACGTCACCGCCCGACACCGTCGTCGTCGTCCATGGCGAACATCTCGGGGTCCGCGTCGTTTTCGTTTGGCGGCGCGTTCGAATTCGCGGCGTCGCCGGTCGCGCCCGCCACCCCTTCCCCCCCGTTCGCCTTGGCAAGCCGTTCCCCGATCGTCTTCGCAAGCGGCGCTTCTTCCCACCGCAACAGCGCCCAGTCGATTGTTTTGAAAAACGCGTGCGCCTTGACCTCCTCCGCGCCGCCCCGCGTGCCGAGCCGTAGGGACGGGTCGCGTTGTAACAACCTGCGCAACAAGTCTTTCAACTCGGCACTCGTGACCGGAACCGCGGGGAACTCCAACGCCTGGTGGATGATGTTGTGGAACGTCTGCTCCCGCCGGCTCGCCCGGAAAGGCGTCACCCCGAACACCATCTCGTGGATGAAAATACCAAACTCCCACCAATCAATGCTCGAGGTGTGCCCCGTGCTGTTCAGCACTTCGGGGGCGAGGTACTCCTCCGTGCCCACGAAGCTGAGAGATAAAAAAAGAAAGTGTCAGTCTCGTATAGGCAATCAGGGAGGCGGAATGTGGTGGGTGGGAAATACTTACCTGTTGGTAAACGCAAACGGCTCGGCGACGATTCGGGGGTAACCGGCGTTTTGACCGCCGCCGCCGCCGCTCCCGGGAACGCGAATGCCGGTGGACATGGAAAAGCCGCGGCCAACCAAACTCGGGCTCGCGCACCGGCCGCCTTTGCCGAAGGAACCCGGAGGCTGGTCCACCGATACGCGGCCGCCGTTGAACCCGTCGCGGTTTTTTTCTTGCGAAGGCGCCACGAGTGTGTCTTTGGGTGGGTTGGGGGTGGTCGTCGCGCTGATGTCGTGAAACTCACCGGTGGGAACCGAACCCGTGTCCCTGGAACCGGCGTTCTCTGCGCGATCCGACCCCGAACCGGTTCGCGGCGCACCCACGTCCCGCCCGCGCTCGTCAAGCATCACGACGTGCGCCCTGGACGACGCGCAGTAGGAGAGGTCGAAGTCCGTGACGACGACGTGCCCGTCTTTTCTTAAGAGCACGTTTTCCGGTTTTAAGTCCCGGTAAATGAACCCCATGAGGTGCAGGTACTGTAGCGCGCACAGCACTTCGGCGGCGTAAAACTTGCCAACCTTTTCCGCGAACCGCTTGCCAGGCGCTCCCTGCAACGTCTCGTAAAGCTCGCCGCCTTCGCAGAACTGCATCACGAAGTACAGGTGCGTTTCGGTTTGAAACGCGGCGTACAGGGTGGCGCAAAACGGGTGGTCCAGGGATTCAAGAATCGTCCCTTCCGTTTTCACCCGGTGCAGTTTGTTCCGGTCGCGCATCTCTTGTTTGGACAACACCTTCATCGCGAACAAAGGTTTTGGATCGGTCGCGGCGGTACCGGCGGCGGTACCCGTGGTGCTGGATGACGTACTGGACGCCGCCGTGCCGTCAGCCGCAGTACTGGTACCCGCAGTACCACTCCCTCCCCGCAGCGCCACCAAGTGCACCGACCCGACGTCGCCGTGGCCTAGACGCTTCACGGGGGTGAAGTCATCCGGGGTGAGGCGTTCCGGTCGTCCGTTTCGCGCGTGCGTCTCCACCACGTTTCTCAGCGCGCGCCAGTTCGGATCGGAGGCTTGGTGCGGTTTCGGCTTGGCCACGACGCCCACCATTTTTTTCCAAGGCAGATCCTCGTCCGCGAGATCCGCGATCGCGCCGCTCACCTGCGCCGCTGTTTTCTTGCTGTACTGCTTCATGCCCGCGTCGAAACTCGAATCCGGGCGAAGCGGGTCGCTGTCGTCGAACCGCCCGTCCACGGAATCCACGGACTGTTTGCTCGTACGCGTTTCATCGTCTCCACCGCTGCCCGCGGAGGTTTTGTCGCCTTTTTTGTAAACCTGATTGTAAAGAAATAAATGTCAGTCCCGTATGGGCAATCGCAGAGGCGGAACGTGTTGGGTGGGAAATACGTACCGTGACGTCCACCTGGATCCCAGCTAGGAACCGGATCTTGCCAAGCTCGTCCCGCACGGGGGCTAACGTGAACATGTTCCAAAACGGCTTCCCCTGTTTCGTGTAGTTCAATAGTCGGACGGTACACTCGCGGCCCTCGTCGACGGCGCTGCGGATCTCCTGGACGGCTCGTTTGTCCGTTCTTTCGCCCTGTAGGAACCGACAGTTCCTTCCCAGAATTTCTTCCCTTGTGTACCCGGTGAAATCGAGGAAGCCGTCACTCGCGAACACAATCGGGGTGTCCGGTAAACTGGGATCGGCGATGACGAAGGATTGCTGGATCCGCTCCAACGTGGTGGCCATGTCCAAGCCGCCCCTCGTGAACCGTTCGCTTGGTAACTCGCCGCCAGTCGTTAACTCGCCTTCGTCGGTCAATCCCCCAATTGCGTTTCCCCGCTCGAACGTTGTCACCGCGGCTTCCACGTCATCCACTTTGTGCGTGTTGCTCTGTTTCAAGCGCGCGTCGTACTTCACAAGCAGCGGGAGGCCTTTTTTGTCGCTCCGCGTCGTGGAGTACTGGTGTTGCGAAGATTTGCCCTCCACGGTACCCCACTCGCTTCCGTCCCCATCCATGGTACCCCACTCGCTTCCGTTCTCTCCGCCCACGTACGCGCCACCCTCCGTGCGTGTGGTGACATCAACCTGTACTCCGATGAACTTCGCCACCGTACCGTCCGCGAGCATCACGGGCGCCACGGTGAGCAGGTTCCAAAATTTCGTCCCATCTTTGCGGTAGTTCAGCAACCGCACCGTAATCCTCTCACGGTTCCGCACCGCCTCCCCGATGCGTCTCACGTCCTCCATGTTCGTCTCAGGCCCTTGCAGGAACCGGCAGTTGTTGTTCAGAATCTCGTGGCTTTCGTAGCCGGTCATTTTCAGGAAGCCGTCGCTGGCGTACACGATGGGGCAGTCGGGGAGCGTCGGGTCGCACACGGTGAACGTGTGCCGAAGAGAGGCGAGCGCCATGGTCAGGCCCTTGGACGCCTCGGGGGCGGCCCCAGCGCCAACGCCGGCTCCGGCGGACATGGCGGCGGACGAAATCAAACGCGATTAGCCAAACGCGGGGCTGACCTCGGGAGTGCCAGAACAGAAACGCGCGTCGAACGACCGCCTTCCTTGGCTGCCGCGCCCTCGGTGCCCTGCTGACTGGTGAGATTGGATTGGATGCCAGCTCGGTGACAGGACGACGCTATCCACCGATTTGGCGCGTTTGTCGACGATCGATTCCCTGGCTAATACAGACATTTCGACGGGCGATGAATCAGGGTTTTTCACAATCATTTCTTATATGGGCAAACAGTCATGGGATTTGGGAAATGCAACCTGTCGAGGTGTTACTCTTTCCCTCTCGATCCTAAGCGCGTTCCACCCCCGCCCCTCGCGCACTCAAACACGCGCCCGTGCACCGCACCGCTCGTTTTGACACCATGGTGTTTTCACGCACGGAGCACACGCCGCTGTTGACCGGAGGTGCGTGATTTCGCCGTCGCGTGTCCGTGCCACGCACGAGGGTGTTTGGCAGGCCTGACGTGCACGTCGGGGCTAGGGGCTAGCGCTTCGCTTGCCTCGCCAATCTCCCCAGCCCACGTTTCCTGACCTCGCCATCCCCGTATCGTGTACCGACCACACCCACAGATGAGCACCACGCCGCTCGGTTCCCCGTGATGCGTGTCGTCACTGGCGTGGCGGTCGTCGCCCTCGGCCTCGTCGCCGTCGTGGTCTCCGGCAACCTCGGTGCGATTTCCGGTTCCCTCGCCACGCTTGGGCAAGGGCAGGCGGCGGAAGGCACGGAAGGGGCGTACGAAAGCGCCGAGGCCGTGCGGCGCAATGCCGCGGCGGAAGCCGCGTTCGCGAAGCAAATCTCTGTGAACGCCAAGACCGCGGCGGAGACGGCGGATTCCGTGTACGCCGCCGCGCAGGCTGAGGCGGAGAAACTCAATCGACTCGCGTCGCAAGCCACGCGGTCGTACGAGCTCGCGTCGGTTGAGGACCGGGACGCCGGGGATGCGGCGACGATGGGCACTCAGGAAACCGAAGACGACGCCCTCGGGGAGGACGCCACCCTAGTCGCGGTAACCGCGACGTACACCGCGGCGAGAGAGGAGTACCAAGCAAGCACCGATGCGCTTGTTGTGCTTTCTTTGGCCAGGTCCGAGGCGAGCGCGAGCGCGGAAGCCGCCAACGTGGCGCGCGCCGCCACGTCCGAAACCGCGGACGCCGCGAAGTCGCAGGCGGACGCCGCACACATCACCGCCGCGAAGGCGAACTTGGACGCGCAGCTCGCGAAGGAGGTTGGCGAGGAGAAACCGGGGGCGGCTATCGCGAGGGCGGAGGGCGTGGCGCGCGCGAGCGCGGGTGCGAAGGCGGCTGAAATCGCCGCCGGCAAGGCGGGGCGCAGTTTCAGCGACTCCGTGGCGAACTTTGAGGGCGCTAAGCTTTTGCTAAAGACGGCCACTGAGAGTTTCGATATCGAACAAGCGCGGAACGCTGAGTTGGCCCGTGTCTCCACGGAAACAGAGGCGCGAATGATTGACCAGAGCGACCGCGCGGCAAAGGCGAAAACCGCCGCCGCCGATCGCGTCGCCACGAGCGTTGGTTTGTACCTGGACGCCTCGGTTATGAAAGCGGAGATGAAGGACAAGGCGGACAAAGCGCTCGAGGCCGCCGCGACCGCCACTGCGGTTGCGAAAACCAGGGCGGAGGAATCCAAAGCCGCGACGTCGATGGCGCGCGCGCGGAGCGACGCGTACGACGTGAGCGCCGCGGAGCTCGTTTTGGCGGAGCGAACGGTGGAGGTGGAGACGATGAAGATGCGCGCGGTGCGGAACGCGAAGAGCGCGGCGGCGGCGGCGAAGGCGGAGACGCAGGGGGTGGAGACGGAAACGAGGTGAGAAGGGAAACGGGTGATGAGCGTGATAAATAACTACAAGATGTGTGTTTACAATTTCGGCTTTGGAATTTCTTTCGGCGAGACTGCCGGATCCTCGCCGCGAGGTTTTGGGCACCCTTTTGGTTTTTGTCTCGGCACTTCAGGCTTGGTCGTGACCTGGTCTGGCACGTTGGTTTCAAGTTCGTCGGCACCCGGATGCGCTGGCCAAGGTCTTTCTTTTGGGTTTTTGCGCTTCGTCTTTTTGGAAACGGGCGCCGCGGGGACCGTCGCGGCGGGCGACGCAATTTGTGTCTGGCGTGGTTTTTTGCCCCCGGCCGGTTTCGCGTCGACAGCACTTCCATCAACTCGTTTCGGCTTAGTCTGGGACTGTTTGGACTTTTTGGCCACCGACACGTTCGATTTCGTAACAGCCTTGACGCGTATCTTCGCCGCGTCATTTTCGTTTTCGTTTCCGTCCCGTGTGCTCTCCGAGTGCAACCGGCGCAGCGTTTCGTTGGCGACGATATCCCTCAACCCGCCGCCAACGTTCGCGCCCGGACTGCGCGATTCAGGGACGAACCACCGCGAAGCGCCGGTTCCGGAACGCGTCAGCGACGACCCGTAACTGCCGAAACTCGGGGTGTTGCTTTTCGAGTTAACCGCAGCGTTCGCCTCCTCCTCGCGGAGAATCGCGGAAAGAGACGGGCCCGGAGAACTTGCAGTCGCGGCGGGCGTGACGGAACTCGGCTTAGCAGCGATCGCCCATGGGCTTTTTTGTGTTTCCAAAGAGCTGACCCTCGCCGCGCCGCGTCCTCCGTAGCTGCCTTTTGAAAACGCGAGCTGCGTCAGGGACACGGCGACGGCGCCGCCTGTGTTGACCGCTCTGATTTCGCGACGAGGCGAGTACGTTATGGACGTGTCCAAAGAGGAAACACTGTTGCTTTTGCTTGCCGACACAATGTCCCTCGCCGCTGTCGCGGAATAGCCCCGCGCGCGATCCCGCGCTGCCGCGGACTCGCGCGCCTGCGCGGCTGCGATTTCGCGAAGCGAGTGGGACTTCGACGACGAAGGCGCTGAGCCGCCGAGGGGCGAGTGGGACGACCCGGCTGAGTCCCACGTTCTGGGAGGCGCGTTTTTCGCCGCATCTCGCTCGGCGGCGTCCTGGGCGATTGCGGCGTCGCCGCCGCCTCGCGAATACGCGTCTTCAAGCGCGCCTGACAGGAACAGGGAAAGACCGCCTCGCGCGACTCGCGACGCCGCGGCGTCGTTCGCGCCTCTGCGCGACCGAGACGAAACGCCGGCCGGTGTTTTTGATCGAGTAACTGGTAACGGCGTTGCGGGCGGGCGAACGACGCCGCGTACTCTGGTGTCAAGCCAACTCGGCTCATTTGTGCTGTGACGCGACAACGGTCGAGGTGAACTCGTTTCGCAGAGTAACACGTCGTCCGGATCGCGCGACGGCGACGGTGATTGGGTTTCGCCGCCGCAGTCGCGGTCGTCATCCAGTACCGTCTCGTTCGCGTTCGGTCGATTTGTCCGGCGGAGCTCCTCCCAAACCTCCGATTCCAAATCCGAATCCCAGATTGATTCATGGGAAGTGCCGTTTCGCGTCACACGAACGCGCGCGTTCGGTTCGTCAACGCCGTTCTCGTCCGTGTGTCCCGCGAAGTCCGCGAACGTAGCGAACGTACGTTCCGCGCCTTCAATGGAATCGTCGCGAACACGTTCCGCGAAGAATTTTTCCAATTCCAAAAGCACTTCAGTTGATACGCCTGGAAATTAAAAAGAAAGTGTCAGTCTCTCGTAATGTGTATGAATAAACAGTCACCCGTAATCGGGCCGAACAGTCGTTGGATTTGGGAAAGGCCCAAGGCCGTACCTTCGAAAACGGAACCCCCTCTTTCGGCGCAAACCGCGTCCATGTTTTCCACCGCGAAGCGCACTACGTGCGAGAACAACGTCTCCGCGCCGACGCTTCGGGCAAACTCGGCTAAGTCGAAAACGCACCTCGAATCCAACTGGTGGTGGGCCAGGGAATGTTGCGCCAAGGCTCTCAGGGAAGGGACTTCGCGGTTTTTTGGAGGATTTCTCGGTTTGGACGAGGAGGGCGGCGCGTCGTCCTCCCCAAACCAACACGCGTCGGGCGTTTCGGGTTCGTCCGTTGAGTCGTGTGACTGGTCGTCCGACTCTTCATCCGATGCGACAGACGTATCGTATGTTGATGACGAGTCCCCGGACGACGCGGCGATTCCGTCCGCCGCGGTTGAGAACAAAACGTCCTCGTCGTCGTGTATCCCATCCCCATCCTCCGCTCGCGAAACGCGCTCCACCGACGGTCGCGTCAACGCGCGCGTCGCCAACACGTGCATCTCCCCGATGTGCACGGCGGTAATGCGTCGCACACCGTTTACTTTTTTGAACTCGAACGTCGGGGGGGGGATGTTTTGTTGTGTCTCCACGCTTCGTGTCGGTACGTCGAACACGTACAAATCGCCGCCGTCCGTCACGAGCGCGCCTCGAGTTTTGCTCACACCGAGCGAGGTCACGGCGCCGCCTGATTGGCTACCGGAAAACCCGAACCCGCGTACGTGAAACGGAGTCACCGGGGTCGTATCACCCGACCACCAGCCTTGCACCTCACCGAGGTTGGTGCGCATTAACGACAAAAAGGTTCCAGCGGCGATGCCGACGATTTTAGTACCGACGGCGCTTCGCTTTGTGTTCTTTCTACTCTCATGTTTCGAGCGATCCTGAGAAGACGGATGAGTGTTCCCGGAAAGTATCGTCGGTACGCGTTTCGGGGCGTGATTACCGTTGCCAAGCGTAAAAACGATTCCCCGGTGGTCTAAAACCACGGTGTGGCGCTTCGCGGCGGACACGGCCGTGACGACTTTCGGTTTCAACGAATCAACGCAAACGGGGGTCCAACCGCCGAGCGCCGATTTATCGTGTGACCGGTGGGCGTTACCCGCGTTTGGCGAGCCGTTTCGTAAGCCTCGCGTACCCGGCGATCCGAAAACGTTATCGCGAGCGTTTTGGTCGTACGAACCGCTCAAAAAAGAGTTGTGTCCGCTGGGCAACGACGATGACGAAAAAACAGTCTCCGGCGCGCCGCGTTCGATCGGCGCCCGTAGGTCGCGTACGCCGAGTTGCCCGTATGTGTTCGACCCGAACCCGAACACCTCGCCGTCGTTTGTCAAAACAACGGAGTGTTTGTTCCCGCAACTCACGTCGCTGACGCGCACCGAACGAAGCGCGCCCAGCACTTGGCGCGGCGTTTGCTGATAAACGTCGTCGTCTTTTGAAACCGTGCTTCCGCTTTGTGACTGTTTGCCTGTGCGATTTTCATGTACAAGTTCACGTCCGACTTCGTACCCCAGCCTCCCGTCCGCGCTTCGCCCCCAGGAAAAAACTGTTCCCGATTTCGTGACGCACAGCGTGTGGTGTTTCCCCGCCGCGACGCGCGTGACGTGCACGGAATTGTGTACTCCAAAGTTTACCAGCGCCGGTCGCACAACGGCGACGTCGCCGGCGAAGACGTGTTCGTCGTTTATGCCGAGCCGTCCGCCGCGGCCGTGGCCCCAGACAAACAAATCGCCGGCATTCGTGCACGCCACGCTGTGGTACTTTGACGCGTCGAAACGTGCGACGCCGGTGGTGCCAACCCCGGCCAGGTCGTCCACCAGTTTTGGACATAAAACGTCGTCGCGCGACCCGTGGCCGAGCGTGAAATTCACGCCGACGCCCCACGAGTACAAGTCGTTTTTTTGGCGGTCCCGAGGCGCGCGTGACACGCCAACACCCCGGTCGCGGTGACGCCGCAGACGCACGGCGAGGACGTCCAGCGGGCCTCTGCCGGCGAAATCGCGTGGGTGGTCCAGGGACGCGCAGTTTGAAAGAAGCAGCGCCGCGACCCTCCATTTCCCGTGGTACATCGCTCGGTGCATGGGTGACCACCCGCTTTCCTTGTCCCGT
>Ga0222710_1000586_pt1 | contig 16182 bp, 16 predicted proteins | sample AntAcemetage1696_FD_181143 | JGI IMG/M metagenome (GOLD analysis project Ga0222710, IMG submission 181143) | Saline water microbial communities from Ace Lake, Antarctica - #1696 | ecosystem: Environmental > Aquatic > Non-marine Saline and Alkaline > Saline | place: Antarctica: Ace Lake... | reverse complement strand
CGAGGAGTCGGTGGAGGAAGGTAGCGACGAGGAGGTTGATGATGAGGAGGAGGAGGAGGACGTTGAGAATGACGTGGAAAACGACGCGGAAGCCGCGTACGCCGCGGAAGCGGCGCTGGCGCGGTTGTATGGCTTCGGGTCCGGTTCAAAAAGTTCGTTGAATGGCGGCGCGTCCAGTTCAAAAAGTTCATTGAATTGCGGCGCGTCCAGTTCGAAGCCGTCAGTGCCGACGATCGACGAGAACGAGGTTGTTGATGATGCGGATGATTTACGTGACGACGACGGCGAAGGCGGTTCTCCTGACGAGTCAGAAGAGCCGTACGACGAAGGCGAAGGCCGGCGGTCGAAGAAGTGGGTCCGCGCCGCGGAGGAGGAGGCAAAGGCGGTTGCGGAACGGCTGAAGCGAGCGGAACGGGCGGAGCGGATGTCGGAACGAGCGGCGAGTCAGGCTGGGGGTGATGACACACGGTCCGTCGGGGGGGCGTCCTCCATGCGCTCCACCATGTCACGGGCGGATATCGGGAACGACCCGGATTTGGTGCGGCAGAAACTGAAGCGCCAATCCGCCAACGCGAAGTCGTCTTTTTCCTCCACGAAACCCGCGGGCACCCGGAACCACACCAAGGACAGGGGGGGGAACAAACGCGGAGGCATGAAAGGACACCAGTTCAAGTACGACGGGTACGGGGGGCAGGCGACGCTGTGAAGTTTTTTTTAAGGTTGTGATTGATCGCCGGAGGTAACACTGAAACGCGTAGTAGTGCGTCGGTCTCACACCAACGGTTGGCCTGTAACTTTGTTTCGCCGAAACGTTTGCCAAACTTTGTTTCGCCAAAAAGTTTCTTTTGCCAAAAAGGTACCCATCGAAAGTTAGTTTCGTTCGTTCGAGGTCTCCCCACCGGCCGAGTCGTCTTTTCTCGACACTCGTCAGTGACCTGTTGACAAACAAATCGTACCTGACGCTCGGTCCGAACTTCGGGAATCACCGACCGTCGGTGTCGTACGACCGACGTAACACGCGAACGTGCCCTCTACGAAACCGGCGGAAAGTTCGTTTCGCGAAAAACGAAACCGCGCCCCGTTCGCCACACCTTCGCAGTCCACCCTTGCGCGGTCCCGGTCCCACTCTCGGGATGGATCCGTATTCGACCTCCCCCGCGACCGTGCTTCTCGCGGAGCTCAAGGCTGGCGCCGGGACGGACGCCACCGGGTGTGCGGTGGATGCGCACCCGGTGTCACTCGGGGTTGATACGGAGCTTCCGCGTTTGGGGCACCCACAGCGCGACACCCGAAACAACGCCGTGGTCCCACTCGTGTCTCCCGGGGGCAACCTTTCGGATTGCGCGGAGTCCACGGGCGCCGCACTCGACGGCATGGACGGCGGGGCGTGGACATCAATGCTCGGCATGGACGACGACGAGGACGTCGTTGCGTTGCTGGCCAGGGCGTTGCACGAAACGCCCCAGCAGTTCCACCCGGGGCAACACGAACAACACCTTTTTTCTGGCGCACGGCTTCACCAGCGCGGAGCCGTGCACCACCCGTACCACGGCGGGGTTACCCGGGGGGTGGTTTCGCAGCTCCGCCGGGTACAAACCGCGGGAGGTGCCATTGGGGTGCACGACTATTCGCCACCACCTGTGGAGTTGGTTTACCCGCAACAACCTTTTTCGGCCGGGTCCCGGGACCACGACGTCACGAACCGAACCCACAACCAAAACCCAAACGCAGACGATCGGGTTTCTTTGGTGGACCGGCTGCGAACGTCGCTGGCGCGCGCCGGCAACGTTCGCAGGAGCTTGTCCTCTCCCGAAACGTTTATGCACGGAAACGGTTCTGGTACCACTGACGCCTACGTTCGCGGTAACACCAACCAGTCCACCGGTTATTACGACTCCGATGATTTGCGCACTTTAACTGACGACGCGTCGCGACAAGCGGAGCACGCTGCGCGGGCGAACGAGCGCGCGCTGTCGCTTCGGTACGTAATTGTATTTCACAAATCCTACACACCGTTTACAGCCCCTCTTTGACGTCCACTCATTAAAAGGAAGTGCCCTACATACATCACAAGTGCACTGTTTGCGGAATATAAGTTACGAACATCACGACCGACTGACACTTTTCGTTCACAATCAAAGGCCGTTTGGGTTTCTGGGCGTCACGCGCCCGCCGTGGCAAACGCGGTGGGAAGCGCACATCACCGCGAAGGACGACGACGGCAACGACACTTCGATCTTCCTAGGGCAGTTCGACGCCAAGGAAAGCGCGGCCCGCGCGCACGACGCCGCGCAAATCAAGCTGTTCGGCGAACCCCCCGCGTGCGGCGAGCTGAACTTTGCGTACGGCGAGTACTCGGAAGTCCTGGCCGAGATGGAAACGTGTTCGTTTGAGGAGTTTGTGCGGACCATGGTGCGGCACGGCCACAGCAACGAAAGGCGTTTGAGCCGGTTCCGGGGAGTGCACGCCGCGTCCGAGGGGAAGTGGGAAGCGAGGCTGGAAAGCGAAGACGCTTCCGAAGACGCGTGAGGCGAACCGAGACGAAACGGGGTACGGTGACTTTGTTATGGCAGCAGTACTTTGGTGCAGCCGGTGTCTTATATAGAGTGTCTTTGACCAGTCAGAGTGCGGCGCACTCTTGTTACTCTGTTTATCAAAAAAGTTAACTTTACCTCAAAGAATTAATCAATTTGTGCAACACTACTACAAGCACCACCCGCAACCCTACTACTTGTAATACTCCTCGTCCACGTCGTCGTACTCCGCCGACCCGGACGCTTTGTTTGTGATGCGCGACAGCTCGCTCATCATGTCGTCGTCGGTGGAGCCGCCGTATGAGCCGGACACCCCGCCCGACCGCGCCCAGGTTCGCCGCCCTCTGCGCGATGACCTGAGCCCGGGCGGAATCGGAGACCCGGTGTCGTCCTGCGAATCACCCGAGTACCGCTGGTCGTCCGCGCCGAAAAAGTCAACCCCGCTTTGGCCCGACCCTAAGCCGCCGGTCAGCGGGGACGGCCTCGGCGACGCGCCGAAGGCAAAGTCGTCGTCGCCTCCCGTTAAGCCCCTGGCCCGGATATGTCTCTGTTGGTTTTCAAGCGCGCCCCCCGCTAACCGCGGTTCCGTGCCTGGAAGCGAATCCGCCCGCGGGCCCGGCTTCGCCTTGAGCCACCGCGTGATGACGTGCCCGCTCAGTTCGAGCTCGCCCCTTTCAAGGGAACCGCCGTAGTTAAACCGAAGCCTTCTTAACAAAACCACCACGCGGTCGCCCGTCCGCGCCAACCGCTTGTCGCTCGGAGTCCCCGTCCGTAGCATCTCCTCCATCTCCAAATCACTCAGCACCCGGAGCGTGACTGATGGAAGGGTAACCTCGGTGTCCTCGCCCGCGTGCGCGTCCGCGTACCTGCGGAAAACGCGCAGTAACGTCAACACCGCGACCTCCGCCGCGGCGGGGGGGAAGCCGCGGATGTCGTACTCCTAATGGATGTAAAAGAAAAGTGTCAGTCTTGTATGGGAAAACAGTGTTGGGACTTGGGAAATACAATACGTACCTGTGGAGCGTCACCGCCGCTCGCGTTGCCCAGCGAAAACCGGGGCACCACCCCGAGCGCCTGCGCTTCTTCGTAAAGAATCAGCGCTCGCAGGGGGTAGTACCGCCTCGCGTCTTCGTGCGCGTCGTCTTCCCTGGCCACCGCGTGCGCTAACCTGCCGGCGCTTGACCCTCGGCTTTGTTCCGAAGAGTCCACGGCTCTCAACGCGGGCAGCGTGGGCGGTCGCAGGCACGCGAGCGCGGCGGAAAACGTCGCCAAGCGCGGCCGTACGCCAGCCACAGTGGCTTCGTGGTACACCGCGATCGCCCGGTCCGCCCATTCCTTCCACTCGGGTTGGAGTGACTCGTTGTTTTTTGTGGAACCAACACGTGACCCGTACGTGTCCACGCGTTCCCCCGTCTCCGGGTCAACCAACCCAGCCGCGTCCGCGTCGATTTGTTTCACCCGGTTTTTCTTGTTCTCCGGGTCGGTCAGCTCGCGGATTTTCAAAAGTGTCACGCCTATGATGATGTTTAGCGCGATGTCATTCGGAGGACACCCGGATTCCCTTGACTGTTTGTACGTGCGCCAGGCGCGGTCCGCGTCCCCCGCTCGCGCGCACGAGCTCAACAGCTCACGCCACGTCGTGTCATCCGGTTCGTACCCCGCACGTTTCGCCAAGTCAGCTGCTTCAAAGGCTTTGGTGAGCTCGCCCGCTCGCCCGGACGCAACGACCAGCGCGACGTACGTGGACCGGGTTAACGTCAGTGGCGTCGTGTTTTCAGATTTTTCAGATCCAGTGCCACCGCCACCAGTGACCCGCTCGTAGTGCCCCCAGGCCAAGTCGCTCCGTCCAGCGCTCGCGCACGCCCGCACGACCGTCTCCACGGTGTTTGCGTCGTCTGGGAACCCCGCGGCTCGCGCTCGCGCGGACGCGTCGGAAGCCGCCTCCGCGTCCCCACTACGCGCCGCCGCCGTGATCAGGGCGTTGAACACCTCCCGCACGGGGTGGACACCTCGCTGTGTCATGTCTTGCAACACGTGCTCCACCCCGGTGACGTCGCCTTCCCTCGCCGCGACACCCGCGAGGGCGGCGAACACCGCGGCGGTGGGCGGCGTGCCGTCTCGCTCCATCTCCGCTGTGACGCGTTCCGCGACCCGGCGCTCACCCGCGCGCCCCGCAACGTCCACCAACGTCGCGTACAGCATCGCATCAGGCGCGACGTTTTCGTCCCTCATGTCACGCCACACATCAAGCGCGCGCTGCAAGTCAGGCCCCCCGGGTAACAATTCGCTGCCGCACGCGTGCGCCGCCGCCGCGAACACCGCGGCTGTTCGCTTGATTTTCGAGCTACCGCTCTTGTCGTAAAGCTCGAGCGCGCGTCGCGGGTCCCCCGCGTTGGTACAAGCGGCGATCAGACTGGCGTACGTGTACGCGTCGCAAGTGAGCCGCGACGTGTCCATTTCGTGGAACACGTCGAACGCCCTTCGTAGGGCGTCTTTCGCGAGTGACTCCACAACCGCGGCTCGGCCGCACGCGCTGACCATACTGTTCAACACGCACTCGTCAGGCGCGATGCCAGAGTCGTCCATCTCTTCCCGCAACGCGAAACACCGGCGTAGGGTTCGCGAAATCTCACTTGTCAGATCCTCGGCAGAGGCGGGGGCGACAGGGTCGTTCGCGTTCGTCAAAGACGTCTGCGCGGCGCCGCCGCCACCCGCGCCGCGTCGTTTCCGTTCCGTGGTGAGCTCCAAAACTCTTCTTGAAAGCGCATCCATCAGGGCGCCGTAGGTCACCACGCTGGGCGCCACGCCGTCCATCTCCATCCGGCGAAACGTCTCAAACGCCTTCTCGGCGTCGCCCGATTTCCCGCACGCGCTTATCAACGTGGTGTATGCTCTGCAGTCAGGCGCGACTCCGGCGTCGTACATCAGCACGAACGCGGCGAAACCAGCCCTCGCGTCACCAGCCCTGGCGCACGCGCTGAGCAACATGTTGTACAACCGCACGTCTTTGGCGCCGACGAAGGAGACAAACTCAAACGCAACCGCGACGGCTTCCCGTTTGGCGCATTGCCGAAGGAAGTTCTTGTGCGAGACTTTCTGGCCCAAGTTGTCGATCCCAGAGCCTCGTAACAACCGAAGCAACTCCAGTGCGTTGTGTAACCGGCCACTTTCCACCAGGGTTTCGTACAGGCGCATGTGGCTCTGCGCGTCCGCGAACGGCATCTTTTTCGCGTAACGTTTTTGTTTTTGCCCATCGCCGCCTGCGCGTCCCCGCTCCGTCTTCTCGCCGTTCCAATCTTCAGACTCATCAAAAACGGGAATCACGGGAAGCGACTCCAAAAGCTTCGCAAGAGGCCACCCCTGTTTCACCCCTTCCATGTGCGCTGGATCCAGCGGTGGGTGGCTTTCGCGTCGTCCGCGCGTTTGCGTCGGTACGAACTTTCCATTTTTTTTACGCGCCGGCCGTGACCCTGAAGAAGAATCCGAAGAAAAACCCCCTGCTCCCGCAGCCCGGTCACGGAACTCATCCACGGTTTGCACCCCGCTCGGGTTGCTCACCGCGTTGGCAACCACGGATGGCGCGCGTGGGTGCGGGCGGTGTGTGAGTTGGTCATGGAACTCGTCGTCGTGGCCTGAGGTTCCTGGTACAAGGCCGGTCGCGAAAATGCGACGCACCGCGCGTCCGCCCAGCGCGCGCTTGGGCGGGCTGGAAACGCCACCCGTCTCGCGTCCCAGCCGCCGAACCTTTTTGCGTCCCGCACCTAACCCCAACCCCATCCAGGCGGGGCTTTGCCTTGCCAGCGATGACGACGCCCCTGCGCTGGTGCGCGATCGCGCGACGGAAGGCGCGACATGCGCGGCAACTAGGGCGGACATCCCACTAGCGGTCACGAAGCCCCGACTCCCAGCCAACGAGCCGTGCGTGTTGCCCAAGACGACCCGATGACCCAAAAGCCTCAGGGGCTCGAAGGTTTTTGCTAAGTTTCGTCACGCCTCGGGAAGGACGACGCGTGACTCACCCGCCAGCACCCAACAAGCGCGATCCGAAAAACCCTAAGTGCTCCGCTCGTTGCGTAACTCGACCCGAGTCAAGTCAACGCGCGCGCCGTCCACGCGCGTGTCTCTGTGCCGTGCTCTCACGACCCGCGAGATGGCGAGTCAGCGAAATAATCCACTCCTGAGAACGGCACCAAAAACAGACGTGTAGCAGACTGTATACCCATACGACCTAATCCAAAACTTTACCCGTCAAGCCTAATTTCCCAAAACCTGCTAAAACCGCTCGGCACAGAAAACTTTGAGCATTGTTGCTTCCACGCCGCGCGGATGGGTGGGTTCCGACGGCTGGCGCGCGCCGCTTTCGGCGCGGCGTTGGCCGGCGGACGCCGTGTTGGGACGAGGAGTGTGTCTCGGACATGGACGGTGGATCCGGCGTACGTCGCGACACGCTCGCGTCGCGAATCCACGCTCCCAATGGGCGCTCGGTTCGCGTCGTCGTCGTCGTCGAACGATGAGCCGAGCACTTCAGGAAGCGGTTCGGTCGAGGTACACGGCTGGGGCAGCACCGGCGAGGACGTTACCGATCCCGATGGAAGCACGCGGCGAGATTTGGAAATCGCAATCGACCGCACGGGTTTGTTCCGCCAGATCGACGACGCACATGGAGGGTCGAATCCGGCCACGAAAAACTTGGTTGGCCTGGAGAAACACTTCGCGTCCATCATAAACTTCCGCGGCGGCCCAATCACGGTGGCGGAGTACATGCAGGAAGTCTTGACCCACCCCGAGTTCGGGTACTACATGCACCGTGACGTGTTTGGTGAGAAAGGGGACTTCATCACGAGCCCCGAAGTGAGCCAGGTTTTCGGCGAGCTGATGGGGGCGTGGGCGGTTTGGCAGTGGAAAACGATGGGGTCGCCGAAAGAATGTCACTTGATCGAGTTAGGCCCGGGAAGAGGTACGTTGATGGCGGACTTGTTACGAGGTACTTCCGTGTTTCCCGAGTTCACGGCCGCGGTGACCGTGCACCTAGTGGAGGTGTCCCCGAAAAACCGGGCGACGCAGCGGGAAAAACTGCGATGCAGCTCTGGGCGAGACGGCGCGTCTTCGTGTTCGGATGACGCGCGAAGCGAAGGGGCGAAGAAATCAATCAAACGCGTGCGGGTTCCCAAGAACCCGATGGCGGGGGTTGTTGCTGGCGACAGTACCGAAAATAGCACTAGTCATAGCACGGCAACTGATGGACTTCCAGCTCCAGGTGGTAAACCTCCTCCCTACCAACCTGGCGCGCACGGTTCGACTCCCGAGGAGCTCGGGTTGGAAGCCGTGGATTTCGGTTTTTCGGAGTTTGGCAACGTCCGGTACGGAACTTTCCCACCCGCCGCGCTCCGCCGTCCCGATATTACCTCCAACGCTGGTGACTGTTGTCCATACATCGCGACGTACTCGTCCTGCGTCTTGGACGGGTTACGACCAGAAAGGCGCATTCCCGGAGGACTGTACCACGACTGTTTACGTACTACCAATCCCGGATACACACGCGTCATACCGACTGACACTTTCGGCTTTTACAATCAGGGTGGAGTGGCACGAAACCCTGGACGGGGTTCCGGGTGGGCCGAGTATCGTGTTGGCGCACGAGTTCTTCGACGCCATGCCTGTTCATCAGTTCACCAGAACAGAACGGGGGTGGTGCGAAAGGCTGGTGGCGATCCGGGGGAGCGCGGGGCATGGGGGTAAGGAGGGAAGGACGTTACCTGTCGCGTCGCGGGCGAGTCAAAGCGAATCAAAAGACGATTCAAAATCAAACCACGAAGACCAAAACCCGCCCCGAAAAGGCGCGCTCGAGATGGTTTTGTCCCCGGGGTTGACTCCCGCGGGCGCGCTTTTGATACCAAAGCGACTGGATGGCTTGCCTTCCGAAGAAAAGGAAGGGCTGCGACAGCTGGAGATCAGCCCGCGAACGCTGGCGATTTGGGAACGCGTCGCGGAGAGGGTGGAGAAACACGGCGGCGCCGCGTTGGCGATTGACTACGGCGAGGAAGGTGAGGAACTTTCCCACTGAACACACACCGCCTCCCTGATCGGCCCGATTACCCGTCTCATGTTTACTCGTACGTACTGGTACCTGTTATCATGGTAACAGTTACGAAGTCACACTATGGTTTCTGTCCAATCCCTCACACACATCACGATCGACTGACGCTTTCTTGTTAATCGTGCCAGGCCCAATCGGCGCGTCCCTGCAAGCCATTCGCGACCACAAGTTCGTGGACGTGTTGGAGGACCCGGGGACCAGCGATTTGAGCACGTACGTTGATTTCGGGGCGATGCGGCAGGTCGTTCAAAGACGAGACCCAACCGGGGGCGGGGTTACGAGTCACGGCCCGGTTTCGCAGCGAGACCTTCTGTTCGGTTTGGGGATTGAAAAACGGCTGCACACGTTGATTGACCAGTGCGAGACGACAACACAAGCGGAACGGGTGTACGACGCGTAAGTATTTCCCACCCACCACACACCGCCTCCCTGATTGCCCATACTCGTACCAGAAGGGACTATTACCTCTGCCCTGACTGTTTACTCATACACATTACGAGTGACTGACACTTTCTTTTTTACCGGGCCAGGTGCGCGCGGTTGGTGGGCGGGGACGAGCTCGCGGAAGACAGCGCGGGAATCGGACCCGGGATGGGGTTTCGGTACAAAGCCATCGCGATCGTGAGCAAAGGGTTGGGGACGCCCGCGGGGTTCGAAACGGGCGAGTCGTGAGAAAAAAGCACGGCGAGTAATAGCCGAAAGGAAGAGATGAGTAGTTGAACTTAAAAGGAAGAAAAGCGAAGTCATGAGTAGTTATAACAGGAAGAGAAGCCGAATTATTTACGTCGTCTCGAATTATTATTCAAATAGAAATAGTGTTCATCACATTCTGTGAGTGGCGCGAGTTCGTCGATCGTAGAGACACGCTGAGTTACCAACGAGATGATAAATAACCTCGTCAGTAATCAGCAGCAGCGGTCTTAAATCGCTCGCGCAAAAAATAAATGGAGCCCGCAAAGGTATCCTCGCGGTCGCTAACGCGTCATCGCGAGTTCTCCCGTGAAACTCTCATAACAGTGCCCATCCCCAAAACATCTCATCCTTTATTCGTCCCTCCCAAACACCAACCCCCAATTTCAAAAAACCTTGATGTGCTGCACGTCGTTTTGGAACTCGCCGTTGTACGCCAAACCTCCTATCACGAGCAGCCCCTCTGGCGCGGGGACCATGACGTGCCCGGTTCTGTGCTCCCACACGCGCTTGCTATCCTCGGGAGGCCCCGACACGAGAGCGCCGCCGGTGTTCGCGCTGCCCGCCGCGGTTTCCACGCCGTCAACCCCATCGACGTCGTTTTCGTCGTGACTTTGCGACACCCCAGCGGACGTCTCCGTCATCGTCACGTCGTTGTCCACTCCGATGACGTTCGACTCCCGCGGGTCAAGGAAAACCCCAGCCAAACTGCCGCGCCGGCCGGGGCCCTCGCCGCCCCGGCGCGGGTGCTGGATCGGCATCCAGGTGCCTCGGCGCACGTCCAGCATGGCGAACCCGCCTTCGAAGAACGTTAGGCCCTGCATCGTCGCGAGGCCTTGGTCCGCGGTGGCGTACGTGCCGCTGCTCCCCGCGGCGGGCGACCCGCGGCCGCCGGAGTACACGATCCTGTCCCCCAGCACCACGGCGGCATGCCCCACCCGCGGCGCCGGCGCCGTTCCCTGATTGAGAAAGAAAAAGTGTCAGTCGGTCGTGACGTGTATGAGGGATTGGTATGAGTAAACATTCAGGGTAAAAGTCCGAGGGAACAGTCCCTTTTGGTCGTAATAGTCCCTTCTGGTACGAGTATGGGCAATCGCAGAGGCGGAATGTGTTGGGTGGGAAATACGTACCGCCACGGTGAGCTTCCGCCACCCCGGTTTCGACGCCAGCAAGTCCAGGGTCCACAGGTCGTTGAACACGTCCGAGATGTGGCACCCGCCGAACACGTACAGGGAGTCGCCTACCAGTGACACGGTCTGCCCCGCTCGCGATGGTGGCCTTTGCGTTTCGCAGATGTCAACTTTGGACCACGTGGCGACGAGCCTGGAGGGTTTTTTTTTTAAATCGCCGACGTTCGCGCGCGCCGCCGCCGGGTCGTCGCCGCCCTTATCAGCACACACCCCAACGTCAAGCACCCAGGTGTCGTTGAAGCAGTGCTGGGTGTTCGAGCCTCCGAACAAAATGAGCTTCCCGCGCCACGCCACCGCGCTGTGTCCCCACCGCGCGTCCGGAACCCCGTTCGCGGCGCTCGCCGCGACCACGGTGGGTTCTTCCCACGTCAGCCCGCGGTGCGTGCTCGCCGCGCTCGCGATCGGCGTGTTTTCGTCCCCCTGCAAAATGCAAAGCGAGTTCGAGAACCCCTCGAAAAACCCTTGAGAGCCTCCGAAAAGCGCCACGACTTCCATCCCGGGTAAACCCGCCACGGAAACCGTGGTTAGGGTTCCGCTGCAGCGCGGAAACGGGGGATCGCCGGCGGCGTGCAGCTGCTCCAATGCTAGCGGCGTTTTGGAAAGGTCGAGCAGATGCAGGTCGTTGAAAAAGTCCGCGCCGCTGCCTTGGCCTCCGAAGAGCAGAATTTTGTTTCCATCCTTTTGGGGGGTGACACAGGAGTGGGAGGAGAGAGGAGAGATACGGGAAGGAAGGATGAGGTGAGCGACAGCGCGAGTGTCGAAAGAAAGAAAAACCAAAAGTTCTGGACGCTGTTTCTGGAACTTTCTGAAAGTGAGAACCTCGAGCCGAAAACCGCGCGACCGCGCGAACCAGATTGCCTCCGCGCCAACAACCGCGGCGAGTCAGACACGTGGCGGGAGAAAAAAGTGCGGCGCCCGGTCGAGGGGCGCGGGAGTTGGTGGGCGACGTACCCCGACCGCGGTGCACCGGTGCAGGTACCGCGCGGCAAACTTGCTGGAGTGGTCGATTTCTGTGAAGGGAGGGGGCTCGGTGGGTTTGTCAGGAATCGGGGGCGTCAAGAAGAGGCGCATTGAAGCGGTTGGGAATGGCGGTTTGGCGTTTTTCGGCGCGCGCGCGAGGGCAGAATCGAATGGGGGTGTCAGGGGTACGCGTACCTTCTCCCCTCGCCTTTTCGTTCCACGTGAACGAGTTGGGCTTCGGGTCCATCCAGAACTTGAACATGCTCTTCCACGCGGGCTCCTCCACGATGTCGCCGTGATAGTACCTAAACGCGAGGGTGAAGGTCAGCGAGGTGCGAGGGGGAAACGCGCGGCACGGCTGGGCGTGTCAAACGAGAAAAGCACAAGATTCGGTCGTTCGTGAGGTACGCCGGGGGCGAGCACGAACCTTTCGTACGGGAGTTTTTCGGGCAGCACGATGTTCGCCTGGTCCCCGAGCTTGTTCGCCAGCTGTTTCCGCCACAAACTTTCCGAACGCGCGGCTTGCCGGAACGTCGCGCACGTCGCCTCCGCGCTCGCCAAATCCGAGTCACCCAGAAACCCAAACACCTCTCGCAGCACGTGCGCGGGAACTTTATCGAGCAGCATGCTGGGCTGCTCGTCGCTCATGATCACCTCGCATGACAAGGACCGCAACATCCGACCTTCCGCATCGCGCTTCCACCCGGTACGGGCGCTCATCGCGCGCGTGGGGGGGGCAGCGCGTGTGATTGTGAGGACGCGCGCGCGCGGCGCCGGACGCCTGTTGCCAAAAAGCGCAAAACAGAAGGAGATCGCACGCGAAAACAAAATCATTCAAACAAAAACGCGGTCGAAAATCGTTTCCACAAAACGATTCGGGATCTTCTTTGGATAAGCCTAACTAAATGCCCACTGGAGAATTTTGCCATTTTGGCCATTTGGCTTCGCAACGACTTCGGCTCTTCGGCTCTTCCCAGACGAACTTCGAAGACGACGTCCCCGCTCTTCGCGGGCACGGCCGCACATCGCGGCGCGCGAGGTTGGTGGGGAACGAAGGATGCGTATACGAAAGCGATGCTCGCACGGCAGGCAGAAAGACAGCTGCAAGGAGTGCAAACCATGCCCTCACGGGAAGCTGGAACGCCACTGCGCAGCGTGCAACTCCTGCCCTCACGGCAGGGTGAAAAGCAGCTGCGCGGACTGCAACCCCTGCCCGCACGGCAAGCTGATAGCCAACTGCGCGGCGTGCACCCCCTGCCCTCACGGCAAGCTGAAACTCAGCTGCACGGTATGCAACCCCTGCCCCCACGGGAAGCTAAAAAAATGCTGCGTTGTGTGCAACCCCTGCCCCCACGGCAAGCAGAAAAGCAACTGCGTGGCGTGCAGCGGTTGCCCCCACGGCAAGCGGAAGACCAGGTGCGCGGCGTGCAAAGCGGCACGCGCGGCTCCGCCGAGTTCGAAGCGGGTCAAGCGCGAGCCGGAGAGTTCACCGGAAATCAAGCTCGAGCCCGAGATCAAGCTGGAGCCCGAAATCAAGCAAGAACCCTTCACCATCCGCGGCTACTTCAGGTTTGACGACGGCCTGTAAAACACACGCGCGTTTAGCTTTTGGTTTTTCGCGCTTTTGGCCATTTGGCCATCAGAGATAAGTATGCAGTCCTAATTTCAGATGACAACAAGCACAAGTCTCCCTCTCTTTCTCTTTCGCGCGTGAGCACACAGTCGCGGTCTGTTGCGTAAAGAAGCGTAAAAGAGTCTTTGCAAAAGAGTAAAACTTTACGCCCCATCCACCGGCAAAACGTCCATCATGCTTTTCACTTCATTGTCGTTCGCCTGCGGCCCGATTTCCCGCGCCCACATCTCTGCCGGCACCCGGGTTGCTTTCCCGTTACCAATAGCCTCCTTGACCGCCTTTCCGAACTTGGCGTGCAGGTTGTGCCCCGCTTTGTACGCCACGATGTGCCCTACTGGTACCCCCGCGTGCCCCGGCTCCGCGAGCAGGGCGAGGTCGCCTATTAAATCAACGAGCTTGTGCCGCGCTGGTTCGTGTGGCAACAACATGGGCGGGTTCCAGAACGAATCCCCATTCGCGATGAGCGCGCAGTGCTCCACCCCTCCTTTGATGTACCCTGCTCTGAAGTACGCCATGACGTCGGACATGGTGGCGAACGTCCTGGCCCTCGCCAAGACGTCGGCGTACGAGCCGTCCTCCGAAGGTGTCCAGCTTTCCCACTGCTTGCCAATCGCCCTCGACTTGTACGAAAAGTCTATTCCGTAGGTAAGCTGAGAGATAAAAAAGAAAGTGTCAGTCTCGTCGTATGGGCAATCAGTCGGCGGAATGTGGTGATTGGGAAATACATACCTTCGTCACCGCATCGGGGTTCAGCGTGATGAACGCGTCGCCTTCCGTGACTGTAATAGACTCAGTAAGCTTCCAGGCCATCCTCGGAGTGGTTTCGGCGGAATTGTACGACTGAGTGTCAGTCGTAGTGTTAGTACCTTCTGTGGCCGCGGCGACCAACCCGACGCGGCTGGCGTGGTAGCAAAACGGGTACGCGCTGCCGTCCAAAATGGGAACCTCGCCGGTTCCCTCGACTTCCACGCGCGCGTTGTCCACGCCCAGGGCTTCCAGTGCACTTAACAGGTGCTCCACGGTACCCACGGTATTTTCGTTGTCAGATACGAGACCCAACCTGGTGCTCAGCCTCAAGTCGTCCTGCACCAATTCCACGGCCGCCGCGGTTCGTCGTTCGCTTTTGTTTCCGCAATACGCACCCGCCGATTCCGCCGCCGCCCGCGTTTTCGTGCGCAGCGCCTCCGCTCGTGCCTTCGATCCATCCTTCGTTTCGTCGCCATTACCAAGCATGCTCCGCAGCTGCTCCAGCACCAAATCCTCGGTTTCCTCGTCCGTCAAGCCATTCCGGTCGAACGCGGCGCCGTCGGTGTCCTTCGCGGCGTCGTCCGGAATCGTGCCCACCGGCACCCGCACGAAGTACCGCCCTTCGTTCGCGAAGGCGGGACACACCCGGACCGTCTCCACCGTGCCCGAGTGCAAACCGAGGCCGCACACGGTGAAGCTTCGCCGCAAGGTCTGTTGGTACGACTGACTCAAAGGCGCGACTGGCGCGCTGTGCCGGTCCACCAGCGCGGCGTCTTTTAAATCAGCCCGAGATTTGAAGTTCGCGTACCCCGTGATGTCGTTGGCTTCCTTGGAATCGAAGAAAGGCCTCGTGTCGTCATCGTTGGTGCGCGCGATCTTCGAAGAAGAGGGACCCGCGGCGCGCGTGGTGACAGAAACGGCGACTCGTCCTTGGCGTCGGGAAGCCAAGGACGACCGCGTCTTCTGGAACGAAGACGTGGCCCCGCCGAATCGCGAATGGCGGTGGGTCAAACCAGCGGGGACCGCGGCACCGGCATCTGCGGCGGAAACGGAGGCGCGCGCAACGCGCACAGGCGTGGCAGTCGCCGCGCCGCGCGTCGCGAAGGGCATCGCGCCGATCATTGGCCTGACGACGACGCCGAGGGGTCTGCGCTGCAGGTGCGCCGCCGACGGGAAAAAAGACTCGTGTATCCGCCCTTCCGCCGTCATCAAGCAGCGGACTACCCCAATCAAGCCGTGAATTAACGTGATTTAGCGTGAGGATTGATAGGAACAACCTTCGGTCGTTTTTCACCTATCAACGCTCGCTATGTCCTAAATTGAGACTGGACACAAGCCATTTTACGATTTTACGATTTTACAAAAAAAATGAGGGTTGAAAAAAAAATGAGAGTAGAACAAGAAATGAAAATGAAAACGAAAATCATTCCGAGCCTCACCAGGCGAAGCTCTGGAATTTTTCCGACAGGTGCGGTTTTTGCCCGATTTTGTCTGCAGTGTGTGCTGTGCGGTGAAAAGTTCGAAAGGCCGCGACCAGGGCGGTGCGTCGTCGCGTCTGTCTTCTTTTCTTTTTCCCCCTCTACGCTCTTCTCCGCCAGGCCTTTTTCCCCTCTCGTCCCGCCTCGCTTCCCCTCCTGCACGCCGATTCCCTTCGCGACGCTCGTCCCGCCTCACCTCGCCTAACACATCCACTCCCCGCCGCCGCTTCCCTTCTCTCACGCAGCCGACGATCGTCTCCACGAGTGTGTCGTCCACGCGAAGAGGGGAGTGTAGCTTTGAGGTGTATTTTTTCTCGAACGTTCCGATTCAGTTTCATCGGCTTTTTCGAAACGCAGTTTCCCTCGGAACAAAACACGTCTTCCCAGGAGAACCTCCGTCCTGGCTGCGCCACAACCACGCGCGCGCCACCCCCGGTGAAGCACTCGCAAACTTTACAAGGCTCTTCTCTTCGGCTCCACACGTCGCCGCGCGCGGCACGGCACGGAGTGCGCTTCAGGCCACGTCCAGGCGCCGCCGTCGGGAACGCGATGTGTCCCTTGCGCGTGTGGCTTTTGTTTTTCTCCGGGATCATCGCGGCGTACCTGGCGTGGACTTCGTCGCTGTTCGGAAGCGCGTCATCGTCGGGTGACGCGACGGGGAAAGGTTCTGGTGCCAATGATGCGACGACAACCAAGCCGGGATGGAGGGACTGGGCTCGGTTTGTGTTCGATGGCTTGAGCGGGCGGTATCTGTTGAACGCGGTGTTGCGAACGGAAAAGGGGGACACGAAAAAAACACCGCCGAGGCGGTCGCCGAGAGGTGCGAAGGAGGCGTGATTTAGGGATGCGAGAA
>Ga0222710_1000584_pt1 | contig 16227 bp, 17 predicted proteins | sample AntAcemetage1696_FD_181143 | JGI IMG/M metagenome (GOLD analysis project Ga0222710, IMG submission 181143) | Saline water microbial communities from Ace Lake, Antarctica - #1696 | ecosystem: Environmental > Aquatic > Non-marine Saline and Alkaline > Saline | place: Antarctica: Ace Lake... | reverse complement strand
AACGACGCTTGCACCGCGGCGTGGTGCGCCGCCGCGGCTTGAGAAATATGTTGAGCAGAAAGAGTTCCTTGAGGTTGTGTGGCTTGAGGTTGAGGTTGTTGAGGTTGAGGTTGTTGAGGTTGGGGTTGGGGTACTGCCTGATTCAGCGTGGGTACTGCTGAACCCTGACCCGCCACAGGCGCGAACTGCGTTTGCCCAGAAGGAACACCCGGCCCCCCACCCACGGGAGTCTGAGTCGGAACCATCCGAACGTTGGTGTCGAAGGAAAACGTAAACGTGGACCGGCGCGCGGCGGCGGCGGGGTCGCTCGTTAACGCCGCCGCCGCGGAGTTTTGCGCGGACGAGGTATTCGTCGCCGTCTCGGATGTCGTGGAGTGTGTCCTCGCGTCGTCCGTTCGAGCTGAGGCGCTTTGTCCGTGGGGGGTCGCACTCGGGTTGGGCGAGGTCTCCGCACTTCGCGTCGGGGTATTGATACCTCGCGGTCGCGGCGAGGCGGTCAAGGGCGGCGCCCGTTGGTTACCCGGCGGCGACGCCGGCGCGGACACGCCCCCGTCCCCTCCACCCGCCGCGCGTTCCGGGAAATCCACCCCCCCCGACGTTTGCCTCACCCGAAACGGCCCTCTTCGAAACACGAACGCGAGCGCGCCGCGCGCCGTGGCGAGCGCGCCGCGTCGTGTTTGTTGATTGTGACCGTCACGATTTCCATCCACAAGCGCTTGTCGCAGCCAGTAGTTGTGGTGGTTGTGTATTTCGTGTCTCTGCGCGTGAATCTGCGAGTTCAGCTGCTGAATCGACCGGGTCATGTTTTGCATCGTCACGTGTACTGTTCGCGGATCGAGTGGGTTGAGGTTTTGATTTTGAGTGGCCCGCGCCTGCGCCTGCGCTTGAGCCTGAGGTGTCGCACCCGCACCCGGTAGATGGGTACCCGCGGTCGCCCCCCCCGTGGTCGCCCCCATCGTACCTCGCGCGGCAGCCACCGCGGCGGTGGCATCCGCCAGAGCCGCCGCCGCGGTCGACGCGGCGGACGGCCGCTGGCCTCCCGCCGCGAAGTGCGCACCACCGCCTACCCGCCCCACGCCGATTGACGACAAAACGCTTTGCCTTGTACCCAGCCCGCTGAGCGGCTGCGTGCCGCCTCGCGGGTCCTTGATAAATAAAGAAAAGTGTCAGTCTTGTATGGGCAAACAGGGAGGCGGGATTTGGAGTTGGGAAATACTTACCAGGTACACCAAAGGAGGCGCGAGGAAGCCCAAAGTTGTGACACCAGGTGAAGTAGCTGTTTCATTGGAATCAGCACCACCACCTCCTCCACTCGCTCGCATCGCCGCGGCGCCGGATCGAATGAACTCTGGGGCGGGCGCGGCGGCGCCGGTGACTTGCACGGACGACGCCAACCGCGCCAGCTCCATGAGCAACGACCCGGACGCGTGCAGCGCCATGGAGGCCCGGAGGACCTGGCCTTGCGTTTGCGGAGCGGAGGTAGATGGGTGGGTAGTTGAGGTGGCATTCACCTCTCTAAGCGCTGCGGCGGCGGCTTCGATTCCGGGCAACGTCGCTCGGACGGCGCGCGACGCGTTTTCAAGCGCGTCCTGATAAATAAAAAAGAAAGTGGTTAACGTCTCGTATGGGCAATCGCAGAGGCGGGACGTGGTGATTGGGAAAGGCCCGTACCGCCAGCGCGGCGGTGGTCATCACGGGGGGCATGCGTCTGCGCATCGCGAGGGCGTGGCGTTCCATTTCGGTTCCGCTTGCCGTGTTGTTCGTACTGTCGGGTTGGTTTCCCAGATCGTTCGTGGCGCTCGTCACACCCCAATTCCCATCAACCATCCCCGCCGGCGCCGCGGTGGGCGGCGGCACCAGCCCCGGTAACGGCGACGCCAAAGCCACGAACGGCCCTTCCACAGGCGCCACGCCCCGCGACGCCGCGCCGTGACACGTGTCGCACAAGTCGTAATCTGCCCGCGTTGTCGATTTGTACCGCACCCCCACAATAGGCACCACGCCGCACGTATCGCACTGCACGCCGAAGTGCGTGCACGGCGAGGTTTCCTGGGAGGTCGTCGCACCGGTCCGGGTACTTCCTTGAGTCGACGAGTCCGAACCGGAATGTGTCCCGTCGCCCATGGACACCCCGTGCGGGTCACTCGCGATTTCAAGAGCCAAGTCGTACACGAACCGAGCGTGCCGCATCGCGGTCAGGGTGGGGTCCGCGTACGCGCTTTGCGTGTGCTGATTATTTTGGTTATTCGGCAACAGCGTGGGAGTGCCAGTATTTGGTAACACCACGGACGCCGCGGCGTTGGCGCGCGCGTTCGATCCCGATTCGTGTCGCGCCATGAAGTTAGAAACGTCCAATGGAAACGTTTCCATTAAAAGCTGGTTCACCACGCCCGGTATGTCAAGCGCCCCCAAGGCGTGCGCGGGAACGGAAAGCGAAGCGGAGTTGACCACGACGCGCTGGTGCTGCGTGACGCCGTCGACGGTGCGGGCGGTGTTTGTGGTCTGGTGATTGGCCACGCCCAGTCCACCAGAGAAATGGACTCCTTCTCCAGAAGGTCTGGCAGAGTCGTTGAGTCCAACAGAAGCACCACCCAAACTCGGTTGCGACGTCACGACGTGCATGGCGTCGCCGTCGTTGAAGCCGGGGACGTTTTTGACGAGCTGGTCGTCGCTTATTAAGACTCGCCCTCGGAAAATCAGGCGCTGGGTTGAAGGTGGGACGCCCGAAACCGAAGCGACCCTGGATTTTAAATCAGCGACGGACGCCTGTGTGGTGTCAGGTGTTTTTAGGGGTGAGAAAGATTGAGTGGGTGCAGATTGGTCATACGGGTCAATAAATTGGTCATACGGGTCGATGTTGGTCACACGGGTCAACACGGACGCCCTTCGTCGAAAGGAAACTTTACAAGAGAATGGTGTGGAAACGAGATTAGAATGATGAGGAAACGACGTCGTGGTCGTCAATCACTTACGTCTCGGGGTAACGACAGGTCGTGCTCGCCCGCGGGTTCTTGCTGACGCACGCGGACGCGGATCATGTCGGTTAGGGTATCGGCGAGGGCCGGGTCAGCCACCACGGGGTTTTGTGCCGTGTCCGCCATGACGGGTTTTGTTTTCGCACACACGGAGATCGGTCAGTCCCGTCGTCCGTCCGCGGCGAGTTCCGAGAAGGAGTCGACCTGGCCAGCCTCGCTAAGCTCGGTCACTGGAACCTTCACCACGCAAAATCGACAGCACGCGGTTTCGAATCCGAGGCGTGTGAAAGGCTTTTGAGAGAGAACCGAAACGGAATGCGCGCGCTCTGCGACCGTGCCCTCGCGCGCGTCCGTGTGAGGAAGCGAAAGAAGGCGAGGAGCCAGAAGGGAATAAGGGTTGGTTGGCTTGTCCGAAATTGGGCACTTTGACTTTATTTTCACTTTTTCTCTTTTGCCGTTTTGCGTTTCCAAAATTCTTCCAAAATCCGGACACAAAACGAGGGCTGTTACACACGCGCTTTTCCTCCGCCCGGCTTCGCCCTCTCCCTCCACTCCGCGAAGGACACCGCACGCGGTATCCCTCGCGAGCGCCTCGTTTCGCACAAGTGTCGGGTACGTGCCGTAGATCGGCGTTTCACGAGATCGGGAGCGAACGCGCGTGGGCGGGAAGATGGCTCCGCGTGCGCCCCGTCGATTTTCGGGTGTTTCGCACCACCATCGATCTCGTGGCGCACGTCTCACATTGTTCGCCCTCTCATGCTGACCCCCCCGTATTTCCCTTCCCTCCCAACAGATCGACCCCCCCCACCATGGTGTACTCACGCACCGAACACACCCCTTTGCTGAAGGACGAGGGTGCGTGTCATGCGGTTTTTTATTAGCCACGCGACACCCTGTTCCACCGCCGTGAGACGAGATTCCCACTCGCTACGACGTAGCACCCTCACGACTCTACTCTCCAACAAGATTTCCGCCTCTCCGCCACGTCGCGTCCCTTGCATGCCTCGCCTCGCCTCTCTTCAATTGACATCCCACCTCCCCTGTTGCTTCACCCAACGCAGCCCCCACACCGCCATCCTCCACAAACCGCGCCGTGCGCTGGGCCGCCGCCTGCGCGATTGGAAGCCTCGCGCTGTTCGCGGTCGTTTCGGTTGGCCAGATGACCCCGGCGGGCGGGTTGGGGGTGTGGCACCCCACCAAGCTTGGCGCTGAGGACGGCTTGGCCTCCGCGGAGGCGCAGCGAAGAAACGCGGCTGCCATCGAAGCGGAGTCCACGCAGACCAGTAGGAACGCGAGGGACGCCTTGGAAACCGCGGATGCCACGCTCGCGGAGGCGGAGGCGGAGGCTGAGAGGCTGACGAAAACCGCGTCGCAAAAAAGGAAAGATTTCGAAATCGCCAAAGCGGACACGGACGACGACGCCGAGGAAGGTACGTCTCTGGCCTTTCCCAAATCCAAACCCTGTTTGCCGATTGGCCGTACGTACATTGTTTGCCTATACATCGCCCAATACAGCACTGACACTTTTCGTTCACAAAAACAGCCACTTCCGGCATACAGGTCCTGGAGGACGACGCCGTTGACAAGGATGCTGATTTGGCATCGAAAACCGCGGCGTACGAAGCCACGCGGTCGGCGTACGCCAACAGTACCGCGAGCGTCGTTACGTTGACGACCGAGCTGACCGCCGCGAGCGCCTCCGCCTCGGCGGCGACCGCGGTGCACGAGAAAGCCAAAGCCACCGCGGCCACGGCGAAGACCACGGCTGATGCTTTATCGAAAGAAGCCAACGCGCTGAACGCTCAGACGCAGTCGGACCCGGAAACTGGCGAGGTCAGTGAAGCGGAGGCGGAACAGAAAGCGCGAAGCGTCGCGACCGCCGCGGCGAAGGCGAAAGCCGCCGAGATCGTCGCGGCGCGGGCGGAGAAGAGCGCGGCGGACGCCGTGGATGCGTTGGCGCACGCCGAGCTTAACGTGAAGACGGCAACGGAGGCGCTGGAGCAGGAGAAGAGCCGTAACAAGCGCCTTGGCGTCTCATCCACGCAAGCCGAGCAAGATATGATCCAGCAGTCGCACGTCGCGTCCCTCGCGCGGGTCGCCGCGGCGGACGCCAAGACCACAGCGGAGGGTGGTTTCTACAACTCATCGTCGGTGCAGTCGGAGATGGAGGACGCGGCGAACAAGGCGGAGGAGGACGCCGTGATCGCGGGGGACGTGGCGTCAACGCGCGGCGCGGAGGCGAAGAAAGCGGCGATCGTGGCGAAAGCGGCGGAGGACTCCGCGCTCGTCGCCAAGGCGCAGCTTTTGCTCGCCGAGAGCGAAGTGAAAGTCGAGCAGTTCAAAATCGCGGCGGCGAAGAACATGATCGCGGATGCGAAATCGGGAGGGGGGGCGGCGCGGGCGAGTGTGGAACCGGTGCAGTAAGGGAGGAGGGTCGGTACGTTGTAAAGTACATCGCATGATTAATACTGGTGATATCGCTTGCTACATCGGATGATTGGTAACATCGCTTTCTACGTAGATGACAACATCGCTTTCTACGTGAGACGAAAAAAAGTAAACTCCACCCGCTCCATCACACGTCACGGGTCTCCTTTTTTACTCCGAAACGTTAGCGTTTGTTTTTTGCGCAGCGCCTGGAGCACGAGCTCGACGCGCTCGCTGTTTTTCAGCAGAATCGGGAAAAGCGGCTTCGCGTCGCGAAGCTTACGTTCCGTGGTCACCGAGACGTTCCTGAAATCGGAAATCGAGGTCGGCGGCGGTGTTGTTTTTGGGGCGCCGGTATCCGCCAGGAACCCCTGATTGTAAAAAAAGAAATGTCAGTCTCATATGGGCAATCAGTAAGTGGAATGTGGAATGTGGGAAATACTTACCCGGTGCCGGTCGATTCCCTCGACGCCGAAAGTTTTTATTTTTCGGATTTTCATTTGCGCCGGGAGTTTCCCGTGAAACGCGCTTCGGTCGATAGTGCGGACAGTGTCTCCTTTCCGTAAATGCGGGTAAGGCTCGCCAAGCACCATTTCGTACACGTCGACGTCTATTTTTTTTTCAGCGTGGTTGTCCACGCGGCACAGAAAAATAGCCGTCTCAGGGCCAATCTTCTTCCCGAACAAATGCGCGCCCGCCGGCGGTAGGCCTGGTACGATAAAACCGAAAGTGTCAGTCTCGTATGGGCAATCAGGGAGGCGGAACGTGGTGATTGGGAAATACGTACCCAACAGATTCTTTTGCCGGACTTGGTCGATTGTTTCCGAGGAGGCGCAGTATATGAAACCGTTTTTGAACGACCCGGGGTCAACCACGGGGGGGTTCCAAAACGGACACGAGCGCTGAAACAGCCGTCGCTTCCCGGAATCGCTCTCCACCGGAATATTCTTCTCCGCCCAGAACCGGAAGTGGTCGTCCCAAACCGCCTTCGCCGCGTCCGCGGGCGTGGCTTGCTTTTTCGAATCACCGCTCGAAGAAGTAGCCCCAGTCCCACTCCCCGTACCTCCCGCGTCTCCGCCCGAAACGTGTCGTTCCTGTCCCTTTGTCTCCTGCTGTCGCTTCATCTCAATCAGCATCTCCGTGGTGGACTTCATCGCCGCTTCCTTCGCCACTTGCGCCCGTTTCTCACCAGCTTCATGTCGCGCCAGGGTCTCGTCGGCGTGTCGTTTTTCCCGTTCCGCGGTTTCTCGTTTCTCCCGTGCAACCGCCGCCTGTTTTTCAACCTCCAAAGCCGCTCGTTTGTCCACCTCAAGAGCCTCGTGTTTTTCAACCTCCAAAGCGTCTCGTTTCTCCACCTCAAGAGCCGCCCGTTTTTCAACCTCCAACGCGTCTCGTTTCTCCACCTCAACCGCCTCTTGTTTTTTCCACTCCAACGCTTCTCTTTTATCCTTCTCAAACTCCAAAGCCTCTCGTTTATCCTTCTCAAAAGCCTCTTGTTTCTCTCTCTCCAGGAGCGCCTCTTCCCGTCGTTTCGTGTTCTCGGCTTCAGAAGCCATCTCGCGCGCCGCAAACGCGGCGGTGGCTCGAGACGCGTCGTGTTGCGTCCCGTCAGTTCGCGCGACGTCGCCGCCGTTGCCGTCCACTTTCCGCCGCTTCCCTTCGTCGTTCTCCTCGTTCCGTACGTCTCTCTTCCCGTGTTCCCCGTTATCCCCGTTGTCCGGCGAGGCACTCACGAAGCGTGACTCCCGCGGTCTTTTCGTGTCCCGGGGCTTGGCATCGCCCATCTCGGAATCCTCGTCGTCGTCATCCACAACGTGCCTCTGTTTCGCCGCGTTCACCGCGGGTTCGGTCACCACCCGCACCCGCCCGGGTGGTGGTGCCACACCACCCGGCATGACATACGACGAGAGCTTGAACAACTCGATCCCGATGTCCTCGGGCGCGATGAACGGGCCTTTCGGCGTGGCAGGCACGCCTGACAAGTCAGCGTTTGGGTCGAGTCGCCACAGCTCTTGCTGCGGCTTAAGGGTATCCGTGGTGAGCATCGAGGGACCGAGAAAGATCTTGTATCGGTCGCTCGCCAGAAGCCGTCTCACTGTGGTGATCGCGCCCCCTGTTTGGCCACGTTTCAGCTCACGAAGCCCCGCGTTGGCCACCGCCAGGACGATGTCCGCCGCGGTCATGTCGGCCTTGTTTTTAGTGACTCCTGAACTGTTATTTTGTGACTCCTGATCCCGGCGCGCCCTTTGCGCGGCGTCCCTCAGAATCTGCACCGTCTGCTCGCCCCACTGCCCGGACGGGTACGTAGGGCGCATCGGTTTGTTGTCCGGATACACACCCCGCGGCATCCCGTACAAAGGGCCGCCTACGCGAAGGCAAGTGACACACCTGGGCAATCCTGGGAGCGATTGAATTGCTTGCAAAATAGGTTTGACAGCAAACAGCAGCTTATCAGGAGTTTTCGAGCAGTTTTGAGCATCCCCAGTTCAAATTTACCTCCACAGCTCAATCCTCGTCGCACGTCTCGCGATGGAGCGCGCAGCGACCAAAATTCAGGCGTCGTGGAAAGGTCACGCCGTGCGTCGCGAGCTGGTGCACCACGTGCGTCGTGATTTCGAGGAAACCGTGAGGCGCGTGGAAGGCGGGCTTTCGGTGCGAGAGACGAACCTGCAAATTGTGGCGAACGCGCAAATTGCAAATTCACCGACCTCCTCCTCCGTCGAGTGGAAAACCACGCGTGCGGTTTCGCGGCCGATTTTGTCGTCACCACCGGGTGGTGTGGAGAACCGTGCGTACGTATCGGGTGTGGGGAACGCAGGGGCGTTGGAAGCGACGCGTGTCGTCACTCAAAACGAACGCACGAGCGATACCGCAACCTGGACGAATGAAAAAGAAAAAGACACCACCTCTCGCCGGTTGGACGTTTTGCGAAAAGAACTGCATTGGGCGCAAACAGCGCTGGACGACCGGCGGCAACACCTGCGGCGGCTGAGGATGGAAAGTAGTGAGACGACTGACGAACATGTTTCGTGAGAAGTGTACAGTAGAGGCTAGTAGGGCTAGTAGTGATTGTAATAAAGATGAACGCGATAGGACGGGATTGGAGAAAGGAAATACCAGATCTCTCACGAAAAAAGAAGAAGAGTTAAAAAAACTGAGAAGCGTAAAAGAATCGGTTTCGCGCTCGCGAAACCGAGTTACAACCGCGCCGTACTAACGCGCTGTTTCGAAAACCCACACTTTGAACCCAATGGTGCGTCCATTTCTCCTTTCAAAAGAACGGCCCTCGTTACCGGTCAACTGTAATTCTCACTCACGTTTGACGTCCATCGACATCGCGCCCAAACAAATCAATCAAAAAAACGAAATTGTTTTTAAAACAAAGTTAGTTTTCCTTAACCGAGTCGCGGTCAAAGTTGGACCAGGTTTCGTTCCACTGCTTGTCGTAGAAAGTCGCTTCGTCCGCCAATACCTCAAGGGTATCCAGGTCCTTCAGGGACCGGACGGTTAAACAGAACGCGACGGTCAGAAAAATAGCCGTCTTCCCGAGGAAGCTGCTGTGCAGCTCCGTGAGCCCGGGCCCGCCGCACGCGTCGATGATGTAGGTGAACCCGTACCCCACCATGGCGGCGCGGCCGTTGATTTTTTCCGCTTCGGGAAGGTGGAACCGCTTGACCCAGACCCACCAAGGCACCACACTCGTGTCGAACAAGCCGTCCTCGGTGTACACCGCGGGGCAATCCTCAAGCGCCTTCCTGTGCCGCACTTCCGCGTCGATCACGCCGTTCCAATCCGTCTCGCCATCCGCCAGTACGAACTGCGAAAGGTCCCAGGTTCCATTCACCCAACGTACGTCACTCCACTCGCTGTTGTTCGCGTTCGCCTTCCTGGTCGCCGCTTCCGCTTTAGCGGTGACCAACCGTGACGCCGCCCCGGCGTCCTTGCCAGCCGCCGCGTCGCCCTCGAGCGTCCCGCCCCTCTCAAGAGGACCCGGCTTGCGCGTGCCCTGCTCCGCGGCGACGCGGCACACGGTGTGTTTCCTGGTTTGGTGTGGTGAGGGAAGGATGTGGAAAGGTCAGTCAGAGTGCTTTTGCAGGGTGTCTCCGTTCCATCGCGCGCGTCGGTAAATCGCACCGGTCTAAAAAAGATCCATGCCGCAAAACGTTCCAGATCTCTGCGTTTGCCAGACCTGCGCCCAAACCATTCGTGTCGGTTCGTTCGCGTGACCCCTCGGTGTCGCTCGAACGCGCGCGCGGAAGCGCGAACCGACTCCACCTCGTCGTTTGCGTGTGTCTTGACAATCGCGTAAGCGCCATGATCACGCCGAAATCACGTCGCGCACGCCGTGACCACCCGTCGGACGTCGTTCGTGTAAGCCGCATCGCATCGGTCGCGACAAAAAGACGTCTCGGAGCAGCTTCGGCTTTTCGCAGTGCCTTGTCCCGAATCCGTACCGGAACCGGACGCCTGTGGCGTGTACGCACCTTGATTTGACGGACTGCGTCTTGCGTGCGGACCTGGGGAGTGGGAAGAGGGTGGAACGGTGGAAAGGTCAGGGAAAAGGTTTCGCACGCGAAAAGGCGGAGGCACGACGGCGGTTGCGTCGCGGCAGTCGGCATCCGATGTCGCGCGATGGCCGTCGAGAAAAAAAATGATAGATGGTTCGCGCCGGAACGACACCCTCCACGCGCGTTGCGACCGAAAACATCACACGAACGTACTTGGAAGCAATGGACACCTTGCCGGCCACGAGGGCGGCGGACATGGTCATGGCGGACATGGCAACGGTAGCGTGTGGCGAGGGAGCGACGCGTGAATGCCGTCGCTGCTCCATTCAGCGTCTTCTTTTATCGCGAGGAGATTTTTTTTTATGGAGATTGCTCGAGAGATCCGATTTTCCACCAATCAGGACGCGGAACGCCACAAATAGAGAGGGGACAAAAACGGCGCTCCAATCCCGGTCAAAACTACGTTGACCGTGAAATTGAAACAGCCGGGTGATGGGTCAGTGCGACGAGTGGGACGTGGCACAGACGCGCGAGCGTCTTCCCGCGGGAACGTCGGCGCGGCTGTTTACGCGCAAGCCGCAAAGTGTCACCACGCGCAAAGTGTCACAACCAAACAAACAAGTCCCTTTCGTGTTTCGAGCAGCTTTCGTCTTATTTTCTCACCGCCGCGTCTCGTCACAACCCCAAAATCGTCCTACACCACGATTTGGGTTGGCGCGCCGTTCTCCAGCGCCCAGTTCATCACCTTTAGATGCCCGTTGTGCCTGGCTCCGTACAAAGTCTTCCAGTCCCACGGACACCCGTTCGCGCGCAACCACTTCAGCACCAAGAGGTGCCCGCCCAGCGCCGTGGACCCGCACGTCAACTCGTCCCACGGGCAGCCGTTCGCGCGCGCCCACTGCAGCACCTTTAAGTGTCCGAACTCCGCGGCGACCGAACACGTGCCTGCGTTCCACGGGCAGCCGTGTTTGCGCGCGTACTGCAACACCTGGAGGTGCCCGTCCCCCGCCGCGAACTTACACGTATCCGCGTCCCACGGGCATCCGTTTTCGTGCGCAAACTGCAGCGCCTCGAGCTGTCTGCCCTCCGCCGCCTTGGCGCACGTCCACGAGTCCCACAGACAGCCGTTTTCGTGCGCCCACTTCAGCACCGCTAGGTACCCACCCTCCGCGGCCATGGAGCACACAGCATTGTCCCACGGAAAGCCGTTATCGCGCAACCACTGGAGACACGCTAGGTGTCCGCCGTCCGCCGTGAAAGCGCACGTGCTTGGCAAGCCGGGTCGTGTCTCGCGCAACCACGGAGCGCCGTTCGCGTGCGCCCATTGCAGCACCTCGAGATGCCCGTTCCACGCCGCCTCCATCACCGTATCTTCGTGCCACCCGCATCCCCCCTGCACGCGTGCCCACTTCAGGACCTCGAGGTGCCCGCCCTTCGCCGCACACTTGCACGTCTCCGAGTTCCACGGCGCGCCGTTCGCGCGCGCCCACTGGAGAACAAATAAGTGTCCGCCCTGCGCCGCCCTCGAGCACGTCGTCGTGTCCCACGGACAGCCGTTCGAGCGCGCCCACTGCAGAACCGGCAGGTACCCGCCCCACGCCGACGCGTTGCACGTTCACTCGTCTCACGCGTAGCCTTCCGCGCGTGCCCATTGAGTACGTCGAGCCTTCCCCCCTCCGCCGCTGCGAGGCACACTTCGATGTCGGTCCTCGGGTGCCCTTGCCGGTGCAAGCGCTTGGTTGTCAGCCAATTCCCCACCTTCGCGGCGAGATGCATATCCGGCTCTGACAACCGGCGGCCATTCGCCAGCTCGTCCACCATATCGCGCATCGCAGGGCTCACAGCGCGGAGCCGTGCGAAATCGGCGGTATCGAACAAACACGAGAGAATCTTCGCTTCCACGACGTGGTTGGGGAGGCCCGGGATCGCTTCTCCCGCGTCGGCATGCGTGACGGTCGCCTGCGCCGCGCGCTCGGCAGCTTTTCTGCGCGCGCGCTTCGCAGCGCATGTGGCTGATTTAGGCGGCATCGTGGTGCGTGGCGGTGGGTGGATGCCGTGCCACGCGTGAGGCGGTGTGCGTGGGAAGCGACGAGATCTCGACGAGATCGGGGGCGTTATATTCAATGCCTTTGTTTTCCAATGGACGTTACGACTTTTTGTAGCTTGAAGAGTGACGAAAGGCACGAAAGGGACGATTGCGCATCGAGCAAAGCGCAAAGTGTCTTTCGTGTTTTGATGTACATGCGACCTACTACCGGTCTCTCACCGCGGTCCCGTCTCCGCCTCCACCCCCGCGTCTCGTTTCGCAACTTTCCGGTCCTCGTGGATCTCAAGGTCCTCCACCGCGACGTTGTCGCGCTCGTCGCTACGCGCCATCGTTGGCACGGCGGGGAGAGGCGTCGGCGGCGCCGCGCTCGCCGGCGCCGGCGTCTCAACCGGTTTGGCCGGGAGTGCGGGCCCGTTCCTCGCGACGAGCTTCGCGCTTCTCGCCGCCGCCGCCTCACGAAGCGCAGCCGGCGTGGCGTGCGTGGGAAACGTGCTTCCAGCCGGACCCAGGCTTGTTTTCTCGACCGTGTTGTTCCGAATGCCGCCGCCCTTTTTGGGAGGGGTCGGCGCTGAACCGCCAACTCCAACAGCGTCCCCTCCCGCGCGCTGCCCGGGCGCGGGCAGGGCCATCCCGGACAAACTGGCGGAGATTTCTTCCAGCATCATCAAATTAGCGCTGCCGTCCAGAAGCGCTTGTTCCGTTCTCAATTCCCTGACGCACTCCCGCAGCAGCGCGGTGGAGCCCACTTCGCGCACGGTGCCGTCGTTGCAATGCAGCATGATGGGCATCGCAGACGGGTTCGGGGTCCAGCTATCCACGACCTCTACTAACACGACGTCGTCGTGCAGCGAAAGCTGCAGCGCCAGCGTGCGGTTGTTTCCGCGCTGCCACTCGCACGTCGCCGCGCCTTCGTCGATAATGACGTACTTGTACTCGTACGTGTCGTCGGCGTGTATGGGGGTAGTAACGGTCCACAGGTTACCTTCGGTCCACCGCATGGGGAAGCTCGCGTCGACGTCCCAGTCGTTCCACGTACCCACCATCGCCACGCGCTGCCCAGGCACGGTTTCCACCACGATTTCAAACTTTACCGGAATCGCGGAACCCTGGTTGTCGTCGGTGCCAAGACCATCACTCACGACCCGTCCCATGCGCTCGTTGTGCCGCATCATTCGCGCCGCGTTGGTGCTCGCGATTTGCTTCGTCCGCGACATGGTTTCCTCCAGCAAACGCATGTTGGTTTCCATCTCCCAGATCTGCGCGCCGTGTTGTTTTTTCAGCTCGGCGAGCTTTTCCGTGATGTCGGCGGACGAGCGTTCGCTGAGGGTCGCAATCGTCGCCCTGCTGTCCCCAATCGCCTTCTCCGCAGCGGCGAGCGCGGAGCGCAACTCTTTGGCATCCGCCAGCGCTCCGCGCAGCGCCTTTTCGAGGTTCGCAAAGTCAGCGCTTGACCCCGCCGCGTCCTCCTTTGATTCGTCGTACTCCTCCTTCAGCATTTCGTACTCCTGCTTTAGCGTGTCGTACTTCCCGATGGACTCCACCAGCGCGTTTTCCGCTAGCGTCGTCGCAGCGGCGGCGGCGACGGTTTCCAAACGCGCCGCGTCAAGCGCGCCTTGAGTTTTAAAGAAAAGTGTCAGTATTGTATGGTCAAACAGTCTTGGGATTTGGGAAATGCAAGACTTACCTTGTGTTTCCCCCAGGCTCACGGAAAGCTCAAACGCTTCGTTCGAGCCGAACTCCGCGCTTTTAAGCCTGGTTTTGGCTTCCTTCATTTCGGTTTCCATTTGCAAAAAGTTCGCCTTCGTCGTGATCTCCCACGCCTCGCGCTCCGTTCGCCACGCGTACAGCGCTTTGCGTTCCGTAATCGCCTCCAAGAGCTTCGCCTCGGCTTCGAAAGTTAGCGCCGCGGCTTCGGCGCCCGCCATGTCCCTGCTCCGCTCAAGCGCCTCAAACTTGGCTTTGTATTCCTCGGATTGTTCATACGCGGATTTCAACTCAACACGAAGTCCCAAAGTTTCGTTCAAAGCAGCTTCGAGCTCTTTCTTTGACCCAAGCCGCGCCTTGTCAAGGTCTTGGTGCAACGCCTCCAGCTCGCGCATGTTTGCCTCCTGTACCGCGTTGAGCTGTTTCTGCAACTCCTGGTTCATGCGAGTAGCCTGCGCGAGCTCTTCTTTCGTCAGGCCGTACTCCTCCAGTTTTTTCGTCGCAACCACGAGCTCGTCCCGTACCGTCTTGGTTTCCGCGAACGCGGCGTCCAGTTTGTGTTGCGCCAGTTCGTTGTTCGTCACCACCTCGGCCTCCAACGTGGTTTTCCAGGTTTCGAAGTCCGTTGTCGCCAAGTCGCGCTCCTCGACGATGGCCGCGAGCTTGAGCTCCACTAGAAGCAACGCTTCTTGTAACTTGTTCGCGGTTTCCCCCGAGAGGTTCTGTTCCTTGAGCTTGACAAGCTCACGGTGCGACCAGCGTCGGGCGGCGAGAACCAGGCCTAAAATTGCGGCGGATGGCACCGCCACCGCGAGCGCTTTTTGCCAACCCGGGGTTTCGCGCAACAACACCCCGGCTAACACCAGCGCGCTCACGTCAGCCTCAGCCGGCGCGACCTCCGCCGGAACCTCTTCGTCAACCTCAACCGGATTGACCTCTGTCTCCTCGACGGCCACGATTTCAGGCGGAACGATCGGGGTTAAAACAGGAACAGAGGCGCTTCGGTGGCGCCCCACGAACGCAGCCGCGGCGGCGGCACCCGCGGTCGCGGCGCCGCCGTTGACCGCCCAATCGGGAACCGCGTTCGCGGGCTTGGCGCCGACCAAAGCGCTGCTGGCGACCGCCAAACCCGCAACCGCGAGCTTCGCGCGGTGCGCCCAGGACTTTCTCTGCTTTAGGGTTTGGGGTTTAGGGTTTAGGGTTAGGGGTTAGGGTTACGTGGTGTCCGTAGGGTTACGCATGGTCTTGAGAGATGGTCTTGAGAGATGGTCGACTTGCTTGTCCTCGGAAAAATTCCGTGCATTTAGTCTCCCGATATTTTCCGCATGTTCTTTTGCAACGCGCGAGATCATCGTTTCCGGAAGCCGCAGGACGCACCTTGGTGTTGCCATCTCGCACGGTGGAAACCGGCGCGACGGGGGGTTCGATCCACTTGCTGTCCTGGGGCACCTCGGTGGAGGTGACAAAAAACTCGCCGCCAGCAGAACGCGCAACCACGGTCGCGCGTTTGGTTCCGGGAAAACCGCGGGACGAAAAGTCATGACTCACGCGAACGGTAGCGCATGCCGGACCTACGCCGCCGAGGACGGCGGCGAGGGACGACATGCGAAACACGTGGGGTACACAACTCGAGTAACAGCAGTCCCGATAGATGGGCGCGAAACCCGGAACGGAAAGGAAGCGCGCGAGGTGCCGCGAAGGCGTGGACGGACGCGCGCGCGAATATGGCGGCAAACAAGGAGTTTTATGGGAAACGCGAAGGTGTGGCCTCGACGCGTGACAGGTGTCCGGTCGATTCGTCCGATTTCGTCGGATTCTCAAAAAAGTGTCAAGAAGGCAAGAAGGAGGTCGTCCCTCTCTCTTCGTCGTCTCGCTTGGACCAGCAATCGCACTCGTAATCAATCACACGCTTGACAGGTGTCCGGCGATTTCGTCGATCGTCGGATTCCGTGAAAAGTGTCGTCATTTAACTGAGCGCAGTCGCACTCGCACGATGGACTCAAGCACACTCGTAATCAAATCACACGCATCGTCCCCCACACCCCTCGTGGAGACTCAACCTCAATCCCCGTTCACGAACATCCCCACCAAGTCACCTTTTTTAATCCCCCTCTGACCCACGTACAGGTGCGCCAAGCCCATGACTTGAAGTTCGTGTTTCAGCTGTGCGACGGTCATGGATTCCGCTTCTTGGCGTTTTTTCGCGTCGGCTTCGCAAGTTTCCTCGGCATCTTCCCCCGCCGCCGCTTCCACAGCGTCCACCCCGTCAACAACCCGGGCCCGGGTTCGATCCCCCGCGGTGACTCCACCCGCCCGGGTGCCTCCCATACCACCACCGGTATGGGCATCGTCCCTCCTCCGTTTCCCCGGCGACCCCAAGTCAGCCGCCGCCACAGGCGCAACCGCCGCCGCCGCCGCCGCCGCTTCGTCGCGCCACCGCTCCAAGGTTTCGTCGTCGTCGCGCGCGCCGGCGTCGTGAAACTCGTCGTCGCCTTGGTCTGTGTTACCGTCAGCGTAGTGTTTACCTCCCTTTAAGCGCTCCACCTCGGTCTCCGCAATTTTGGCT
>Ga0222710_1000580_pt1 | contig 16277 bp, 11 predicted proteins | sample AntAcemetage1696_FD_181143 | JGI IMG/M metagenome (GOLD analysis project Ga0222710, IMG submission 181143) | Saline water microbial communities from Ace Lake, Antarctica - #1696 | ecosystem: Environmental > Aquatic > Non-marine Saline and Alkaline > Saline | place: Antarctica: Ace Lake... | reverse complement strand
GGGGCGTCGGACATGACGAGGAACGCGCGTGCCGTGGGGCGGAGCGCGTGTCGTTGTGTCCTGCATTCGAGGCCGCGGGAAAATCCGACGCGACTTGGAACTGGAGCGTGCTCGTCTTTTTGAGAATTGAGCTCGAACCACAACGTATAGGCGCTGGTAGTGACCGGTGCACAGCAGAGGGTTTGACTCGCGATCGGCGCGGTAACCTCTTGGCGGCGACTGGCGGAAGATACAAATCGAGGCGGCGTGCGGTTACGGGGCACGCAGAGTGCTGCAGGGTCGGTCCACCGTCGGACGTCTGCAATCGGCCTTGTTGAAAGGTCAATCCAATTTGCATTTGGCCAATCCAAGCGAGCCTGACCGAAGGTGGTGACGATGGCGTTCCAGTGGGACCCCGTCTCGTTACAGGCGTGCATCGCTAACCCCAACGCGATGCTCGCGGCGTTTCGACACGCGAACAGAGACGGCTCCGGTGCGGTTTCCGGCGGCGACGCGGTTGCGTTCTTCAGCGGCTCCGGGCTTTCCACGGAGAAGCTGAGTGAAATCTGGAGGGCCGCGACTAACGGCGAGCCTTCCATGCAACCGATGGCTTTCAAAACCGCGATGGAGCTCATCGCGGGCGCGGTTGACGTGGGTACTCCGGCTCCGGCGCCGGCGGCGGAGCCGGGCCTGTACGCGCCGAGCATGCCGGCCGCGCCGAGCATGCCAGGCGGCACCATGGCCATTTTGGGTGCTTCCAAGTTTCTGTCCGCTTCGAAATTACCCACATCGGTTCCGGAAGGCTCGGACATGACCCCCGTGGAGTACAAAAAGTACAAGGCGCACTACGGCAAGCTCCCTGGCGGCAAGCAAGGGTGGGTCGGTTTCGAGGATGCGGTGCGGTTCCTTAGCAAAGCGAAGCTTGACCCGGAGGATATCGAAACGACGCTGCGGCGAATCACAGGGGGCGGCGCGGGTTTAGTTTCGTGCGAACACTTCGCGGTGGCCATGCACGAAACGTACAAGGCGATTAAGCAGAAAGGTGGCAAGACCCCGGCGCCGGGGCTGATGATGGTCACCCCGGCGCCAGGGTTGTCTGTCGCGAACGTTGACGCGTTGTCTGCGCCTCCCGCGCCTGACTTTGGCGGCGGGCGCGCGCTTGATTCTCCCGCCGTAGCAGCAGCGGCTTCAAACGACTTCGGCGGCTTTGGCGCGTTTGGAGGCGCCGGCGCGGCGACCTCAACGCCGGCGCCTGTGCCTACCAACGATTCCGGCTTTGGCGCGTTCGACGCGCCGCCGCGACCCACCCTCCCGGTGCCGGTTCCGGTTACGTCGACCAACACCAACGCGGAGACCGGAACCGTCACGGCGAGTGTGTCAACCGGGCTCGCCGGCGGTGACTTCGATTTCGGGGGCGGCGGCGTAAACGACGCCGAGCCGTCGAACGAGTCCTTCGGCGGGTTTAACGATTTCGGCGGGCCTGCCGCGTCCGCGCCCGCCCCTTCAGTCGCGACAGTCGCCTCGACGCCTGACGACGGGTTCGGTGGGTTCGGCGGCGATTTCAGTGCGAGCGCTTCGGCGCCTGCCTCTTCAGTCGCCGCGTCCCCAGCGCCCCCGAACGCGTTCGGCGCCGAGCAATTCGGAGGGTCCGCGAATTCCACGTTCGGCGCGTCATTGAGTGACACGTCGTTCGGTGTATCGGGTGGTGCTGGTTTTGGAGGTGACTCGTTTGGATTGGAGACTGATTCGTTTGGAATGGAGACGAACGCTGGTCGGCTCAACGCAGCGCCGAAACCGTCCACCGATTTCAGCGCCGGAACACGCGACGACCGCGCCGCGACGCGCGCGGCGCTTGAAGAGGCTTCCTCGAAGGAACGCGCCGCCGGAGAGGCTGCTGTCAGGGCGGATGGTGCGCAAAAGGCGGCGTTGGAGATGTCCGTATCTTTGGCAGACGCGAAGGTGAGGGCGGAGCGCGCTGAAACCGAAGCCTCCGCGGCCGCGCAGAAGGCTTCCGAAGCCGAGGCGTCTGTGGCGCTCGCGGAGCGCGAACGAGACCAAGCGGCGCAAACGCACGCCGAGGCGAATCGTCGCAAAGCGGACGCGTTGGCCAGGGCGGAGCGCGCGTCAGTTGCGGCGAGTGAGATAAGACACATGACCTCGACTCGCGAACGGGAATCACAGGATGTGACCGCCCAGCTGGAACAAGACGCGGAAGCCGCGGAGCACGCGCTTGAGAAGGTGAAAGCGCACGCGGTTTCGATTGGCGAAAACGTCGCGAAGGCGTCAGCGTCGGCGCGCGCGCGGGTGGCCGCGGCGCGCGGGAGGGCGGATGACATCCGGGACAGCGCGAACCGAGACGCGAGCGCTGCTAAGGCGACTGCTGAGGCAGAAGCGAAGGCCGTGCGTGAGGAAACCATTGTGGCGCACGGTGAGGTTGAGCGATTGAAGCTTCAGCGGGAAAGGGAAGCGACGGAGCACGAAAAAAAGATAAAGGCGTTACGTTTGGAGCTTGAGGAGGCCGAGAGAGAGCTTGAAAACGCGCGGGACGTTGCGCACGCGGACGCCGCGGTTGGGAGTGAGCCTTTGAGGGCGATGCGCTCGCAGATCGAGGTCGTGCGTAGTGAGCTACGCAGGTTGCGAGACGAGTCCGCGGTGGAAAGCACCCGAGCCACTGCCGCGCTCGTCGCGGCGAGCGTTGAGTTGGCGGAGGCGGAGGAGGAGATTTGCGAAGCGAAGCTTGCGCGACAAATCAGTGAAGACGAGGAGCGCGCAGCGATGCACACCACGGAAGCCTCGCTCGCGGTGGCGATGGAGGAGCTTGAGACGTTGATGCAGCAGGCGGAGGATACCGCGGAGGCGGGTCGGGTGAGGATTGAACATCTCAACGAGCAAATCGCCGCGGCGAAGGGCGCGGCGGAGGAGAGTCTAGTTGAAGCTGTGAATGACGCGAAGAAGCGGGCGGCGCAAATTTCAAGCGACGAAAAAGAATTAGCGGACGCGGTTGAGGAAACGGAACGGGTTCTGGCAGAAAATGAGTCACGGACGCAGACGCACTGGGTTGAGCTGCAGGTCGCGCATGAAAGGGTCGTCGCCGCGCAACGTGAACTGGCGGAGACTACTTTTAACTTTGAGACGGAAGCCGAGGCGAGAGCTGGTGAACTGTCTGTTGCACGACACGCCGCCGCCGAAGCGGAACAAGCGCTCGAGAAACAACGCGCCGAGTTGACCGAGATTTCGCAAAAAGAAATCGACGAGCTCAACGCGCTTAGCATTGAAACCAACCAACTCAAGGAAATCACCGCGAACGAACGGGAAACGCACGACGCGGAGTGTGAAGGTCGACGCGTCGCGACTGAAAACGCCCGGCAGGAGCTGGAACTGGCGCGAGACAACTTGGAGATTGAAAAGTTGGAGCGGGCGAAAAACTCTGAAAAAATGGACTTAGCGGAGAGAAATGCGCGCGCCGCGCTTGAGCTGGATCGGAAAAAGTTCGGAGAACAGCTTTCCGTGGCGCAGGACAGCGCCGCTTGCGCGCGGCTCGCCGCGGTGGCCAAGACTGCGATACTTGAAGCCATCGAGGCGGAGGCGGTTACGCTGCGCGCGACCGTCCAAAACGAGCAACACCGCGTGGATTCCGAACGCGCCGCGCTTGAGCACGACTTGTGTCAGCGGGAACAGCTTCTCGCGACGGAGCAGTTAAAACTGGCCAGCACGCTTGAGAGGTTGCGGTACCAGCGCCCACGGGAAGGCGCGAGCGCGAGACAAGTCGTCGCGTTGGAACAGGCTCGTTTGAAAGCGGAGGAGGAACGCGTGGACGCGGAGAAACGAGAGCAAGAAGCGCGCGCGCACGTCGAGGAAAACCTGGCGCAACTGCGTAGTCTAGCCGTGGCGGTTGCGAAAGCCACGGGCGCCGCGGCGCACGCCAGGGCGGGCGCCGCGGCTGCCGAGCAGCTCGCCGCGACGAACGTGGCGGCTGCGGCGCGGTCACGCGCCGCCGTGGCGGGCACCAGTGCGCGGCAAAAAGCAGAAGCCAAGGCTGCGGAGCGAATCGCCGCAGCCAAGGCGGAGGCGCAGCGGATCATCAAAGCGCGGAACACGCCGAGACGCGGCAGTGTCGCGGGTACGCCTATCACCGGAGGTACGCCCGCGGTCGGTGTTTTCGGAACGTCTACCGTTGTGTCGCGAGCGCAACCGCGTGAGTTTTCCGTGTCTGTTGTCTCCACACCGGTGACACCCGCGTTCGCGTCAGCGGAGCTGTTCGGGGCGACACCGCCCGGAACAAAAACATTTTCGGAATCGTTTTTGGCGCAGGCGACGCCCCCCGTCGCGGCGACGCCGGCCGCGTTTTCGTTCGCGAGCGACTTTGGAAACGACGAATTCGCCTTCGCGGGTGATACAACAAGCGTGGCGCCCGTCGTCACGAACGACGCGTTCGCGCCAGCAGCAACTACCACAGATGTGTTCGCAGGCTTCGCCGCCTTCGACCACCCGACGTCAACTGGAACGGCCGTTCCGAACACCGAACCTCCGGCGTCCGCGTTTAGGACAAGCTTCGCGACGAGCTTCGACCCGGCTTTTTCGCCGCCGTCTGATTTTTCGGAACCGAAAAGCGACGAAAAATCTCCCGGCACTTTCGCCGAGACAAACGCATCCCCTCACGAATCCGTGAAAAGAGGCATGTCCCTCACCAACGAGGACTTCGCCGCGTTTGAAGTCGAGTTGGAGGACGGCGAGTTCGACGTGGGTACCTTTGGAGACGATACCAACCGTAACGAATTGTTCGAGTCGGGGAACGAAAACGAGCGGAACAAAACGGACGCGGTACCGGCGACAAAACCGGACCGACCGATGGTACCTCCGCTGAACTTGCAAGGCATTTCTTCTTTGCAAAATAAAACGCAAGTTGTTGAAAAAGGTGTTGACAACGCGAACGACGAATTCGCCGACTTCAGCGACGATGACGAGTACTCCGAAATCGAACCCGCGCCGCCGGCGTCTTCCAAGCTCGCCGCTTTGCTAAAAAAGGGCGTCACGATCGCGGCGCCCACCTCGACGCCGGTCGGGTCGAACGCGTTTGCGGATTTTAGCAGTGGAACGGTCGATTTCGACAAGGAAACGACGTTCGAAGAGTCGTCTTCGAAAGCCCTTTCCACGACGTTTGCGAACGGCGGTGATGCACCCGGCACCGAAAACGTTGGCGCCGCAGTCCCGACGGGAATCGAACCGGCGCTTGAGTTACCTGAAGTCGCGCCCACCGATACCGCCGGTCAACCCACGGTGGTTACCACCAACACCGCCCCCAACGACACCTTCGACGAGGACGGGTTCGCGGATTTCGAAAGCGAAGACGAGACGGTTTTGGAACCGGAATCAACTGGGGAGGGCGTTGACGTGGTGCCAGAAACGTCTGCCCCTGCTTCCCCGCAAACGGCGTCCGCTTCTTCAGTGGGAAACGAACCCAGTGAAATCGCGTCCCCGATTTCCCCCGACGACCGCGCGCAGTTCGACGCCGTGTTCGACGCGTACACCTCCGATAACCCTCCTGGTGTGTCTGGGTTGACTGGTGCGCAGCTCATGCAAATAACAGCAAGCACAGGTTTAGCCCAGGCGGATTTGAGCAAGATGTGGCAGCTAGTCTCGGTGCCGGGACACGAAACTTTGCGCAGGGACGACTTCGTGCTTTTTTGTTCGCTGCTTAAAAAACGCGTGGCGGGGGGCGGGTTACCTGGCGCGGTCGACGCGGACACGCGAGCTTTTTTCTTCTCGGAGACGGGAGGGGAAACCTGCTCGGCGGAAACAGGTCGGGAATTGAGGACGACTGGTAACTCCGAGCGAAGAGGCACGGCACCTACAGAAACAGGAGAAGAAACAGCACCTCTGGAAACACGGGAACAGGCACCTACACAAGCACCGCAAGCATCTCAGTCATCGAGTTGCGTCGTGGTCGTGGTGGAGTCTTTCCGGGGAGTAAAGGATTGCGCGACGTTGAAAAACGTTTGCGTTTCCGTGACGTTACTGGACCAAAACGGAACTGTAATGGAACCAGCACGAACCACCCCGATGGGCGCGGCTACCGTGAAACCGGGAGGCGTAGTGGTGTTTGAAACCCCCGTCCGGTTTTCATCGGTCCGTTACGACTCCATCCAAAACGGAAGCGCGTTACTCCTGGAGCTGAAGCACTTCAAGGAGGGACAAAAAAAAATGAGCGTCAAGTGCTGGGCGGTTTTCGAAAACGAAAACGGCGAGGGCGGCTTTCAATTCGCGGCGGGCGTTACGTTGAAAACGGCCAAGCTCGCGAAACCCGTGAAAAGTGACCCGAAAGGCCGACGGAAGGCGAAGCCGTTCGCGAAAAGCGGGGGGGAGGACGTGGTGGTTAGGTTTCAGTAGGAGGGGGGTGGGGATCGTAGAACAGTTTTTATCGAAAGTGCAAACTTTTACGACAAAAAAAGCCAGTCGGCACTTTCGATTTCATCGGATCCAGATCTTATCCCTCCGCTTCTCTCGATGCATCGTCACATCTCGTTGCTCCGCGTGCGATGTTGGCGATGCGCACGAGCGCGTTGGCGCTCGCGCCGCTTCGTCCCGCCCATTGTGTGCCCTCCCGCGCGCGTGCGTCCACGTCGGTGTCGGTGTCCGTGGCGAAAACCCCGTCTTGCGGCGCGCGTGTTACGCGTGGCAGAACACGATTAACACGAATGCGCACGACGCGCGTCGGTGCTGCTGGGAACGACCCGCCCGGCCCGCTGGATAGCTTGGTGGCTGGCGTTGACGCGAAGAAGTTAAGGGCTGCTGTTGCGTCCGATTCCGATGCGGATCTTGTTCAAGTCGAAACCGTACCCCCCATGCAGTTCCTGTTGTCCTCCACGGCGTTTTACGTCGTGATGGGGGTTGGAAGCCAAGTCGCGTCCGGTTTTCTTAACATACATCCCGACGTCCTAGACGCGACGCGGTCATTGAATCTGGACCAAGCCAGTTTGTGGATGGTGCCGTTGCTGTTGTCCCTAGCTTTCGCCATAACACATGCGGACAAGTACGAGTTTCTAGCAGAAGTGCGGGATATATTCAAAGTTGGGGTGTTGCCGAGTTTAGCGCCGCTTGGGTTGCCCGGAATTGTTTTATTATCACTGGGCGCGGGCGTAGGCGAGGAGGCTTTTTTCCGAGGCTTCTTGATGCCCTTTACTGACGGAGGGCTGCAATCAATCGGGGTGCCGCAAAACGTAAGCATCATAGGTGTCCTAACCGCGACCTCCGTATTCTTCGGCGCCCTGCACGCCATAACCCCCGCGTACTTCTACTGGGCCACCGGTGCCGGGTTTCTTTTCGGGTTGGAGTACGTCAACGACGGCTTAGGCACAGGTACGTATTGTATTTCACCAAATCCTAGACTTTTTGCCCATACAGGACTGACAATTCTTGTTTACAATCACAGCGATGGTCACGCACACGCTTTACGACTTTCTCGCGTTTGGGTTCATTCTTATTTCCTGGGCGGGCGGGGAAGACGGGGAGGGGGAGTCGAATCCCGTAGAGGAACGATAACCGTTCTGGAACGATAATGCCCGGTAGTAATAGATGCTAATTCTTTGTAACAACTCGCGAACTAAAGAGAACCCAAGAGGCCGTTAGAAGCCCATCGTGCCCTATTTTATTTCCCGTTCGCAACCATCTTCAACCCCCGTGTCCGGACCACCCGCGCGCGGTTTTTAGTCCACCACGCCGTGGCTTCGGTATCGCTGAAAACCCGTTTGCTGAACCGCACTCTGCGCAGCACGTGTTGCCCCGAGCCCTGGTCAACACCGATGGTCATGAAAACCCCTGGTTCCACCTCCTCGATCCAGGTTTCGGTCGGCGATTGTACATCGCATGTCTCCGCGTCCACGACGCCAAACTGCGAGGGCACCGCGGCGGGCTGAGGAGACGGTGACGGCGACGGCGACGGCGACGGAGATGGGGCGCTTCGAGCGGGCTCGGAACCACCGATGTGTCTGACATTGTCCGGAGTGGTGTCCATCGGCGTGCCCGGCGAGGCGTTCGAGGTGGTCACGGTGACGTGTGTCGGCGTTGTATTCGCCGTCGCATTCGGCGTCGCGGCCGGAACCGGCGTCGAGGTTACGTTCGGGACCGGAGTCGCCACAGGCGGGGGCGTTTGGGGGGGCTTCGCGGTTGGTAACTCCGTCTCGTGAGAAGTGGTTAACTCCGTTTCAGGAGGAGGAATTAACTCCTCTTCAGGAGGAGGAGTTAACTCCGTTTCAGCTGGAGGAGCCGACACCCTCGGCGTCATAGCAGTAGTCACCGAGTTCGGCAACCTCGGCGTCATGGAAGTAGCCACCGAGTGCGTCGTCACCGACGCGACCACCGGCGACGCAACACTCGCGCTCGACGTCACTTCGTCTCGCTCCGCGACGCGCAGCGCCAAGCGCAGCGCGGCCAGTTCCAAACGAAGCGTGTCGCGCTCATTGACGGCGCGCGCCGTTTCCGCGCGCGCGCGAGCGGTCGCCGCGAACGCAAAGGACACATCCTCGGGACGAGAACGCGCATGCGACGTACTCGGCGAAAAACTCTCCGCGCCGATTGGACGCGGCGACGCGAAGGCGAAGGAACCTCCGCGGTGAACACTTTCGGGGTCGAATCGTTCAAAACCGTCGTCAGCGCGTTGTCCTCGCCGCGACCCGCCGCGCGAGACCCCGCCGTCCGACCCGTTCGTCTCGCTCATTCGCCCCGAGTCAACTGAAACGCGCGCTAGGGAAAAGTCCGCGAATGAGGACCTGCGCGATGAAGACGTCGCGAACGTCGTCGCGAGCCCGTCGACGCCGCCGAGACTGGCGGTAGTAGGGCCAATCGAAACCCGGCGCGTTTCGGTGGTTTGCGCCGCGATTACTACTGACGTCCGGCCGACTCTCCCTCCACCACCACCACCACCAACCTCGGTCCTTTCCGGAACCTGGATCAGGGACACCACGCTTCGCCGTTTCACCGCGTCGAACCTTTTCGTTACCTTCGCGCCGCCAAACTTCGCGTCCCGCGCCTTCTCTGTTACGCTCCGCGATTGCGCAGACGCGACCGCGGCGGTTGACGTGGGGCCGCACTGTACAGTAACAACCTCGCGACCCAAAAGCGCGGCCACGAGCTTGGGCGACCCCGCGTTGGCGGTATCCCCGTGCCCCAGCTGGCCGCGTGTGCCAATTCCCCAGGTGTATATCCCGCTCGTGTTTGGTGACCCAGTTTTGAGGAAAACAGCCGCGTGCAAATCGCCGCTCGCGATACACCGCGCGCTTGCGGTTGTTTTTCCGTCGTCGGTACCGGTAAGGAACGAAACTTTCGTGGGCGTTTTGTGAACAGCACTCACCTCGCCGCCCCCCACGGCGCCGCACTGCCAGACCGCCCCGTCGGTTGTCAGGCATAGGGTGTGCCACACCCCGCAGGACACTGTCTCCGCACTCTCCACGCCTTCAACGTGTTGCGGGAGCCACTGCGTTTGGGAGCCACACGCGTCGCCCAGCCCGAGTTTCCCGCCGTCGGGGTCGCCCCAGGCCCACAGCGTTCCGTCCACCACGGCGGCGGTGTGCCAGCTGCCGCAGGACACGGAGGTGACTTTTTTTCCAACAAGCGCGGCGACCTTCCGAGGCGCGTAACACGATCGCGACGTCATTTCCGTTGCTTTGCCGGAAGTCATACCTGTTTCTTTGCCTAAATTCACCTTCCCATTGCCACCATTAACCTTCTCGTCCCCATGCCCCAACACACCAAACACCCCCTCACCCCACGTCCACAGCGTTCCGTCGTCCGCGACCGCCGCGACGTGCCCTTTGCTCGCAGCAATGTGAGTCACTTTTTTCGAAAGCAAACCGGTCAACACGGTGGGTTTCCACTTTGTGGCGCTCGCGATGTTTGCGTTTGACCCGGAACCCGAGCCACCCCCGCTGTTACCCTCCCCCAGCCCGAACACGGAAACGTCGCTCCCCCCCGCGTCGCCCCACACGGAGACGTTTCCGTCGTCCGTAACCGCGAAGGTTACCGACCCGGCGCAACAAATGGTTTTTGTGGTGGCCAGAGCGTTTCGTCCAGAATCGTTTTGGTCGTAGTCGTTGGTAACGCTGTGTGTTCCGCCACCGCTCCAAATAAGTTGTTTCGGCCGGTCGTGCGACGCGTGCGTTCCGTGCCCGAGCCGCCCGCCGCACCCGAAACCCCAGGTGTACACCCCCTGCCCTGCGCAAACCGCGGCGACGTGCGAGGGACCCATGGCGACGTTTGTGACGTCGACGCCGTCCGTCCCGGCGACGCGCCGGGGCGTCGCCGACGCGGTGGCGGACAACAAGGCGCTCGAGTGGACACGAGGGATACCAGCATTGTTGTTCCCCGCGATAGACGACCTTCGTTTGTCGCTTCCGTCGTCACGGAGACGAGAAGACACAGAAATCGTCTCGTCCCGGCCCGAGGTACCGACGGAATCGGTTGGCGCGAACGCTCCGCCGCCGTCCAAGCGCGCCACTCGGCCCCACACGAACAAGTCGTTCGGTTCGGCGATTGGCGAGTTGCGTTTATTCGCAGCCCTAACGTCGTCCTCGTCTTTCTTTGTCGACAAGGTTCGTTTGAACACGTTCGCGGCTTTGTTCACCGCGATCGCGGTGGTCACGCCCATCGCAGGGGCGTCGTTTTTCGACTCATCTTTTGTCAACGCCAATTCTTTCGTGGCGAGCAATCCAGTACGCCACACATGCATAGTACCCGGTTCTTCAAACACCAGGTTTAAGGACTGGTGTTTTTGTTTCGCATCGCGATACAGCACGGAAAGACACACGTCGGGTGGGTGCGTTTCAGTGGTACTCGCGTTTTTCGCAAAGATTTCAGTTGTTCTGCCGGCGACGACGTCGACGATCGATTCCACGGCCACCCATTTAACCTTCGCGTTTTTGGAAACCCACTCCAACCGGCCCTCATCCTTGGAAAGCTGGAAGTGCGCGACGTGAGGCGACGCGTTCCGGCAGTACTTCAAAAGAACCGCGCCTCGGCGAAGCGCGGTGCGTGCCTGTTTAGTTGGACGATACGATGGGGGGAACAAGGTCAGAACAAGAGGGGTGGAGGAGGAACGAGTTCGCACACCAACGAGGCGCGACAGTGTGGAATGTGCAAACACGTCGATGGTTCGGATCTCGATTCGGTCATCGCGTGGGTCGGTCGGTTGGGTCACAGGGTGTGTTTCTTGGTCCCAAGAAACCGGCGTACCTCCGCCACCGTGGTGCCTGAAGTAGACGCGCCGACGCCGGAGACGTCGCGTGTAGACATGTTCGCCCCCAGTCGTGACCAGTACCCACGGTCAACAGCCTAATTAATGTGCCGAAGCGTCGAGAGATTTGTCGTCTGTCCTCGCCAGAGAAACAGTCGCCCCGCGCCGCGCCGTGCGCGCCCCTACGCGAGACGCACCCGCGTTCCGAAACGCGCGCGCCTTCTCGCGCCTACGATGCTCGCGCCGCCGTGAGGGTGCCTCCCCTCACGCGCCGGCGCCTCTGCGGCCCAGTGATCGTACACGCGCCAAAATCGACCGAGGCACCGCAAACGGACCAGTCGCAGGCTCGGCCAAACCTCGGAGTGCGCTTTTTCGTTGTTATTTTGACAGACCTCCGTCATCAGTCGTTATCCGCGCACCCTTCCCGTCACCGTCCGCCGCGACATGCCCAACGCCGACGATCGATTTCCCACCCATCTTACCCGTGACGCGGACACCGCGGGCAAATTAGGGTGGCACTCCGTGCAATACACCGTTGGTAAAGGCAAACGGCAACGGCAAATCTTACGCGGCACAAGCGGCCAGGCGCTTCCCGGGCGTTTACACGGCATCCTTGGTCCGTCCGGGTCGGGGAAAACCACGCTTCTGAACATCCTCGCGGGAAGGGTGAATACTGGACGGGGCACAGCGCTTTCGGGGGACGTGACGCACGGAGGCACTTCGTTACACGAGAGGGATGCTACCCCAATCGGTGTCGTGAAGTCGTTGTTGACTCGGCTTTTCAAAAAGAATGCACTTTCCAAAAGAAAACCAGCCGTCCCGCTTTCGTACGTCGAACAGGACCCGAAGTTTTTTTCCAACCTGACGGTTCGTGAAACCCTGACCCTGGATGCGAAGCTTTGCGGAGGGGACGAGGGGGATGTGGAGCGAGTGCTTACCCGGTTAGGGCTAACCACGTGCGCGGATACGTTCGTGGGAGGCGACACGGGGGGGCACGCCGTGCCCGGTGTGAGCGGCGGCGAGCGAAGACGGTTGGCCATCGCGTGCGAAACGCTTGCACTGAGAGGCAGGGGTGGTAGTGGTAAGACAGGTGACACCGGCATTGCGGACAACACCGGTTCGATCCCGACCGGTGGCGGTATCGTGTTAGCGGACGAACCCACCACCGGTTTGGACGCGCACGCCGCGGATGCCATCGTGGAGAAGCTGCGGGAAACCGCGCGGGAGGAAAACGCGATCGTCGTCGCGGTGCTTCACCAGCCGCGGTCCAAAAGTTTCAACCGGTTGGACGACCTGACTTTGCTCACGGAGGGTGGGCGCGTGGCGTACTGCGGTCCCGTCGAGGGCGTTTTGGGATATTTTCAGGCGCTGGGGCATACGTGTCCCACGCACCACAACCCCGCGGAGTTTCTCATCGACCTAGTCGCGGTGGACTTCGACGGGACTCCCGAGCAAAACAAAGCGGACGTCAAGAGGGTGGATGCTTTGGTGGCGATGTGGGAAAAGACGGACGTATCGAAAAAGCAAGCGGCGATGCCCGACGCGCTCCCGCAAAACGACTCAAATAACTTGGAGACTAACAACATCTCCAACAGTGTTTCTGTTGTTTCAAAACCGAAACAGTTTTTACTGTTAGTCGGCAGGGCGTGGCGTCAAACCAAACGCGAGTGGTGGGTGAACAGCGTGCGTTTGCTCGCGAGCGCCGGGCTCGCGGCGGCGTTCGGCGGGACTAACAAAAACATAGGCAACGGCGGGTCTTCCGTGAAGAAAAGATGCGCGGTGTTGATGCAGGTACGTGTTGGGGCTTTCCCAAATCCGGGGACACACTGTTTTACCTCTCAGCTGGTGACTGTTTGTCCATACATCGCCCAACACGGGACTGACACTTTGTTTTACCTATCGTAAGGCGTGTATTAACACTAGCATGTTGGCGGTGTGTCGGTCCCTGAACGGGTTCCCAAAAGAGCGCGCTGTTGTGCGTCGGGAAATGGCGCGCGGGCACGGTTCGTACGGAATCGGCGCGTACTTCTTTTCCAAGCTTCTCGTGGAAACACCAGTGGATACCGTGTTCCCCGTGGTTTTCGGGTTGGTGCTTTCCAAGATGTCGGGGCTGAACAAAAAAGGGCTGGGGCCGCTACTCAAGACGTTAGCGCTTCAAACGTGCGCCGCGTCGACGCTGGGTGTACGTGTTGCGTTTCCCAAATCCAGGCACACTGTTCACTGTTCGGCCCGAATCCGGCCGACTGTTTGCTCATACAAGTTACGAACATGGCCCAAAAGACTGACACTTTTCTTTTACAATCGCAGCTGTCCATCGGCGCGCTTTCGCCGACAAGCGAGATGGCGCTCGCCATAGGGCCGTGCGTCATGGTGCTCTCCATAATGCTCGGCGACGAAACCGGCGCGTTCGCGGAGATTCCCGACTCACTTACCGGGCTGTCGCACCTTTCGTTGATAAAGTGGGGTTTCCGGGGGTGTTTGAGTAGCGAGTTTGAGGGCTTGAAGTTCGACCCGCTCGCGGACGCGCGACGGAAAACCAAGATGAAAGAACCTTGTCCGCCGACGGGCGAGCACGTTTTGGAGAGCATGGGCTTGCCCATCACAGGCGGCGCGAATCTCGCCGCCAAGGCGCAGACGAAACTCGTCGTCGCCAACGCCCTGCTCACGTATTTGGTGCTCAGGGTGCGAGGCGCGTAGAGAGGGTGAATGTTGCCGGGTTTGATACCCTGATGTAAGGGTTTGATACCCTGATGTGAGGGTTCGATACCCTGAAGTAACCTTGACCCTGAAGTAAACCTTGAGTCGACAACTCAGGATGAATAATTGAATAACTCTAGCGAGACGATTAGAGAGGACTGGGAGTTCACCGACCGGAAACGGGAGTTAGTTCACCGACCGGAAACGGGATTCCACCGACCGGAAACGGGGAGGACTAGTTGACACTCTTGTAACAGTTCTTTTGTCGCATACGTTGACAGAGGCGCTCGTACGGTTATCTAGTCTGATAACCTTGAACTCTTACAGTGAATGTAGAAAGCAAAAAGTATTCTCCACCTTTTTCCCCGACTTTTGCGTCCCTGTGGGTCCCTCTACTTGTGCTTGACGTACTGCGAGCCCGAGGACCGCATGGATTTCTTTCTCGACTTTCGCTTGGAGTGAGATCTTCTGGCGCACAGAGTGGTTTCGAAGAACAAGGCGAAGTACCACCCGTACGCTTTTCGGAAACGAGGCGGCGACGCGAGACGAACCGAAACCGGCCAAATCGATCCAACCTCGATCGTGGATACCACCTCCCTTGACGTGATACGCATAGGAAACAGCACGGCCGCGATACCGGTATTTCGAGATCCGTTTCACGGGAGTTCGCTGGATATGCGAGACAGGCGGTATAATCATAGTGAGGGGTTGTGAATATAATCGTCTATTCTCTTCTCATCTCGTGTTGAGCCTTGCATGCCGCGCAGTTCTTTTTCAGCTTCCCGTGGGGGCAGGGGTTGCACTCCACGCAGCTCTGTTTCAGCTTGCCGTGGGGGCAGCCGTTGCACTTCGCGCCGTTGCACTTCGCGCAGTCGCTTTTCAGCTTGCTGTGGGGGCATGGGTTGCACGCCGCGCAGCTGCTTTTCCGTTTGCCGTGGGGGCATGGGTTGCACTCCGCGCACTTGTTTTTCTGCTTGCCGTGGGGGCACGGGCTGCAGGCGCGCAGTCGCTTTTCCGATTGCCGTGGGGGCATGGGTTGCACTCCGCACAATTGCTTTTCTGCTTGCCGTGGGGTCACGGGGTGCACTCCACTCAGTCGCTTTTCTGCTTGCCGTGAGGGCACGGGCTGCACTCCACGCAGTTGCTTTTCCGCTTGCCGTGGGGGCACGGGTTGCACTCCGCGCAGTTGCTTTTCTGCTTCCCGTGCGCGCACCGTTTCCCGCCCATGGCGCACCACGCAAGTCCCCTCCGCGCAAGATCCCGCGCGCGCTCTCAGGTCATCGCCAACTGCGCTGCGGGTTGTGAGGCCGGGGCGATCTGATGTTGAAAAGTTACCATCACCTGTTAAACTCTTTTTTTGCTTCCTGAACCTCTGATTGAACTCGCATGTCACCCCTCCCGCCCCCTCATTACCGTCGGCGCACCCGGTGGGTTTTCGCCTTGCCGGTGGTCATGGGATGCATCGCGTCATCGCCGGAGGATGGCGACGAAGCTGGATCCTCCGCGAAACCCAATGCGGGTTCGCGCCGGTCCCTCGCCAGGACCTCGCTCGCGGAAGCCAGCACGAAAGTACTCGGCACGGGGTGCGAGCAAGGCCACCCGTTCGTGAAGTACGACGTGCTTGATACCCTCGGCACTGGTGGGTTCGCGGTGGTCAAGCGCGTGAGGCTGAAAACCAGTGGGAAGAACTTCGCCATGAAGATCATCAACGTCACCCTGGACAAAGACCCGGTGCGTGTTTACCCTGGGAGCGAAGGCCGAAGGCCGATCGATGCGCAGCTTCCAAAAAACCGGGGCAACAACCTGGAAGACTTTTGCGTTTTGTTTTTGCGTTTTTCTCGAGCGCCGTACGCGACGCACCCGTCTCATCAGGTCTTTTCGCTGACCGCCCGCTCTGTCCACGACTCTGGAACTCTACTAACTCGGATACACCATGTTCCACCCTAACCCTAAACCCGGACACCCTAAACCCTAAACAACTGTCCCAGAAACCTCCCACCGCGGGCTCCGCCGAGGACGACGAAAAGCAACCCATGTCCGTGCGCGAAGTGATGAGCGAAGTCGAGACCCTTCGCGCGTTGAAAAACGACGCCGTTTTGAACTTAATAGAGTACTACTTCGTGGAGAGTGAATCGCGGGTGTACGTCATCACGGACATTCTGTACGGCGGCGCGGTGCTTGATGCTATTTTGAAAATGAAAGACGAACGGTACACGGAAGCGGAAGCGAAGGTGGTGGTGCAGCGAGTTTTGGTCGGTATCGAGTACATGCACTCCAACCTTGTCGTGCACCGGGATTTGAAGGTACGTATTTCCCACCCACCACATTCCGCCGCCTGATTGCCCATACTCGTACCAGAAGGGCGCATTACCTCTGC
>Ga0222710_1000555_pt1 | contig 16584 bp, 20 predicted proteins | sample AntAcemetage1696_FD_181143 | JGI IMG/M metagenome (GOLD analysis project Ga0222710, IMG submission 181143) | Saline water microbial communities from Ace Lake, Antarctica - #1696 | ecosystem: Environmental > Aquatic > Non-marine Saline and Alkaline > Saline | place: Antarctica: Ace Lake... | reverse complement strand
GCCAACCGAAGGAAATCAAGCTTAAAGTCCAAATGCCACTGTCTCAAAGTCGTTGACACGTTCCGAGATGCCAAAGAAGCTGAGCAAAGCGCTGACACCACTGCAAGTGAAGAATGCCAAGCCGGGACGCCTTGCCGATGGCGATGGCCTGCACCTGCTGGTCAAGCAATCTGGGGCGAGCTCTTGGGTTTATAGGTTCATGCTGGAGGGTAAGGCGCGTGATGTTGGCTTGTCTCGGTGCGCTGAGGCAATAGAGCTGCTGCGCAGGTCTGGCGGCGAGGAACTGACGCTAGCGCAAGCGCGCGATGTCGCTGCGATATATCGCATGAAGGTCAAGGCCGGGATTGACCCGCTCATGGAGCGCGATGAGGCCGCGGCGCAGGCCGCTGCAGCTAAGCAAGCACAGCAGGTACCCCTCGGGTGGGGTCTGCTGGTGGGCAGTTGTTTTTGTGTTGGGGCAGGGGCAGCAGAGATGAGGTGCCAGTCGCCTAGTGCGGCTGCCATTGGGGAGCGGTTATGGGAACAACGCGACTATAATCATTTTTATATAACAAAAACAGTAGGTAATGGCGGAGAGACAGTCCGCTATAATCTATGGGCTAAGGTGCTGAAATCTAATGCCTCATACTCATAACATGTTTATAGTAAGCTGTTATATATAGTTTATTCCATTCCACTTGTTTCATCCAGACCCAGCACATATCGTTGAAGCTCATGATTAATGTGGGTCCAGATGTGGGCCTGATGTGGGGTCGATATGCTGACAGAGACAAAGGCCAAGCGGATCAAGTCGGGTGATAAGCCCGTAGCAGATGGAACTGTGACCGGGCTAAGGCTGTTAGCCACCGGCACGGCTGGGCGTGGGAAGTGGCAGCTTCGGTTTGTCTCACCCGAGACTGAAAAGCGTCGTGATATGGGGCTTGGCGCATACCCAGACGTGAGCATAGGACAGGCGCGAGAGGCAGCTAATGACGCCCGCCGTCTGATTGCACAGGGCCTCGACCCACTGGAGGAGCACGAACGCCAGAAGGCCCTAATCGGCATCGCTTCGGCAGTGCCGACATTTTCGGAAGCCGCTCTGACTGTGCATGAGGAGATGAAGTCAGGCTGGTCTAACGGTAAACACGTCGATCAATGGATCAATACGCTTACGACTTATGCGTTCCCTGTGATCGGCCAGAGGACGGTCGATACTTTGAAGGCAAGTGACTTTGCTGATGTTCTGCGTCCAATATGGCTGACGAAGCCGGAGACCGGGCGGCGGGTGAAACAGCGATGCCATGCCGTGATGAAGTGGTGCTTGGGTAGAGAACTCGTCCAAGGGAACGTGGTCGACATAGTCGATACACTCCTCGCCAAGCAGGGAGCAAGCGCAAAGCAGAAAAGTCACCACCCTGCCATGCCATGGCGGCAGGTGCCTGAGTTTATCCAGACTAAGGTACAAACTTGTGACGATGTCACGCGGCACCTCTTGGAATTTACCATCCTCACTGCGGCCCGTTCGGGCGAGACGCGTGGCATGACTTGGGGAGAGGTCGATCTGGACGCGGCGACGTGGGTAGTGCCTGCGCACCGGATGAAGGCCAAGGTGACGCACCGAGTGCCGCTTTCGACTAGGGCTGTCGAGATATTGGAAAGGCGGCGTCAAATCGCCAAGCACCCAGAATTGGTGTTCTCCTCACCAAGGGGGAAGATCCTGACGGATATGGCAATGATGAAATTCCTGCGGCACCACAAAGCTGTAAGCGACGTAGCTGATCGGGTTGCGACGACCCATGGGTTTCGATCCTCGTTTAGGGATTGGGCCAGTGAGAACGGTATCTCGCGTGATTTGGCTGAGCGTGCGCTAGCGCATACCATACGCAATGCGGTTGAGGCGGCATATCACCGGACGGACCTTTTGGAGCAACGGCGCGGCGTGATGGAGGCATGGGCGGCGCATGTCACTGGATCGGCTGCGGGTGGAAATGTCGTGGCGCTGGCTGGGAGGGGATGAGTGTGTCTACTTTGTCTAGTATGTATCTTATTGGAATTAAGCAAAAAAACTCTTGAACCGGGTAGGTCCAGCCCGCTACCATTTGAGTTGGCGTTACGCATAGGAGCCCAATGGCATACCTACGCCGACCGATCTGACGGAAGTTCCGAAGCATAGCGTTTGCAGCTTCGTGGTGTCGCCACCTCATTCGCATCACGGAGACAGTCATGTCTTTTACCCACTCCCATGGGACACCGCGCCCCCGTCTCGACCACCTTACATCGTTCGACGTCTTGCCCGATACCGCACTCGTCGACCTTCACACCATCACTGCATTGGCGAAGCGGAGCCGTTCATCGATTTGGCGGGACGTCAAAGTTGGGCGTCTGCCCCAGCCCATTGCTATCGGGCCGCAGGCACGCCGCTGGCGGGTCGAGGATGTGCGCGCATACCTGAAAGGGGGTGCGGCATGAAAAGCGACTACTTCAATCCGCCCACAGCCCGCATAGGCGAAGTCGTCCCCACTGAACTCAAGGGGCAGCCGATTTGGTTGCTTTGGCGTGAAGAGCCTGATGCAGGCAAAGACAAGCCAAAGAAGGTCCCTTACTGGGCAAATGGGCGCAGGCGCAGAGGCTCGATGGGTGCACCCGAAGACGTGGCCAATCTGGTGACGTTCGGCGAGGCGCTGGCGGCGTACAATGCTGCTCTACGCCGCTACGCGGGCATAGGCATCGCCCTCCTGTCCGACATGGGTATCGGTGCACTCGACCTTGATGACTGCATCGACGCGAACGGGAATCCCATCAGTGATTTGGATGTTCAGCGCGTCCTGAAGGCGTGCAAGGACTGCTACATCGAGCGCAGCCCCTCTGGGCTCGGCCTCAGGGTGTTTGGGCCGACGGTGGGTTTCCGGCAGATCGCCGTCACTGGGTTCGAGGCGTATTCTCAAGGCCGGTTTATGACCGTGACCGGGCAGGTGCTCATTAACCCCGGAGCATGGGCTCCGGTGGACGGGGGTGTTGCCGCCATGCGTCTTGCGGTGCAGGCCAAGGATGGCCGGTCAGGGGCACCCGTTAGGAACTTGGGTGCAAAGGGCGTCAACCTCAGCACCCATGCGCCCGATCCGGAGACAGCAGAAAACGTCGAGCGGCTGCGCGATGCTTTGACAGTGCTCGACGCTGATATGCTCTATCCGAAATGGCTCGCTGTGCTGATGGCTATCCGTTCCACGGGGTGGGCGTGTGCCGAATATCTCGCACGTGCATGGTCAGAGGGGGGCGAGAAATACACCTACGCCGCTTTTGACACGGTATGGAATAGCGTCGAACAGGCGGGAGGGATAACCCTCGGAACTCTGTTCGGCATGGCGAAGGCGGCGGGCTGGGAGGACCCCCGGCACGCGCGGCTATCGTCAGTGCTTTCGCCGGGTGCAGCCGATGAGGGTGACGTTTTCAATGGCAGGGTGTTCGCCAAACAGTGGCGGCGGCGGTTGATCCGCGTGGACCAGACCGGCGATGTGCTCACGTTCGACACGGGTGTGGGCTGGACCAAGGCCGGTGACCCGACAAACATGATCCGGCGGGCCGCTCGCGAAACCATCGTGCAGATCCACGAGATGGGTGCAGCCTTGCTGAAGGATGGAGAGGTGGAAAAAAGCCAGAAGGTCACGAAGCACGCGGCGGCCAGCAGTATTCTGCCGCGCATGGATGCGATGGCAGCCGTGGGATGGACATATGAGGGCATGACGGTGTCGGCCGCCGACCTTGATGCTAAGCTAAAACTCTTAGGTGTCCGGAACGGCGTGCTGGACCTGCACAAGCGCTGTCTGATGACGTTCTGCGCGAATGATCTCATCACCAAGCGGGCGGGAGTACACTTCGATACGGAGACGACAGCGCCGCAGTTCGAGGGGTTCTTGGCTCGTGTCCAGCCCGATGCCGCAGTGCGCCGGTTGCTCCAGCAAATTGCTGGGCTGACCCTCTGGGGTGAGCCTGGCGAACAGCGTCTGTTCTTCTTCCACGGCGGCGGTGCCAATGGAAAGACCACCTTTGTTGAGGCGCTCATGTACGTACTTGGCGGGTACGGTGTGAGTGTACAGGCCGAGGCGCTCATGCGGCAAGAACGTTCGTCCCAAGGGCCAAGCGCCGATACCATGCGCCTGCAAGGGGCCCGTGGGGCGTTCGTCAGCGAGGTACGCGAGGGGAGGCTAGACGAAGAACGCGTCAAGCTCTGGACTGGCGGCGATGTGCTGTCAGCTCGCCCCATGTACGCGAGGTCGTTCGTCGACTTCGCGCCGTCTCACACATTCATAATGACCGGGAACCACCGGCCAGCCATACACGACACCAGCGTGGGTATATGGCGCAGGGTCACGCTGATCGATTGGGGCGTCCAAATCCCGGACCATGAGCAGGACGCGAGACTGCCCGAGCAGTTGCGCCATGAAGGGAGTGGCATTCTAAACTGGGCGCTTGATGGTTTGAAAGACTATTGGGCAAACGGTCTCGTCGTGCCCCTGTCTGTGAAGGCCGCGACGGAGTTGTACAAGACTGATGAAGACATCATCGGCCAGTTCATCGACGAAAGGTGCTGCTTGGGTGGTGAACTGATTTGTCCAACAGGTGAACTGTACGTCGAATACTCCGGGTGGGCAGCGGGAAACGGCATCAGGGCTGCTTCTAAAAATACCTTCACTCGCCGTTTGCGCGACCGGGGGCACGCATTGGTCAATTCTAGGCGTGATTATGCCGGGATCGCGCCACAGCGCAAAACGCCATTGGTTCAGTAGGAAAGTAAACAAGCTGCCCCGCGTGCGACCGGGGCAGCTACCCCTCGTGTTTAGTATTGCGCGGTTTGCGCGGTTTCAGAGCCAATCCCGTAACTTTCTCTATCGAGCTTCATATAGGGACTTTACGGAAAATGGACCCAAACCGCGCAAACCGCGCAGAACTATGCAGCCCCTCCCGGTCGAAAGGAAACGAGACATGGAAAAGAAGAAACTGACCTTCGTGCCCGATGGAAATAATACATACGCCGGGTTCGATGGCACTGAAATTGTTGCGCTCGTTGTTCCGTACTATCCTTTTGGTGAAACTGTCGCGCCAGCATGGCAGTGGTGCGCGCGTAGCAAATACGGACAACACGAACGTATCGGCTGGACCTTCCCAGACAGAGATGGCTGGTGCGTGCAGCGTGAGCGCGATCTGGAGGACGCAATACGCCGGGCGGTCCAACATATCGGCCACGGGTACTGTCGCCCGGTCTACCTTTGTGACGACACCTGCTCAGACTGCCCCTCGATTGTTATCCTGCCACCGGAGGAAGTTGACAAATGAAACTATACATCGACCATCTGCGTGCAGAGCGTGAACGTGCTCAGTCTGAGTCCAAGGAGGCCATCCGCGCCGCAGAGCGCAAGCGCCTGCGTGACAGTCGCATCCAGTCCGACACCCCGCTGAACGACCAGATCGAGGCCCTCATGCGCTCCCTGCCGCCAGCACAGCGCAACCGCCCGTGGACCATGGACGAATTCGTGGCGCGGCTGCATGGCCGGTACAAAGCCCGCCCATGCACTGGTAGTGTCGGTGTCGCACTGAGAAGTTTGGGCTGGACACGAATCCGGGATTGGTCGCAGGATGGGGGTGGTAGAAGAGTGTGGAGACTTCTGTGAGATTAACGTTATGATAAAGAAATTCAAAACCTTGGAGTATAAATTGTTGCACAAGATTTTTGCGGTTTCTGTATTTGCTATTCTCGGATTTTCTAACGTCCGTGCTCAGACAGCATCCGACCTCGGGCCACAAAATGCTTTTAGTTTAGCATTGCGTAACCAGTCCATACCATATACGAGTAGCTTGCCGAGCATGGAAGACGTTAAATCATTTTATGATAACCTTCTTCGTGCGCCGGCTCCAGATTATAGTACTCTGCGTCCATCTAGAGAGGTTTCAGGGCCAGTAATTAAATTTGATGAAGTGCGAAACCTGTTCTGTGTAAATGGATTTACGTTTGATGGAAAAGACAAAACGGCTGCTATTCAATCTCTACGATACCTAGAAATTGATCCTGTTGGTTGTCCTCGGGGAGCATGGACCGGCATATCATCGGATATGTTTGCACAGTATATCCGAAGTGCAGAAGGTATAGAAACAAACTATGATGATAGAATTTACAACAACTGTGTAGTAAATAAGTCGCGTAGTACAGATCGTTCTGTGCTTGGCAATGTTAAAGCTGCATGTCGGGCGATTGCCGCGAACCCGAGTCTATTGGAGCGCTTTCGCTGGGGTGAGTAAGTAGAGTAAGGTTTCATCGCCAAAATATTACGGTTATGGCGAGCGCGATTGCCAACAGGAAGACATTGCGGCAACGATCATAGCGGGTTCAAGCGCATATTTAGTCTTTCACCTTGTTGAACATACGTTTGACAAGGTTGTGGCGTCGATAGCGACGCTTTTACAAACCAAACAAACTATACACGCTTCCAAAAATTAACCTGCGCAGTGACAGGCAACCCATACTAACCGGGGGTGTGTGTTTTTGGCTGTCCATGTGGGGTGGGGGTCATGAGGTGCTCTTGGACTACAAGCTACACCGCAACGTCAAAGCAGATGTGGGTCTAGATGTGGGCTCGAGTTATTCTAAACTAGTTAAATTATTGAGATCAAATAAGTAAAAATAGGTAAGTGGCGGAGAGACAGGGATTCGAACCCTGGGTGGGCTTGCACCCACAACGGTTTTCGAGACCGCCCCGTTCGACCACTCCGGCACCTCTCCGCGGTGCGGGCGGGATAATGTGCCGTGCGGCGCAGCGCAAGGGGCAAAACGCTCTCACCAAGAATTGCGTGGGCTTTGCGGCAAAAATCGTGTTTGTCGGTGCAGAAACCGTCCACGACCTGAAAGGACCCGCCATGTTCCGCCGCCTGATATTGTCGCTTGTTGCCGCGCTCGGTTTCACGGGGGGGGCCGCCCTGGCCCAGACCAGCGATGCCGATGCCCTGTTCGAACTGGTCGGCCTGCCGCAGATCGTGGCGGTGATGCGCGACGAGGGGCTGGATTACGGCGAAACCATCGCGCGCGACATGTTTCCCGCAGGCATGACCCCCCGCTGGGCGGCGCAACTGGACCGGATCTATGATACCGACACCATGGTCGCGCAGATGCGCGCGGCTTTTGTTGCGGCGTTGGACGGGCAGGATCTGACGCAGGCGCTGGATTTCTATGGCTCTGATCTGGGGCGGCGGATCGTCACGCTGGAAATCGCCGCGCGCACGTCGATGCTGGACCCGACCATGGATGCCGCCAGCAAGGAATTTGCCGCCGAACAGGCGCAGGCCAACACGCCACACTTTCGGCTGATCAGCGATTTCATCACCGCCAATGACCTGATCGAGGCCAATGTCGTGGGCGGGCTGAATTCCAATTTCGCCTTCATCGATGCGCTGGTGTCAGGTGGCGCCACGCTGCCGGGGGTGAGCGCCGACAGCCTGCTGGCCGATGTCTGGGCGCAAGAGGACGCAATCCGCGCCAGCACAACGGAATGGATCACTGCGTTTTTACTGCTGGCCTATGCGCCGCTGGAAGATGCCGAGATCGCCGAATTGACCGCCTTTAGCCAGACGCCCGAAGGTCGGATCATGACCCAGGCTTTATTCGGGGCCTTTGACGAGATCTTCGTGCGGATGTCGCGCGATCTGGGATCGGCGGCTTCTGGCTTTATCATCAGTCAGGACCTGTGACCGGTCTTGGCACAGCTGTGCAACGCGGTATGGTGCGGGTCCAAGACATAGAAGGATCAAGACCTTGCAAATCAAACTCATCGCAGCCTGCCTGCTCGGGCTTTTGGCGGGCTGTGTCGGGCAGGGGGCTCTGGTGTCGGGCGTTCCAACCTTGCCAACCGGTGATCCGCGTCAGGAACGGCTGGTGTTCAGCGAATGCGCGATCTATTTCGCCGCCGTCGAGACATTGCGCGCCGATGGCCGCAAGCCCACTGGCAACCCGACCCGTGGCTGTCCGGCCGAATCCGCAGCCCGCCCCGCCGATATCAACCCGATGGTCAGCGTGCCAGCCGTATCGCCCGGCTTTCCGCAGGAGTTATACGGCCGCATGATCGCGCGTGGCGTGCCGTCCGATCTGGCCGATGATATCGCGCGGTCCAAGGCGTTCTGGGATCTAGTGGCGTTCCGCGACAGCCTGATCGCCGATTTCTAGCCGCCATAGACCAGCAGCGCCGTGACCAGCGCACTGGGGTTGGCCGCATAAAGCCCGCTATTGGATTGCAGCTGGATCACGCGGGTAGGCCGGTCTTGGTACGGCACCCCCGCCGCATCCATCGCCGCCGTCAGCACCGGCCCGCCGCCTGCGCCGATATCGCGGCGGATCGCGTCGTAATCGGATTTGACGATAATTTCGACTTGCCCGCGTTTTTGTGCAAGGGCAGGGTCGGTCAGCACAGCCAGCGGTGCAAAGACCGGCACGCCCGGATTGGTCGGATCAGTGGTGCAGGCGGCCAGTATCAAGGGCAGGATCAGGGCAAGGCGCATGGGTTTTTTCACCTTCTTTTGGCTTGACTTACAAGGGCATTGGATTGATAAGCCGCCATCCTGACAAGGGTCTTGTCGGGCTATTTGCGAAATAGCGCCTAAGGGCGCGCTGTCCACAGGTAACAAACGCCGGATCGATCCGGGGCCTCAGCGACGCGGAAAATGAAGGAATAACATATGTTTGCGGTTCTCAAAACCGGCGGCAAGCAGTACAAGGTCGCCTCTGGCGATGTGCTGCGCGTCGAAAAGCTGGCGGCAAAAGCCGGCGACAAGATCCAGTTCAACGAGATTCTGATGGTCGGTTCGACCGTTGGCGCGCCTTTGGTGGCAGGCGCAGGCGTTCAGGCCGATGTGATCGACCAGATCAAGGGCGAAAAGACCATCAACTACGTCAAGCGCCGTCGTAAGCACGGCAGCCAGCGCAAGAAAGGCCACCGTCAGCAACTGACGCTGGTGCGGATTGCCGACATTCTGGAAACAGGTGCCGACACATCCGGCGTCATGGCCGCAGTTTCGGGTGCTGGCATCAAGATGGTCATCACGCCCCGCGTGAACCCCAAAGGTATCGCCAAGCCAAAATCCGGCGCAGCACCAAAAGCTGCCGCCGCCACAACCGGTGGTGATGACCTGAAAAAGCTGTCGGGCGTCGGCCCCGCGCTGGAAAAGAAATTGCTGGCCGGTGGCGTGACATCTTACGCGCAGATCGCAGCATGGTCCGAAGACGACATCGCTGCATTCGACGAAAAGCTGTCGCTCAAGGGCCGCATCGCACGTGAAGGCTGGGTCGCACAAGCGGCCGAGCTGTCCAAAGCTTAAGGAGAGACGAGATGGCACATAAAAAAGCAGGCGGTTCATCCCGTAACGGACGCGACTCTGCGGGTCGTCGTCTTGGTGTAAAGAAATTTGGCGGCGAAGCCGTCATTCCTGGCAACATCATCATGCGCCAGCGCGGCACCAAGATGTGGCCAGGCATGGGCGTCGGCATGGGCAAGGATCACACGATCTTTGCAACTGCCGAAGGTGCCGTGAAGTTTCACAAGGGCCTGAAAGGCCGCACCTTTATTTCGGTTCTCCCCGTGGCGGAGGCCGCAGAGTAAACCGAATTTCCCAACCAGATGATTTGAGGGGATCGGTTTTCGCCGGTCCCCTTTTTTATTCATAAATTCGCTACCATATCAGGGTACGAAGCGCCAAACTGGCTTGTTTTTCGAGGAGGGAAAGCATGATCCACGAGGAAATCACCGTGCAGCAGACGATCCCATCGGATCGGTTCATGCTGCGTCCGTGCCGCAAATCGGATGCAGGGCTGATCGCCATGTATGCCAGCGACGACCGCGTCGCGCGCGGCACACGGTCTGTCCCGCATCCTTTGCCCCCCGGCACGGTCGAGGCGATGATCGAACGCGCCCTGCGGTCGGACCGGACCGAGGATGTCTGGATTATCGACGGGTCCGCCCTTGGCCATGCCGAAGCCTTGGGGCTGATCAGCCTTGAACGGATGGACCGCGCGCAATCGGAGATTTTCTACTGGATCGCGCCTGCCTTTTGGAACACGGGCTATGCATCAGAGGCCGTGCGCGCCCTGATCGCCGCGAACCCGCATCAATCCGAACGCATCTTTGCCGAGGTGTTTCAGGACAACCCCGGGTCCGCCCGCGTGCTGACCAATTGCGGTTTCGACTATCTGGGCGATGCAGAGGCGTTTTCCGTCTCGCGCGGGGCGACGGTGCCGACATGGACCTATACGCTGAAAACCGGCGCATGACCCGGCCCATGGCTTGAGAAGCGCAGCACAATAGACTATCGCCTGCGCTGAACAGCCCAGAAAGCCCGAACCTATGAAGTTTCTCGATCTTGCCAAGGTCTATATCCGGTCCGGTGCCGGTGGCGCGGGCTGCATTTCTTTTCGCCGTGAAAAGTTCATCGAATACGGCGGCCCCGATGGCGGCGACGGCGGGGATGGCGGCGATGTGATTGTCGAGGCTGTGGACGGTCTGAACACGCTGATCGATTTCCGCTATCAGCAGCATTTCTTTGCGGGCAGCGGCCAGCACGGCATGGGCAGCCAGCGCACCGGCAAGGATGGCGAGGATAAAATCCTGCGCGTCCCAGTCGGCACCGAAATCATCGACGAAGACGAAGAAACCGTCATCGCCGACCTGACCGAGATCGGCCAGCGCGTCATCATCGCCAAGGGCGGCAACGGCGGCTGGGGCAATCTGCATTTCAAGACCGCCACCAATCAGGCCCCCCGCCGCGCCAATCCGGGGCAAGAGGCGATCGAACGCACGATCTGGCTGCGGCTGAAACTGATTGCCGATGTGGGCCTGTTGGGGATGCCGAACGCGGGCAAATCCACCTTTCTGGCTGCCACATCCAATGCGCGGCCCAAGGTGGCGGATTATCCGTTCACGACGCTCGTGCCCAACCTCGGCGTCGTCGGTGTGGATGACGTCGAATTCGTGGTCGCCGACATCCCCGGCCTGATCGCTGGCGCCAGCGAAGGGCGGGGCCTTGGCGATATGTTCCTCGGCCATGTCGAACGCTGTGCGGTGCTGTTGCACCTGATCGATGGCACATCGGGTGATCCGGCGGGCGATCTGGTGACGATCATCCATGAATTGGAACAATATGGCGGCGAGCTTGCCGATAAACCCCGCATCACCGTGCTGAACAAGATCGACGCGCTGGACGTCGAAGAACGCGCCTTTTTGCGCGACGAACTGGCCGAGGTCGCAACTGGCCCCGTGATGCTGATGTCCGGCGTCAGCCGCGAAGGCATTATCGAGGTGCTGCGCGCCCTGCGCGGCGAAATCGACGACAACCGCCTGCGCCACCGCGTGGCAGAGGCCGCCACGGATGACCCCGAATGGCGGCCCTGAACGATGCCAAACGGCTGGTGGTCAAGATCGGCTCGGCCTTGCTGGTCGATGCCGCGACGGGGGCTTTGCGGCAGGATTGGCTGACATCGCTGGCCGCCGATGTGGCCCAGATCAAGGCGCGCGGCGCGGATGTTATTCTTGTGTCATCCGGCTCCATCGCGCTGGGGCGCGGTGTGCTGGGTCTGCCGCAGGCCGCACTGGCGCTGGAACAATCACAGGCCGCCGCTGCCGTGGGCCAGATCCGGCTGGCGCGGGCCTATGAACTCGCACTCGCCCCGCATGGCATTATCGCGGGCCAGGTCCTTGTCACGCTGGAAGATTCCCAGGACAGGCGGCGGTATCTGAACAGCCGTGCGACGATGGAAACCATGCTGGGCTTCGGGGTGGTCCCGATCGTCAACGAAAACGACACGATCGCCACAGATGAAATCCGTTATGGCGACAATGACCGGCTTGCCGCACAGGTCGCGGTGACCATCGGGGCGGATCAGCTGGTGCTTTTGTCGGATGTCGACGGGCTTTATACTGGCAACCCCAAGATTGACAGCACCGCACACCACCTTGCCATTGTTGATAAAATCACGCCAGAGATTGAAAACATGGCCGGCGATGTCGGATCAACCCTGTCCAAAGGCGGGATGATCACGAAAATCATGGCCGCGAAAATCGCCACCGAAGGCGGCTGTGCCATGGCCATCGCCCTTGGCACCGGGCTGCACCCGCTGGCGGCCTTCGCACAGGGCGCGCGCAGCACATGGTTCACCGCGCAGGTCGATCCGCAAGCCGCGCGCAAACGCTGGATCGCCGCGATGAAACCACGCGGCACAGTCACGGTCGATGCGGGGGCGGGCAAGGCGCTGTTGTCCGGCAAAAGCCTGCTGCCCGCTGGTGTGACCGGCATCATCGGCAGTTTTGGCCGGGGCGAGGTGATTACCATCGCCGATGCCGCAGGCGCGCCATTGGGGCAGGGCCTGACCCGCTACACAAGTGCCGAGGCGCGCCAGATCATGGGCCGCCGGTCAACCGAAATCGCGGCGATCCTGGGCTATGAAGGCCGCGCCGCTTTGGTGCATCGCGACGATATGGTGCTGTAAGGACAGATCATGACAGATATCCAAACCCTGATGGCGACAATCGGCGCCAATGCGCGCGCCGCCGCCACCGTGCTGGCCACCACCGGATCTGAGCGCAAATATGCCGCCCTGATCGGGGCGGCCGAGGCGATCTGCGACAATATCATGGAAATCCTCGACGCCAATGCCGAAGATCAGGTTTACGGCGCGCAAAAGGGTCTTAGCCCCGCGATGATGGACCGGTTGATCCTGACCGAACCGCGCATCCGCGCCATGGCCGACGGGCTGCGCAATGTAGCGGCCCAGCCTGACCCCGTGGGGGCGGTGATTGCGCAATGGGATATGCCCAGTGGCCTGCATATCCGCCGCGTGCGCACACCTTTGGGCGTGGTCGGCGTGATCTATGAAAGCCGCCCCAACGTCACGGCAGACGCAGGCGCATTATGCCTGCAATCGGGCAATGCGGTGATCCTGCGGGGCGGGTCGGAAAGTTTCCATTCCTCCACCGCGATCCACAAATGCCTGCAAACGGGGCTGCAACAGGCGGGTCTGCCCGACACCGCGATCCAGCTGGTGCCAACCCGCGACCGTGCCGCCGTGTCCGCGATGCTGACCGCCACCGCCCATATCGACGTGATCGTGCCGCGCGGCGGCAAGGGGCTGGTCGGGCTTGTCCAGCGCGAGGCGCGGGTGCCGGTTTTCGCCCATCTCGAAGGCATCTGCCATATCTATGTCGGCGCCACCGCCGATCCGGCCATGGCGCTGGACATCGTGCTGAACGCCAAAACCCGCCGGACCGGTATCTGTGGTGCAATGGAATGCCTGTTGATCGATTGGCGGTTCTACACGCAGCACGGATCGCTGTTGATCGACGCGCTGGTCAAAGCCGGGGTCGAGGTGCGCGCCGATGGCGATCTGGCAAAGATCAAGGGAACAACCAAGGCGCAACCCGATGATTTCGGGCACGAATTTCTTGACATGATCTGCGCGGCCAAACTGGTCGACGGTGTGGACGAAGCCATCGCCCATATCCGTCAATTCGGGTCGAACCACACCGATGCGATCATCACCGAAGACGCGCAGGCCGCCGCCCATTTTTTTGCCCAGCTCGATAGTGCGATCCTGATGCACAATGCCTCGACCCAGTTTGCCGACGGGGGTGAATTCGGCATGGGCGCGGAAATCGGCATCGCCACCGGCAAGATGCATGCGCGCGGCCCGGTCGGTGCCGAACAGCTGACCAGTTTCAAATACCTCGTCAGCGGCAATGGCGCGGTGCGCGCCTGACGCCCCCAACTTCTTATTTCCAAAAATACTCATCTTTCTTCAGGTCAGACCCGGCGGGGTCCCGGATCAGGTCCGGGACGCGTCGGTCTTGTGCGTTTTAGAAACTCACGACAATCCGGTCGCTGCTCATCTTGATCTTCAATGCGCGCCCCGCCTCTTGCAACATGCAGGGCAACAGCGCGAATTGCACCTGTGCCGCGGAATAGGCAAACGTGCTATCGCCGGTGGCCAGCCTGTCCCACAGACAAGGGTCGATGTTGAACCGAAGACATTCGGCGCTCAGCACCCAACGGCCGTCGATGACGCTGACATGGATGTCGCCACCCACGGGCATTGCCGCCTCGAAACATTGCAGCAGCAACAGCGCGCACCGCACTTCGCGGCGGGGGCGATCCTCGGCCACTTGCCAGAAATAGGTAAACCGCCCCCCGCGCGCCAGCACCGATATGAACGACAGCACATCGGCACTGCCGAGCATCTGTTCCGTACCGGCCGCGCCATAGGCGATGCGGTAAAATCTGATCCGTGCATTGGCGTTCTGGACAGAATCAGCAATCAACGCCATCTCTGCGCCCGGGTTGCCATCAGTCAGCGCCAAAAGTTCCAGACCATTGCCGATCGCCCCAATTGGGCTGATAAGGTCATGACAAATCCGCGATCCGACAAGCGTGGCAAGATCATGCCGCATGACAAAAACTCCAGTAAAGGGACATAGAGATGATAGGCATCAACGCAATTCTGGAACCAGGAATGCTTGTTCGCCATCCGGCGCAGCCCGATTGGGGGATTGGCCAGGTGCAATCCAATATCGCAGGCCGGATCACCGTAAATTTCCGAGAGGCAGGCAAGATTGTCATCGAAGGGAACCACATTTCTCTAGAGATTGTAACGGACAAGTATATACATCTTAAGGTTGAACATTTTCCCTCAGATACGTCAACTGCGTGAAACGACTGGCTTAATTTGAACGCGAACAGGTTAACGATTTATTAATGAACGAAATGCAGAACCCTCCGCCTGATCTGGAAACAGGCCATCGCACTACACCGCGTTTTGCTGTGTCAATTGCGCAAAATATTTGTGACGTACAGGCGGCGCAGCGGTTGCGTTATTTGGTTTTCGTTTCCGAATTGGGGGGTGACGGCCCGTTGGTTGACCACGATGCGCAGTTGGAACAGGATCGATTCGATGCGCATGCCGTTCATTTATTGCTGCGCGATACGACCCGTGCAGAAAATGATCAGGTGGTAGGTGTTTATCGTCTGTTAACCGAAAAGGCCGCGGTGGCCGCGGGCCGGTTCTATTGCGAATCCGAATATGACCTGTCGCGGCTGAAAACATCGCGATTGCGATTGTTAGAGCTCGGCCGATCCTGCCTGCACCCCGATTATCGCGGCGGCACGGCGATGATGCATCTGTGGCAGGCGCTGGCCGATTATGTGCAGGTGCAAGAGATCGACGTTTTATTCGGCGTTGCATCATTTCACGGCACTGACCTTGACCGGCTTGCCGCCCCGCTCAGCCTATTGTTCCATCGCCACCTGGCACCAGAACCCTTGCTTGTGCAGGCCAAAGGTGCCGGCGCCGTGGACTTTGCGCCACTGCCGGCCGACCAGATTGACCGCGTGGCCGCTATGCGCGACACCCCCCCCCTGATCAAGGCCTATCTGCGGATCGGCGGTGTTGTTGGGCAGGGCGTTTTTGTGGATCATGCGTTCAACACCACGGATGTCTGCCTGATCCTGCCCACATCCCGCATCAGCACGCGACAAAAACAGATCTATAGCCGGCCCCTTACCGATGGTTGAGGCATGGCAAGGCACCCCGCCGCCGGACCAACCACCGCTGGCCTTGCGCGATTGGTTGCGCGTGCTGCGCCGCGGTTTGCCTTTGGCGCTGCTGGTCTTTGGCGGGTTGCTGGTGCTGGTGCTGATCCGCTTGGTCGAAAAGCCGGTTTTCGGGCAGCGCCGCCCTGTGACGCCTTATGTGACCCAGGCGGTTTGTCGTGCGGCATTCCTGCTGTTGGGCATCGGCTATGCCACGCAGGGCGATCCGATGCACGGTGCCGGTGCTGTCGTCGCCAATCACGCCAGCTGGCTGGATATTTTTGCGCTGAACGCGCGCAAGCGCATCTATTTCGTCTCCAAATCCGAGGTGGCGGGCTGGCCCGGCATCGGCTGGCTGGCGCGCGCGACCGGCACCGTGTTCATCCGTCGCGACCGGCGTGATGCGCTGAGCCAGATCGCGCTGTTCCGCGACAGGTTGCAGGCTGGGCACAAACTGTTGTTTTTCCCCGAAGGCACATCGACGGACGGATTGCAGGTACTGCCGTTCAAACCGACGCTGTTTGCGGCTTTTCTTGACCCCGCCCTGCGCGCTGATCTGCAGGTGCAGCCGGTGACATTGCGCTATTGCGCGCCCGCAGGGGCAGATGCGCGATTTTACGGCTGGTGGGGCGATATGGAGTTTGGGGCGCATCTGTTGGCGACTTTGGCTGCAAGGTGCCAAGGTGGTGTGACCGTGATCTATCACCCGCCCGTGCAGGTGCGTGACTATACCGATCGCAAGGCGCTCGCGCGTACGTTGGAGGATCGGGTGCGCGCGGGGTTGGCAGGCTAGGGGCGCTGCCCCCCCTCGCTGCGCGCCTCACCCCCCGGATCAAGTCCGGGACAGGCTGAGTATTTTTGGAAAAACGAAGTCTTAGAGTCTGATTCGAAACTAACTGAACTTTCTCAATCCCTTGCGAGATGCCGTGTGACGCGTCTGATGTGTGCGATGAGTATCCACGCTTCAGCGCTGGCGATGGATTTCTCCCAATCTTTCGA
>Ga0222710_1000553_pt1 | contig 16634 bp, 10 predicted proteins | sample AntAcemetage1696_FD_181143 | JGI IMG/M metagenome (GOLD analysis project Ga0222710, IMG submission 181143) | Saline water microbial communities from Ace Lake, Antarctica - #1696 | ecosystem: Environmental > Aquatic > Non-marine Saline and Alkaline > Saline | place: Antarctica: Ace Lake... | reverse complement strand
GCTTATCTTTGCAGTTGAACCACTGACGACTGGTTGTATCCGTCCCGCACTTCACGCACGTCGTCCCCACGGCCGCAGCAATGTCCCGCGCCTGCGAAGAATATGGAACTCGAACGACGTGAGTCGAGACGAAACAGCTTGTGACGGAAGTCATCATGCCTACGAATGTCGCTAGGGCAAGGAGAGAAAGAATGAAGAACCATGATATACGCACCTCTCGCTTGATACACGGCTTGCAGTACCACTTGTCCTTCTTGAGCTTGGACCTAGTCAATCGGCTTGTACTTGCCCCATCCTTACCGCAACCGGAGCACTTGCCATGGCTGGCAGCGAGCTGCGAGTAAGAGGAAATTCAAGAAACGTTGAAACGTTGTGTAATGAACATTGGAGGAAGGTTAAAAAAAAAAACACCGCGGGTATTTGGGTCAGGACGTGACGACACAAAGATGATGAAATATTGAAGCGTGGGATCGACGCGCGTGACATACCTATCGCATGTAGCAAACGACGCAGACCGGTTTGTCCTTATCGTCCTTGTTGGCGTACGACTGACTCGTCTCCGTGGTTTCGCACTCGGAGCAGACCAGCGCGACGCCCTGCGGAGGAATGAAAGTTCGAGGTGAGTTTTACACGCCGTTGACGGGCAACGAGAGCGGTGAGGCGAATGGGTCTTTGAGACCTCGCATCAATGCGGAGTCGCACCTTTTTTATCCATCGTTCGGTTCCATAGACCTTCGGAGACTCACTGTATTTTTTAAGTTTGCGTCGAAGAGCGAAAAGAGTATTGTCAGCTGCTGAGCTCTCTCGCCGCAAAATGGCAGGAGAAATCGTAAACAGCCAGGACAAGGGAAGCACGCACCTGCGGGGAACATATGCTTTGCGAAAAGCTTCGCCTTCCGCGGGTATAGATAGACTCGTTGCTCGGTGCCATCGCCCAACGCCTGGGCGTTCGCGTGTCGCCAAGAGCACGCCCGTGCCTTCGTGTCTGGTCGATCCAGATGGCCTGCTCGGTGTGCCGAAGCGCGTGCGGTTTGACACGACGTGAGACGAATCCGGCGAGCGCGGCATGTTGGCGTCGTGCGTGGTCGAGTTTCGCGCGCGTCGGTTGAGCGAGCGGCTGCTGGCTGCGAGCGGTAATCGCGGGTATCCGAGCCACCGCGTGCATAACGGCCATGTCGAAGCACGCCATCGTGCTCCGTCCGAGGCGCACGCGAGATTTGATTCGTGAAGAGACAAAGGACAAAATAAAAGTCATGCTCACTCATTCAACAACTTTTCTTCGCATACCCCTTACGACACACATTCCTTACTACACAAACCCCTTACTACCCTTCAACGTTCGCGAACACCCGTTACTACCCTTACAACTAAACACACCCTTTGCTAACCCTCAACACTTGTGAACACACCCACGTCTCACCAGGCGCGAGTTTAACTGGATTTTGAATCGCCGCCGCTTCGACGCAGAGAAACTTTTCGTAATCGGAATCGCCCAAGTCGCTCGTGGCTTTGCATTTATCCACCCACGGGTTCCAAACCACCGCGTCTGGCAAATTGGTTTTCTTTATCTGAATGGTCCGATTATTAGCCTCATCCACTACTTGCAAACAGTCAGGCGTCTGCTGGTAAATGCGGTCCACTTCGTGAGGGAAGGTCACGCTTTCATTTGCGTCAACCTTTTCGATTCGCCCGTCAAGGGAATCTAAGTACGTCGTATTTCCCAATCCAGCCACGGAAGCTTTCGCGATATCCCCGACCGCGAAATACGTGTGCAGCGCCGCGGTGAACTCGAACGTCTTCGCGTCACTGCTGTTCGTGACCGACAAACTGGTTTCCATCGTGTCCCCGACCAGCGCGACACGAAACCGGGCGACGAATTCATGCGGCCACAGCTCTTTCGTAGCGTCGGATGATGCTAATTGAAAAACACACTCCCTGGATTTGTGTTGAGACGAGTCCTGCTCCACCAGTTCCCACGCCTGGTTCCTGGCGAAACCGTGTTGCGTCGCACACGGCCCGAGGTTCGAGAACTGGGGAAAGCAAATGGGAATACCGCCCCGGATGGCTTTGGGGGGGGTGAACTGCGCGTGTTTGGAGAGGAAAAGAATGGCATCGCCGTTGCCATCCCGCCACGAACCGACGTGCGCGCCGTGATTGTAGATCTCCGAGGTAAAGCCGGTTTCGCTTGTAAGGCGGACACCGGGGAGGTTGTTTTCCAAAATGACCGGGCGCGAGGGCACCGGGGGGGGGGTAGCCGTCTGCATCGTTTAGGAGCACAAGAGAAGTGAAGGAGGCGAGGGGAGCGGAGTGCGTTTGGTAGGAACATTGTAATTCAGGAGTTTTGCTATGACTCCCGAAAAAGGTGGAAATACAATCACACACAAATCGGCCACAAGAGGTTGAAACGACACGATTCCACTACAGACGACGCGTGGTAGTCTAGGTGACAAACCGTACGTATGAACTCCGTTCTCTCTTGTCACTACTAAAACCTCTCGCCCTCTACACCTCAAACGAGCTCCGCGCTTTGATCGTGTCTTCGTGCGCCGCCGCAATCAAAACGTTTAGTTTCGCTTTGAACTTTCGAATCTGCGCGTTCTTGGTTTCAACCGCCGCGAAACACGCGCGTTTCGCGCTTTCCGTCTGCTCGACATGCGCCAAGTGCATCTCACGCAACACGCCTTGCCAGTGCTTTTCGCGTTTTGATACCTGTCTGTCCAGCGCGGAGAGCCGCTTGGACACCGCGTCCGCTACGTCGGGCGGCAGCGGAGGGAGCGGAGGGGGGGGGACGGAGTCGTCAAACAGAGAGTCAGCCGCGTCATCCGCCTCGGCCGTGTGATTGGTGCCTTCGCCTGCCGTCGTCACTACCATTCGCACGCGCTCGGGTGACCTCGCCGACTTCAAGGGCGACGAGATGCTACCCAGAGGTGCTTCACCCGGAACGTCCTTCAGTTGCTTTTTCGAGCCCAGCGCCAGGGACCGCCTGGCTGATTTTTCGGGACCGTTTTTTTCGTTCTCGGGAGTTTCTTTTTTCGGAGACCTCGCTCGTACCGGATACGCACGTTGGGATATCTCACCCTCGAACACGAAGTCTCGGCCCGCGAAATCGTCCAGGCCTAAACTCCCCAAAAGGCTCTCTTTCGCGTCAATCGCGGCGGATACGGCGACCGCGGCGGGTTTGTTACACTCGAAAAGCGCGGACTCAAACGCGTCGGCTCGTTTTTTACTGGCGCGGAATGCCGCGGTCGCTTTTTCTAAATCGGATGCAATTTCGGCAACCTGGATCTTCACGGCTTCCGAGTGTTCCCTCCGCAAACCCGCCACAGCTCTTCCGTGCATGCCGGCTGCCATTGCCTGTTCCTCACTCAAGCGACGCACTTTCGCTTCCAGGGAGGAAACCTTCTCTAAATGAGCTTCTGCTTTCGCCGATTCATTCACCTTTCCCTCACCGCCGTTTTCTTTCCCAGCGTCGTCGTCACCAAGAGTTATCACCCCTCCTTTCCGTTGCAACGCCCGGTAACACCGGTTCAGGTCGTTCTCGGTTTGTTCCATGTTCAGCAACGTGTTTTGTAACAACGCGTCGCGCTCGCAACTAGACTCTTTATAAAGTTGAAACTCCAGGCGGTCATCGTTTGAACTCGTCTCCGCTACCCGCAGCCTGCGATTGTAACCGAAAAGTGTCAGTCTTTCGTAATGTGAGTGCGCATTCAGTCAGGGTAATCGGGCCGAACAGTGTGCCTGGATTTGGGAAACGCGCAATACCACGGTACTTACGCGTTTCGCAGCGACGCAATCTCTTTGTCCGATTGGTTCCGCCAATCCCGCATCTCGCGAAGGTGCGCGTTCGCCAACTCCGTCGCGGCTTGCGATGATAGCTCTTTCTGTTCCTCAAGCTCCGCTCTTGCCTTGCCTGCGTCTTCAATCGCGACATCCACGGACTCGAGGGCGGCTTTTTCAGCCTGTTTCGCGGCGTCGACGGCTTGTTGCGCCATCGGGGGCAGAATGCCAGCCTTTTTAAGTCGCACGCTTTCCTCGTCCTCCTCCAAGCTTTTGTCCACGCACGCCAGCCTTAAAACCTCCATCTCCATTTTCTTTTCGGAAACTTCGTGAATCGCGCCGTCCAGGGCTTCCCGTAACGCGGAAGTTTCCGCCCCGAACGCGCGCCTGGTGTCCGCCAGCGTTCGCGAACAAACCTCGTACGACGAAGTTGCGGCGCGCAGCTTTTCGGCCTGCAGTTCAATCTGCAACCGCAAATCGTCCGCGACTTCCCTTGTCACGTTGACCGACCGGCCACTCGCCATCCTTCCGTAGTGCGTGTGCGTTCTGCTCGCCACGTCAAGCGCGCGTTCCGAGGCGAACCTTGAGCTCACCGCGTCCGCCAACGCCGCGGTGGTCGTGTCCAGCTCGGACCGCAAACGGGTGTTCGCGTGTAGAAGCGTGGCGAGGGCGTCGTCGTCGTCATCTTCGTCGTCAAACGCGGGGGGGGTGGGGCTGGGGGTCTTGGGTTGCGCGAGTGACAGTGAGGCCGACGCAGTGTCAACAGACGGCACTGCGTCACCGGAAACCGAGGACGTGGGGTCGGCGGGTCCGTCAGAAAACGTCTGACCTGCCCCTGGGTCAGGCTCGGTCAAAGACGAGGCCCGTCTCGTTTCCCGCAAGTCTTGGTCCGTAATGCCGAGTCTTTTGGCCAACAGGGAGGGGGGCCGCAACGGACTGGGAGGGGCGCGGCGCAGACTCGCGGTGAGGCTCCCGGGCGCGCCCCGCGTCGGCGACGGCGCCGACTGGGCAGCGTCCGCGGGAGGCTTCATCGCGCGTCGTCAAATGGTTGGCGACGGGGGGCGTCTCCTCCAAGAAAAGCAGCTCGGTTCAAAAAATCGGAAGTGACTGACTCATGGTCAAAATCTTTCCGGTCGCGAATCTTGCCATTTTTTTGACCGTTTTTCCTGGGAAGGACCGTTTTCTCGGACCCCTCGACCCGACCCCTCGTCGCCACACTCGCTCGCGCGCCCGTCCCGCGCTGGTTGCCCACCAGTCGCCAGCCATGTTTCGCCGCGTCTCGAAGTCCGTGTCGCGCACGGGCAAGGCGTCGTACAAGTTCAAGTTCACGTTTGCGCTCGCGAACCTCACCGGGGTTCCCGCGAACGTCGACCATGCGTCGTTGCATTTCTCTCGCGGTGCGAAAACGAGCCAATCCGTCGTCGTCCCCGTCGAGGACGGCGCCGCGGTTTGGAACGACGACACCGAGCCGGCGCTTGGCTTCGTGGTGACGCTTTACAAAGACACGAAAGGTAACTTTCAGACCAAGGAATACGCGCTGAAGGCGCAGGCCGTTGCCGGCGGCGTTGATTCGGCTTCCGGAAAACCGGTGAAGGCCAGGACGTTCGCGAAAACCGTGCTTGACCTTTCGCAGTACGCGTCACTGGACGGCAGCTCGGTTTCGGCCGGCGAGCTCCAGTACCTCGCGCTGGATTCCGTGACGAAAACCACACCCGGAACTGTGTGCGGGGTTGCCATAAAGGTTGAGTGGCTCAGGGATGCGAAAACAAGCGGCGCGGCGACGGAAGATTCGGGTTTAACAGGAAAGCTGCCGGCCAGTGCGTGCGACTCCGAGTGCTCCGCCTTTCTCGCAACCGGCGCCGGCGAAGCGGCGGGTGATGAACAGGACCTGGCTGGCTTCGCGTTGGTTGAAAAGGACGCTACAGTTCCGGAAGATGACTACAATAAGACACTCGGCGAAACCACGGTATCGGAACCCGACTTTAACACGAGCGGTGTTTACGCGTTGACCCCCGTGCGCGAAGGCACGCCTGGTCGGGAAATCTTCGGCGATACCCCAGTGCCCAAGACGCCCGGGGCTGGTCTTTCTCAAACCCCTAACCTTTTCTCGTCGTCGAGTGACAAAACCACGCCCGTTCGCGTGCACATCGCGCGCGCGACGGCGCCTCTTTTAGAAGAGATCGATTTGTTACAGCAAAAGCTCGCGGCCGCCGTGACCTCCGCGAGCGTCGCCGAGAGCGACGCTGTTGAATCAAAGCTTCAAACGAACACTGTGCGTGATGAGCTCAAATCCGTCACCACGCAAGCCACTTTTTTCCAAGAGAAAGCAACGAAAGCGGAAGAGCAAGCCATGAAAGCGGAAGCCGCTGCTAGGCAAGCAATTGCGTCCTCCGTAGCAGCCGCGAAGACGATTCAGACGAAGGATGCGTTACTGGAACAGGTACGTTTCGTATTTCCCAAATCCCACCACTGTTTGCCGATTGTCCAGAGTAATTACTCACGCACATTTCGAAACACTGACACTTTTCTTTTACAAAAACAGTTGACCAACCGACTCGCCGAGAGTGAAAAAACACGCGTTGAAACCGAAGCGCGCGCCACGGGGAAGTCGCTGGTGTTAAGCAAAGAAGCCGCTGAAGCGTTTTGGCGGGTCGAGTCGTTAACCGTGGAAAACGTGCGCCTGTTGAAACGTTTGGAGATTGCGAGTGCTACGCACGAGACCCTGGATGCGTCGACGCAATCGTTTTCCACTAAAAACGTCGCGATGCGTGGCGCAAACGTGGAGACGCGTAAAACCATGGCGAGCGAAAAGGCGGAGATACGAAGCGCGAACGAGACGCGCGCGAGTACGTCGAAAAGCGCTTTACGCGAAGTTCAAACGGCGACGGAAACGCCGGCCGAAACGAACGCCGAGAAACGAGACGTTCGCGTTACCAAAGAAGCGCTTCGACGTTCCGCCGTCGTCGTCGCGTCGACGGACAGTCTCAAGGAAGCCAAGCGGGAAATGCAGGTGTTGCATGAAAGTTCGGCCACGGTGTTGAACGAAAGTTCCGTAAACGTACCGTGGAAAGAATCCAGAACGAAACAACCTCCGAAATCGCCGCTGCGAGCGATGAACTCGGTTGACACAAACGTCGCCGCCGTCGTTTCGCTGAACAAGCAGTTGGCGAAGGTCACGACCGAGTTGCAAGCAGTCACGCGACGCGCGGCGCGAGTGGACAAGGAACTGGGGTTGGAACACGATTTACGGAAAGACCTGGAAAGGAAACTTGTGTTGGCGAAAGAGACGCGGAAAGCGACAGAACCGGAACCGAACCGAACTTGTTCTTTTCTGTGGGCGTGAAGGGAACAGAAAAGTTTTGGGAGTTTTTGTATTTAACGTATAGGCAAGCAGTCGCAATTTAATGTAGGCGGCAAGCAGTCCCTAGTCCGGCCCGACCCGCGCGCGAGGGTCGTATAGAGCTCGGCGCGAGCCTCCTTGAGGGAAATGCCGCCTTTGGGTTTTTGAGGGAGTAGCTTCGGTAATGAGCATCATCATGTGTAGAACTCAGATCAGTAAAATCTTTCCCGATTTGGAATTTTCGCGGGGAAGGGGTCTTTGTCGGAAAGTCCCGACACCCCCTCCACGCCTCCGCACTGGCGTGTGCGCGGTGCGTGGCGCCTGCGCTGACGCGGCCGCGATGTCGCTGTTCCAGCAACTTTCGCGGACCTTCCTGGGTTATAGTAACGAGCCCCGGAAGTTCAGGTACGCGTCGGACGTGTCCGTCACGTCCGTCACGCGCGACGACGTGCCGTTTACGGAACGCTCCGACATCTTTCGCGTTCGATTCGTGCAACTCGCGTTCGACAACGCTCGGTGGCACCCCAACGCGCCTCACCCGTCCCGCGCTGACCCATATCCACGCACCCAAAACTCAAAACACAGGTTCGACGTGACCGTGAGCGACGTAACAGGCGTCCCAGCCGACGTACACGAAGTGATGTTGGAGCTGGTGCGTCCCCAAGCTGGTGACCAAATCTCGATTCGCACCGGGGCGCCAGATCTCCGCGTTACGAAACGCACGCTTCAGGTACTGACCACCCCTCTCCTGTCTCACAGAGTCGCAAGGGCAAGCACGAGGTCAAGACGCGGCAAACGGACGCTTCTGACGTGACCGACGGTACCGCCAAGTGGGTTTCGGGAGATTCCGGCGCGCGTTTAGTGCTCGTCGTGACTTTATCGCGCACCGACGATTTCACATTCGCCGCGAAGGTGTTCCAGGCGAAGATAAAAAACGCCACGACCGGCGCGACGATCGCGAAAACCACCCTGGACCTCGCCAACCTCGCCAACGTGCATGAAACCGCGGGTCAGAGCTCGCCGGCGGGGGTTACCCGGAGTTACGGCACGGTTTTGGAGTTCGCTCGTAGCGACGGCGTTGGGATTCTGGAAGCGCAATTCGTGGTCACCGCGCAGGAGGACGTGACGCTTTCGTTAGGGGCGCCGACAGACGCGAAGCGAGACGAAAACGACGAGGACGATGCGCACAGAAGTCCTCGTGACTCGATGAAATCGGCATCCAGCCTTGGGCCGGATGAGGATGTCGTTGAGGTAAGTGACGGGGAAGTTAACGACGGGCACGTTCTCGAGGCTTCCGGGGATACCGTAGACGAGTCTGGGGACGCCGCGTACGCGACCGGGTCGGTCGACCGCGTCTCGTCGTCCCCCAGCCACGTGGAGCAAGACCTGGAAGGGTTCGGGGACGGGGGTGGTTTGGGGACGCACACGGAGACAAACGAAAACTCCTTTGTGGATGATTTCGGGGACGAAACCGTGGAGGGCGACGTTTCCGCCGACGACGTTCCACGATCGCCCGCACTTGAATCCCAAATTCCAATCCACCAGGCATCGCTCGCGGAATCGGCGTCTCCTGTTCCGGTCGGCGCGGAATCTTCAAAAGTGTCGTCGACGCCGCTGATGTCCCCCGAGCAGGTGCGGGGCTTTCCCAATCACCACATTCCGCCTCTGCGATTGCCCGTACCCCGACTGACCCTTTCTTGTTGATCGTACCAGGCGTTGCGCCGGCGGTGGGAGAAAGCCGCGAGCGCGCTGGGGATCGCGCCGCCGTCGCCTACGCCCGGGACGGTTGATTCCAAAGAAGACCAAACGAATCGCGAGCCCGGGGGGACGAGCACGCCGAAGAAATCCATGCTCGGCTTGTACACGTCGCCGAGCAAGAAGAGCCCGGTGACACCCAGTGACGCAAATGGAAGCGCCCGGAGTTTCAAGCGCGCGGCGCAGAAAATAGCGTCCGCCAGGCGCGTGGGCGAACGATGGGACATCCTACCCACGATCGTGGGGCGGATGGGACGCGCCAACGGTACCGACAGCGGCGGTGGGGGTAACCTACTGGATGAACTGATGACACTTCCGGATTTTGTGGAACAGGCCAAGACAGATTCGTTGGCCAACGAAACCGCGCTGACAAGACTGCAGAAAAATGCAGTCACGGACGCGGTGCGGTTACTACGCATCGAGCTCGGCCCTGGGTTCAACGCCACAAAGGAACGAGAAATCGGCAGCGCGTTTGAAACCGCGCTTTTCGAGCACACCGCGGCGTACGAGTTAGGGTGGGAAACGAAAGAGTTGGCGTGGGCGACGGAAGTTTTGGGGTTACGGGACGAAAACGAGAAATTGGTAACCGAAAAAGCGGCGACGCAGACGGCTTTGACCGCGTCTACTGGCGAATCAAAACAAACCATTTTCGAGCTCAACGCCGAGCTCGCGTCCGCTCGTGATGTGCATTCGGAGCTTGAAACCATGCACATGAAGCACGTGGAGCAGGCGAAGGAGTTGATTGCGACGATGAAGCGCGAAACCGGAGAGGAAAAAAGGTTGGCGGATGAGCTAAAGAAAGAAGAAAAGGAAAGAAAAGAAGCAAAGAATGCGGAAAAGGAAACCCCCTCCGTGTCGCCCGTCAAAAAAGACAGCGCCGTTCCCGTCTCGCCGTCTCACCTTTTCCAAAGAGCAGCTCAGGTTTCCGTGCTCGAGGACGAGGTTGAGCGGCTGACGCAGAAGCTTTTGCTTGAGGTATCTTCTTCAAAGCAAATCGCTCAGAGGGCGAAAGATTTGGAGGATGAGGTCGAGAGGGTAACATGGACGTCACAAACGCTTTCGCGTGAGGCATCTTCGCTGAAACAGTCCTTGCGAACCGCGAGAGACGAAACCGCGGTCGTAGTTTCGGGTTTGGCGACGACGCAGACGACGATTGAAAGCGAGTTGGCGGTGCTAGTCGAGCAACGGACGAAAACCCTGGAGGACGAGCACGCGATCGCGGTCGCGACGCTGACGAATGAACGGGACGCCGCCCGGGAAAACGCGAGTTCGGAAGCCGCCTCCGCGACGCGAACCGCGCAGGACGAGTTACGCACCGTACTCAAGCAGCGCGACGCGTTCAAGGAAGAGATTGGCAGTTTCGAGAGTTCGCACAAAGAGCTTTTGGAAAAGTTGGAGGATGCAGGCAAGGAAAAGCAGACTTTGCAGGAGACAATCAACCAGCACCGGCGAGACACCGCGAAGCTCGAGGGGGAACACGCCGCGCGTTTGAATGACGCTGTGAAAAATGTTCTAAGCGCATCTGCTGAATTGAAACGAGGGGAAACAGAGGTGGCGGCTCGGAACGCGGCGCTCGCAGCGGCGGAGCGCGCGAACGTCGAAACCGCGAAGCGCGCGGCTTTGGAGCTTTCACGACTCAACGCCGAGCTCGCGGAACTTAAAACCGCGCTTGGCGATTCGAAACGCACAACCAAGGAGTGGGAAGCTAAATGCGCGACGTCGCGAACGGAAGTCGAAACGAAAAAGGCACTTGATGATTCGCGACGCAAATCCAAGGAGTGGGAAGCTAAGTGTGCTGCTTCACGAAAAGACTTGGAAACCTTAAAAGCGAGTGTGAAGAAAGCGAGAGACGAGACTAAACTCACCGCCGCGAAGGCCGAAAAAGAAAACTCCAAAAAGGTGACCGACTTACAAAAAACGGTAACCTCGCTGAAAAAAGAGCTCGTGACGTTGACTGGTACTGTAACTGGTAAGATCGCGGAGATCGGCGAGCTCATGGGACGGTGTGTTACGGCGGAGGAGGGCCTCGTGACCGCGCGTGGTGTGCATTCGGAGCTTGAAACTATGCACGTGGAGGAGGCGAAGGAGGTGCTGGCGACGGTGAAGCGCGAAGCGGCTGAAGCGAAGTCAGCGGCTCTCTCGGCTTTAACCGCGTCTACGGACAAGTCAAATCGAACTATTTTCGAGCTCATCGCCGAGCTTGCGTCCGCGCGTGATTTGCATTCGGAGTTTGAGGTGATGCACATGCAGCACGTGGAGGAGACGAAGGAGGTGCTGGCGACGGTGAAGCGCGAAGCGGCTGAAGCGAAGTCAGCGGCTCTCTCGGCTTTGACCGCGTCTACGGACGAGTCAAATCGAACTATTTTCGAGCTCAACGCCGAGCTTGCGTCCGCGCGTGATTTGCATTCGGAGTTTGAGGTGATGCACATGCAGCACGTGGAGGAGACGAAGGAGGTGCTGGCGACGGTGAAGCGCGAAGCGGCTGAAGCGAAGTCAGCGGCTCTCTCGGCTTTGACCGCGTCTACGGACGAGTCAAATCAAACTATTTTCGAGCTCAACGCCGAGCTCGCCTCTGTTACTCAAAAGTTGAAGTCGAAGCAACCCCTCATCGACACAGCATTGGAACGCGCGTGTATCGCGGAAGCGTCTGTTTTGGAACGCGGTGTTGAGCTGAAAAACGCAATCGCCGCGGCGGAAGCGGCGAAGACGGAGACGCATGAAAAATCCGCGTTGGTCGAGAAACTGAATCTGCAAAACAAGGGAGTGGGTGAAAAACTCGTCACCAAAACTGACGAGCTATCTCGACTCAGACTTGAACTAGCGCTCGCGTTGCGTGACGCGTCGCAAAAAGTGCACCCTTCGTTACTGGACGAGCTCGAAATGAAGGTTGGGCGGGTGATGCTCGCGAAGGATGAAGCCGAGCAGCGAACGCGTTTCGCGGAGAGTAGGTTCGAAAAGCTCCAAACGGAAATGGACGAGCGGTGGAGCGACGCGCTTGTCACCGCGGAAGCGGAGAAGCAGGTACACCAAAACGCGCTGGACAAAGCGTTGGCGCGGTACGAAAGCTTAAGGGACGTTGAGTTTGAGTTGGTGGAGTGGCGCCGGCGGTGCGTGGAGGCGGAGAGCGCTTTGGAGGCGACACTTTCGGAAGCGGCCTTGGACGTTTCGGTCGCGGTGGCAACTGTCGAGACACAGTTTTCGACACAAATCGGGGAAATGGAAACCACCCTACGCGACACGCAAAGGGATTTGACTAACGCAAACGAAACGTCACAGGGCTTGCGTGAGGAAGTGCGTTCCGGGAAATGCGAAACGCGACTCGCGCGGGACGAGGCTAAATCGTTAAAAACCCAAAACTCGGACGAACGGATTCGCCGCGAAGCCGCCGCCGCGAAAAACGCGGCGGCGCTTGCGACCAGTGCGAAGAAACTCGCAGAAGCGGATACCTCGGTGGCGGGTCTTGCCAAGCGCTTGGCGGATGCTGAGACGGCACTTGAAAAGTCTATGATTAAGGAATCGGGTTTACAGGAACGACTCGAGGCGCAAACAGGGGCGACGAAAGAGGCGCAGGTTGCTCGGGACGTCGCGAAGCGCGAAACGCGGCGAATCAAGGATGAAACCAACGAGGCGCGAATCGATGCGCATAACTTCTCCATGAACTCGGAGACGACCAATGCGGAGCTCGAGAACGAGTTGTTTGATGTGCGACGAGACGCGAGAGAGTCACAAGTCGCAATGGCGTCTTCCTCGGACGCCTTGCGCGAGAAGCTGGCGGAACTCACGCGGCGGCTTGAGGTTTCGGACGCGAAGGCGCTAGCGGCGGAGCGTGCGCTTCAGGAAAGTGATTGCGCGAATTCCGAAACCTCGAAACTGTTAGCGGAGGCGGAGGCGAAGTGTTTGACGGAGTCGGCGATTGCCGCTACTTCATTGGCGGACGCCGACCGCGCCAAACGCCAATTAACGGATGCGATTCACGAGAAGGATTTATTGGAGCAATCGTCATCCGCCCAGCTCGCCCACGCGAACGAACAGATCGAACACGGCCGTTTTTGTTTGGAGGAAGCGAGGGGAAAGCTCGCTCGCATCTCAAAGGGAGGCGACAGCGCGAGGGATGAGACTTCCGTCCACAAAGGGAACCTTTTTGCGGGCTTTGACGAGATTGACGAGTTCGCGCCGTCGCGGGAATCCAGCAGTAGCGATTTCGGCAAGTCCCCGTCTCGCCGGAAATCAATCGGGTCCTCATCTTCATGGAACTTCGGCGCCAAGGATTCGCGAAACGCTGGGGGCGCGCGATCGTCAACGCAAAGTCTGCCTCCCCGATCGCCTCGAAGGTCCTCCTCAACTGGTGCTGAGAAAGACTTGCTTTGCGCCGCATCGCCTTCCTCGCCTGCCGCGCTGGAGCTGTCCTTCGCCGTGGCCAGCGCGATCGCCGCCGCCGCTATTACGAGCGTTAACTCTCGTAAATCACCGAAAAAGTCACCATCTAAAAACAACCATCTCCAGATGAACCAACCGCAGTGGTCATCGCCTTCCAAGGAGTACGTCAAGTCGCGAAGCGGCGTGGACGCGTTTGCGTCTCTGTTCGCGAAAGGTACGTATTTTATTTTGTATTTCCCAAATCCCGCCTCCCTGTTTGCCCATGCAAGATTGACACTTTTCTGGCAAAACTGCAAAGCGAAACCGGACGCGGTGGTGGTCGCTGTGGCGGACGCTGCTGGTGAAATAAAATGCCTCCGCGAATTTCTCGCCGTGCGTGACAAAGAAGTGCAACGCACTAAACGTGAGGCGAGTGACGCGCGTGATGCGTCTCGTGTCGCCGCGATGGAGGCGACCCGGGAGGCGGACAGAAGGCACGCGCTTGAAACGAAACGCTTGCGGGACGCGCTTAGTGAAACGGATGTGAAACTTGTGCAAACCAGAGCAGAGCTGCGAGCCTCCTCCGCGTGTGTCGCGAAGGCGGATAACGCCGTTTTACGATTAAAACGGTCACAGGAAACCGCGGTTGAGACACAGCGCGTTTTGCTTACCAAAGAAAGCGCGTCGCACGCGCGACTCGCCGCTACAAGGGCGGTCGCCGCGGAGGCGGACCGAACCCGAGAGGTCTCGGATGCGAAACGTTTGGTTGACCGAGCGGTTACCGAGCAAAGGCGGTTACAAGACGCGCTTGTACAAAACCGAGTGTCACTGGATGACTCAGAGGAGGAACGCTTCGAGCTAAGAAGGGCGCTGGAGGCGCACGTCGGGGCGTTGGTAGAGGCGAAGGTTGACGAAGCGGAACGCGTGGGGGAAATCGCGGCGCTGAGGGAAACCGTGGATGACATGCGCGAGCGGTACAAACAGGCGGCGAGGAAGGTGTTGGCGTTGGAAACCGAGGCGCAGAAGCGGGTAGGGGACGAGCAGCTCGAGCAGTTGATCGGCGGTCCGAGCTACTCTTCGCGAGCCGCGACGCCGCGGTTGTCCATCGGCGCGGGGTCGGGATTCGATGGGTCCACTGTTGGAAGAATCAACACCGGAGGTGGGTACTCATATGGCGCTGTTAGCACACCGAGGTCGCCGTCTTCCGCGAGACACGCGAGAGGACAATCTCGGTCACCGTTATCACCGCCGCGGTCGCGGGGAGGTATCGGAGACGACAGACTCACCGCGCATACGGGTTTAGGAGGTATCGCCCGCCAAGCCGCGGCGAGACTGGAAAGCAACCCCGGTCTGGTCCGCGCGAACCGGCCGTTCATGGAGAAAATAGACCTCGATTGAGTAGACGATGGATTGAGATATCGTGCCTGATACGGTTTGTACTTCTATGAGTAATTAGTCTTATCATAATTTACTAAGCGTCCATCAATGTACACGCGCTCGTGTACGAGATCCGCACCCCCTCCACTTGCGTGACGCCGTCCACGGGTACCCGGACGCACTGCCACCCGTTCCAACTCTCCACCACACACGACGCGTCGCACCCGTCGCCGACCACTAAATTCCCGTCGTCGCACTGTTCGTTGAACGTAACGAGGCCGTCGCCGCACATGTTTCTAGGGGTGTCGCACATGTCGCCGGAGTAGCCGCTTGTGCAAACACAAACCGCGGCACCGTTGTCCGCGCCGACGCCGCACGCGCCTCGGCCCAGACACGGAAACGGCCCCGGTCTTGTTGGGTGCGTCGCGCTTCCGGGGCACGGCAACGAACACGTGTTTCCAACAAAGCCCAGGTCGCATTCGCAAAAAGAAAAATCCGCGGCGCGTGTGCTAGCCGTGGTGTCGTCATAAGGCACGCCGGCCAAGTCGTGCGTGCACTCGCCGTTGCCGCAGAAGTTCGTGGCATCGTCGCCCGGGCAATGAAGCTCGCACGTCGCGCCCGTTCGTCGATCGTCGTCGTTACACTCGCAAACCGCGTGCGTCCCGGGGTGCGGGCCTGAAAACGTGCCCGCGTCGCACCTTGATTGCGCGTAGTCGCAGGGCGGGCAGACGTGCTGGCAATACGCGCCGCCCGCGCCTGTTGGGCACGCGCAAGCCGGGTTTCCGCTGGTTGGATCAGTGATGCACTCGCTTACGCCGCCCGCGCACGGCGCACACTCCTGGTCACATAATAAACCCGCGAATCCCACCTTGCACACGCACTTGGTGGGCGCCCCCCCGCGAGTTTCTTCCAGCGCGCCGATCGATTCCAGAAAGGCAAGCGACGCGTACGTCGGGTCGTCGTCCAACACGCACCCGCCAGTGACGCCGTCGGAAAAGTTGAAATCACCCACCGTGCCTTCCGTGGAACAAGCAGGACAAACGCCCTGGCACTCCACCCCCACGAAGCCGGTGGCGCAAACACACCCGTTGTCGGCGTCGCTGTCAACGAAAACTCCGTTGCCGTGGCAAATCGACATTCGCAAAATCTCCGCGTTCACCCGGAAGTAATCCGCCAAGAACATAACCTTGTAGTTTTCCGAGTACGTCTTGGCGTACTGCAGGAACTTCTCGTGTTCCTTCGCGATCCACTTCGAGGGTGACGTTTCGTTGTCCGCGCGCGCCACGATGACGTGATCAAGACGCACGGTTTCGCCCACGCCGGTGGCTCGGTTTTGTGCGCCGAGGCTCTGGATGAAACCCTTGGAGGTCGCCACCGAGGCGTACCCGCCGTGGTAATCTGCTCGTATCAGAATCTCCGTTAACGAGGACAAGCACCACGCGATTTCCGAAAAGCTCGCGTTTTCCCCGTCCCTGGTTACTCGGTTCGCCCGAATTGCGTCGTACACCTCGGGGTACAAGTCCCACTTCCGCTTGTTGTTGTCATCCCACTTCTTGACCTTGCCGCCGCTGCTGTCTCCAACCGCGTTGGCGGTTCCGCCGTCCGCCCTTTTCAGTAAACTCAGCCTCGGATCGGGGGCGGCGAAGTTTCCTAGAGATAAAAAAGAAAGTGTCAGTCTCGTATGGGCATTCAGTCGGCGGAATGTGGTAAATGGGAAATACTTACCATCGTACGCCCCGCTCGCCATCAAATCGTCCAAACCCCCGAACCCAACAAACGGGTTGTACGGAACCGCCCCGGGGTAGGTCTCGCCAAAGTACTCGGTGGTTTCCACGGTGTACGAAAACGGGTCTTGTTTTAAATTACTCTGTGATTGTAAAAGAAACGTGTCAGTCGTTCGTCGTGTGTATCAGCAAACAGTCACCCGTAATCGGGCCGAACAGTGTTGGGATTTGGGAAAGGACCATTGCGTACCGAGTCGCCCCCCACGTTTTGGCTCGGCGAGTTCTCGCCGACTCGCACGTCGCCC
>Ga0222710_1000552_pt1 | contig 16644 bp, 15 predicted proteins | sample AntAcemetage1696_FD_181143 | JGI IMG/M metagenome (GOLD analysis project Ga0222710, IMG submission 181143) | Saline water microbial communities from Ace Lake, Antarctica - #1696 | ecosystem: Environmental > Aquatic > Non-marine Saline and Alkaline > Saline | place: Antarctica: Ace Lake... | reverse complement strand
GAGCGTCGAAACAAGGCTGCGGCCCGTCGGTTTTTCAAGCGCGCGATTGGCACGAACGGCGTGCCTGACCGTGTCGTCATCGACAAAAGCGGCGCTAATCTGGCGGGTCTGCAAAGCGTCAATGTGATCCTGAAGTTCACGGGCTCAGGCAACACCATCAAGATACTGCAGGTCAAATACCTCAACAACATCATCGAACAAGATCATCGCTTCGTAAAGCGGATCACGGCCCCCATGCTTGGCTTCAAGGCCTTCCATTCTGCCGAGGCGACCTTGGCTGGGATCGAGACCACGCATATGATCCGAAAGGGGCAGCTCCATGCCAACGGCCTTACCGCATTTCAGCAGTTTGCTGCGCTCGCAGCATAATTATGTCCGGGCGATGCCCGCACTCAAATTCCAACAAAATTTGCGACAGAACCATCTATTCAGCAACCAAGAATTTTTTCACGGTCATTTTGCGGTCGCAATCAGGTGAAATTGCACCGATCCGCTTTGCCTAATGGGTCGAAAACTCGTCAAATGCCTCCAGTGCCTTGGCTCCATAGGCGATGGCGGGTCCGCCCCCCATGTATCCGATCATTTCCAAGGCTTCGCACAGTTCCGCGCGGGTGGTTTTCAACCGCACGAGCGATTTGACATGAAAGCCGATACAGCTGTCACATCGCGTCGATATCGCTATGCCAAGCGCGATCAGCTCTTTGGTTTTTTCATCCAGCGCGCCGGATTTCTTAGCCGCCTGCGACATTGCATTGAAGCCCGCAAACATGTTTGGAGTTTCTTTTTGCAACGCGCCAATGCGGCCAACAGTTTCATTCAGAAATTTGGTCCAGCTCATGGTATCACTTTCTCTATAAGCATGTGGGGAAACAGCGGTTATGAAACTTGAAGACATGACGTGGCTCGAAGTCGAGCACTATCTTACTATACATCGCGGAGTCATCTTGCCGACGGGGTCTATTGAACAACACGGACCCCTTGGCCTGATCGGGACAGACGCGATTTGTGCGCGTGAAATTGCTTGGCGTGCGGCAGATCAATGCAGTGCCATTACCGCCCCCGAATTGGCCTATGCCCCTGCCCCGTTCAATATGAGTTTCCCTGGCACTATGTCTTTGACTCCGGATCTGTACACCGAATTGGCCCGTCAAGTTCTGTCCGGTTTGGCGCATCACGGGTTTGACCGGATTTACATTCTGAACGGACATGGTGCGAACCTTGTGCCGTTGCGTCTGGCGGCGGCTGATGTGGATGCCGACGTGCGTCTTCGCAGTTGGTGGGATTTCGATGCTGTCAACATACTGCGTGCCAAGTGGTATGGCGATTGGGAGGGGATGCACGCCACCCCGTCCGAGGTGTCGATCACCCAAGCCACACACCGCGTTCTTGCCGACCCTGATCTGGCTGCCCCGCGCAAACTGTCGCCTGACTATATTCGTGATCATGCTGGGGATAAACACGGGGAGCCTGATGCACATCGACGGGACTTTCCTGATGGTCGTGTTGGTTCGCATTCGGGGCTGGCACGGCCAGAACACGGGGCGGAATTGTTGCAATCGGCAGCGCGCGAGGTCGCCGCCGATTACCTGCACTTTGTCGCCTAGACCTTACTTTCGTCAGAGCCCATTTTGCGTTCCAACCAACGCACAAAGAAGCTGATGATCAGCACCAGAACGAGGTATTCGAGGATCAACAGGGTGTAAATTTCAAGCGGGCGGTATTCGGTGACCACCAGTTCATTGGCGCGGCGTGTCAATTCCTGCATCCCGATCACAGAGGCAAAGGCCGACATTTTCACGATGTAGATAAACTGGTTAGCGAGCGGTGGCAGGATGCGCTTGATCGCCTGCGGCAAGATCACGTAACGCATGGTCTGGCGGTAATTCAGGCCAACAGTTTTCGCCGCCTCGGTCTGGCCTTTGCTGATCGACTGAATGCCTGAGCGATAGATTTCCGCCGTGAACGCTGAATCCGAGATCGCGAGCGTAATAACCGCGCCCCAGAACGCATCAATGCTGACATTGATGCCCATTGATTTCAGCACCACCGGCAGCCCGTAAAACACCCAGAACAGCATCGGCAATAGCGGGATTGCGCGCACAAATTCGATGTAAATTCGAGATGGCAGGCGGATCCAGCGGTTCGCCGACATCCCCGGCAAAACCACTAATAATCCGATGAACATGGAAAGAAATGCAGCGATCAAAGAAAGCACGATCGTTGCGCCAAAGCCGTTCAGCAAAAAGCGGATATTATTATAGCCCGACGTCGTGCGCGGGTCGATGACGTACCAGCCCCACGTCCCGGCAGACGAACTACACCCTGCAAGAGCGAGGCAGACGATGATGATGAATCCTGTTCTAAGTTTCATGATCCGGCTCCTAATGCTGCAAGATTTGGCTAAGGAATTGCTGGCATCGTTCTGATTTGGGCGCCTCGAAAAACTCTTCCGGGGTGCCGGTTTCAATCACTTCGCCATGATCCATAAAGATCATTCTGTCGGCGGCGCGGCGGGCGAACCCCATCTCATGGGTGACGCAAATCATCGTCATACCGTCCTCTGCCAGATCAACGATCACGTCGAGCACTTCGGATATCATTTCAGGATCCAATGCTGACGTCGGCTCATCAAACAGCATGATTTTAGGTTCCATGCAAAGGCTGCGAGCGATCGCGACGCGCTGTTGCTGGCCACCGGACAACCCGCTCGGTTTCTTGTGCGCCTGATCTGGGATGCGGACGCGTTCAAGCAACGCCATTGCACGCTCCTCCGCGTCTTTCTTGGACATGCCGCGCGATTTCATTGGCCCCAGCGTCAGGTTTTGCAAAATTGTCAGATGCGGGAACAGGTTGAACTGCTGGAACACCATCCCGACCTCTGAGCGAATTTCGTTAATGGACGCGGCGTCCTTCATCTCGATCCCGTCAACCGTGATCATCCCGGAGTTATGTTCCTCAAGGGAGTTCACACAGCGGATCAACGTGGACTTACCGGACCCCGACGGGCCGCAAACAACGATACGTTCCCCGTGTTGCACCGTGAGATTAATGTCTTTCAGGGCATGATACGATCCGTACCATTTGTTCAGTTTCGATATTTCAATCGCCGCACCAGAATTGGACATTGTTTGTTCCTTGAGTGTAGGGTCACACATACTAACCCGCACTCCCCAAGTAAATCTTTGATTTCGCTGTCCTGAACTCGGCATTTCCTATACAAATCATAGTGTTGTTGGCTGTTAGGGACGTGTTCTATGGATCACCCTGCGGGTGCAAGTTTGGATCGAGGTGATCGGGTCGATTTTGACCGCCGGGTGCGGCTGGAGTTTCGAGGCGCGCAGATCAGTTCGGACGGCGGTTTGCTGGTGATGCGCGAGCTCGATGACGCGCTCGGACTGTCGGGCCTTGCGTCAGAGGCGCTATGCGATAGCCGTACTGGCAAGAACACCGTCCATCGGCTCGACGGGCTGTTCCGGCAGTCAGTGTTCGGGCAGCTGGCCGGCTACGAGGACGTCAACGATGCCGACCGTCTCGCGCTCGATCCCGTGATGCGTCAGGTTGTTGGTGGTCGGGCTGTCGATGCGCAAGCGGCCTCGGCCTCACAGATGGGGCGGTTCGAGACCGAGACGCTGGCCCTTCCCGAGAACCGGGCGGCGCTGGCCGACCTGAACGGCCGGTGGATCGACCGGTTTCATGACCGCAACGGGCTAAAGTATATCGTGCTGGACATGGACAGCTCGGTCAGCCCCACTCATGGCGATCAGGAAGGGTCCGCCTGGAACGGGCATTTCGACTGCACCTGTTATCACCCGAATTTCCTGTTCAACCAGTTTGGGATGCTGAAACGCTGCGCCCTGCGCCATGGCAACGTCCACAGCGCTGAGGGCTGGCGCGATGTCCTTGATCCAGTCATCGCCCGCTACGCTGGCCGCAAGCTTGGTGGCCACTTCTTCCGCGCCGACGCAGCCTATGCGATCCCCGCGATCTATGAACGGCTTGACGAGGCAGGCTATTTCTACGCCATCCGGCTGCCCGCCAACTCGGTGCTCAAGGAGAAAATCGCGCACCGACTGACCCGACCTGTCGGCCGTCCATCGCTGAGCAAGGTCAAACGCATCTACGTAGATTTCCAGTATAAGGCTGCATCCTGGGACAAGGAGCGCCGCGTGATCGCCAAGATCGAATGGCATCCAGGCGAGCTGTTTCCCAAGGTCGGCTTCATTGTCACCAACTTGCCGATGGAACCTGATTGGGTCGTGCGGTTCTATAACCAGCGCGGCACCGCAGAGCAGCACATCAAGGAAGGCAAATACGCTTTCCGCTGGACACGGCTGTCATGCAAAAAGTTCCACGACAATGAGGTCAGGCTGCAACTGCACGCGCTTGCCTACAACCTGGCCACCTTCGTGCGCTGTATCGAACTGCCCGAGGAAATGGCCCAATGGTCGCTGACCAGCCTGCAACTCAAACTGATCAAGATCGGCGCCCGCGTCGTGCGCCACGCCCGCGCCATTACCTTCCAGCTGGCTGAGGTGGCCATCACCGGCTCGATGGTGCGCGCCATCCTCGCCGCCATCCGCCGATTACGAGCGCCACCGCTATGCGCGTGACCGCGATCCAAGCCAAAACTGAACGAAAGCGGCAGGACAAGTCTGCCCTATACGCTGAAAAACGTCGCCGCCGGGCCGGGATGCTGCGGGTTTACGGACCGATTCGCCCAACTTCGGGCGTTTGCGCGACCACAGACGCCGCTCGGGGCGGAAAACGCTTGATCAGCTGGCGCAGTCAGGCGATCTTGACGTCAGAAGGCAGGCCACTTGGGGAATGTCGGACTAAGGCTTGCTTTTCGATAAAAATCGATACAAAAATGGAAAAGACCAGACATAAAGACCTGCAACCAACCGAACGGGGAAATAAAATGAGGATTTTGAAATCACTTGGACTTGCTGCCGCTTGCGCCTTGTCGCTGATGGGCGCGCCTGCCGTCGCGCAGTCCGCGCTTAACGATATTCTCAGCAGCGGGACACTTAAGGTCGGCACAACCGGTGACTGGAATCCTATGTCGGTTCGCGATCCGGCCACAAATTCATATATCGGTTATGACATTGACGTAATGACACAGCTTGCCGCTGATCTGGGCGTAGAACTTGAGATGGTTCCGACCGATTGGAAAACGCTGGTGAACGGTGTTGTCGCTGGCAACTACCACATCACCGGTTCTGCTTCAATTAGCCCGGCGCGCCTCAAGGCAGCCGGATACTCTGACAGCTACCTTTCGGTCGAGATTTTTCCCTTCACCACCGAGGACAAGATCGACCGGTTCGATAGCTGGGCGTCGATCAACCTCGCAGAAGTAGGTGTTGCAACCACGTTGGGGACAACGTTCGAAGTCAATACACGCGCTTGGTTCCCGGATGCAGATATTACTGTCGTTGAGGCCCCTGCACGTGGTTTCCAAGAGGTGCTTTCGGGCCGCGCGGATGTGTTCATCACATCCAACATCGAAGGATCAACACTGCTGACGAAGTTCCCGAACCTGCGCCAAATCGAAGTGTCTGAGCCGCGTGCGCCGACACCCATCGCGATGTTGCTTCCACAGACTGATCAGGTCTGGATCAACTACGTCAACAGCTGGATCGAACTGAAAGAAGCCCAAGGTTTCTTTAACGAAACAGCGGCGAAATGGGGTTTGTGAAGACCTCATTCTTTAAAGACTACATTTAAGAAAACAAACGGCGGCGTCCACATCGGGCGCCGCTTTTTCGTTTACGTATCGCATTTTCTTGACGGCCAAAGTCTCCTAAAGTATTGCTATCCATAATATTATTATGTCTGAACTTAATGAAGGCAGTTCAATGACGCACATCGTGATAATCGGCGCGGGGCAAGCAGGCAGTTCGGCTGCCTTCAAGCTACGCACCTTAGGATTTAATGGCGACATAACCCTGATCGGCAGCGAACCCGTTCCACCCTACCAGCGCCCTCCGTTGTCCAAAGCATATCTGCTCGGCGATATCACCCGCGAACGTCTGTTTTTGCGCCCCGAAGCCAGCTACGCCGATGAAAACATTCGCCTTATGCTGGGAACTGAAGTGCGCGAAATCGATGCCAAGGCACGGACGATAACTGTCGCGAATGAGCGACTGAATTTTGATGAGCTGATCCTGACGATGGGGTCGTCCCCCATAGAATTGCCCGATGCGATTGGTGGAAACCTTAACGGTGTCCACTCTGTACGCACCCTTGCAGATATCGACGCAATGGCCCCCGCGTTTGTCAAAGGTTGCAAAGCATTGATCGTAGGCGGCGGGTACATCGGCCTTGAAGCCGCCGCCGTGGCCGCAAAAATGGGTCTGCATGTAACGCTCGTTGAGATGGCGGATCGCATTTTACAACGTGTGGCATCGGCGCAAACCTCCGACTACTTTCGTGCTCTTCACAGCGCCAACGGCGTCAACATCATCGAAGGCGTCGGGCTGGCGCGGTTGACAGGCGACGGGCCGGTTAAGGGCGCAGAATTGACAGATGGCCAGACGCTGGACGTTGATCTGGTGATTGTTGGGATCGGCATTCGCCCAAACGTGGGTCTTGCCGAAGACATGGGCGCCACTGTCAACAATGGTATTGAAACCGACAGGTACGGACGCACGTCCCAATCCCACATCTGGGCCGCTGGCGATTGCGCATCGTTTCCGTTTCGCGGCAACCAAATCCGCCTAGAAAGCGTGCCAAACGCCATTGATCAGGCCGAGGCTGTCGCCACCAACATTATGGGCGCCAGCACCGAATATGTTGCCAAACCGTGGTTCTGGTCCGATCAGTTTGACGTTAAGCTGCAAATAGCAGGGCTAAACACGGGCTATGATCGTGTTGTGGTGCGTGGCGGTGATCGGGACGGATCGGTATCACACTGGCATTATGTGGGCCCGAAGCTTTTGGCGGTTGATGCAATGAATGCTCCGCGCGAATTTATGATCGGCAGGCGGTTGATCGAAGCGGGAAAATCGCCTGATCCAACGGCAGTTTCGGACCCGCAAACCGATTTGAAATCATTGATGTGACAGGAAGGCGGCCAAGATGAGCGAAGAAAACCAGCGCATTGATATGCATTCCCACTTTTACGGCGGTGGCTTGGTCGACACGCTGCGCGCCCGCCAGAAACGCCCCTACCTGCGCACCCGCGACGATGGCGCGGTGATGATGGTCGCGATGAATGGCGAATTTCCATTCACCGAACATTACCACGACCACCGCGTTGGTTTGGCTGAAATGAAAGCATCAGGCCTTACGCACCGTTTACTGACGTTTCCAGGGGCGTTGGGCGTTGATCTGCTTCCCGCTGATGAGATCGCGACAGCCATTAGCGACTACAACGACCACCTCGCGCAATTGACGATTAAGACGGATGGCGCGTTAATCGGGCTGGCTGGCCTTCCGCTCGCCGATATGGATTTAGCCTGCGCAGAGGTACGCCGCATCCGCCGTGATCTTGGCCTCCCCGGCATCATCCTACCCTCAAACTACTTCAACACACTCTCGGCCATGGAAGAAATGCGTCCGTTACTTGAGGCTGCCAACGACTATGGCTGCCACATCATGTTGCACCCCGGCCTGAAGGTTGGCGAGGAGCCCCCTGCGCGTCCAACCGACAACATGCAATACCGCCTGTCAGCAGTGGATTTACAATCGAGCGCGTCGCAAGTTGCGCTGACGGTGATCCTGTCTGATATGCTTGACGCATATCCCAACATCACGTTCCAGATCGTGAACCTTGGCGGCACCTTGCCGTTCATCTTCGAGAGGATCGAAAGCATCGCCCGCCACCGCAATCCAGACGACCCTTTCCCGACGGGTCGTTTGCGCCGCCTTTGGTATGACTGCGCGTCGCTCGGCCCACGTGCCCTGGAAACCGCAGTAAAAGTGTTGGGCGCGGATCGGATCATGTTGGGGTCGGATTATCCGATCTTCAAAGATGAACCTTATGCGCACGCCGTCGTCCCCGCCGATCTGAGCGAGGACGAAAAGGCACAAGTCACATGGAAAACGGCTCAGGGATTGTTTGCCCTGTTGGAAAACATACGACAGGCCGCGCTTCGTTAAGCGTCGGCCTGTTCTGCGTCAATCATCCGCTGCAATTTCAGACGAAACGTCTTTGCGCCAAGGTCCAAACCGAGGTCGATATTGGGCGTAATCATAGCATCCATGCCTTTATGAACAGCCTCTAGGATTTCTTTGTCCTCGTTGAATGCCATCACAGCACCAGCGTTCATCTTCTCGGAAATCGCTTTGTCGGTCGGGTCCGTGTTGCGGTGCTGGAACCAGATGTATTGGGTGTTGTGTTCGTCCACCGGCGTCATGAAGTTGTATGAGATATTGATATAGGTGTCGTCTACCATGGGCGCATCCGGCCCACCTGTGCCGACAGGCGTGTAGATGGACTTGTTCAACGCAATCGCAGGAATCGACATTTCGTAGTGTTGCTTACGGTCACAGTTGCCCGCAAACTTCACGAGGTCTTTGTAATATGGCGATGCAGGCTGGTCATAAATCCAGCGCGACACGATCACACCAAGGTCCGTCTTTTCCATATCCAAAGGCGCGGATTCCGTGCCACCGCCAGCAAACGAGGTGACGTGAACCCAAGCCACGTGCGACGGATCAAGAAGGTTGTCGACCACCCACAGGTAGTTGCATGCAATCGGCAGCATCCCGCCATCGGTGCATCCCCAAGACGGATCATCGTAGTTTTCTATCTCGTAAATGTCGGCAGGATCCGCTTTGTCAGCGTCCCCCATCCAAATCCACAGCAGATTATAACGGTCCACCACCTGATAGGATCGCACGACCGCACGGCGGGGTGTCATGCCCCGCTGGGTCGGGCTGTCGATACAATTCCCGGTGCAATCAAACGTTAGGCCGTGATAGCCACAGACGACTGTATCACCCTCAAGCTGGCCCATGGACAAAGGGAGCTTGCGGTGCGGGCAGGCGTCTTCGAGTGCGGCGGGGCTGCCGTCTTCCAACCGGTACAACACGACGTTTTCGCCCAGCAGCATTTGCGCCTTAAGTGTGCGGTTGTAATCCTTGCTCCAGCCAGCGACGTACCAGCAATTACGTAAAAACATCGGAGTGCCTTTCTATTTTGGGTTGCATGGACCCTAGCGCGACGGCGCCAATCCCTCAATTCAGCAAAAATCATAATGGCCATAAGGCGCGCTAATGCGGGGTCTAGTTGCCCAAGATTATGGGCAATCGCAGGCCTTGTTCACGTGCGCAGGCCACCGCATCCTCATACCCTGCATCCGCATGACGCCAGACACCTGACGCCGGATCATTCCAAAGCACCCTTTCCAGGCGGGCCGCGGCCTCATCCGTGCCATCCGCGCAAATCACCATACCCGCGTGCTGGGAAAAGCCCATGCCAACGCCGCCGCCGTGATGGATTGATACCCAAGTCGCCCCCGACGCGGTGTTGATCAGCGCATTCAGCAGTGGCCAATCCGATACCGCATCAGAGCCGTCTTTCATGGCCTCGGTTTCGCGGTTGGGCGATGCGACGGACCCGCTGTCCAGATGGTCGCGGCCAATGACGACAGGCGCGGACAGCTCTCCGGTGCGCACCATTTCGTTGAACGCAAGACCCAGCTTGTGGCGCACACCCAGACCGACCCAGCAAATCCGCGCGGGCAAGCCTTGGAACGCAATCCGGTCCCGCGCCATATCGAGCCATTTGTGCAAGTGCGGATCATCCACCAGTTCTTTGACCTTGGCATCAGTTTTGTAGATATCTTCCGGATCGCCGGACAGCGCACACCACCGGAACGGGCCGATGCCACGGCAGAACAGCGGGCGAATATAAGCGGGCACAAAACCGGGGAAATCGAAGGCATTCTCAAGCCCCTCTTCCAGTGCCACTTGGCGGATGTTGTTGCCATAATCCAGCGTCGGAACGCCAGCGTTCCAGAAATCAACCATCGCAGCGACGTGGGTTTTCATGGACGCGCGGGCAGCCTTTTCCACCGCTTTCGGATCGCTTACGCGTTTTTCTTTCCACTGCGCCATGCTCCAACCTTGAGGCAAATAGCCGTTGATCGGATCATGGGCAGACGTCTGATCTGTGACCATGTCGGGGCGGATGCCACGGCGGTACAATTCGGGGAAGACATCGGCGGCGTTGCCCAAAAGGCCAACGGATTTCGCCTCGCCTGCTTTGGTCCATTTGTCGATCAATGCCAGCGCTTCGTCCAGCGTATCGGCGCGTTCGTCGACGTACTTTGTGCGCAACCGGAAATCGATACTATCGGGGTTACATTCAACGGTGAGGCAACACGCACCAGCCATCACAGCCGCCAAAGGCTGTGCGCCGCCCATGCCACCAAGGCCACCCGTCAGGATCCATTTGCCGGTCAGATCACCGTCGTAGTGCTGACGGCCTGCCTCAACGAATGTCTCATAGGTCCCCTGCACGATGCCTTGCGAGCCGATGTAAATCCACGAGCCAGCCGTCATCTGCCCATACATCGCAAGGCCCTTTTTATCGAGCTCGTTGAAATGATCCCACGTTGCCCAATGGGGCACGAGGTTAGAATTGGCGATCAACACGCGCGGCGCATCGGTGTGGGTTTTGATCACAGCAACGGGGCGACCTGATTGCACGATCATCGTCTCGTCCGCCTCAAGGTCTTTCATGGTGGCGACCATCGCATCGAAATCCGACCACGTGCGCGCCGCGCGGCCAATGCCGCCATACACCACCAATTCGTGCGGGTTCTCGGCAACGTCGGGGTGCAGGTTGTTCATCAACATCCGCATTGGCGCTTCGGTTTGCCAGCTTTTTGCATTCAATTCCGGCCCTGTTGGCGGGTAAACGTCACGGGTGTTTTTACGATCAGACATGTGAGCCTCCTGTGTGGGAAAGTGCGCCGCTGCGGGCAAGGTCATCGAGAGATTTCAGAACGCTGCCCAAGACAGATCGCACTGCTGTGGCAGGCTCATGTTGGTAGTCCCAAGGTGCGGCCTCGGTCATATAGCCGCGTTGGGCTATTTCCATCTGAATCGCGTGAACGCCCTGTTCGGGCTGGCCGTAGTGACGCGTTGTCCAGCCGCCTTTGAAACGGCCATTTAAAACGGTGCCGTAAGATCTTGCGGCGACACAGTGTCCATGTACAGAATCTTCGAGCAGCTGTGCACAGGTCACCCCCATGTTGGTGCCAATGTTGAACACGGGCAAAACGCCGTGGAATAGGAACGCAATTTCGGAGCGGATAGAATGGCAATCATACAGGATCGCGACGCCGTGTTTGGCTTGAACGCGGGCAAGCTCAGCGGCAATCGCCCCATGATAGGGCGCGTGATACGCCACGCGGCGCGCCTCAACTTCATCCTCAGACGGAGCTTGATCGGCGTGCCAGATATCGCGCCCGTCGAAATCTGTAAGTGGGCACAGCGTTGTTGTATTCTGGCCGGGATAAAGCGATGCGCCTTCGGGGTCGCGGTTGGCGTCGATCACATAGCGGTGCACATTGGACTTGACGACGGTAACGCCCTTTAGCAGCCCATCGTAAAGTTGGGTGATGTGCCAATCCGTATCGGCCAACCCCTGCCCCACGGTATTCAATCGCCCCGTCACATCATCAGGTACAAACGTGCCACCATGGGGCTGTGCTAACACAATAGGGCTGTCGCCCCGTGTAACGTCAAAGATATTCATGCCTCTAGCTTTGGCATATCAACGCCTGACATCGTGGGCAAATCACCCGATGCAATCAGGTTGCTTGCGCTGGCAATGTCCGGCGCGAGGTAGCGATCTTCGCCCAACGTGGTCACGTCTTGACGCAACCGCGCGATGCATTTGGCAATCGGGCCGCTGGTCGTCAAAGGCGCGCGAAATTCGACGCCTTGTGCCGCGCACAACAGCTCTACCCCGATGATCCCTTGTAGGTTCTTCAGCATCTTTTGTAGACGGAACGCCCCATGTGCGGCCATGGAAACGTGGTCTTCTTGGTTCGCAGAAGTCGGCGTTGAATCCGTCACACACGGATTGGCGAGGTGTTTATTTTCCGACATCAATGCCGCGGTCGTAACTTCGGCAATCATGTAACCAGAATTCAAGCCGGGGTTCGGCGTCAGGAAGGGCGGCAGATCGAACGACAATGTTGGATCAACCATCAACGCCACGCGACGCTGCGCAATCGCGCCGATTTCGGACAGGGCAAGGGCGATCATATCGGCGGCAAAGCCCACAGGTTCCGCATGGAAATTACCGCCCGATACGATCATGTCGGCGTCCACCAAGACCAATGGATTGTCCGTTGCGGCATTGGCCTCGATCCGTAGGGTCATGGCCGCTTGGCGCAGAATGTCCATCGCCGCTCCCGTCACTTGGGGCTGGCAGCGAATGCAATACGGGTCTTGAACACGGGTGTCGCCTTCGCGGTGACTTTCACGAATTTCAGAGCCTTCCAGCAGGTCGCGCATTGTGCTGGCCGCCTCGATTTGGCCACGATGGCCTCGCAGCGCGTGAATTTCAGGCTGCAATGGTGCGGTTGACCCCATGATCGCATCCGTCGACATAGCTGACGTCAAAAGGGCGGCATTTGCGGCGTCCCATGCCCCGAACAACCCGCTAAGCGCGAAGGCCGTTGAAAACTGCGTGCCGTTGATGAACGCCAATCCTTCTTTCGGACCAAGGGGAATGGGCGTCAGCCCAGCCTTTTCCAACGCAGCACGTCCGGACATGATAACGCCGTCAAATTCGGCTTCGCCCTCGCCGATGATCACGGCAGTCATATGGGCCAGCGGCGCTAAATCACCGGACGCGCCAACAGATCCTTGGGCCGGAATGACGGGGGTCACGCCCTTGGCCAACATGTCTTGCAACAACTCGATCAAGGACCAGCGCACACCAGATGCCCCACGCCCGAGCGACAGCAATTTCAAGACCATAATCAGCCGCGCGTGCGCCCGCGAAATCGGTTCACCGACACCACAACAATGCGACAGGATCAAATTGCGCTGCAACGTCGCGGTATCTTTGTTTTCGATTTTGATGCTGGCCAGTTTGCCAAAACCCGTGTTCACACCGTAAACAGGCACGTCGCCCGCAACAGCCTTTGCGATGCGCGCAGCAGCGGTTTCGACGCCATCACGACAAGACGGATCAAGGACGACAGACGCCTCATCGTGGTACACTTGGGCAAGATCACGCAAGGTAGCGGCACCCGGCGTCAGGGTCATTAAAGTCACAACTGGCCTCCGAAAATACGTTTATGAAGTGGGTTAAATCCGATCCGATACGCCAGTTCGGCAGGATGTTCGGCATTCCAAACCGCCAAGTCAGCGCGTTGTCCTGCCGCAATGGCACCCCGATCAGACAGACCAAGCGCGCGCGCGGCATGGCAGGTTGTTCCAGCCAGCGCCTCTTGCGGGGTCATGCGAAACAATGTTGAGACCATGTTCATTGCCAGCAGTGGCGACGTCATCGGCGATGATCCGGGGTTGGCGTCGGTCGCCACGGCCATGGGAACGCCGTGTTTGCGCAACAAATCAATCGGGGGCATTTGGGTTTCACGCAATGTGTAGAACGCGCCGGGCAGGATCACGGCAATGGTCCCGGCGCGCGCCATTGACCGAACACCCGCTTCGTCGAGGTATTCGATATGATCCGCCGACAGCGCGCCATACCCCGCAGCCATGGCTGTGCCGCCCAAATTCGACAATTGCTCAGCGTGGATTTTAACGGGCAAACCCAATTCGCGGGCCACATCAAACACCCGCATGATCTGTGCGGGCTGAAACGCAATGCCTTCGCAAAATGCATCAACAGCATCGACCGAACCATCCGCGTAGGCGGCGCGCAACGCAGGGATCGCAACGTCGGTGATATAGTCGTCATCACGCCCCGCGTATTCCGGCGGCACCGCATGGGCGCCAAGATAGGTTGTCTTTATGGTCACATCGCGCAGATCAGCCAGACGCCGCGCGGCACGCAACATGCGCAATTCGACATCGACGTTAAGCCCGTAACCCGACTTGATCTCGACGGTGCAAACACCTTCCGCGATCAGCGCATCCAACCTTGGCAAAGCATCCGCAACCAGATCATCCTCTGATGCCTCACGCGTTGCCTTAACGGTTGAATTGATACCGCCCCCGGCCCGCGCAACATCTTCGTAAGACGCGCCATTCAAGCGCATTTCGAATTCCATTGCGCGATTGCCACCAAACACCAAATGCGTATGGCAATCGATCAAACCGGGTGTCACCAACCGTCCGCCCAGATCATGCGCAGCTCCGTCATCGTAGCGCGCGGGACGTTCAGCGACCAAACCAACCCAAGCAATCTTTTCATCCACCACAACAACTGTGTTGGACCCGTCAAACCCATAAGACGCGGGGCCCTCGTCCATCTTCGCGATACGACAGTTGTTAAGGATGCTTGTCGGCAATTGGTTCCCCATCGTCAGAAACGGCTTGTCAGGGTGATTGTATGAACTTAAAATTTTTATGTCCATTCATAATAGAGTCCCAAAATGAGAATTTTTGCGAAACGCGCCTACCTCGGATCCGGCTGGGCCCATGATGTTGGCCTGACCCTTCATGGGGATGAAATCACGAAAATTGAGCCCCTTACACAGGCCGTTCAAGGCGACATCTGTGTTGATACGTTGCTGCCTGCGTTGTGCAATTTACACAGCCACAGCTTTCAGCGTGCGATGGCGGGCATGACAGAATTTCGCGCAAAAGGCCGAGAGAGTTTCTGGACGTGGCGCGATTTGATGTATCGTTTCCTAGATCACCTGACGCCAGACCAGATCGGGGCGATCGCGGCGCTCGCGTTTATGGAAATGCAGAAATCCGGTTACGGGGCTGTGGGCGAATTTCACTACATACATCACGCACCGGGCGGGAAGAACTATGCGGACCGTGCGGAGCTTTCAAATCAGATCATGGAGGCCGCGAAGACAACCGGGATCGGCCTAACGCTCCTGCCCGTTCTTTATTCTTATGGGGATGTCGGCCAAAAACAATTGGCGGGCGGGCAGCTTCGGTTTGGCAATACGGTCGATCAATTCAGCGATCTGGTGGATCGTTGCGCATCCACAGCGGCAGCGCATAATTCTGATACAAGGGTCGGGATCGCGCCCCATTCTTTGCGCGCCACATCCCCGGATGATCTGGCGCGCATCACACAATCCCACGGCAATGGCCCGATCCATATCCACATCGCTGAACAAACCAAAGAGGTCGAAACCGTGCAGGCGACCCTTGGCGCGCGCCCCGTTGAATGGCTGCTCGACAACGTGGATGTGGATGAAAAATGGTGTTTGATCCATGCTACGCACATGACCGAAGACGAAACCGTCAATATGGCGAAAACAGGGGCTGTTGCAGGCCTGTGCCCTGTGACCGAGGCGAACCTTGGCGACGGGATATTCAACGGCGCATCTTATCTGAACGCTGGCGGGGCGTTTGGCATCGGAACGGATTCTAACGTGAACATCACGGTGTGCGAAGAACTGCGGCTGCTTGAATATTCCCAACGATTGAAACATCGCGAACGCAATATATTGGTGCGCGGCGAAGGGTCCACGGGTCAGACATTGTATCGCGGTGCCGCAGCGGGTGGCGCACAAGCCATCGGGCGCAACGCAGGTGCCATCGAAATAGGCAAACTGGCCGATCTTGTGGCGATTGACAGCACGGACCCGACGCTTTGCGCATTGAATGAAAATCAGATTCTTGACGGCTATGTGTTTGCGGCAAAAGATCAGATCGTGACGGATGTTTGGTCAGCGGGTCGCCACATGGTGCAAGATGGCCGCCACATTGCCGAACATGATATCAAGAACATGTATCGCGCAGCAATTGCTGACCTGATGGCAACAATAAGGTAGACGCAAATGAATATCACTTGACCCATAGCCCAAAAAAAGAATGAAATTGCAATGCTAAAGACCCTCCCCTACAGCGCGCTGCGCACGCTCGAATCGGTTGTTCGATTGCGTGGGTTTGGTCGCGCCGCAGAAGAAATGAATGTCACACAAAGTGCCGTAAGCCAGCATATCAAACTGCTCGAAGACTGGCTAGGACATCGCCTGCTGATCCGCCAGAACCCACATACGCATCCCACCGAAAACGGTGCACGACTGGCCGCAGCTGTGCGTGACAGCTTTACGTCCATCGAACTCATTTGCGATGAAATGCGTGAAAGCCCAAAGTTACGCCGCAGCGGTGTTCTGGTCGCGGCCCCCCCCGGCTTCGCATTTGTCTGGCTGTTGCCACGCCTCATCCAATTTGACGAGCAAAATCCCGACGTCCCTTTTTCGCTGTCTACGGACCCGAAGTCGCTGGACCCCGCGAAAAGCGAAGCCGATGCGCTGATCGTTTACAGCGCGGGTGGGTTTCCGGGAATGCACGCTGAACGTATTATGGCTGAAACCATGTCCCCAGTCTGTACGCCGAAACTAGAGCGTGTCTCTGCCATTCAGATTCAGGATTCCCAGATTGTCTGTAATGTGATTCCGTGCCCTTGAGGCAGATATAGGGGTTACAGATGGGCAAGCCACATCCAATAGAGTTGCGAACGCGCGTTGTCGCGTTTGTCGATGAGGGCCATGGACACCGCGAGGCGGCGCGGCATTT
>Ga0222710_1000545_pt1 | contig 16726 bp, 20 predicted proteins | sample AntAcemetage1696_FD_181143 | JGI IMG/M metagenome (GOLD analysis project Ga0222710, IMG submission 181143) | Saline water microbial communities from Ace Lake, Antarctica - #1696 | ecosystem: Environmental > Aquatic > Non-marine Saline and Alkaline > Saline | place: Antarctica: Ace Lake... | reverse complement strand
TGACGGGCGGATTGAAAACGATTTACACGACACCCGCGCACGGCACAGCATACGATATCGTCGGCCAGGGGAAAGCACATCCAGGTTCGATGATCAAAGCGTTTGAGGTTGCTGTCAAACTGGCCAATAATCATAGAAACGTTTTGGAAGCTTTGACTTAGTTGCAATTTTTTTTAGTGGGTTAAAAACTTTCTGCTGCTCATCGCGACAAGCCGAAAGTTTAACTCCCAGATGCGTCAGTGCTAGATCGACAGCAATGTTGTGAGTTCTCTTATGCTCGCCATCTTTTCAATGGTGCGAATCATCTCAACGATCTGTCGTGCCTTTTTGTTGTCAAACTTAGCAAATTCGCAGTTTTCAAGAAACTTCTCAGCGACTTCGCCATAGCTCATCGGCATGGCTGGGCTGCCTCGGCCAAAGTCAGATTTGCCGCGAATGACGCGACCATCTGTCAGGGTGATGGTCAAAATCGTCGTCATTTTATGAAATCCCGCTGCTTCAGCCTCATCATCAACGCCAAAGTCGACCTTTTTGAGCATGGCTTGAACGTCAGGGCGCATGACGACTTCGTCAGTAAACTCAGATAAGCTCGCGCGCCCCTCAAGTAAGAGAATGGCCATACAAAATTCCATAGAGAACTTGGCCTGAAGTTCGTTTTGGGGTGCACGATGAATGAGCGTATTGGGCATGTTGTGGTTGGTGCCGACTTTGACACTGACAACTTGCTCAGGCTTGATGCTGTGCTCTTTGATGAGCCGCAACATTTCGGTCATGCCAGGGTGAGTCAGTGAACCAGATGGATGAGGCTTGATCGAGATGCCTGGCATCGCGAATGTCCAAGGCCTACCCAATATGCCCAGAATAGCCCTGGGATCGTAGCCCCCACCCGCCGCATTAAAGAATCCACGCGGTGCCTCAAGAATCGTCGTGGCTGCGGTCCAGCCGATTTTTGCCAATTCAGCGGCAACGATACCGCTTTCGGCTGATCGACCGGCATGAAAGGGCTTGGTCATTGTGCCAAAGTTCTCGCGTAAGCCGGCTGACTGCGTGCCGGCAAGAGAGAGTGCACGCGACATGTGTATACGGTTCAATCCCAAAAGCTTACCCGCGGCACTTGCGCTTGCAAACGTACCGCAGGTCGCCGTAGAGTGAAAGCCATTCTGGTAATGACGAGGATTAATTGCTTCGGCAATTTTGCACTCGACTTCAACGCCTAACTGATAGGCGAGAAATACATCAGCGCCGCTTGCATTTAAGGCTTCGCCCTCAGCCATGGCTGAAGGTAAGCAAGGTGCGGTTGGGTGTGTCAACAACCCATAAACGCGATCTGTGGCCACAGCAAGCTGGGTGTCATCATAGTCGTCAGCATGAATACTCACACCGTTTGCAAAGGCAGCAAATCGTGGTGCCGTTTTTATGTTTGAGCCAAACACCGATGCCGAGCCAGTAGAAATTCCGAGTGACTTTAAATATTGTTGAACAAGTTCACCAGATTCGGCGACTGCGCCAGAAAGGGCAAGACCCAATCCGTCGAGCATGGATTTCTTACCCAATTCGATCACATCTGCAGGAATATCTTTTAACTGTGTGTCGCAGACAAAGCCTGCAACGTAGTCGGTAAGGCCGTTTGCATTATCGTCTGACATGCTGTTGCTCCTTTTTAATCATCATACATTTATTTAAGGCGGCGCCTTAAACCAAAAGCGCGATACGTGTTGAACCATGTGATGGTGATTCGCTTCACGCTTTCTTGTTCAGTGAGGCACATAACGCTTGTGCATGAACTGATTCACGGGCGCGCAAAGTAGAGTTTGGTTCAAACAAGCGTTAGAAAAATCAAAAAGACGCATGTGATTAAATCTGAAAAAAGAAAAATCGCAGTTGTCATCGGCGCTGATGTGTTCAATATCGATATTCGTCAGTCCCTCACATCCAAAATGGGTGAGGCCACGCTCGATCCCGGGCAGCTGCCTCATGATATTCACCAGAGCCAGTAACAGCTCGCTGAGTTGGCTCATGAAACGAATCTTCGGCATCTGAACCTTTTGAAGACATGGGTGACTTCTTGAAAGGGTTGTCAGCGGCATGACAGGCTGGAGAAGTCAAGCCGACACATCAAAAGCCCAAGGCTTGCAAACGCAAATCGTGCACCCGAGTTGACCGCTTCGAGCAGGATCAAACATTGATTTACCAAATGCTTGAGGCATATTCAAGTCGGGGATCCGAAAAAATCACGGCAAATAAGCCAAGTCCGTGCCGAAGCGATACGGGAGCAATTAACAGCGGCGAACAAGGCTCAGAAAACTATCAATTCACAGGTAAAGAGATTTGTGAAGCAAACAGCCGGTCTTGGTGATTAACAACAAACTTTTCAAGCAGCGCAGAGAAACTATCTCTGCGCTTGGCTTAATAGGCGACTGCGGCCTTGCGAGCCTTCGCGAGCTTTCTCTTCGCTCTGATGGTGAGCCCCGTGGTCAGGATAATGAGAGCAAATATAGCAATTGCCGCCGGGCGTTCAAATATGTATCCGGGATAACCTGAACTGAGTTGCAAGGTTTTGAGCGCTTCGTTTTCAAGAAGCCCTCCGAGGAGCATACCAACCACGACAGCTGCTGGTGGATACTTGTAACGCGCTAGAACCCAACCAATTACAGAAAACACTAACAGAGTAATTGGTCCGACTGCAGAACCATCAATGGCATAAGCACCAAACGAAGCTGCAACAAGCACCACAGGTATTAAATAGCGCAACGGAACTTTCACAATTGAGCTAGCAAAATAGATAAACATAAAGCCAATTGGAAACAAAATTAAACACTGTCCGATGTTGCTCAGGATGATCGTGTAAACAACATCTTTATTTTTATCAATAAAGTCAGGCCCACCCACAACATTGTGCATCGCAAATGCTGCTAGCAGTACAGCTGTTGCGCCGCCACCAGGAATGCCAAGCGCTAACATCGTTGCCATTGAGCCGCCCTCAGAGCTGCTATTAGCAGATTCTGCTGCAATCACGCCCTCGACATTACCTTTTCCAAAGCTATCAGGATCTTTGGATGTTCGCTTCGCCTCTGAGTAAGACAGTAAGTTAGAAACTGATGCACCAACCCCGGGCGTTGCACCCACAAATGTTCCAATAAATGTCCCTCGAATCTGACAGATTTTGAAATTGAGGATACTCAAAAATCCATTCAGCAAACGCTTGGCGCTTAGGCCATTTGAAGAGCTTGACTCAACTATAAACTTCGAGTTGACTAGGCCAAACAGAGCACTAGCGGCTAGCAAGCCCATTAACGCAGGCACCCTGGAAACGCCGTCGAGCAGCTCGGGCATGCCCATTGTTCCACGCATAAAACCAGCGGTGTTCATACCAACTGTGCCAATAAGGACTCCGAAACATCCAGCGATCGCTCCGCGTAGCACACTGACGCCAGTCAGTGAGCTAAGCATTAGCATGCCCCACACCGCTACGCCAAGCATCTCAAGCGGCCCCATTTTGATCACAATGTTCGCCAGAGGAACAATAAGAAACAACAAAAATGTGTATGAGAATAAAGCGCCAGTCACTGATGCACCCAAAGCAGCTCCAAGAGCCTCATTGTGCAGGCCTTTGCGTGCCATTGGATAGCCGTCAAAGGTCGTGGCGACTGCCGATGATGTACCCGGGATGTTCATTAGGACAGCAGGTACAGAACCCCCGAAGCCTGCGCCCGTGAAAATCGATGTCAGGAAAATAATGGCTGGTAAAAACTCCATGTACATGGACATTGGCAGAAAAAGCGCCATGGCCATGGTCACAGAAATGCCAGGCAGCGCTCCAAATACAAGACCAATCAAAAGGCCTGGAAAAACCCAGATCCATGCATCCAGGCTGCCCGTGAGTAAAGAAACAGCGGATTGAAACTCGGGAAAATCAAGCATTAAATTTATCCCAAGATGATGTTAGGCATTTGGAAGGGCACCAATAGTTGATAGCCCTTTACCAAAATCACGGTTGCAAGTACAGAAAATATCAATAACACCCACCAACGTCGCTCACCACATATCCAGAGCGCCACCGTACAGAATATAAATACTGAGATGTCGAAACCAACGGCGAACATACCCCAAATGCAGCTGCTAAAGGCAAGCATCAACCCCAAAATTTTTAAGAAACTTGTGCGATCAAGCTTCTCAGGTCGAAGTTCCTCAGGTAAGGAATTTTTGCTAAAGCACTGTGGCAACACTGCAATAAGTAGCAGCAGAAATACAATACTCAAGGGCTGAACAAGTAAGGTGTTTTCTATGTGCAGAGATGTTTTTCTTAAATCTGCTAGATACCAAAGTGCCCAAGCACCCATTGCCATGACGGCGATTAAATGTCCCCAATCAATGCTGAGGGATTTTTTAAATGTTGAGGGCGTTGCAGAGGGCATATCGTGCCTGAAAAATCAGTGTTTTATAAAAATTAAATCTCGATAAAAACCCTCCGAGTTTTGAAGGTCGGAGGGCTCTCATCAACATTGCATAATTTTATTTCTTAAGCAGGTCCATGTGCTTACCGAGTACCGCGGCACCTTTTAGATATGCGTCTTGGGACTTTTCAGGACCGTACCAGGGGTTTGGCAGTTGCAGCTCCTTTGCCATCTCAATCCATTGAGGATCATTTGCTGCATTCTGAATAGCGTCAATCCACTTTTTACGTGCTTCTGGATTGCTTTTTGCAACTTCAGCTGGCAAAACCCAGCCACGCTGTGAGCCAGGAACCCATTCGAGATTTTCAATTTTATTTGCTTTCGCATACTCAACCACAATTGGCACGTTTTCCCAATCAGACATAGGCTCGTCGTTGAATAGCATCAGTGGAATAATCTTTGAGCGCAATGGTAAGAAACCTTCTGCGCCGACCAAACCGACGTCAACGGTGCCACCAACTACAGCATTCCGGGTAGGACCGCCACCTTTAAAAGTAACCATTCGCACTTGCGTAGGATCAATGCCAACAGCTCGGAGCAGCAAAGTGATATTGATCAAATCTGCAGAACCGGGTTGAAGGCCGATTGAAACGCTCTTGGGGTCCGCTTTCAGTGCAGCAAGTACTTGATCAACACTCTTCCACTTTGAGTCTGCCGGTGCGGCTAGCATTGTGAAGTCAGTCGAAGGCAGGTTCAGCGCATCAAAATCCTCCAACTTAAATGTTGCACTTTGCAAGCCGATGTTGGTGGGGACGTAATTGACCGAGGTCATCATGATGGTGTAACCATCGGGCGGTTGCTGCAAGAAGAACGTGTGTCCGAGTAAGGCGCCAGCGCCGCCACGGTTGAGAACAGTCACTGGCTGGTTCATTTGCTTTTGTAAAAAGGGTGCAAATGCACGCGCCATACGATCGTTAAAACCACCTGTATTGAATGGAACCAAAATCGTCAGTGGCTTATCAGGAAAAGCCTGCGCCATGACAGGCATAGATGTGCTGAGGCCGATCAGAGTGGCACCAGCAACTACAGCGAGTCGCAAAAGTGTCTTTCTTTTTTGTAGTTGTGTCATGTGTTTTCCTAGTGTTCGACCTCGTCATGGGTCGGAAAAAAAATCTATTTTTAAATGCCACACAAAGATACCTTTTTTATTAGAAAAATGACTGAAGGAAAACCCTAACTGCCTTACTCATCTACTTGTTGAAGCCAGAACACTTGCTTTGTTTGACGATCAATTAACCCGACTCACTGTAAGGTCTTTCAGGCCCTATTGATGAAAAAGAACGGGGCATTGAAAGTAAGCAAATGTGTTTTGATTTGTTTGCATTGTCGTCACGTTCAGCACATCTTGGCCTGAGACCAGACCTACTAAAATGCCGCAACTTATTTGCACGGAACCAAGCGCTGCGAATAAGAAAGGTTTAGAAATGGCGTGGCAGCTTGATGGCTCAGATTCACGCGCTAAAGGATGTCGCGGCACAATAGAAAAAAGTGCTCGATACATAAAGGAATCGACCTATCTGTGTTTGGCCAAGACGATCTGGACGCAGTGGTTTGGGTGTTACAGGAACGACTTTTTAAAAGTCTTCGATTCAAATCTCTTGGCAAACTCTTTTCACCTGACACATTTGATGCCGACGAGTTTTATCGCCGGATTAATGCATTTCATACTTGAAACCGATTTTTTAATTTCGGCTTTTTAACTTCACATATGACTTCACCGATAAAAGCCAAACCCATCTTTGGGCGAAATATTCATTACGTTCAGTATGCTCGCGATTCAGGGTTTTGGCGGTGTTTTCGCCCTTATTGAACGTGATCTGGTGGAAAAAAAGAAATGGATGACGCGCGAGGAATTTGTCGAGGAGTGGTCGATCGCGCGCACAATGCCAGGACCGTCGGCATTGAATTTATGCCTCATGGTCGGCGCTAGCCACTTTGGATTTTGGCGGCGGTGGCAACCTTAATTGTGTGGCGGACTAAGGTGCATATGTTGCTCTTACTGGCTATTGGTGCCGTACTCGGTGCAAGCGACGTATTGACGGCCTTATTGTGTCTTGCCTAAGAATATTTTTAGCTCTCTCGAGACCGCTGGCCTCATTTCGTCCGGCTGTGTCACGAGCGCGCTTGCTGTGATTGGTGCACCTCAGCCTGCATACGTTCGCGACCAAACAACGCGATCGCAGGAAATAAGTTGATTGAAAGCACCCTGTCGTGTGGTTAGTGGTTTTCCTGTAGCAAACCGACCGCTCAAACAGATAGCAACTACGGAGCCCCTAACTGTTTAAAAGTTGCTGGCATCTTTTGTGAGAGAGGGAGCGCCGACCCTTGAAGTGGTTTTTACAAATTTGTGGGACTTGTCACAAATTGATTTAAGTGGGGCGTAATCGAGGCATTGCTATTGTCCACGAAGTGCTTGATGCTCGAGCCTGCTTACGGGGTGCAAACAAGCCTCCCTGTTGGTGTTGTTCAGGTCAGAAATCCGCGTGCATTCATAAATAATGGTGACACAATAGCAAACGAGGTAGGGATGGAGTGTCCTATTTAGCAACCTTATTGTTGATGAAAAATAAGGGTTGCTAACGAGGCCAGTGACAAAATGATGGGGCTAACCTAAACCACACCTTGTTCTTGGAACTTGACTATCTCCTCTTGGGAATAGCCAAGCTCGGTTAACACCTCGGGTGTATGCTCGCCCCACTGTGGTGCAGTGGTGACGACATCGGCAGGTGTGCGGCTCAAGATAGCTGGTTGCGTGATGAACCCTTTTTCTTTACCTGCTTTATCTTTGACCTTTTTTGAAATGTTTGCTTGTTGTACGTGTTTGTCGGCAAACATTTGCGGCACGTTATAGACCGGGCCCGCTGGGACGCCCGCGTTGTTTAATGCTTCAACCCAATATTCCACGGTGTTCGTCAAAAATACGTCGCGCAGTAGCTCGTTGCAACGTGCACGATTTACCGTACGGGTTTTTTCATTTGCAAAATCTGGATCGGCAATCCACTCAGGACGTTTGATCAATTCGCACAAACGCACCCAATTGCCCTGACCTGATGCGCCCAAGTTAAAGGAGCCGTCGCTCGCTGCGAACAAACCCATGGGTGTTGAGGTGGGATGATCATTGCCGGCTTGGCCTGCAACATCTCCTTCGTTCAGGTAGCGTGCCGCCTGAAAATCCATCATTGCGATTTGTGAGTGCAGCAAAGAGGCGTGAACCCATTGCCCTTTGCCTGAGCGTTCGCGCTCATGCAGCGCGGTCAAAATCCCAATACCAGCATAAAGACCCGCACTCATGTCAGCGACCGCCAAGCCCGCACGCACAGGGCCTTGTCCGGGCATACCTGTGACAGACATTAGCCCACCCATACCCTGCATGATTTGGTCAAAACCTGGTCGGAATGAATAAGGACCTTCTTGTCCAAAACCTGAAATGCTCGCCAAAATAATGCGTGGATTGACCTTTGCCAGCGAATCGTAATCAACACCTAGTTTCTTTTTGATATCAGGGCGCCAATTTTCTACAACGACATCAGCGGTTTTGACCAGGCGCATCATAATTTCAAGCGCGCCTGGTTTTTTGAGGTTGAGGGTGATGGCTCGCTTGTTGCGATTCAAGTTCTGAAAGTCACCACCTTCGCGATTACCAGCAAACATCCCTTCATTGGGATCAACGCCTTTTGGTGGTTCGATACGAATGACGTCAGCGCCGAAGTCGGCCAGTAAACGTACGCAGTTAGGACCTGCGCGAACACGTGACATATCTAGAACACGAAGATCGGAAAGTGCAAATGAAGCCTGGATTTTTGACATGGTTTAAGAATTTAGAGAAATCGAATAGATGGCTAAGCCAATCTTTGAAGATTGATTTAGATTCATGTTTAATTGTTGCAACAGACAATATGTTGCTTTTGGAATTATTGCAAGAGATACTAATATACGATCACAAATTAAAATAACCCCGAAGGATTTACATGTCTGAGTTACTAATAACCAAGAATGCGGCCGTTGGAATTATTACCATTTCTAATCCCAATAAAATGAATGCAATGTCGGTTCAAATGTGGACCGATTTACCCAAAGCGATTCGCGCATTTGATGCAGATCCAGAGGTGCGTGTGATTGTCATTACGGGCGAGGGCGAAAAGGCATTCGTGTCAGGTGCAGACATATCTCAGTTTGACACGTTACGCAGCTCACCGCAGACGCAGAAAGATTACGAAGCGGCTGTTGCAGAGTCAATGATTGCCCCTCGCGTATGCTCCAAGCCAGTGATAGCAAAAATTCGTGGCTTTTGCTTTGGTGGCGGTTTGGGCCTCGCGGCTGGTTGCGATATTCGTATCTGTTCTGACACTTCAAGCTTTAGAATGCCCGCCGCTCGGTTGGGACTTGGCTATGGCCACACTGGGATCAAGCGTTTTACAGACATCATTGGGCTGGCTAATGCAACCGATATTTTCGTGACGGCCCGTCGTTTCGATGCGGCTGATGCATTGCGAATGGGGTTTGTATCGCGAGTGTGTTCGAACGACGAAATTGATGCCATCGTTGATCAGTACACAAAAGCGATTTCCGAAAATGCACCACTGACCGTTGCGGCAAGCAAATTTACTGTGCGACAAGTATGTGCACATCCCGCTGAGCAGGATTTGGATCGCGCTGATGAAATGGTCAAGGCTTGCTTCGCAAGTGAAGACTTTAAAGAAGGCCGGGCTGCATTCATGGAGAAGCGCCCAGCACAGTTTAAGGGGCGCTAGACACCTATACGTGTAAACGAGAAGCTGTCATGACAGCTTCTCGTTTGTGAATTTGTACGAGCCCAAGGCACCGCCATCTGCGTGGTCTTGCCACAACCCGTGCACTGAACACGAGGTACATCCGCATGCAACCAAGCCTCAAACTGAAAGAAGTCTAAATGCCGCCAACTGCGACTGATGCGGTCATGAATGCCTTGTTTAACCTGCCCACAACCAGGGCAGTCAGCACGTTTGATCGTGTACTTGACCTCGAAATCGTTCCGTCGCTTGGAAGTGTCGAGATCAACCTTGGATACTTCCCAGGGAGCCTGCAGGCCAAGGGCGGTAGTAAAAAGTGCTTCGATTTGCTTGTTCATGGCCCCCTCTCTCACAAAAGTTGTCCCCAGCGTTTAATTTAGTTTTTTTAACCCTTGGGGCGGATGGAGCAAGGCAATGCCATCGTAGAGTTCGCAGTTCAAAGAGCAGGCCGTTCGTCGTTTAATGGCACCGAATAGTCAGCCAGTTTCAAAGGTTATAGTCGGGACTTGGGTATCGCGGTTGCAACCTTATATGCTTGCAAGCATGTTTTTGAATCAAAAGGATTCGTGGTGCCAGCCAAATCTTCTAACCCCGACCAATGGAACATGAAGTCCAAGCTTGTGGCCATCATTCAGACAGCGTCAACGAATGAGGCCTAGAAATCGACCTATTGTCGCGAGCATGGGCTTTACCCTGAGCAGCTCGATGCATGGAAAGCGGGTATTGAATCAGCTGACGTCGATGACGAGCCTGTGGTTAATGGACCGCTTACGATAGAGTGAGAATGACTGAGTACCATAATCCATTGAAATATATAAATAAATTGTACTTTATTGATAATGTAGTCTGCTTCATCCATGGTATTTTTCATGGCAAGCGCCTGAATGCCTTTTAAAGGTGTGTGGCTCACTCGTGCAGCAACTGCACGGCCAAATAACCGCGGAAACGGACCGGTTCACCCCTGACAACGCTGTTCGCCAAAGAGGCCTAGCCCTATGATGTGAGATCAGTAGCGAACTGCTGGAGCCTCTGCCCCTCGACTCGAGCCTCTGCCAACAACTGGTTCCAGTCGCCTGGGGGATGACCGCTTTCCAGCATCTTGCGGAAAACCCGGTAGGCGTCGTCGCTGCTCTCGTAGGCGCGCTTGGTGCCTTCATCATTGACCCACGCGAACACGATCACTTTGCTGGGCGCGTGGTAGCGAAAGAACAGTCGGTACTGCTGGAAAAATTTTGCTCGGAGCCAGTGTTTGTGATCGTCGTCAAGCGTGCCGCCTTGGCGGTATTCCGGTCGGGCTGGATCTTGCGGGACGACATCGAAGGCCAGCTTCGTGATCGCCGCCAATCGCTTGCTGGCGTTCTTCTTCACGTACCCGACGGGGTTTTTCTGCTTAAAGATCTCGACCTGCCGTGCCAGCGCTTCAGCCTGCGCGAGAAACAGCGGGTGAGCAAAGACCGTCCAGCCGTGGACGACCAGAGGCGCGGGTTTGCTTGCGCTCATTCGTCGTCTGTCGGTAGGATGGCATTGAGATCGACTTCGACGCCAGCTGCCAGCGACTGCAGGCGTTGGAAGAAGCCAGCATCTACCGCCTGTAGGCGCTCGGGGTGGTTGGCCATGTCGCGTGCCAGGAACCCAAGGAATTGTCCAAGTACAGGATCGTCTGCTTCGGATGCCTCAACGCGGGATAGCATCACCTCGCCTGTAGGGTGGATGCTGTAGTGGATTTTGTCGCGCTTATCGAGCCGAAGAGCGCGACGTACGGTCTCTGGTACTGTCGTTTGGTAGCGGTCAGTCAGTGTTGACTCGGCGTCGAGGATAGTAGGCATGGCGCGCTCCAGTCAAAGATGTGTATAGTTTAAATGGTAATGCAATCTCCTTGTCAAGTAAATGCAATTGCATTACCCATGACTGTTGCCATCTTAACTAGGGCTGCAGTGTGAGAATGGCGGCGTTGTTGTCGCGGGCTAGCATTAGAAATGAACGGCCTAAGATCAGTAGACGGTTCTAACCCTGCAGGTGCTTGATTGAGAGCAAATGCGACCCATAACTGCATATTTCACTACCAACGTGACCGGCATTTCACCAAGAACGTTACCGATCCGGTCATTCGACTCTACGGTCACACCGGCAATGCATCTTGGTGGCAGTTGCACAACTTAATAGGAATCGTTGTGGGGTTATCTAAGGGGTGATCGGGTTGGCTTGATTGTTGTCAAAAATTGGTACCGTACCGTTTAAAGCGGACAACGCCTTGTTTTGAAACGGTTCACCGATTCGTATGGCACCTGATGATTTCATCGCTGATTTAGATATGGTTGGTTCAGACGTCACCCGCGGTTAATCGAGTCGCGCTCAGACGTTGACGAGCCCAAGATTAAATTCGATTTGGCATTTGACGCTCACAGTATTTGGTATTGAAAAAACTTGGCTCTCTTAAAAGGTTAGCGTTTGCAAAAAAAAGAACGAAGCAACGGCTGTCTCTAGAGGCATGCTTAAAGGTATGCTTATGCTGTAACTAAAACCCGTGGGTATCGTTTAATCGCCACTACAGTCCATACACACTATCCAAAAAAAGAGGCCATCATGAAATTTGCAGCCGTCAACGGAACTTCAATCCATTACAGCCATATTGGTGCAGGGTCGGGCAAGCCACTGATCGTTTTTTCCAACTCGTTGGCTACTGATTTCCGCATTTGGCAGGAGTGCGTCGATGATCTGTCGCATGATTTCAGTATTTTGCTCTACGACAAGCGCGGCCATGGCCTGTCTGGTATGGGCACACCACCTTACAAAATCCAAGATCACGTGCAAGATTTGGTTGCCTTGATGGATCATCTGGATCTGAGCGGCGCAGTTATTGTTGGTCTTTCTGTAGGTGGCCTGATTGCCCAAGGCGTTTATCACGCTCGCCCCGATTTGACACGAGCGCTCATCCTGTGCGATACGGCGGCAAAAATTGGCAATGCCGAGATGTGGGATAGTCGCATCGCGACCGCCCGCGAAGGGGGCTTGCAAGCCCTTGTTGAGGGCAATATGCAGCGCTGGTTTTCGCCTGCTTTCCATCAAAATCGCAGCACCGACCTGCAAGGCTTTATCGCCATGTTTACCCGCACGCCGTTGGAGGGCTTTGTTGGCACGGGTCTGGCTATTCGTGATGCCGATTTCCGAGCCAAAGCACCAGACATTAAAGTTTCGGTAACGTGTGTGGTTGGTGATCAAGACGGGTCTACGACGCCAGAGGTGGTTCGTGCCACCGCCGACATGATCCCTGGTGCAAAATTTGAGATAGTCAAAGACGCTGGCCACATTCCTTGTGCTGAGCAACCAGCAGCCGTCATCAAAATTATCCGGGGCATGATGGCATCGCTTTAAAAGCATACCCCTTTGCGTCGCCGATCTTGACGGGGGTCTTTTATGTGCCTGTGATTGGCTTCTGGAGCGAGGGTGGTGGACGCTTCATAAGCTAAGTAAGCTCAGCGCCATCTTAGATGCGTGGCAAAGTAAAGTCCGTTGGAGCTGTAAAAGCCTGAATCAATTCATTCTTAGTCCACAAAAGAGTGCCTCAAAAGAACATCTCTAGAGGCACTCAATAACCTCATAAACAGCCTGTATCTGACACCAATGAGCGCGAAAACGTGTACCATCACAATCAAATTTTTGGTTATGCGCGGGTCAACCAGTCGATGTGCCCAGCACTCGATCAAATGTGTAGATAATGATGGATCTTTTTGAATTGAAACTCAACGCGAACCCTAAGACGCCCAAGGCGCACGGCACCCTGAAACGATTGTCCCGAATCTTGACGTTGGTTGGCAACACCTTTGTGGTGATCGGGTGCCTAGGGTTAGTGTTAGGAATGTTGGGCTTATACAATATGGATGTCTTTGCATTTGGACTTTCGTCCGGTGTCCGGATCATTGGTACGGTTGCTATTGCCGGTTGCTTATTCAGCGCAATTGGTTACGGTATTACTGACTACATGAGTAAATAACGCACTTAAGGAGAAGAGCATGTTTCAACGCTCAGACTATTTTATTATCATCGCTGTGATGCTTTCGTTTATCGTTTCTGCATTCTTGTGGTTCGTTGTTAGAGACCAAGAGCAGGCGATTTTCACGGCAATTTGGATTCCTTCCATCTTCACTTTTGGTATCTACTTCAAGCTCTGTGCTTTGATGGGACAGCGAAGATGAGCCCAGATTTTTTGCTTTATCCCGCGATTTTTATTTTCTCCATGCTTGTGATCGGTTTGGTCTATACCGTCAAAGAATTCACAAGAATGGGCGAGAAAAGCGAGCAAAAACGCAAGGAAGAAGAAGCTGAGTCCAAAAGCGAATAGTATTGCTTGGCTCATTTCCCGCTGTGTAGCGCTTTGCTAGTGCTTTGTTAGTGCTTTGCTAGTGGTTTGTTTGCGCTTCGCTTGTGTTAGCGAGCGGTTTTCTTAGGCCAGCTCTGGACTGGATTAGACGCTTAAAAGTGACGTGGCATCAAATACCATGAAGTCGCCTGAAGTAATTTTGCGCTAGGCACCAGCCACATAAATCTAAGGGTTGCCGCGTTTTAAGGCTAAAGAGGCTGGCTGGCGTTCTTTAGCGACAGCTCATAGAACAAAAAATAAGCAACCACCACGCCCAAGGCATCTGCCAACCAATCAAGCCAATCACCATGGCGCCAGCCGGTGACCGACTGCATCAATTCGATCGCAGCGCCAAAAATCAGTAGTCCGAGTAGTACACGCATGTGCCTATGGGCATAGGACCAAAACCCCAACACGCCCAAGAATAGAAAGCCCAATGCATGTTGTGCTTTATCCCAAATATCAAGGGTTATTGGCGGTAACTGCTCCGTAGGCAGTAGCGACAGGAGTAGTACCAAACCACTAGCCCCCCAAAAACCAATACGTACGATGGCAATTCGATTCCATTTCATGGGCTCAGCATACTGCCAATCGATACCAAACCTTAAGCGCCATGGTGTGTTTGCCAAATAACTTTTGAGTCGTTCTGTATGACGAAATGTGATCGAATCGACTGATCTATGTCATACCAGCGCCTGACCAGCAGTGATACTCTGGTTGAGCTAACACGACAAAGGAGCACGACACATGTCCATTCGAATCAACGATACAGCCCCTGATTTCACGGCTGACTCTACCGCGGGTGAAATCACTCTACACAATTGGATTGGCGACAGCTACGCCATCTTGTTTTCTCATCCAAAGGACTTCACGCCAGTTTGCACCACGGAGTTTGGCGCTGTGGCTCAATTGGTACCTGAATTTGAAAAACGCAACACAAAGGTCCTGGGTGTATCGGTTGATAGCGTGGAAGAACACCGCAAGTGGATGCATGACATTGAATCGGTGGGTGGCGCACCGGCTAACTTTCCTATCATTGATGATCAGTCATTAGAGGTCTCCAAGCGCTACGACATGTTGCCAGCGGATGCTTACTTGCCTGATGGCCGCACACCGGCTCACAGCGCGACGGTCCGCACGGTTTTCATTATTGGGCCTGACAAGAAAATCCGTTTGACGATGTCTTATCCCATGTCTGTGGGGCGTAACTTTGCGGAGATCATGAGAGCGCTTGATGCGGTGCAAGCCACCGACGGGGTGCCGATCGCCACGCCAGCAAACTGGCAGCCCGGGCAAGACGTGATTGTGGCCTTGAGTATGACCGATGAGGCCGCCAAAGAGAAGTTTGGTGAGCTAGATATCAAGTTGCCCTATTTGCGCTTCGTCAAAGCACCGAAGTAATTTGCCAAACCGCTTGTATGCCGGGCGCTTCAAGTATGAAGCGCCCGGTCCCTGACAGGCCGTTGGCCTGTCGCCTCCTTTACAGGCGCTATAAGCTTCGACAGATCGCAGTTATCATAAGAGCCGTCGATTTGTATTTAGGTGTGATGTGCCCAGCCGTTTTGTTTTGTCTGAAGATGACGTCGAGATTTCTGCCGTGCGCGCCCAAGGGCCTGGTGGTCAAAACGTCAATAAAGTCGCCAATGCCGTCCATTTGCGCTATGACATCTATCGATCGTCGTTGCCCGCGCTCGTCAAAGAGCAGCTAGCGCAATTGCGTGACCACCACATCAGCAAAGACGGCGTCATCGTTATTAAGTCGCAAAAATTTCGCAGCCTCCTCAAAAACCGTGAGCAAGCGCTCAGTCGCTTACAAGCATTGATTGACCGCGCCACAGAGCCCGTCAAAATCCGCCACGCAACCCGACCCACCCGCGCCTCTGTGCAAAGAAGACTCAAAGCCAAGACCATGCGAAGCAGCACCAAGGCCCGTCGTGCTTCAGCGGAAAACGATTCATGAAAGCATTACTCCAACGCGTCTCTGAAGCCAGCGTTCGGATCGATCAACAAATCGTCGGTGAAATTGGACCGGGCTTGTTGGTGCTTCTGTGTGCCGAACCTGACGACACCGAAGAGACAAGTGAGCGTCTGGTGCGTAAGATTTCGGCCCTGAGGATCTTTTCTGATGAAGCCAACAAAATGAATCTGTCGTTATCTGAGATTTGCGGGGAGTTGTTGGTGATTTCCCAATTCACCCTGGCGGCTGACACCCGTCGCGGCAATCGACCTAGCTTCACCGGTGCTGCGCCGCCTAAACAAGCACAACATCTCTACGAGGATTTCATCCTGCGCGCACGCCAGGTCGGCTTGGTTGTGGCATCAGGCGTCTTTGGAGCGAATATGCAGGTGTCCTTAATTAACGACGGGCCGGTCACGATTCCCATTAGCCTGCGGTAGTTGCTATGCTTTACTATGGATGTGCAAGAGCTAATCCACGGCTTTTCACATTCGTCCACGAACATTCACGCAAACATGACCATCAAACCCCGTCACATCGAACACCCTGGTCCGTGCACGGAAGCCGCGGTAGAGACCTTGGCGTCACGCTGTCAGACCGTGAAAGAGACATTGCATAGCGGTCAAACCTTAATAGCAGCCTTCACAGCTTTACTGCGCAAATATCAAGTCTCAGGCGCAGTGGCGCGTTTGGGGCAGGGCGTGGTGTTTCCAGCCAAGTACGTGCTACCGGCTTTGTCAAGCGACCCAGCGTACGCGGTTTATTACAGTGAGGTCCACACCGCTTGCGCACCATTACGAGTGACTGATGGTGCGGTAACGATTGGCCTCAAAGACCAACAGCCTTGGCTGCATTGTCACGCCCGTTGGCTTGATAACAAAGAAGTGTTGCATTGCGGCCATTGGTTGCCCGATCAGACGGTGCTTGAGGATGATTTACCAATTGAATTGACGCTGCTTTTAGACGCCACCTTCGAGACATGCCCCGATGAACACACGCATTTCTCACTCTTCAAACCAAGGGTGACCCGTTGGACTGCGCTCGACATGACCGACCCCCCGAGTGATTTGCCGAACGTAGAAATGGTTAATGGTTATCTCGTTAGAGTGGCACCAAACATTGATTTTGGTGAGGCGCTATTAGCCGCCTGTGCACAGCATGACTTATCTAAAGCCAAAGTGTTGGGTGG
>Ga0222710_1000544_pt1 | contig 16746 bp, 9 predicted proteins | sample AntAcemetage1696_FD_181143 | JGI IMG/M metagenome (GOLD analysis project Ga0222710, IMG submission 181143) | Saline water microbial communities from Ace Lake, Antarctica - #1696 | ecosystem: Environmental > Aquatic > Non-marine Saline and Alkaline > Saline | place: Antarctica: Ace Lake... | reverse complement strand
ACTTCGTTCAAAATCAAAACCTTGAACCCCTGCTTTCCGGTCGCGTCGATCGGCCTGGATTTCGCCATATCCTTGATCACCTCTTGCACGACGTACCTGTCCTTGGTGCCCACGTCTGATGGGTTCATCTCTACGTGGTAGTTAGAGCTCAACGTGGTGAGCTCGACTTCGATTTTGCGGTCGCCTTGTTCCAGCTTCCACGTTTTGCCCTCAACCTTGACCTTCTCCACCGCGGGGCCGAAGATCTCGCGAAGCACCGCCAGGGCCAGGGTCTTCTTGCCTGCCCCGGAGACGCCGTAAAAAAGCAAGTGCGGGCAGTCGCCATCCGCGACGAGCCTCTTCAAGTGCGACGCCGTGTCCGCATTCGCGAGGGTGAACTTATCAAGAGAATGGGGACGGTGCTTGTCCACCCACAACATGATGGATGTTTGTTTTGCTGGGCACACCGGGTTTCAGATCCACACGAGGAGGAGCTTCCACGTGTGTGTCGTGGGTTGGGACCGAAACAGGGAAACGGGTCACTCGAGGTTCCGCGCGTGCCTTGCCTGCTGGACACTGCCCGGTACCAAGCGTGGTGCGGCGCGGTGTGCGTGCGGGGGACACGCGCGCGGGATCGAGGCTTCGGATGTTGGCACTCTTTTTGAAAACCAGCCAGGTTAGTAGCAGGCTTTGGCCCACGAAAACTTCTTTCTTCCCATGTCCGACAGACAACCATGCGCGGTCCGCGGGCGAGACCTCCGTTTTTCCTCGCCGCGCTCGTGCTCCTGGCGACGTTGGGTTTCGTGAAAGGCGGTGAACCTGAAACATGGTCCATGGACGATGTCGGTCTCGGGACTTGGGAGACGTGCGATACGTGCGACATGTGTCTTTTGACCGACGTTCCGGTTGGGACGACCCCGCCGAAACCGGCACCCGGTGCGGACGGCAAAACGCACTGTACCCGGTGTTTAGGGTGCAACGTGGTGCTCGCTCGTCTTGACGGGCTGGTGAACTCGAGCATGTTAACGGTTGAGGTCAAGGCGAGCGTGGGGCGAAGCGGCGCGGCGATTTTAGCGGGCGAAACAAAAGACTGGGGATCCGTGATTGTCAAGGCGTACTGCGGCGTTCCGGGCGGGTATAAGCAGTTCGGTTTCGGCGTTTCCGAGACTCCCGATACGTGCAAGGACACGCTAAATACGCACCAGTGCGTCGCGAAATCGGGGACGATAGGGTTCGGCCGGTGTAACTACGATTTTCTCAGCGCGCTTGACCAAATCGCGGTGGACGCGAACTTGACGCGCGTCGTGGGACGGTCGAAAACCACGAAACTACGAAGTTTCCTTCCCGTGAAGATTTTGGTACCGGACGCCGAAATGAGCGACGACCCGGAGGTTGCTAAGCTCCAGAAATTCGACGATGGGAGCGGAGGCGTGAAACTGGCCGACGTTTCGGCGCAGATGTTCAAGCGAAGTTTCGGGGTTCCGTTAGTGGAGCTTTACAGCGGCGGCGCGCGGTTAACGCCCACGGTTTGGGGGGTGACAAAAAAAATAAATCACGACTCGGTGTTCGCCGCCGGGTTTTGGGATTTCATGGTGGGCGAAACCGATCGGCACGGCGAAAACGTGTTGCTTGACGATTCTTTGGTACCAAGTGGAGGCCAGGCCGTGATACGACTCATCGACAACGACGGCGCGCTGAAAATAGGCCCGACTGACGCGGTTTCGTCGTTTTTGGTCCCGGGAACGAAATGGTGGCGGGTTTTGAGGAACACGCGGTACGGACACGAACGGATGTGTTGCGTGAAAGCTGGTCTGCGTTTGCCAAGTACATCGGGTACATCGGGTCCACAAAACTCGTTACCGACGGTAGAACGTTTGCTGCGAAACAAAACGCATTCGTTAAACGACTCGAGTTTAACAAACAAACAGAGTGAAGAAATTGCGAAATCGCAACCGGATCCCGGGGCGGCTGACAAAGCAGACGCGTGTGGGGTTCTCGGGGACGCCGAACCGCTCGGCCCGGAATCGCTGTTCGACCCGCGGTGTCACGTTCACGGCAAGTTCGTCGGCACGAAAACGCCCAGCGCGAAAACAACACAATGGCTCCGCGAGGTTGTTGAAAACTCAACAGCACAGGTGATGGGGCGGTACCCCGGGTTGATCGACCCCAAAAGAGTTCACGCCCTGAAACGCAGGGCTGGGAACTACCTCACGGGGGGGTACGAATATGCCCTGTTACGGGAATTTGCGCGGACGAAAATGCTGGACTGCGTGGAGGATGACGTTGATTCCCAAGAGTCTTCTAAGGAGTCTTCTGACCTGTATGACACCACCCTGTTATCGCCGTTTCGGTGGCGCTTGAACGAACCGTGCTGTTCGTTAGCGGCGGTCGGTACCTGTAACGCGGTTAGGGTGAAGGATATTCATGACAAAGAGATGGGAAAGATTTTGGAAAGCGAAACGGAGAGAGAGATTTTTCCCAACAATCGGCAAAGCGACGAATACGAAAAGCTGCACGCGACGCCGGTGGAAATCGCATCGCCGCGGAACAGTTTTTCGGAGGAAACTTCCGTGTTAGGGAACGAGGTGGTGTGAGTTAAGACGAGAGCGGTAGTACCGCCTGTAGCGACAAGGAAACGGGATTTAAACAAAAGTCGAAGGATACACACGCGCGCGCCGCGTCTTGAGAGGCCTTGCGAAATGCCGGCTCGCTGCAGTCACGAAAACTTTTTGAACGAAACCCGGGCGGCTGCTGAAAAGCAGTTGCGGATTATCGTCCCTGCAGCCTGCCCACTTCCGATGGCGTCCGCGCGGGCGGCGCGGCAGCTGGCCGCGATGGTGTGCCGACCGCCGAGCGTGCGTGCGTGCGCTGGGACCGCGTCGAGGGCGGTGGGACGAACAGGGCCGGTGCCCAACCCCGGGGGAGGCACACACGCGCAACAGGCGATCCGAAGGTTGCTGGCTGGGGAAAGCGTCGCGGTGGGTTCGGTCGGGGGACGCGCCGCCTCAACAAGCGCGCGTCTTTCCAGCGCGCGTTGCTTAGCCGCCGCGCTCGGGCCGCTGGGTACCAAGCAAGCCCTGGCGCTCGCGAAGACCCTGCTTCACGATTACCAGGAAGACATGGCGTTGATAGACGACGGGGACATGGAGGAAGATACATGACAGGGTGTCGACCCCCGGAAAAAAGGCTTCAGTCGAAGAGAAAAGTATTAATCACAACTGACGGCGGCGACGGTCGTTGGTATAGTTACGGTACCGTCGTTGAAATAGTCGCATCTACTGCTACGTATGACACGCAATATGTGTATGCACAGCTATGGTTCGATAATTCGTGGCTAATATCGCCCGCGCCCGCGTCCGCGCCCGAACCCGCGTCCTCCCGGCGTCCATCCCCGCGCGAAACCGCCGGAAAAGTGACCGTTTTCGGGTTTCGGCTCGTCGCGTTGCATCAGCGCCAAACCCCGGCCCGGCCCCGGGGGTGTGGGCGCGGGGATGATCATCCCGTGCTCATACCGCTGCAAAACCCGCTTGCCGTCCCCTAGCGTCCACTGCGTTTCGTCCGTTTGGGACTTTGTTAACTTGAACCCGAACCGATTCAGGGAATCGTTCATCGCGCGGAACGTGTCGTGCCCGGTATCGCCCCCCCCGTTCAACTGAACCTCCCCGGTAGGCGCCACGACAAGAACGTCCTTGCCGTGAATGTTGACGCACACGAAACCGTCCTCGCGTTTCGTCACCTTCTCGCGCTGAGGGATTGTACATTGGAGGGAGGGACCGTGAGTTTTGAGTTCGAGTCCCGGCGCGCGTTTCGGGATTTGAGAGTTGCGTTGATTTTGGGATCGCGTCGTCCCCATGGCAGGCATTCGTTCCCAAACGTACCTTCGTTGGTGCGCTCCCTGCTCTGCCACCGCCTCGTCCGCCTCGTCCCCCCTCAGGTCGTGAACCGTTGGTGGTCCGTTTCACGATAACAGCGCGGACCTTCAGACGCTCTCCGTTCGGTCCGCTCCCGCGACCGGCAGAGCTTCGGTTCTTCCCCGCGCCTCCAGATTCTTTTTCGTTAAGCCCTTCGTTCATGTACTCAGCAAGGTTCGCTGCATCCGTGGGAACGTCACCGGCACCAGCAGCGGCATCAATGCCGTGCTGCGTCGCGGTGTCCACGGGGTATTGAGGTTCCACGTCCATCGCGAGACAAACGAGAAGCGGAAGGTGCGTCGAATTGTGATGCGTCGGGTTCGGCGAATCCGTGTTTTGGCAATTTCTGTCTTTCTATAAATGTGCTGAAAACACGGGGAAATCGTCGGGGATGAGTACTTCGCTTGTAAGGGCTTCTTATTAACTAGACTACTCGGGCTAAATACACATACATAAAGAACTACACTCTGGTTCAGTGGGCGCGCGCGAACGGCTGCCCGTGGAACAGGATTACGTGCGCGATCGCGGCGGAGGGCGGGCACCTCGAGGTGCCGCAGTGGGCGCGCGCGAACGGATGTCGGTGGGACGCGGACGCGTGCCGGGGTGCGGCGTTGAAAGGGCACCTCGAGGTGCTGACTCACACGCCCATGTATCCCCCACCTTCCGGGCCGGGGTGAAACAGATCAAGCTCCGCGACGGCGACGAGATCTGCTTTTCGGGTTTTCGTGTGTCGCGTCCATTCGACGACCTCGACCTTCGGCGGCGCGCTCGGCCACTCGCCTTTCTTTTTCAGATCCCTAATGTGTCGCTGCTTGACAACTTCTTGTTGCGCGGGTGAGACGTAGGGTGCTTTTTTTGACACAAGGAGCAACTGCTCCGAATGCAGACGTGTTTGTTTCCACGCCTCTTTTTCTTTCCGCGTCTCCGCGAACCTTCCCTGGCGGGTTCCCGAGGAAACAACCTCCGTGCTGCTCGTCCAGCCGTTCGGCGCCGCATCGTTCGCGACGTACCGTTTCGTGAAGGCAATGTGACGGTGACCATACCCAAGCGTGCCTCGTGTCGTGGCGTCGCGAGTTTCCTGGGCTAAAACCGCGGTCTCGCGCCGGCGCGTTCCACGCGCCGCCGCGCCGGCGGCGTCGTTTGGCGGCGCCTTCGACGCGGATTTCCCAAAGGCGCCTCGCGCCCTCGGCGTCGCGCCGAGGGGATCACCACCGAACCCACGGTTTCGGGTGGTCGTATCCCACCGAGAGGTTTGCCCGGTACGCGTGGTGCGCAGGGCTTTCTGTTGGATTTCGTCGCGCCTCGTGCCTTTCCGCGGTTCGTCTATGCGCACCGCGCTTTCGTTCCAACTGGCGGGGCGCTGGTTTAACCAATCGCGGCCGCGCGTCGAAGCCACCAGCCGTTTCGCCTCCCACGCGTTGTCGCGCACCACGACGGCTTTGAAAACCGTCTCGTCCGACCGGTACGTTTTCGCGGCGCGCCCGGGGAGGTCCAGGAAAGCACCGCTGGCGACCATGGTGAACGATGGCCGGTTCCGGTGTCTCGTCGCAGGCGGAACCAAATCGATCAAAGCGGTGCCCGATTAAGATCGCGCGCGCGCCACCGACCGACCTGACGCGCGGTGGTCACGAAGGAAACAAGGCGCGGCGACGCCGTGCCGGCGTTTCGTTTCCCGAAGACGCGCGAGACCGAATCCGCACGGTTTGGGGGATATGAGGTGCCGCTGATACTGGAGACTCTGTCGGGCCCTCCTGGGGCACGCGCGTGCAAGGAACACGAACCAAAGGCCAAAACGAAAACGAGAAAAAAAAAACCAAGTCAACCCGCGTTCACGTGGGGAGCCTGCCTGCCCCTGGTCGAATTCGGACCAATCACGGTGCTGAAAAATCTCACCCGTGAAACCATCGACGTCGTCACATCGACGCGTGTTCCGTCGTCACCCAGCCGCGCTCACAACACCCCGCCTCCGCTCGGCGGTCGCATCTTGGTCGTCCAACACGCCTGGCGTGCTTCGGATCTCACCCGACCCTCGTCTCGACCCCTCGAGGCGTTGTCCGCGTCCGCGCACCGACACGTCGACGCTTTGTCGAGTTGCGGTTTGCAATCGCGCGATCGAAGCTCGTGTCCCCATGGCCGCCTTCGCGATGTCCGCCTCCGCGCTCTCCGCGCGCGTCGCGACTCCCAAGTCGTTCAACGCGCGTGTCATACGCAAAGCATGCGCAACGCCCTCGCGCCGTGTTCACAACACCCCCACGCGAGCGCAAGCCGTGGTGGCGCCGCCCACTAGTGGGGAAGGCTCCAACGCCCCCAAACCGAAACCGGGCGCGCGCACCGAGGCGTTTCGGGAGAAGGTGTCTCCCCTCAGCGCAGAGAACGCGCAGCCCGTGAACATCAAGCCCAGGGGCGAGCCCGTCCGGATTAAGATCGACGACCAGTGGTACGACTGCGCGGGGTGGGCGAAGGCGCACCCGGGTGGCGAGCGCTGGATCCACTTTTTCGACGGGCGGGACGGTACGGATGTGTTTTACGCGCTGCACTCGTACGGCCCCAACGGCAGCACCAAGGCGATCGACCGCCTGGCCAAGCTCCCGAAGTGCGACCCCCCCCCTGTTGCTGAGCTGAAAGAGCCCACCGCGAGTGAGTACGCCACGTCCATGAGTTTCCGCGATTTTCGAAAGAAACTGGAGAAGGACGGCTTCTTCAACCGGAACGTGTTCCAGGAAGTGTGGGCGCTTACGCAGGTGGTGGTGAGTATTTCCCATTTACCACATTCCGCCGACTGATTGCCCATACGAGACTGACACTTTCTTTTTTATCTCAAAGGGGTTGTACGTCGCGGGCCAGTACTTCGCGTACACCAACCCGGTGGTCTCAACGATTCTCTTAGGCCTGGGCATGGTCCAAGCCGGGTGGCTCGGGCACGACTACGTGCACGGCCGCGGCCCCATCTGCGACGCGTTTCGGTACATGCCCACGCTGTTCAACGGCCACGGCGTGGAGTGGTGGTCGCAGAAGCACAGCATGCACCACACGTTCACGAACGAGGAACACCTTGATAACGACGTGATGATGGAGCCTTTTTTCTTTTTAAGATCGCCCACCGAATCCGGGCGGCCCGACCACAAACTCCGGAAGTTCCAGCACGTCTACGGCTACCCCCTCCTTGCCATAATGTTCTGGCTGTGGCGGTTCCACAGCCTGGAAAGCGCGTGGCGCCGGAAAGATAAAAAGGAACTCGTCCTGATGGCCATCAACTACACCTGGCTGGCGACGTGCATGCCGTGGCAAGTCGCGATCGGAAGCGTGTTCTTCTCCGGGTTCATCGTCGCCAGCCTGGTGTCCGCCACGCACCAGAGCGAGGAAATCATGGAGTACGGCGAAGGCGCCGAATACGTGGAGGGGCAGTTCCGGTCCACGCGCGACGCGGATACGGTTTTCGGGCCCCTGGAAACCTGGATCTGGGGTGGCATGGACACGCAGCTGGAGCACCACCTGTTTCCCACGATGCCCCGGTACAAGTACCACAAGCTGAGGCCCATTTTACAAGCCTGGGCCGCCGCCAACGACGTCAACTACCGCATCTCGCCGTCAACCAAAATCATCTCAGACAACTTCGCCACGCTCAAGCGCGTGGCGGCGGCGCCGTAGGTGACGCGTTTCGGCGACTCCAAACTCAACGTACGTGAGTTTAAATGTCAATATTCTTTTACGCATCGTCTACCTGGTATGTTCTCCCCATTTCCTGCAGTGTACGAAGCGTCGCTTTTCCCGCGTTTTGGCGCCACCCGTCAACCGCGCCGCGCACCGCCTGTCTCGCGTTTCCCTCGGAGCACGCCGCGCGCAGTGCCGTGGCGCTCAACAGCACGCGGCGCCTCGCGGCGCTCGCCTCTGTTCGCAGATCATCGGGCATATCGCGAATCTCCTCAGCGCTCTCAACCGAAAAAGAAAAAGCAAAGTCATCCGAGAAGATATCCTGATTATAAAAAGAAAAATGTCAGTCTCGTATGGGCAATCATTCGGCGGAATGTGGTAAATGGGAAACACTTACCACCAACAGAAGCAAAACAATCGACGCCGCTTGTACCGCTTTCACGGCGGTTACATTCGCGACGAGCCGTTTCCGGTGTCCGCTTCGCGCCGCGCGTCGCTCCGTTAGTTGCACTAAGCGCTCAATCGAGCCAACGTGCTTCTCACACGCGACTTTGACTTCACACGCCGCCTGGCGGAGACACTCTATTCCGGAATTTACTTCTTCGATTGATTCGAAATCGTGGTCGAGGACGAGGTCAGAACCGCTCTTTTCGTTTCCGCGCGTTCCACAATCCGCCGCGTGTGCCTCGCCCGCCAGAAACGCGCGCGCGATACTCCCCAACGCGTCCCTGGACTGATCTGCGGTTTGCGATCTTTTCGCCTCGTAAGCCGAAAGCACGACACGACAAACCTCCACAAGTGTCGCTTCATCTTCCTTCGCAGTTGTGATAGTCTCCGGCGACTCGGGCTTGGCGTGGAAAGAAACGCGAGGCGTACTTCGTTCACAAAACGTCACGAGCGTTTCAGAATTCCCGTCCTCCAAAACGCGACACTCGTGTTCCGCGATTTGAACCTCCACCAAAGACGTCAACGCGGACGTAAGCGCATTTTGAACCCGGATGCGTGGGTGAAACACGGTTTTGTACCCGGTCAAGCTGGTGTTTAGTTCGACGAACTTGAAACCGCCGGTCGCGTCGTCGCCGTCGTCGCGAAACGCGGCGCACAAATCGCGAACCGCCGCGAGAAACAAATACGCACACGCGCCCCGAGATTCATTTCTCGTTCTGAACACCCCCTCATCCCCTTCATCGCAAAACGTATCGGTCTCCAGAAAAGGCAAGCCTCCGTGCGCGTACGTCGCCCTCAACGAAGGCCCTTTGTCGCGCATACACAAATCACGCAAAACCAGCAGCGCGTGCTGTGGTAACTCGTCGCGGAACTTGTTCCGGGCTCGGTCTGTATCCGCACCGGTGATTACACCCGCTCGCCACGGATGTAGCAACACATCGTGTGCGTTGGCTTGGCCATACCCATCCAACGTGGCGTAGTACGCCCCGAGCCTGGCGTGAATCACTTCGGGGGCGTCGTTCGCGTAGGCGTACAAAACGCGCAACGCGTGTTCCGTCGCCGGCGCGGCGCGCGCGATGAACTGAAACGTGTCCCATCGGGAAGGGTACTGTTTTTCAAAGTCTCCGTCGTTACCGGTATACCCATCTCCTACGATACGTTCAGTATCACTCAAGAAATCGACACACGCGTTACTCACCGTGTCGCGCCAGCCTGGGCTGAAAAAAGAAGACCCTAACACGGTTTGTTCAATATCGCGCCGCAGTTCTCGACGCGACGGCAACGACGTTTCGTTTTTATCAAACACCTCGTCGTCGCATCGCGCTAGTTTTTGTGTTTCCCTTGAACTTCGTGCGTTGGCATGCAGGTCAAAATCCGAGGAGCTCCAGGAGCCCGGGATGGAGCACGCCAACACAAGCGCGAGCGCGGCGAGCTCGGGCGAAACGTCGCCTGGCGCTAAAAACCCGTGCCAGGTTACGTTGCGTAAATTCAAACACAACGGGTGTAACGCTTTGCGTAACGGCCAAGTGGAGGCGAAGGTAACGTCGTTATCGGGAATGGATGCATCAGTAGTCTCGCCATCCTTGCCAACAATCATCGCGCTGAGGTTTCTGGAAAGTAAAATCTCCGAAAACAAAGGCTTGCCCGGGTTTTTAGTTTTTTCGTCTTCGTCGTCGTCGGCAAAGGCGCTCGCCAAAAATAAATCAACGCACCGCCGTTCGATGACGGATACCGAAGTCGTAAGGACCTGGTAATTTGTCAGTGTGGGATGGTGATCAGTGTCTTCTTCTTCGGTACTGTCCGCACTGTTGCTTTCTTGTTTCCGGAAACAAAACACAAGCTTGGCGAGCGTCGCTTCGTGCGCTCCGCGCTTCGGCGTCAATCGATTGCAATCGATTTGGAGCACACACTTTCTTCCCAGACGTTTCAACGACTCCGCTGCTTCTACCGCGCTCGGGGGTTCGTTCGGGGTGTCACGCCAGTCAAGCGTTCCGTACATGGGCTTGAAACGCCATTCCGGCGGGTCGTGGTCCGGCTCGTTCCCGCCCGACTCCCGAGGTGCGACGAAGAGCATAGATTGCACATCTTCGGCCAAAGCGCTGTTGGGAAAAGCGCCCAACGTTCCTTCCACCGCGTTCGTCGCAACCACCGCGCCCATGGTCCAGCAGTTCGCTACGCGCGGTACCCGACGAGCACGGCGAGGCCCGGCGCGGAGGGACGCGCGCGACGGTGACGGTGACGGCACCGCCGCGCGCATGCCAGCACTGAAGCTGCCTTGGAATACTGATGAGATGACAACAAGTTTTTTGGCAAAAACACGTGAAAAGCCAAAAGCCAAAAACCAAAAACCGAAAAACCACCGCCCGCTCTCGGAAAAACCCCTTCTGGCGAACCGCGCCAGCCATCGCTCGGTCTTTTACTCTCGCGCCGAGCACGAGAACGACAGGGAAGGAACGATGGTGAAGTTTCTCAAGGTGCGTGTCCTTACGGACTGCAGCGCGCCAGCGCGTGCGGTCGCACACCGCGCGCGTGCCCGAGGGGCGTTCGCTCGTGCGAAGCCTCGAGATTAATCGGTCGCGCGTCTTGGCGATGTTGGCGTCCATCCGTCCATCCCAAGCCTCGGACGCCGCCTACTGTCGAGCCGGCGACCGGCCTCGCGGTGCTCCACGACGCTTTGTTGGACGGTCGTGACGTGAAAGTGCTGTCGACGCGCTCGTACGCTTCGGGCGACGATGCGACGATGGCCACACGCGCGTCTCGATCGAGCAAAGCGCGCGTGGCTGGACCAACACCGCAGCGCCGCGAGAGGTCTTTTTTTTCGGCACTCGCGCCTGGCCGGGGTTCCCGTGCCATCGACCACGCGATCGCCACACGGCATCGTTGGTGTCACGAGTTGATGCCTTCGCACGCCGTTGGCACGCCGTGGTCGAGTCACACCCATGGCGTCGCTGCGATGCGTCGCCGTGGGCGATGTCGGCTGGATTTTCTGTTAGGGTTTGCAAATGCTGCTTTCACCGATCGATTGCGTTGTCAAGTGTTTTTTTGGCACCTCGTATCCCCCCACCCCCCCACCCGCTGACCTCCGTGTCCCACTTATCATCACCACCAAAACAGGCCAACAAGGTTGTCGTGGTGCTTCAAGGCCGCTACGCCGGCAAGAAAGCGGTGATCGTGAAGAACTACGACGAAGGTACGTCTTCGCGCCCGTACGGCCACGCCCTGGTGTGCGGCCTCGCCACGTACCCGCGCAAGGTCACGAAGAAGATGCCCAAGAAGAAACAGGACAAGCACTCTCGTGTCAAGACGTTCATCAAAACCGTCAACTACAACCACCTGATGCCCACGCGGTACACCCTGGATGTGGATTTGAAAGCCACCGTGACCCCCGACGCGCTTGAAAACGCGACGAAAAAAACGGCGGCGCGCAAAGAAGCCAAGAAGGTTTTGGAGGAGCGATTCAAGACGGGCAAGAGCAGGTGGTTCTTCACGCGCCTGGCGTTCTAAGTGGGGAACAGTGGGTAATGGGATGGGGGTCGTGACGAAGTTTGTGATCGAAGCATCTTAATCTTTTGGAGGGTATCTTTCCCCGGGCGGCGCGTTGGTTCACTCTTTCATTCAATCAAATCGATCATCCCTCGCTCTCCTCTCGCTCCTGTTAATCAAGTGCAGTACGTCCCCGGCCCCGGAGTCTCCCCAGCTTCCGTCTCCGCGCCTCTCGGCCACCGAGTTTGGTTAGGGAAGCTCAAGCGTGGGTAGTTGGCTTTCGTGCTCAGAACCTGCCGGCCGTGCGCGCTCGCGCCCGGGTCGTACTTGGGCCCCGGCCCCAACCGTCCGGCGAGCAGCTTCTTGGCTTGCTTTTTGGTCAGCGAAACAAGCGCGGCTTGTTCTCTGTACGACGACCCGAACCCGAACATGGGGGCGTTTCTTTTCAATGAGCTGGCCTGGTCCCCGACGCTGTTGTACGGACGGGCGGTGAGGGTCTCGTGAGTTGGCTCCGACTCGTCGGGTTCATCGTTGCCGTCGCCGTCGCCGCCCCCACAACTGTCACCCGAAACCGTTTCGAGCCGGAACCGTTTCGCCTTGGTGAACCCCCGCGCCGGCGCCGTGACCCGCCCTGACACGAACTGCACGCCCAACCCGGGGACGTACTTGTACGCGCCAGGACCTCCGGCGTTGTCGTCATCGTCACACGTATCGTCCACCGCACCTAAGGGTCGTACCTCCCTCGGGAAGTGAATCGCGGGAAGCGTGTCGCATCGCGAAACGATTTGCGCGCCCACGGATGGGTGCGCTATGTACTTGTCCGGTCCGGGAAACCCCAACGTGGGCCGCGTTTCCCTTTCGTACGCCGCGAAACGCCCCGCCTTGCCCATGGAGAGCGCCGGGAACGACCGTTTGGTCGCGACGTGTTGCACCCCGAAGGCCCCGTGTTGCTGGGTGTCGTAGGTTCCAGGCCCGGGGCCGGAGCCCGAGACGCGCGAGTCGTCGCCGGAAACGCCGCTAAGGCGCGAGAAACTCCGGCGCATCGCCCGGCCGCGTTTCGACCAAGGGTCCGGCGCGCTCACCTGTTGGAAATCGAAACGCAACGCGCCACCGAAACCCACGGACGGTGAGGATCGCTTGCTGCTATCGATCATGGCGCCGAACTGCGACCTCTGGTGGCTGGGGGCGAGCGACGGCGCGCGCGGTTGCGTTTGTCCGCCCGGTCCGGGTCCGGCGAAAACAACCGCGGGGCGAACGCCGAGCCGCGGCGGCGACGACGGCGCCGCCGCGAACTTCGCGGGCGGCCTGGGCGCGAGAGGCGATTTTCCCCTTCCTCGTACCGCAGGCGAGGTGACGACCAGGTCAAACGGCGCCAGCGCATCCTTCGCCTCGGGAAAAGCCACGCGCGGAACAAGCAGCCCCGCGAGCTCAGCTCGCAAAGCGGCGGTTGACGGCTCGCCGGCGGCAGACTCGTTTCCCGCGTCGCGCGCGCTGAGCATCACCTCGATCGAAGTCACGCGCGCATCCACCGCAGCAACGCGCTTGACCTGCAGGTTCGCAAGCTCGGCTTTCAAAGCAGCAGTCGATGGCTCTCCGGCGGAAGACTCACCATGTGTGCCTCGCTCGCTGAGCATCACCTCGATGGAAGTCACACGCGCATCCGCCGCCTCCACAAGCTTCACCTGCAACAATGCAAGCTCAGCTTTCAAAGCAGCCGAGGAAGCCTCACCAGCCGGAGCCTCGCCTTGTGCGCCTCGCTTGCTGAGCATCACCTCGATGGACTTCAACCGCTCATCTATCGCAGCCACTCGCTTCACCCGCAACCCTGCAAGCTCGGCTTTCAAAGCAGCCAAGGAAGCCTCACCGGCCGGAGCCTCGCCTTGTGCGCCTCGCTCGCTCAGTATCACCTCGATGGACTTCAACCGCTCATCTACCGCAGCCACGCGCTTGACCTGCAACCCTGCAAGCTCGGCTTTCAAATCAGCCGTGGAAGCCTCACCGGCCGGAGCCTCGCCTTGTGCGCCTCGCTTGCTGAGCATCACCTCGATGGAATTCACACCTGCATCTACCGCCTCCACAAGCTTCACCTGCAACCCCGCAAGCTCAGCTTTCAAAGCAGCCGTGGAAGCCTCACCAGCCGGAGCCTCGCCTTGTGCGCCTCGCTTGCTGAGCATCACCTCGATGGACTTCAACCGCTCATCTACCACAGCCACTCGCTTCACCTGCAACACTGCAAGCTCAGCTTTCAAATGCGCAGTTGTTGGCTCATCAGCTGGAGACTCACTTCCTGCGTCTCGCTTGCTCAACATCATCTCGATGGAATTCAAACGCGCATCCGCCGCCGCCACCGCGCGTTTCACCTGCAGCCCCGCAAGCTCAGCTTGCAAATCAGCAGTTGACGGCTCACCGGCCAGAGGCTCGCCTCGTGCGTCTCGCTTGCTCAGCATCACCTCGATGGACTTCACGCGCTGCTCTTCAGTTTTCGTGAACCCCGTCTCTGTTGCAGAAACCTTGTCGATGGCGTCGCCCACAAGACCGCAAACAACGGAGCTATCAGTCCGTGTTATCCCCTTCACTGTCGTGGACGTCGAGAAAACGTTTCTCAATTTACCCCAGCGCGACCGCGCAGGGGTCGCCCGCGAGCTAGTGCCAGAGGAGGCCAAGGAAGTATTCGACAACGAACTCGGCAGAGACGGTCTCAGCGAACGACGCTGACTGTCCACGCGCTTCGTCTTCAAGCCCGCAAGCTCAGCTTTCAGATCAGACGTGGACGGCTCTCCTTCCGGGGCTTCGTCCGCGTTCTCAGCATCTCGCTGGCTAAGCATCACCTCGATGGACTTCACGCGCTCCTCTTCACTCTTCGTTAGCGCAGGCGCACCAAATACCACACTCGAGTCGGCAACCGCCGCTACCGCTGTCGCGCGCTTCACCTGCAACCCCGCAAGCTCGGATTTCAAATCAGCGCTCGATGGCTCACCAGCTGGAGACTCGCCTTCTGCGTCACCTTCTGCGTCTCGCTTGCTCAGCATCACCTCGATGGACTTCACACGCGCATCGATCGTCGCCACGTGCTTCACCTGCAGGCCCGCAAGCTCGGCTTTCAAAGCGGCGGTGGAAGCCCCACCGGCTGGAGCCTCGCCTTGTGCGTCTCGCGTGCTGAGCATCAACTCGATGGACTTCACACCTGCATCCACTGCTGCCACGCGCTTCACCTGCAGGCCCGTAAGCTCAGCTCGCAAATCAGCACTCGACGGCTCTCCTTCTGGAGACTCGCTTTCCGCGCCTCGCTTGCTGAGCATCACCTCGATTGACGTTACGCAATCGTCCACTTCAGCTACCACGCGCTTCATCTGCAACTTAGCAAGCTCAGCTTTCAAATGCGCAGTCGACGGCTCACCGGCTGGAGACTCTCTTTCTGCCTCTTCCTCTTTCTCGCGCTTGCTCAGCATCACTTCGATGGACTTCACGCGCTGCTCTTCGGTTTTCGTGAACCCCGTCGTCTCTGTTCCAGCAGCCTTGTCGATGGCGTCGCCCACGAGACCGCGAATTACCGAGCTATCAGTCCGCTTCATGGCTCCGCTCGCGGCTTCCATGGACTTCACGCGCTGCTCTTCGGTTTTCGCGAACCCCGTCGTCTCTGTTCCAGAAACCTTGTCGATGGCGTCCCCCACGAGACCGCGAATTACCGAGCTATCAGTCCGAGGCATGGCTCCTTTCGCGGCGTTCGTCGCCGCGACGGCGGAAGATCCACGGGCGCGGGAGACGGTTTCCGTGTCCGACGCATCGGATGCTGAATGCTCGATCGTCTCCATCGTTTGCATCGCGGACGACCCGGATCCTTCCTCCCCGGAGGTTCTGCGAAGATTAAGGCTCGCGGTTCTGCTGGGCGCCCTCGAGAAGATGTCTCGTGAGGTCACGCCGCGCATCAAGAGTTTCATGGAAGCCACCGACCCGACGGAAGATTGTTTTCCCTTCTTCGACATAGCCTCGGCGTAGGGCGAGTCACCACCCGAAGGTGGTCGCGCCGCTTCCACGACCACCATCGTGCGCGGGCTCGATTGGAGTGCGATTCGGGGATTGTTGTTGTTTGCCAAATGTGGCCTTTTTCTTGCGGGATCTGGTTCTGTGTGTATGCGCAATTAGTTACCCGAGGACTTGGAACTAGTTTTTTTTGGGTGCCGCCGATTCTCAGCCGCGACTTGCTCAACGTCGGCACCACTTCAAAGCCTGAACAGACGACACTTCGATCGGCGCCTGCGACGATGGGCAAGGCCATCGCCGCCGGTGCGGCATCCGGCCCGCCTACCGTGGTGGATCGGGAGGAGCTGGAATCCGCGGTGCGAGCGTTGCTCTGCGCACTGGGCGAGGACACGCAGCGCGAGGGTATCGCGGATACCCCCAAACGTGTCGCAAAGGCGATGGAGTTTGCGTTGCGAGGCTACGGCATGTCCGCGGTGGCGCACGTGGAGTCTGCGCTTTTCCACGAGCAAGGCTTGCTTGATGACGAAACCGGGTTGGCGGATGCGCGAAGGAAGGCTGGAGGTGTTTCCGTGGTGGCAACCGACGTCGCACGGCGTGCGACGCACGAGCTCTCCGCGGGAACAGCCGCCGCCGAGACACTGGGTGGAAACGCGGTAGATCCATCCCTCGCGCGTCCTGGGGTGGTGTTGATACGCGACGTCCCGTTCTTCAGCACGGACGAAGCCACGCTGTTGCCGTTTTACGGCGTGTGTCACGTCGGGTACGTACCGTCGGGTGGGACGATCGTGGGGTTAAGCAAAGTCGCAAGGGTCGCGGAGGTGTTCGCGCGACGCGTGCAAACGCCCGCCAGGCTCGCCTCGGATGTGGCGCACGCGTTGCACCAAGGCAGCAACCCGAAAGGCGTCCGGGTGATCGTGGCGGGGTCGCAGATGGCCCCGACCGGGCCGAAATCCGTGTGGGCGGACGCTTCGATTGGGTGTCTCGCGATTCCAGGCGACGAGGCGTCGGAAACGTCCGAGACCAAGAGCGCGGACGACGACGCGCTCGAGTACCGTGTGGAGTTTGAAGCCATGTTACACCATGGGGTGGGCGCTGGGCCTGGTCCGCCGGTGGGTTTGACGGGACTGGCCAGTGAATCTGGAAAATCGGTAAACGGGATTTTTGTAACCGAATGCGACGCCGCCGACGCGCGGCGCGCAAAACGCCCGCGCCAGGACCTGGGGGCGGGGGCGGGTGGTGTTGCTCGCACGAGTGACTCGGGGAGTGACGATGGGGGGGTCGTTTTGTGTGCCTT
>Ga0222710_1000533_pt1 | contig 17055 bp, 16 predicted proteins | sample AntAcemetage1696_FD_181143 | JGI IMG/M metagenome (GOLD analysis project Ga0222710, IMG submission 181143) | Saline water microbial communities from Ace Lake, Antarctica - #1696 | ecosystem: Environmental > Aquatic > Non-marine Saline and Alkaline > Saline | place: Antarctica: Ace Lake... | reverse complement strand
TTGATGGTGAAACGTTCCTCTCAGCTTCGCTGGCATTTTTTTGCTGGTCTGGTGATTCCCGTGTTCACCCTCATCGCAAAGCTCAGAATCGTGCGCGGCGTGCTGCCGCCCAAAGGCCCTTTTATCATCGCCCCCAACCACTACAGCGAGATTGATCCCATTGTGATCGGGATAGTGGTGTGGAAACTGGGGCGAACACCCAGGTTTCTTGCCAAGGCATCGCTCTTCCGTGTTCCCGTCCTGGGATCCATTATGCGCTTCACGGGCCAAATTCCGGTCGAGCGGAGATCCTCCGCCACCATCTCTGAACCGCTCAAAGCGGCGGGAGTGTTGATATCCCAAGGCAGTGGGCTCATCGTCTATCCGGAGGGCACCCTGACCAAAGATCCCGATTTGTGGCCGATGAGAGGCAAGCTCGGCGCCGTGCGCATGGCCCTTGACTCCGGCATCCCCCTCTACCCGGCAGCACACTGGGGAACGCAGAATCTCATGGGTCGGTACGCCAAATTCATCCGGGTTTTTCCCCGCGCACGCATTGACGTCGTGGTGGGCGAGCGCCTTGACCTCTCCGCATTTGAAGGAAAACCCATCACCCTTGAGCTCTTAGAGAAAGCCACAGCACAGCTGATGAAGGAGATTGCTTCGCTTGCCGGTGAACTCCGGGGAGAGAAGCCCCCTGTGACGCTGCATGACGGCCTGGGTGAGAAGATTAAGAGATGAGACGCGTCGCAGTGTTAGGTGCAGGCTCGTGGGGAACCACGTTTGCCAAGGTCTTGGCCGATGGTGGTTCTGAGGTGACCCTGTGGGCACGGCGATCGGAGGTCGCTCGCGAAATTCGAGAAACTAACCGCAACAGTGATTACCTGCCGGGTATTAATCTTCCCCCAACGCTTGGCGCCAGCAATCAGATAGCGGTCGCGGTCGCAGGAGCGACCCAAGTTTTTGTGGCGGTACCCAGCCAACATCTGAGGGCAAATTTGGAAATGTTGGCTGAGCATCTCATGCCCGATGCTCTGGTCATAAGTTTGATGAAGGGTGTTGAAGCGAGCACAGGGCTTCGGATGAGTGAAGTGTTAGCCCAGGCAGGCGGCATCGACCCCGATCGGATTGCGGTCGTGAGTGGGCCTAACCTTGCGTTAGAAATCGCCAGAGAACAACCCACCGCAGCGGTAGCATCATCGCGCAACGCCGTGACCGCGGCGGCCGTTGCGAGTGCCTCAACAAACGCCTATTTCAAAACCTTTACCAACACCGATGTTGTGGGGACAGAGTTCGGCGGGGTGCTCAAAAACCTTATTGCTGTCGCTGTGGGAATTGCCGACGGGGTGGGGTATGGGGAAAACACCAAAGCCTCCATCATTACCCGGGGGCTGTCGGAAATTAGCGCTTTTGCGGTTGCCTTTGGAGCGGACCCCAAAACCATGTCGGGATTAGCAGGATTGGGCGACCTCATTGCCACGTGTGAATCACCTCTTTCTCGCAACAACACCGCAGGTCGCCTCCTGGGTCAAGGGCATAGCTTCACCGATGTGGTGAAATCCATGAATCAAACAGCTGAAGGACTCTCCGCTATCGCACCCGTGTTGGAATTAGCAGCCACAAAAGGGATTTTGATGCCGATTGTGACTCAGGTGGGACAGGTGCTCAATGGGTCGAGGGACCCGAGGGAACTCGCCCCCCATTTCGCGACAGATTCTGACGCACCCGAGGGCGAATAGTCCTGATGGTGCTTGCGACACTGGGGTCTTCCTCGTTCGTGGGAAATAAGCACGGTACCGGTGAACCGAAAGTCCTCGCCTTGCACGGGTGGGGTAGAAGTGGCTCTGATTTTGATCGGGTTCTGAGCGGCACCAACGCTTTAGCGCTGCACCTTCCTGGTTTTGGCTCTGCCGGCGCTCCCCCAGAAGCGTGGTCGCCCGGGGATTACGCCGAGCACCTTGCAAGCGCGCTTGCCGGCCACTGCCAGGTCATCCTGGTGGGGCACTCGTTTGGCGGGCGGGTGGCCATCCGGTTGGCGGCCCGTTACCCTCACCTGGTGCGGTCTCTCGTGTTGACCGGTGTTCCCCTGATCAAACGCACGCCAGCAAAGAAAGCTCCCGTACCTTTCCGTCTTGCTAAGAGGGCTCGATCCTTAGGGATTCTCTCCGAGTCTCGGATGGAAATCCTGCGCAATCGCTACGGCTCCGCGGACTACCGCAACGCCCAAGGAGTGATGCGGGGGGTGCTCGTGGCCGCCATCGGCGAAGACTACTTCGCCGATGCGGCAAAGATCGATGTTCCGGTCACGATGGTGTGGGGGGAGTGGGATCAGCCTGCTCCTTTGGCAGGAGCCCAGAAAGCTCTGGAATATTTCCCTCACGCGACCCTGCGCGTGGTTCCCGCGGCATTCCATCTCCTGGAGGGTAGCCTAGAGGAGGAGCTTGCTGTGGCACTCCGCGATGCGCTTAACGCCTAAGGACACTGATGCCCCCGCCAGATACTGTGATTCTGTGGATCGCTATCACCGTGGGTCTCGGTGTGGCAGGCCTGCAAAACCTCAAATGGCTTCGGATTGCTCAACGCGTTCACTATTTACCTCGCGAGGTCGCGCGAGTTGAGCGCCTCTGGTTTGACCGCAGGCCACTGGGTGCGCTGTGGTGGGCCGGCGCTGCCGCACTCGCGGTAATCTCCGTTCAAGGTCCGGCGTGGTGGGGCTTAGCGTGGCTGGGATTTGGCGCAGCGCTCGCACCGCTCATGATTCTTCCTACCCCCTGGAAATTGTCCTTCAAGGGCACCACGAGCCCCCTCGCGTGGACGCCACGAGCTAGGAGAGCATATGCCGGAATCTTTTTCCTCCAAATCCTTGTCGGCGCTCTTGCTGTGATCGTGTTGGGACCTCCTGGCGTTCTGATTCCGTTGTTGCTCTCCGCCAACCTTGCGGATTTAGCGCTTGGGGGCCTCTGGTATCTGGAGAAAAAGCTGTCGCTGAAGTTTGTCGAACAGGCGCAGAGGAAGCTTTCAAAGATTAAGCCCACCGTGGTGGCCATTACCGGGTCGTATGGAAAGACTTCGACCAAAGGGTATGTGGCTCAACTTCTCGCCGCGTCACACCAGGCAGTGGCCTCGCCGGCGAGCTTTAACAACCTCATGGGTTTGTCCAAAACCATTAACGACCATGTGGTTCCAGGAACCAGCGTGTTCGTCGCAGAGATGGGCATGAACGCTGAAGGTCGCATTCGAGAATTAGCGACATGGTTCCCTCCCGACATTGCTGCCATCACCACCATCGGTGAAGCACACATGGAACGTCTCGGGTCTCAGGAAGCAATTTTTCGAGCAAAAGCCGAAATCACCGAACGCGCGGGAACCGTCGTGTTGCCGATCGATCAGCCCGAGCTGCGCGCCTTGGCGGAGAAATGTGAACGCGCTGGTAAACGCGTCATCCGGGTCAGCGCCCAAGGCAACGAGGCTGACGTGGTGCTCGACGGGGAGCTTGGCACTCTGCGCTATGGCCTGCAGGGAGCGCCTGTGCCCGTCGACATTCCACCCTTTGGCCACGGGGTGAACATTGCGGTGGCGTTGGGTATCGCGTGGGCTCTCGATGTACCCGCAGAGCAGGTGCTCCCGCGCCTGGCAGACCTGCCCGTAGCCGCGCACCGCGCGGAAGTGGCCGAGAGCGCTGACGGTGTGCTGATCATTGATGACACCTACAATTCCAATCCTCTCGGAGCGCAGAACGCTGTGCGCTCTGCTGCTGCGGCCGCCATGAACCGCAAGGGAGCTTTTATTGCGGTGACCCCGGGAATGGTGGAGCTGGGTCCGGTGCAGTTTGAGCGCAACCGCGAACTGGCACATTCCGTGGTGGCTGCCGGCGGAAGGCTGATGATTGTGGGGCGGACGAATAAGAAAGCTCTCCTGGAAGGAGCCGGCCCGACAGCTTACGTTTTTGCGACTCGCGCCGACGCGGTCACGGCGGCCCTGCGGGCTGCGGGCGACCGGGGCGTTATTCTCTATGAGAATGACCTGCCCGATCATTACCCCTAACGGGGAGGGCTTTTCAAAGGGGATCTGATGACGAACGCTCTGTACGCTGTCGTGTTTGGCGGGCCCAGCCCCGAACACGAAATCTCTATTTTGACAGGGCTGCAAGCGGCCCGTGTCTTGAGCGAGGGCGGCCACGAGCCTTTAGCGATATACCTTGCCCCCGCGGGCGCCTGGCATCTCGTTCCAGCACATTCAGAAGCCAAAGATTTTTTGACCGGGGCGCCAGCTGGGTCCAAAGAACTCGAGGTCGTACTGTCCGGTTCACCCGGGATTTTTCTCAAGAAGGGCATCGGTAAGAAACCCCTGGAGATTGACTCGGCCCTGTTGTGTTTCCACGGCGGTCTTGGGGAAGGTGGTGGCTTAGCTGCGGTGTTCACCATGCTGGGCATTCCCGCCACCGGATCGACCGCATACGCGGGTGCCGTGGGGATGGACAAACTGGCTTTTGGTGGTCTGATGGCGGCGTCTCAGATTCCCACATTGCCTCGCGAAGCACTCCGTTCTGATCAGAACCCCGCTTTTCCCGGCCCCTACATTCTTAAACCTCGCTTTGGCGGATCATCTATCGGGATTGAGATTGTGGAGGACATTGAGACGGCTCGGACGTTGGGTGCGACATCACCTCACTTGAAAGCCGGCGCGGTGCTGGAGCCCTATCGCCCCGGTCTGGTGGATCTGAATATGTCCTTTAGGACTTATCCGGATCTCGAGCTCACGGCGTTGGAGCGACCCCTGCGAGGGACGGAAAACTCTGGCCTGTATTCGTATCAGGACAAGTATTTAGCCGGCGGTGCTGGTGGGGCAGGCCTGACCCACGCTCCTCGGGAGTTTCCTGCTCAGGCTCCCGACGCGGTTCATCACGCAGCGCGCAAGGTGGTGACGGCGGTCGCCACGGTCACCAGGCTCAGCGGAATTGTTCGGGTGGACTTATTCTGGGATGAAAAAACAGGCGATGTCTTCGTTAACGAAGTCAACACCATCCCCGGCGCGCTCTCTTTGTATCTGTGGGCACCTATGCACCCGGCTGTTGTCGTCCTCACCGATGCCCTCACCGAAGCGCGAGACCGCCCCGTTATCTTCCCCCAAAGCGGTTTCGGTCAAGGGGTTGCGTTGCGAGCAGCGGGCGGGATCGCAGGAAAGCTCATCGGGCTGAGCGGGCCTAGTTCTTAGTTCACCACGTCAGACACGTCGAGGCACTTCGCTACGGGATTGGATTGGCTGCCCACGGCGCGTGAGACCTCCTGTAAAACTGCCGTTCCGGAGACGGCGGCGGAATCCACAATGACCTCCGTGGCGGGGTCCAACCCGTAGGTGGTGAACACAAACTCGGGGTCAAACGTGTCGTCTCGCAGCCAATCCACGCCATCCACGGTGAAACACGGCAACAGGTTGGGGCCTGGGCGTTCCAACCCGCAGCGAAGGATAACTGCCGTGGGATTACCGTAGGCGGCGGTTGCTTGGGCGTTGACACTGCGCGCCTTCAATCCCGCAACCTCACCCGGCAAACGGACAATCATGTTCGCGCACTCGGGGGCGTTGGCGTACGCGGCGGGATCGAGGTTCACCAGTGGTGCACAACCTGTCAGGACCACCCCGAGGAGGACACCGAGTCCTATGGCGCGTTTCATCACAGCACTCAGGCTAGCGTGGTGGCCATGTCGACAAGCCTGCCAAAGTCCCATCGCACGGTGTCTGAGGTGGGAGAACTCGCCGCCCTCGCCGCCATCCTCCCGCTGTTGCCCCCGGCGCCTTTAGCTCAGCTGGGGCCGGGCGATGATTCAGCGGTCATCAAGGCTCCTGATGGTCGGGTGGTCATCAGTTGCGACATGATGATTGAAGGACCCGATTTTCATCGGGCATGGTCAAGCTTGAGCGATGTCGGTTTCAAAGCCGTCGCGAGCAATGCCGCCGATATTGCGGCCATGGGGGCGATACCAACAGGATTTGAAATTGCCCTCGCGGCTCCGGGGGAGACAACCGTGGCTGACCTGCAAGATTTAGCGACGGGTTTTGCTGAGGGTATTGCCGCTTTAGCGCCCGGGGCAGGGGTTGTGGGCGGGGACTTATCAAAGGCGCCGGTGATCATGATTGCGGTGACCGTCCTCGGGGACTTAGAGGGCAGAGCACCCGTGACCCGCTCAGGAGCTCAGCCAGGAGACGTTGTCGCGGTGGCGGGGGAGCTGGGGCTCTCCCATCAAGGGTTGCGCGCACTGCGGGCAGCTCGCGGAGATTCCTCGAGTATCCGAGATCTGGTGAGCAACAATGCGGCGGTGCGCCATCATCTGCGCCCTGTCCCACTGATAACCCTGGGGCCTCTCGCGGCGCGTGCGGGCGCCACCGCGATGATGGATATTTCCGACGGACTCGTGCTCGATGCCACCCGCTTGGCCCACGCCAGTGGAGTGCACCTAGAACTTGATTCCTCTATGTCCTGGAGCGATGATGCTCTCTTCGGTGGCGAAGACCATGGTCTCCTCGCCTGCTTTGGTGGATCGACGCCCCTGCCCGAAGGGTTTAGAGCCATTGGTCTTGTCCTCGCCCGGGGCGAAAAAGACACACCGGTGTCGCTGCAGGGGCGCGATCTTCACGCCTCAAGGGGCGGGTGGGATCCTTTTGCCGAGAACGAGGCCACGTAGAGCGCGGTCTCTCCATATGTTTTGGGTTCCCATGGTTCGAACCCACTGGGCCACTCGGGAGGGGTGGAGCGAGTAGAGCGCTCCACGGCCACCCAGGCTCCTGGTGCAAGCCAGGGTGGCAGGGCTGCCAAAACTGAATGGACACTCTCATCCTCGTAGGGGGGGTCAATAAATACACCGCGAGCCTGGAGTCGTGGAGCCGACGCCAGAAAGAGGTGCACGCTCGAGGACACCACACTCACGGTGGTGGAAGCCGGAAGAGAAGGGCTGATCTGCGCGATGTTGGAGCGAATAACTTTCACCGCCGACGGATGCTTCTCGACGAGAATGACGGCGGTTGCACCCCTGGATGCCGCCTCCAAGCCCAACGCCCCCGAGCCCGCGAACAGGTCAAGAACCCCACCGTGGAACCCTTCTCGCGCTTCGAGCCGAGAAAAAAGCGCCTCGCGCACGCGGTCCGAGGTGGGCCTGGTGGTGGGCCCCGGTGTGGCCAGGCGCAGAGAACCAGCGCTGCCTCCAATTATGCGCGTCATGGTTTAACGCTAGTGGCCCTGGTGCGCAGACACCGTGGCGGGCGCTAGCGTGAACGAGTGAGCGTCGGCCTAGATACATCCCTGGGGAATGTGGTGGGGGACCGCAGTGCGAAAGCGCTCTCGAAAGCTTTCGGGTACACCACGGTTGCAGATATTCTGGGCCATTACCCCCGGCGCTATGCCACCAGGGGGGAGCTCACCTCCATTTCTGACATCCCTGTGGGTGAGCAGGCAACCCTGGTAGCCGAAGTGGTCTCGGTGTCGACTCGCTCGATGCGTCAAAAAAGTGGCAACGTCTTGGAGGTGGTCATTACCGATGGCACCGGTGGGGTGACGCTCACCTTTTTCAACCAGGCCTGGCGAGCCCAAAATCTCACCCCGGGTGTGCGGGGCATTTTTGCCGGCAAGATCGGTGTCTACCGGGGTAATCGCCAGCTCGCCCACCCCGACTACGAGCTGTTTGTCGACGAAGACCCGGGGGAACGCGCCAGCCAAGAGTGGGCGAAAAAGCCCATTCCGCTCTACAGCGCAACCTCGACACTGGCGAGTTGGCAAATAGCCAAAGCCATCGGTGTGGTTCTTGACGTTGTGGAGATTCCTGACGAGGTTGTGCCTGAGAATATCCGCACATCCGAAAAGACACTCGGCTATCACGCATCGCTCGAGAACATTCATCGCCCCACCGAAGCCTCCCAGTGGCAGCATGCACGCGATTCGCTGCGCTTCCAGGAAGCCTTTGTGCTCCAATGCGCACTGGTAAAAAGACGCCACGAGCAACGCTTGCTTCGCAGCACCGAGCGCACGCGAGGGGACAGGACAAATGCTTTCCTGGCCGCGTTGCCTTTTAGTTTCACTCCTGACCAGGTGAGCACGATGGAGCAGATACACGAGGATATGGCCGGTGCCCACCCCATGACGCGTCTGGTTCAAGGCGAAGTGGGGTCCGGCAAAACGGTGGTGGCTGCCACCGCCATGGTCACGGTGTCTCAATCAGGGGGACAAACGGCACTGCTTGCTCCCACCGAGGTATTGGCAAATCAGCATTTTCGGTCTTTGGTGGCAACTCTCGGGCCCGATATGGCGGCGTGGATGAACCCTGTTCTCCTGACGGGTTCCCTGCCAGCGGCGGCAAAAAAGAAGGCACTTTTGGCCGCCGCATCCGGTGCGTCCCACCTCATTGTGGGAACCCATGCGCTCTTGAGTGACACCGTGCAGTTCGCCGATCTTGGCCTGGTCGTGATCGATGAACAACACAGGTTCGGTGTGGATCAGCGTGAAGTATTGCGGCAAAAAGGACGACACCCGCATCTCCTCGTTCTCACCGCCACCCCTATTCCTCGCACCGTGGCCATGACAGTCTTCGGTGACCTCGATGTCTCCACCATTGCCACGATGCCCGAGGGCCGCATTCCTCTCACGTCTCACGTGGTCGCTTTGGCCGATCATCCCGAATGGTATCCGAGGGTCTGGCAACGAGTCGCGGAAGAAGTGACCGCTGGCCGACAGGTGTTTGTCGTGGCGCCGGCGATAACACCGTCTGCCATGGAGGAGGAGTCCGAGGGCGAGGCAGACTTCGAAGAGCCAGAGGCGAGAGCGTTGACAACCGTGGAAGAGACCGTTCCGATGCTCCGGGCGCGCCCCGAGCTTTCGGGAATGAAGATCGACGCACTTCATGGACGGATGACCAGCGCGGACAAAGACGACGTGATGCGCAGCTTCTATGCCGGAGAGGTGGATGTGGTGGTCGCCACAACCGTTATTGAAGTGGGGATAGACGTTCCGAACGCCTCGGTGATGGTCATTCTGGACGCCGATCGGTTTGGGGTGAGCCAACTCCACCAGCTTCGTGGCCGGGTGGGCCGCGGGTCCCACCCGGGAACCTGTTTGCTGGTGACGCATGCCGAAGAGAACACCACCGCGAGGAAGCGTGTTGACGCGGTGGCCAGCACGCTCGACGGTTTTGAATTGGCGGCATTGGACCTGGAATTGCGCAGCGAAGGGGACGTGTTGGGAGTCCGTCAGTCAGGGGTGCGCTCGAGGCTGAAACTCCTTCGCGTGACCCGCGACGGCGCGATAATCGACGCCGCCAGGTCCTATGCCGAGGCGCTCCTTGAGGATGACCCGTCCTTGGAAGGCCATCTCGCTCTCACCTTGGAGATAGACAGACGACTCGACGAAGGGTCGCAGGAGTATTTAGAGAAGACTTAACCTGCTCCGTGTCACATTCTGGTAACACAGGCATCGTAGGCTGAGGGGATGAGCACTGTTGCTGTCGTTCCAGGTTCCTTTGACCCTGTGACCCTGGGTCACCTTGATGTTATTGAACGCGCGGCAGCTCTGTTTGATGAGGTTCATGTTTTGGTCGTGCATAATCCCGGCAAAGAAGCTCTTTTGCCGATAGCCCAACGGGTAACTCTGTTGGAGCGCGCTATCGCCGATGCGAAGCTGTCAGGAAAAATTATTGCCACCTCCTGGAGCGTGGGGTTGTTGGTTGATTACTGCACCGACGTGGGTGCGACAGTGTTGGTGAAAGGCATCCGCTCACAAGTTGATGTGACCTATGAAACTCCGATGGCGATTGTGAATCGCAATCTCGCCGGGATTGAAACAGTGTTTTTACTGCCTGATCCCGCTAATGCTCACGTGTCGAGTTCCCTGGTGCGACAGGTGGCTTCACTCGGAGGGGACGTTGCCCCCTATGTTCCCAAGGCCGTGGCCGACTACCTTGCTCACACGGAGTTGCGCTAAACCTTCGGTCGTCCGCTCACCCTTCGACTCCTAGACTGAAGGGGTGGCAGGTAAAAAATTTTCCCCCTTTACTGTGGCGGTCAAAGATCTCATGAACCAACCCGGGGAGATGCGCGAGCACACCCTGGACATCAAGGCTGTAGAACAATATGGCAGCGGTGTTGCCGTGGTGCTTGAGGGTAGCCCGGTGAGCATTGATCTGCGTCTCGAAGGCCTGCACGAAGGAATTCTTGTCACCGGAGAGGTCCACTCCACAGCGACCGCGTCGTGTGTGAGGTGCCTGGACACTTTCAGCTTTGACCACCAGGTCGATTTTCAAGAGCTTTTCGCGTACTCTGGTGTCGAGCCTGATTCTTACACGGTGGATCACGACGCCCTTGAACTTGAGAGTGTCATTCGGGATGCGGTCGTCCTCGACTTACCCTTCCAACCAGTGTGTAAACCGGAGTGTTTCGGCCTGGACCCTGCCACCGGGGAAAAGCGAGACGTTCCGGCAAGCGAAGCCCCCCTGGATGAGATTGATCCGCGGTGGCAAGAACTGGCTAAACTGCTCGAGGCGAAAAAGCCCGAGAGCTCCTAAACAGCAAGCGAAAGAAGAGAACCATGGCAGTACCCAAGCGGAAGAAATCCCGGTCGAGAACTCGCCACCGTCGTTCGGCGTGGAAAGCTGAGTTGCCGACACTGGTGAAGTCCATCGTGGGCGGCAAAACCGTCTATCGTCTGCCTCACCGCGCTTCCGTGGTCGAAGACAGTGCGGGAACGCCTCTCTTCATGGAATACAAGGGCCGTAAGGTCGCCGACGTCTAACGTGTCCGGTAGTGAGGAAGCCGTGTCGGTTTCTGAACCAGCATTTCTTGACCCTGCTCCTTTACGGGAGGCTTTAGGCGTTGAGGTTTCCGTCGAGATGCTCGAGCGTGCACTCACGCACTCGTCTTTCGCCTATGAACACGGTGGGGCCGATAATGAGCGCCTTGAATTCCTCGGTGATGCGGTCCTGGGTCAGGCCATAACCGCTGCGCTCTATCACCAGTTTCCCGACCTTCCTGAAGGCGAGCTCGCAAAACGTCGCGCCAGCATTGTCTCCACTACTGCGCTTGCCGAAGTTGCCACCACCATCAACTTGGGGAGCTTCCTGCGGCTAGGCCGCGGTGAAGAACTCACGGGGGGGCGCGTTAAACCTTCGCTCTTGGCGGATGCTCTCGAAGCGCTCATCGCAGCGGTGTTCCTCGATCGGGGCGCTCTCGCCGCGACCAGTGCCGTGGACCACCTGATGGGGGAACTGGTCAAAGACGCTGATGCGCGCAGCGTCACGAGTGATCCGAAAACTGCCCTGCAAGAGTGGGCGGCTCGAAACAATCAGGGAGTTCCGAGATACACGATCACGAACTCGGGTCCCGACCACGCAAAAGTTTTTGTCGCCCAGGTGTTCCTGGATTCTTTCCCTACCCCCGGCACCGCTGTGGGAGAGGGATCAGGCAGCTCGAAAAAAGCTGCCGAGCTTGCGGCCGCAAGCTTTGCGCTGAGGGCCATTAAGGCAGCACCCGACTTTCATGCCTGAACTTCCCGAAGTGGAGGTCGTGAGGCTGGGCCTCGCTCCCGTCATGTCGGGGGCAGAGGTGGATTCCGTGGAGGTGCATGACCTCCGCTCGCTCAAGCGCCATAAAGGACCTGCGGAAGATTTCGTGCACACCCTCGAGCGCGCCACCTTCGAGACTCCCCTTCGGCGTGGAAAGTTTTTGTGGGTTCCTCTGCTAGGTCAGGATCTGGCGTTGGTGTGTCATTTGGGGATGAGCGGACAGGTGCTCCTCGGCGATGAGAGCTCAGACTTTGGCCCCCACCTGCGCATTCGATTACATCTGCGTGCTGCCACCGGCGAGCAGGTCGTCGTGGGCTTTGTCGACCAACGTATTTTCGGTTCCATGGCAATCGATGAGCTGATTCCCACGCACGATGGACATCCTGCTGGACACGGGGGCACCGATATACGAATCCCCCGATCAGTTGCCCATATCGCGCGCGATCCGCTTGACCCGGCGTTTGATGGAGCGAGTTTTGCCCGAAAACTCCGAGCCAAGAGAACGGACATCAAACGCGCGCTGCTGGATCAGGGGCTCATCAGCGGCATCGGGAACATTTATGCCGATGAAGCCCTCTGGGCGTCACAATTGCACTACCGATATCCCACCTCTCGGATGACGAAAGCGCGAGTGGCCGTGTTGCTTCAAAATGTCACGGAGGTGCTGGGTAAAGCTCTGGGTGAAGGCGGAACCTCTTTCGATCAGCAGTATGTGAATGTGAACGGTCAAAGCGGCTACTTTTCCCATTCCCTCAACGCTTACGGGCAGGACGGCAAGCCCTGCTCGCGCTGCGCAACCATTCTGCGGCGCGAGCCTTTTATGAACCGCTCCTCTCACCGCTGTCCTCGATGTCAAAGAACCCCCCGGAGCGGGTAAGTTTGTAGCCAGTTACCCGAAAATCCACCACGACATCGGAGCAGGCAGTGCATCTGAAGTCCCTCACGCTCAAGGGATTCAAATCGTTTGCTTCTCCGACCACCTTCGCTTTCGAACCCGGTGTCACCTGTGTGGTGGGGCCCAACGGTTCGGGCAAGTCCAACGTGGTCGATGGACTCGCCTGGGTTATGGGAGAGCAGGGCGCAAAAACTCTCCGCGGTGGGTCCATGGAAGACGTGATCTTTGCGGGCACAACCTCCAAACCGCCTTTGGGTCGCGCGGAAGTGCTCCTCACCATCGATAACTCTGATGGAGCACTGCCCATCGACTATTCCGAGGTCACCATTTCGAGAACGCTGTTTCGCAACGGGGCAAGCGAATACGCCATCAACAAAGAACCGGTTCGCCTGCTCGATGTTCAAGAGCTTCTCAGCGATAGTGGCTTAGGTCGGGAAATGCACGTCATCGTGGGCCAAGGCCAACTGGACCGTGTTTTGCACGCAAGCCCTGAGGACCGTCGTCGCTTCGTAGAAGAAGCTGCCGGAATCTTAAAACACCGCCGGCGCAAAGAAAAAACGCAACGCAAGCTGGAGTCCATGCAGGCCAATCTCACGAGGCTCAATGACCTTGCGGGGGAAATTCGCCGGCAACTCACCCCTCTCGGGCGTCAAGCCGACGTGGCCAAACAAGCCCAGAACATTCAAGCCGTCGTCCGGGACGCCACAGCGCGCGTCCTGGCCGACGATGTGGTGGCGTTCACTGCTGCCCTTGATGATTTCCACCTGACAGAGCAGGAACGTGCGATGGAGCGCGCAGCACTTGCGGATAAGTCAGACACCGGGCGTGCTCGTATTGCGCAGCTGGAAGCAGGTGTTGGCAACGACCTTCTGGATCGGGCCAAAAGCACAGACTTTGGCATCCGCAGAGTTTTCGAAGGGCTGACAGCCCTTGAGTCACTCGCCCAGGAGCGTGCTGGTCGCGATGAGGACGATGGCGAGACCATCCTCACGACGATGAGCGAAGAAACGTTGCGCACTCTCGCAGGTCACGTCACCCAAGCCGAAGAGGCTGTGGCCGAGCACGAAGCCGTCGTGGGCCATATTTCCGCGCGGCTTGCGACCTCAAAAGCATCCCTGGCGGCCTTGGACGCCAGAAATCACGAAGCCAGGGGTGCGGCGAACGAGTGGGACACCGCGGCACGCGGCCTCGAAGCTGCCCTCGATCGTCAGAATGCGCAGGTCCGCGCTGCCCGTGAGGATCTGGAGCGTCAATCGGTTGCTCTGGAGCGAGCCACGGAAAGACTTGTACTGCTGGAAGAGGCCTTGGAGGCTGTTCAGGGCGGAGCCGATGCGCCACCGACAGTGGTGGCACAGGGGTATGAGCAGGCATTGCACGAAGCAGAAGCCGAGCTTTCTGTGGCCGAAACCGCCGAGCACCAAACCCGAGCCGCTCTTCATCAACACGAGCGCGAGCATGAAGCTCTTGCGGCTAAAGTTTCTGCACTTAATCTTGCCCTTCACAGTGATAGCGATGACGCCGATGTTGGCGCTCACACGGGTGTCACGGGTAGGGTCTCTGATTCTTTGAGCGTCACCCCCGGTTATGAAACAGCTATCGCCAGGGCTTTGGGATCCCGTACCGATGCCTTCTTGGTCGACACCCGGAGGGCGGCACTTGACGTGGTCGTCGCCAGGTCTGGTGGCGACACCGCACGGGTTGAGTTGGTCATTGCCGAAGGTGACCCCACCGTCACTTCCCCGGTGTCCGGTGTCACCGCTGCGACGGAGCTTGTGCGCGGACCCGCTGGTGTTCTCGCCCTCTTGAAGGGAACCTACGTCGCGGAGGACATTGAGGCGGTTCGTTCCGCCTGGGGAGGGACCACGAAGCTTCCCGCTGGTGTCACAGTGGTGACGCGCGAGGGCGACGTCTTTGGTGAACACGTCGTCGCCACGGGGAGTGGTCAGGCCCGGTCCAGGCTGGAATTGGCTGCGGAGCGAGACGCGTCAAACACCACCCTTCACGAGCGCTCGGTGACCCTGGAGCGCACACGCTTTACCGCTCAAGAGGCGAGCGAGAAGCGAGGCCTCGCTGGGGAAAAAGTCAGCATCTGCCGCGCCCAATTGCGTGCGGCAGATGCAAAGAGCGCGGAATTTGGCGAGCAGGTCTCTCGAGCACGCGCCTCCTTAGAAGCGGGGCAAGCCGAGATTGCTCGCTGGGGGGAGAGCCACAGACGAGCCCAAGAGGCTGTGTCCCAGGCGACTGTGGCCCAGGATGACGCCCAGGCTGGTAACACGGCGTTTATAGCCACGAATCGGCCCCTGGTGGACGAGGGCGAGCGTGCCTCCCTGGTCACCTCCGTCGAGGCAATCACCACAGAGGAGGTTGATGCCCGCATCGCGCTGGAAGCCCTGCGCCAGGGAGTTCGCTCCGCGGGGGAAACCTTGGCTGCAAGCCAGCGCCGCAAAGCAGAAGAGGAACACGCGCAAGCCCGCGAGGAAACGAAACGCCGCGAACGCGTGGCGAAGTCTCGCAGAGCGTCGCGGGTTCTCGACGTGTTGCCAGGCTTACTGGCCGTGACAGCTGCCAGCGTGGAGGAGTCCTCGAGGGCCCTCGTGAGCGCCGAAGCCACCCGCCAGGCCAGTCAGAGTGAGCTGACCGGCTTGAGAGTGGATGAAGCGGCGCTGCGGGAAAGATTGTCGTCGATTACCCAGAGTGTCCATTCTCTGGAGATGCAGATTTATGAAAAAAAGCTCCAGCGCACCACCGTGCTGGAGCGCGTCAGGCAGGAGCTGGGCTTCGAAGAAGCCACTTTGCTCGCTGAGTACGCGCCCACTGTAATGGTCCCCGGCGATAGCGAAGAAGAAGACGAGAAACTTTTCAATCGCGAGGAACAAGAGCTCAGGCTTTCCCGCGCTTCGCGCCAGCTAGATCAGCTAGGAAAAGTGAATCCCTTGGCGTTGGAGGAATTCCGTGCACTCGAAGAGCGCCACACGTTCCTGACCGAGCAGCTGGCGGATCTGACACAAACACGCAAAGACCTAGAAGAGATCATGGCGGACTTGGACACCACTATGCACACCATCTTTGCGGACGCTTTTGCGGATACTCAAAAAGCATTTGACGAGGTGTTCCCCTCCCTCTTCCCCGGCGGCACAGGATCGCTGAGCCTGACCAACCCCGACGACCTGTTTGTCACGGGCATTGAGGTGTCGGTGAGGCCTGCTGGAAAAAAGATTGAAAGACTTTCGTTGCTCTCGGGTGGGGAACGCTCACTGGCGGCCATTGCCCTTCTTATCGCCATATTCAAAGCCCGACCCAGCCCGTTCTATATCCTCGACGAGGTGGAGGCCTCCCTAGATGACGCCAACCTGGGGCGCCTATTGGGGGTCATCGAATCGCTAAGGGAGGATTCCCAGTTGATTGTTATTACCCACCAAAAGCGCACGATGGAAATCGCGGATGCACTGTATGGAGTTTCTATGCGCAAAGACGGCGTGAGCGCCGTGGTTGGCCAGCGCGTAAAAGACTCCCACACTGTGGGCTCCTGAGCCGAGAGATAGGCTGAGATAATGGGCAAGAAGCAGAGAGCAGGATGGCTTCTTATTGCTATGGCCGCCGGTATCAGTGTGGGGATTGTGACCACCGAGGTAGTGGATTTGGTAGGAACACAAAATCCTGAGGTTTCAGAGACGCTCCCCATCATCGGGTTTGAGCCCGTCCCCGAAGACTAAGGTTCCTGGCGTCATGGCAGGGGACAGCGCTCGATGGTCTCTGGGCCGCGCTCTGAAGGCTCTGGTGTCTCACGGGGAGATAACCCCGGGAACTTGGGAGGACCTAGAGTCCACTCTCCTGCAGGCAGATTTTGGTCCCGATGTGACGGATGAACTCATCGAGACTGTTCGGCGCGAGGTGGGCCGCATTGGCACAACAAACCCTGACGACGTCCGCGCCATCGTGGTGGACAGCATCGAAGAAAAGCTTGCGGCGTTTGACCCCACCTTGGATTTGACGCAGAGGCCAGCGGTCATCATGGTTGTTGGCGTTAACGGTGTGGGAAAAACAACGACCATCGGCAAGCTCGCCAAGTTTGTGGCGCGCGCGGGGCGCAGCGTCGTGATCGCTGCTGCTGACACTTTTCGGGCGGCCGCTGTCGAACAACTGACGACGTGGGCTGAGCGCGCTGGGGTAGAAATCGTCACCCCGGATCAACCGGGTCAAGACCCGGCGTCTGTCGCCTACAAAGCGGTGGAGAAGGCTCTCGCGGAAAACATCGAGATAGTGATTATTGATACCGCTGGTCGTTTGCACACCAAATCGGGGTTGATGGATGAGCTCGGTAAAATCCGCCGGGTGGTCGAAAAGCTTGCTCCTCTTTCGGAAGTCCTGCTCGTTCTTGATGCCACCACCGGTCAAAACGGTGTGGTGCAGGCGGAGGCATTCTTAGAGCACGCCGGTGTCACCGGTCTGGTGGTGAGCAAAATCGATGGCAGCGCCAAAGGCGGTTTCGTCCTCAACGTGCAGAGAAAAACGGGCGTTCCTATCAAACTCTTGGGCGAAGGTGAAGGCATCGATGATCTTGCTGGCTTCTCGCCGATGGCTTTTGCGAAGGCGCTTACCGACTAACTCTGGACGAGGTAATCCCGTCCGAGGGCGCGATACGTG
>Ga0222710_1000532_pt1 | contig 17076 bp, 7 predicted proteins | sample AntAcemetage1696_FD_181143 | JGI IMG/M metagenome (GOLD analysis project Ga0222710, IMG submission 181143) | Saline water microbial communities from Ace Lake, Antarctica - #1696 | ecosystem: Environmental > Aquatic > Non-marine Saline and Alkaline > Saline | place: Antarctica: Ace Lake... | reverse complement strand
ACGCACGTCGTCCCCGCGGCCGCGGCGACGTCCAGCAGGTTCTTCTCGTAGCAAGGCTGGTACATTTTAGTTCCGGGCTCATCTTTGCAGTTGAGCCACTTACTGGTCGTATCCGTCCCGCACTTCACGCACGTCGTCCCCGCGGCCGCGGCGACGTCCAGCAGGTTCTTCTCGTAGCAAGGCTGGTACATTTTAGTTCCGGGCTCATCTTTGCAGTTGAGCCACTTACTGGTCGTATCCGTCCCGCACTTCAAACACGTCGTCCCCGCGGCCGCGGCGACGTCCAGCAGGACCTGTTACTATTGATTCTAAATTCAGTTACCTGATACCTGATACTAACTTTTCCCCGCCAGGTCTGCGTCGCTCATCTTGAGCTTCACTCGCCGGTGCGCGTTTTTCTCCCGAAACGTCACCAACGAGTAAAACACCCCCCCGGCTGTGTTGCCTATGATCCCCAACAGCTGCGTCGCGCTCGGTGCCACGCCGCCGGCAAGGAGGAAGAAACCCAAACCCGTACTCACCACGCCTTTCAAAACGCCCACAACAGTTGTGGTGAGGGCCGAGTTTGTCAGCGTGCACAGGAACAAGGCGTAGTTCAGAAGCATTCCCGCGGCGAGGGCCAGGGCGAACAGACACACGAACCCGGGGTCATCCGACAGTAACACGAGTCGATCCACGCCCGCCCGTAGCTCACCAGTTAAGAGCACCAGCACGAACAACGGAAACGCGGAGAGCAAGGCGTTGTATACCATTATGGAAACCGAGTCCATTCCTTTCTCCGCGCCACTGCGTTCCACCACTAGCAGGTAGCTCGCCTGCAACGCGCACGACGTGAGCCCCAAGACGTACCCGCCCAGGTCGAACACCAGGTCGCCGTACCCCGCGAGCAAACACCCTGCGACCACCACTGCGATGCTCGTCACCACCTCGTTGGATGGGGGGTCGCGCAGACGCAAAACGGAGTTCGCGATGAGCACCACCGCGGGGGTGAGACGCTTCAGGGTGTTGTACGTGGGCACACTGACCTTGGCCAGGCTGGCCAGCGCGAACGCGACGTTGGCGTTGTACAGGATCGCCACGGGGAGCAGCTTCTTGGCTTGCACCACGGTGATGGGCGCGAACTGCACCTTCCCTGCGCCGCGCAACGCGAAGAGCACCAACGCGGTGACGACCATCTGCGTCAGCAGAAGGAAGTTGCTCTCCTCCATGCCGTACACGCTCATCACGGCCTTGTTGATGAACCCCATGGCCACGGCAATTGCGCCGTAGAGCACGGCCGCGAAGGAGCCCATCGCGGAGGACGACGGCGGGGGCGCCATGAGCCGTGACGATGGCTGCCGTGCCGCTCCTGTAACAAGGCAAAAAAGCTGGCCCAAAAAAAATATAGCCTCGAGACAATTTCATCTCGGAATCACCGCCGCGCTTCTCCTCCGGAACCACGGTCCCTTCCCGTCACTTCGAAGCGCGCGGAGTGTTGGTGTGGTGATTACCCATTCGGATGAAGCGGCCGCGACCTGAAACGACGAAAAAGGGAGGGAAAGATGGGTCTTCCAAACGAAGGGCGGGGGGCGCATCAGCAGCCGCCGACGCGCGTCAAAAAAAAAAGTCCACCGCCCTCAAACAACCCGCTCCCAAGAACGCGCTCAGGTCCGCGCAGCTGGAGAAACGCGAGCTTTTGTTATTCCGGAAGTTCGGACACGGCCCGCGATTGTTTACCAAGTACTACAAAGCGCAGCGCGTGGCCCCAGCGCGTGACTTCGCCTTGTCCCGCGCCGCCTTTGCCAGATCGTTACCAATCACGTTTCGCACGCACGTTTCGCATCCGACGTCGGCAGAGTTCGTGTTCCACAAGCTGAAACCGTTACAAAAAAAAGGCTTGATAGCTCCTATTCCTTGGATGCCGCCAGGCGAAGGGTGGCGGTGCTTGGACCCGGTGGCGGACCAGGCGCAAGCAGGGCACCACAGAAAACTGCACCCGCTCGTCGCAAACGCCGTGACCGTCGGCGTGGCAAACGGGGTGTGCGCGCGGCAAGAAGCCGTCTCCATGCTCCCCGTGCTTGCGCTTTCGCGTGTACTGAAACCAGGCGACCGCGTGCTTGACGTGTGCGCGGCACCGGGAAACAAAACCATGCAGCTTTTGGAGCTGGTGAGCCCGGTGAGTTTTTGCAGCGAGGGGCGCGGTTCGGGGTCCGCCAAAGCCGCGGCGAGTGCGGACAACAGCGCGACGAAAACGCAGCGATCCGGCCTCGTCGTGGCGAACGACGGGAACCCGCGACGCGTGGATACCTTGCGCGAGGCGCTCGGGCGGCACAAACGGGACGTTCACGAAACAGGATCTCTGGTGGTGACGTGCGCGATGGGACAGGACATACCGGTGCCCGTGTTTTGGGAGACGGTGGTTTCGGACTCCGGCAAAGGCAAAGGGAGCCGCGGCGGCGGCGCCTCGAAAGAAACCAAACAAACAAAAGGATACCACGCCGTTCTCGCCGACGTCCCGTGTTCGGGCGACGGCACGCTTCGCAAGGATCCGGATGTTTTGAAGCGGTGGCACCCCGGGCTCGGCAACGCGCTGCACGCGACGCAGGTTGCGATTGCGACGAACGCGTTGCGACTGGTGAAACCGGGGGGCGTGCTGTTGTACAGCACGTGCAGTTTGAACCCGGTGGAGGATGAAGCCGTGGTGGCGGCGGTTTTGTGCGGTCTTGGTGGTGATGAGTTCGATCTGGTTGCGAACCCGCTCGGGGTTTGTGGGAAGATAGGCTTGCTTCACCGGAAAGGCGTGCACCATTGGAGAGTGGGCGAGCACGTGGTTCGCGGGTCGGAAATGGCGCGGAGAAGTTTCGCGTTTGCGTGTGCGAACGAAAACGCGAACCTCGGCGCCGATTCGGAAGAGGACGACTGCGATTTCGACGACTCGGCGGAGGATTCGGATTCGGAAGAGGACGTGCATTGTCAGTTTTACACGAGTTTCGAAAACGCAGTCGCCGCGGGGATGCCGTGCGCGGCGGCGACGATGTGGCCGCCGCCGCGCGGGGATACAACACGGGACCTTCACCTGGACCGGTGCGCGCGGATCCTGCCGCACGACCAAGACACGGGCGGGTTCTTCGTGGCGATGCTTCGCAGACGCGAGGCGATTGAGACGACGGCGGCGGTTACCACGGAAAGCGCGGACCACGAAAAACACAGGAAACGCCGTTTGGAGAAAACGCAAAAAGCGAAGCGGGTCCACGCCTCGGCGGCGGCGCGAGCCACGGCGGACTGGACCGACCCGGTGCGGCCTTTGCCTCCAGGCGAAGCTTTGGCGATCGCGGAGACGTTGGGGGTTGGTAAATCTGTTCAAAACAGGCTGTGGCTCGGCGGGAAGGGTACGGAACTTTGCCATTCACTACACACCGCCTCTGCGATCGGCCCGATTACCACGACTGTTTATGTAATACACATTACCAGGGACTGACCCTTTCGGCGTTCATCGTGCCAGGCGTGGTCACGCTTTCGCCCGCCGCGGCGAGGGACTTGTCGTCGCTCGGCGGCGTCGCCATCGCCGCCGCGGGAGTCGAGGCGCTTCGCCCAAGGGTGCTTACTCGTGAGGAGCAAGCAACCGACGCGTCTACGTTCCCGTACGACTTCACGGTTGGCGGGTCTGCTGTTTTGGCGAGCGCGATGAAACTGCGGCGCGTGCGCGTGGTGCCGACGGATTTGCAGGTTTTGCTCGCGGCGCGCGCGGAGGGCGTGGACGTGGAGGAGCTTGATAAAACGTCTTTTTTCTCAACCGGCAAGGGCGAGATCCTACGGCTCACCCCGGACGAAATGGCGCCGCTCACGAAAGAAAGCTGGGAGCGGGTGGAGAGTCGAAACACGGGGGGGGTGGGGGGGGTCGTTTTGGTGTTACTGCGCCGAAACGAAAAAGAAAAAGGCGACGGAAAAGAAAAAGCAACCGTCGCGTTCGCCGTCCCGGGGCGGAGCGACGAAAACGGTTTGTCCATATCGCCCGAAGTCGACGCCGACACCGCGGCGTCGCTTTTGGTGAAGCTGAGACAGGTCGCCGGGGCGGGAAAGAAGAGTAAAAAGTAACACGAGTAACGATGCGGTCGGTGCTTGGAGGGGGGGAAGACGGCGTGAGGGCGAGGTAAAAGGCGTACGGATCTAGCCGCTCTGGTTAGCTCGACGTTCGGAAACAAAAAGAAAAGCCCAACATGAAGGGAGTCGACCGGAGATAACACTTAAACAAAGCCCCACTCCTCAATACCTCTTCTTCTTTTTCGGTTTCGGTTTCTCCTCTTCTTCTTCGTCGTCGCTAAACACCATCGCCTCCACCACGTCGTCGTCGCCGTCTGCGGCGGTTCGTTTCGGGGGAAGCGTGGGTCTCAGGGTGAGCCCGCCCGCGGTTCCCCCAGCGGCTCCCGCGCGCGACGCTAACGCCGCGAGGACGTCCTCATCCTCCATCCCGTCGAATTCTTCGTCGTCCTCCTCGTCGCCGGCGCCACCGCCTTCGTCGTCTTCGTCGGAGAACTCGTCATCATCCTTGCCGCCGCGCCTCACGTCGTCGTCGTCGTCGTCGTCGTCCGAGTCGCTCGTGCCGTCGCTCGCCTTTTTGTCGCCGCCCGAAAGCGTCACGTCCGTGGCTTGCATCGCCGCGACGCGCTGTTTCTCCTTATCAAAGAGGGCTTGCGCGAGTTTCTCCATTGGCGCTTTCTTCGCCTCTCGTTCGTTCCTTAAAAAGTTCCGCGCCTTTTCGAAATCCTTCGGCGCGAAGTCAACCGAGTCCCGCTTCCGCGCGATCCAATCCGCGTTGCGCTCCGCCGCGTCCACAACCGCCCGCGCCGCTTTTCGGAACCGCGTGACTTGCGTGGCTTTGCAGAACCTTCTTAGGTCCCGGGACGGGACGTGCGCCAGTTCCGGGAACCCAGGCGAGTACGCCCACTGGTTGAGGTGCGCGGTGAGCAACTGCAGGGCGCCTTCCACGATGATTTCCTGGACACCCGGTGCGCGTAGGTCCGCTTTCGCGACTCGCAACACCAGGGAAAAGTCAGGCGGGCGGTTTTTCGTCTGCACGGGCGCTTTGTTCAGCTCGGCGAACCCTAAAAGTTCGAGCAAAAGAGGCGCCACTGGGACGAAGTGCCCTGTGCTTTTTGAAAGCGCGTTCAAAACGCGAACCAGCCGTAACCTCAACGGCGCGTACCGCGCACTGGGCAACAGCCGCGCCGCGCCCAGCGCGACTTGCGCTACGGGGTAAATCAACGGCCGCAGCGGGTCGGTTTCATCCTTGGCGTGCGTTTGCAACACCCGGACCCAGCACTCCAAGCAGTTGACGTACTGCCAGCAGTACACTGCTCTGAATGCTTCTTTGGATTTGTTGGAAAGCGCGCCTCGCAGCAGGCTCGCGAGTTGCCGGACGTACGTAAACGCCAGGGAGTAGGACTGGTGTTGGTCCAGCCCGTAAATCTCGCACACGCACGTGGTCATGAACACGACGTGCTCGATGGATTCCGCGTTGACAAACTTGGCGTTCGCGGCGAACTGCCTATAAACGCCTTTCGCCGCACGCTCCAGGGTAGGCGGGGGAAGCACCGCGGCCATGTTCCGAATAAGCAAAATGGACTGCACCCGCAACGCGGGTTCGCCCGACCCGAACAGCGCCAAAACGGCTTTCAGGGATTTCCGCGTCAAGCGCTCGAAGGTGTGGAAAAAAGGCACACTCGCGTTGAGCCTTGACATCAGGAACCGGGACATATCAGGGTCCGTGAGCTGCCCTAGCAAATGCAGGGTGTTCCCGAGAAACGACCGCGCCAAAGGTTCCACTTTCTTCCACCGCGACTGTTGGTGCGGTTTGAACATCCGCGCTTCGTCGGGGTGCCCCGCCGGTTCGTGCCCTAGCAAACCCCTTAAAATGGTGTCCATCTCCTCCAGTGTGAACGTCACGAGGGCGTGGAAAGCGGACGATGACGCCAACCGCACACCAGCCTCCTCGTCCTCGTCCTCGTCGCCGTAGTGCGCCGCCGCGCGATACGCCCGCAGCAGGTTGCGCGCCGCGCCCAGGGATTCCCCCGAGCTCGCCTTCTCGCAGAGTTTCGTCACCACGGCGGATGTCAGTGTTTTGGCGTTTAGCTGCTTAACGGGCTTGTTTCCGGCAACATCCTCATCCTCGTCGTCCTCATCATCATCATCCTCGTCGTCATCCTCATCCTCCGATTCGTCAAACTCCAACAACTCCGAATCTTCGTCTTGAAGAAACTTGTAAAATTCGGGATCCGTTTCCTGTAACGACTCCAAGTCTTTCTTGTGCGTATCGATCTCCTGGCGTAACAGCTTGTTGGACTTCTTGACGTTAGCCACGGGTTCGTCGTCGTCGTCGGCGGCGTCGTCTTCGTCTTCGTCGTCCTCGCCGTCTGAATCCGGAAACGGTTCGTCATCTTCGTTTTCCTCGAGCTCGGCGTCATCGTCTTCCCCACCCGCGTCCTCATCGTCGTCATCCCCCCCGTCCCCGTCCTGGTACCCCGCCCCCGCGTTTAAAAACTCGTCAATGCTCATGTCTTCCAGCTTTTTCTTGCCTCCCGCAGTGTCCTTCGCCGCCGCCGCGGCTTCGTCGTCGTCGTCGTCGCCGTCGCCGTCGCCCTTCGCATCCTCCGCCATAGACGCGGCTAAACGCATCTCCTTCTCCCGGCGTCGCTGCGCCGCGACTTTCTCCGCTTTCCTTCGAACGATCGCACCGGTGAGGTGCTTCTTTTCGAACTTCTTCGTGCTTTTCTTTTTAGGCCCCATGGTGAAACACGTTCAACGCCGTACAGCGGTAACGGTGGATCACGAGTTGTTTTGAGCTTCGCAGGCGGCGGCGAAGGGCGGCGGGGCGCGATTTTCCGATTGCGTGGCCCGCGAGCGTAGCTAAGCACAGCCGGTTCGGATGGTACACAAAACGCGCGTGCGCAGAAGGCGTGTGTCACACGAAAATCGCGAGTCTGCCTTCGACGCGGGCAACCAAACAGCGCGTGTGGCACCGCGCTAGGGGCTATGACGCAAGGCAGGCGGACGCAGTGATAAAAAAACAGCAGTTTCGGTGGTCAACCGACCGATCCCGCCGCCTCGCGGCGGAAAAGCGGATCTTCCGATCGCAGTTGGGTAGACTTCGACAGCGCTCTCGGCACGCACGTTGCCCGTCGAGCGCGCTTTCCTCGAGTTTTACGGTCTCTGCCGCTCGCGTCACACCCGATGACCGCGGACCCCCCCTTTATTCCCCTGAAGGACCCGCTGCAGGAGCTTTTCGACCGCCTCAGCGCTGAGATCGGCAGTTTCATCGCGGAGAAGGAACCCGACGCGACGGATCTGCCTCCCGTGGGCAAGTCAAGAGACCTAACGAAAGCCGATTTCACGGTGCAATGGAGCCGGTTCTGCGCCGCGAGGAAGGTGAACCCGGTGGCGTATGTCAAGGAACTCGGCGAGGGGCTTCAGGCCAAGATCGAGGGCGGGCACGACGGCCTGATCACCAAGGTGGAAGCGGTTGGGCCGTACCTGAACTTGTTCGTCAACAGGGCAAGGGTGTTTTCCTTGGTCCTAAACCTGGTACAGACCACCGGCGAGAAATTCGGGCACACCGATCACGCAGGCATGAAGCGAGTCATAATCGAGCACACCAGCAGCAACCCCAACGCGCCGCTTCACATCGGTAATCTGCGCAACGTCATGATCGGCGCGCATCTCGCGAAGATGCAACAAGCGTGCGGGTGGGATGTGACGCAGGCTTTTTACGTAAACGACCTCGGCGCGCAGATCGGCCTCACGGCGCTGGCGTACAGCAGGATATACCACAAAATCAAGCCGTACATGAAAATCGACCACTGGATCGGGGCGATGTACGCGGTGATGAACACGTGCCAGGAGCTGCAGCAGGTTGGTGTGGATTTCGGGACGCTGGAGGACGCGTGCGCGCTCGGCGCAGACGCGGTGGCGGCTCTGATGGAAACCTCGCTCGCTGCTGTGGCTGGGGACGAGAAGAAAACCAAAGGCGTTGTGGAGTATTTCGACATCTACCAGGACTTAAGGGAGCGATTCGAAGCGATGATGACCGTGATGATCGCGGATATCCGAACAATCGACGATATCAAAACGGAAGCCGGGAAGCTAAACCTGGCGTACGAGAAACAGGAGGAGTGGGCGATTAAGATTTTCCGGAAAATGGTCGTTGATTGCTTGACCGGTGTGCAGCAAACCCTGTCAACCTACAACGTCCAGCACGATGTTTTCGACTTCGAATCCGAACTAGGGTGGGAAGGCTCGAACGACAAGGTGTTGGAGATCATGAAAAACAGCGACTACTTTGTTCCGCAGACGCAAAAAAACGAGCAAGGGGTTCCGCAGGGCGCGTACCTCGACATGGCGTCCTTCATCACGGACCAGGGCTTGAAGCTGGGGAAAGGCGGGTACCAGAAAGATTACCCTCCGTTGTACGTGTTGCGGCCGGACGGCAGTACCTTGTACACGTACCGGGATATCGTGTACTCGTTCAAAAAAGCGGCGCGGAGTGATTTGATTCTCAACATTATTTGTTCCGAACAAGAGCTGGCGCAGCAGAAAGTGAGTTTAGGGATGATGATGATGAACCCTGAGATGAAAGGGCGGCAGTACCACCTTTCTTACGACCTTGTCAAGCTGACGACGGGGAAAATGAGCGGCCGCAGAGGGCGGTATCTCCTGGCGGATGACTTGTACGACGATCTGAAAACCGTGATCAAGGAAAAAATGGGCAAGAAGTTTTTAGAAAAAGGCGAAGACGTCACGCCTGAGTTTTTCGAACAGGTCACGCACGAAGTATCAACGGCGGCGATGAAGTACGCGTTGCTTTCCGTTGGGTGCTTAACACAAATCAACTTCGATATCGCGAAAATCACCGACTTCGAAGACGCGTCGGCGCCGTTCATTCTGTACAACTCCACCCGCGTCGCGTCGGTGGTGCGGAAGTTTGAAAAGAAAGTCGCGGATGGACGCGTCCCGGCGTTGCCCGAGTTGTCGAAGTGCGACACTGGTAAGCTTGACGACGACAAGGAATGGGAAATTCTCATGGAGTTCATGTTACCGTTCGCGAGCATGATCCGGGACGGCGCGTCCCCAGCGCTTCCCGAGCCGCCCCTGCTTCCACAGTACGGCACGCACAAAGTGTGCGACTTTCTGAACCACATGGTAAGAGCGCTGTCCGCGTACTACGGACCGACCGGCGTGCGGATTCTGCCGGTGGACTCGGTGCTGGACGCGGGGGGCTGGGACGGCGCGAGTGCGATGCACGCCAGGGTGCACCTGTGCAAGGCGTTCAAGCAAGTAATCGACAACGGTTTAAGGCTGCTTATGATCGAACCTCTGGAGCGGATGTGATGGAGATGAAAACGACTTTTGTGATCAAACGTACAATATCATGACTGATTGCTCGTACGGATTTCGTCACACTTTTCTGTCAAAGTTTTCTCGTTGTCCACCTGTTTTCTCGCTTTCGTTCGTTTCTCGCGACGATGGGCTTTTTACACTCGACCCTCGCGCGCTCCTCGCCCTTATTGGCCGCGCGTCAGAACGGCTTTGAGGAAGACGTTCAAGGAACGCCATCATGCAAATCTTCGTGAAGACCCGTAAGTCGCGCGATCCCGTTTGCGGACGTCGCGTACTCGTCAGCGCCTCCCGATGCGGTGTCCCACGCGGTTCGGAGTTCTAGGGTTTATGCCGATGACACGCGACGCGCGGGGTTCGGCCATCCGGAAACCGCCGTGGCGACCTCCCACGTGATGTGAATGCATTCGGAAAGCGTGTGGGCGACACCGCACGTGTTGTGTCGACCCAGCCGCGTCGTCTCCGGAGGCATCGCGTGGTCGTCGGGGGCAGCCGCGGCGCGCGCTCCGCGTCCGCGTTCGTCGCGAAAACGGCATCGTTTTTTCTAGCTGCAGGGCACTCGAGGGCACTCGCTGACCACCCGCCCCACTTCCCACCCCTTTTTCCCTCCTCGCAGTCACGGGTAAGACCATCACCCTCGAGGTGGAGTCTTCGGACACCATCGACAACGTGAAGGCGAAAATCCAGGACAAGGAGGGTATCCCCCCTGACCAGCAGCGCCTCATTTTCGCGGGCAAGCAGCTTGAGGATGGCCGCACGCTCGCGGATTACAACATCCAGAAGGAATCCACGCTTCACCTGGTGCTCCGCCTGCGCGGAGGTATCATCGAGCCCTCCCTCGTGGTGCTGGCCCGCAAGACGAACGTCGACAAGATGATCTGCCGCAAGTGAGTACCCGCGCCGGCCCGCGCGATCGAGAAAACTCGCGTTCCAATTCTTTTCCCGACGCGCGACTCGACACAAAAACGAAAAACAAAAGCAAGGGCCATAAAGTTTGTCTTGACAGACACTCTATTCTGCCAAGTCGAAAAACGGACCCGAAAACGACAGACAGACCGCCCTTTCACTTTGCCACGTGGTGGATCGCACCCGCCTCGCGGTCATTCCGGGGGGTCACACTCCGTCGCGTCTCACTGGGTGACGACGCCTTTTCGCGACGCGCCGACGCGCTCGCCCCGACACCCGACTGCCCGCTTTCCCAACACCCGCTGACGAGTGTGTCTCCTCCCCTTACCCTCCCAGGTGCTACGCCCGCCTCCACCAGCGCGCCGTGAACTGCCGCAAGAAGAAGTGCGGCCACACCAACCAGCTGCGCATCAAGAAGAAGCTGAAGTAAGTCTTGGGTTTTCGTCGCTACTAGTGGGTTTGTTGGAAACGCGCTTGGTCAATCGGCTCGCCGGCGGGGTAAACGTCGTAGCGTAGTGCGTGATTCGCCGTGGCCACGTGCGGATTGTTTGTAATGCACTGAAACTATCGACACATCTGTTTATCCACTCTCTGTTTGACTCTCGACGCGACTCTAGGCACGACTCTCGGCACTCCCTCGACCATCGATTTTCAGCCTGATAAAACCCTCGCTCGTCGCAAAAGCCGAAATCACCTCCCGCCAAAATTCGAGTTTGTTTTTCATTGTTGGCCCGCACGCAAGGTGCGTCGCCGCCATGGCGAACGAAATCGAGGTGGTCGAGCTGCTCGACAGCAGCGAAGATGAGGCTGCCCCGATGGATGAGGATGACGTGGAGGTTCGAGTAGTCGACGCCGCACGCGAGATACGCGCCCCCGTGGGTGCGGCTGGCGGTGCTGCGGACGACGACGAGATCGAGATAACCGGTAAGCAATTGTTGGCACCTCTTCTCACGACGTCTCATGTCCGTGCTACGGCGCCAGTATCGCCACTCTCTTCATCACGCATCGTCGTGAGCACGTGCCGATACGACACCGCGATTTCCTTTCCGATACGACTTCGCGATGGGTCTTTCCAGGAGGAAGGTGGTCAGATCTGACACTCGCGTTCTCACGCGCTTTTCCGGTCGTCAAACCTTTTCTCACCACCCCCTCCCCCTCGACTTCTCAGGCATGGTGGGCGACGACGCCCTGGTGGACTATCCGCACCCGCGACACGCGTGTGCGGTGTTCAAGTTCGAGAGCACGACCCACAGCACGCACTGCCCCAACTGCTGGTACGCCCCCCAGCGCTTCCCCCCGCGACGGGCGGTCATGTTTTTTCGCCTCTTGAGGCTTCCGAGAGGGTGCCCAGTTCCGCTGGACTGGCGGACCGACGCTTTTTTTCACAAACAAAGACATGGCGCGACGTTTCCGGACGCGACCCCCCGCGCGTACCCCAACGTCGCTGAACTCCTATCATCCACCAACCCCTTTCTCAATCCACAAAGGTGCTACTGCTGCGACGTCCAGGCGCCTTGCAAGGACTGGGCCGTGCACTGCGACGCGAAGTCTGGTCAACAGAAGTGGGACGCTATGCGGCGGAAAATCCAATCCGGCGCCGGCGCGCGCGCCGTGCCTTTGCCCTATGGCGGCGCCGGGTTCGCCGCACCTCGGCCCAACATCGACCCGATTGTTCCCATGCCCCCCGCGCCGATCGTGAGCAAGGACGACGAGATGGCCACGCGCCCCGCGCTCGTGACGCAGATGCCCGACCCACGGACGCTTCCGTCCGTGACGCTTCTCGGGACGGTCCAAGTTCCAATCGCGCTTCGCGGCGGGTTCACCGCGACATCCCTGAACGCCAAGATCCAAAGCGGCGCGCCTTTCGGAGTGCGGTGCTCCAGCTACGACACCGCGGTGAAGTACATCAAGGAGAAGATGAACGACAACTCGCGTTTCGGGTTGCTCAACCTTTTAAACACGGATGACCCGAACAGCTACTCGGGGAACTCAGGGAACCCCAAGTACCTGGAGGTGCTGCCCATGATTCGCCCGGGTGACCCCGCGGTTCGCACGCACGTCCTTATGCGCGTTCTTGTGGTGGATTCGCTTGGTAAAAACCGCCCGAAAGACATCGCGGTGGAGGTTCCCGTCAACGGCACGATCGGGGACATCGTGGGTTTGATTCGCGAAACGTGTCGCGAAACCGCGTCGTCTGAATCCCGAGTTTTGCTCGCGAACGTGGTGTACCGGGCGCACGATAACGACCCCGTGGACCCGGACTCCGCTCCCGCGCCCCACCGCATGGAGAGCAAAATCAGCCGCGTGTACACCACCTTCGACGATTCGTCCCTGTCGAAACCGGCGAGGGAAGTCAAGGGTTTTGCCCGGGATTTCCCGGAAAAGTGCGGGTTCAAGTTCGAACACCACAACCGTGGGCTGGGGATCGGTAAGGTTGACCCCTGTAGAGCCAACGTACGGGACGTGTTAGTGGCGTACATCTTACCCAAAGACGCGAAACAGCTCGCGGTGGTGAACCCGACGTACATGTTCGACTTTGCGCGAATCGGAGTCAAGGCGAAGGCGCAGGCGAAGGACATTGCGGACTACGACGTGAAAGCCGCGGCGAAGAAAGCGGCGAAGGAAAGTGACGACGCCGCGTTTCTCTTGAAGCACGGGCACATCCCCCCCGCGCACGACTACCGGTACGGGTACCACCACAACAACTCCGAACACGAGGACCAGTACGCGCGGTCCGGTTTGAAAAAGGCGCAGTACTTTGGAACGCTCGGGATTCCCATTGTGGTGCCTGCGAGGTTAACCGAGCGGGTCGACGAAGGGCTGTTCGGGCAAACCGAGCTCACCTTGGGCGGCGAAACGCAAGACGCGGACATCGCGCAACGCGTTAAGTGCGTTCTCGAGTCGTGCGTTTCGGACGCCGGCGCGACGCCCACGAGCGCGGCGCCCGCGCCGCGCGTAAGTTTGTTTGGCAAAGACAAAGGCAAGCGTCAAGCGGTCGCGAATGAGCCCGCCCCGAAACTCCACCTTCCTCTTCCGCTTTTACTGCACACGGAATCTCCGAATTCGCACCACACCAGTTTCCACTTCGGCGACGCGCAAGCGCTTGACGACGTTCGGCTGCGCAAAGCCGTGTCCGCGAACGGCGAGCCGGTGAAGCAGAGTTTCGCCAAGACGCCCAAGCACGTTTCCAAGAGCCAGCTGAACATTTCGCCGTGGGACAAGAAAGGGTTTTTGGTGCACGGCGTGACCGCTGTGTTTGACTACGCGCAAATGACCGCGACGGCGAAGGCTTTGATCAAAAAGGATTTGAAGCTGCTTCCGGGGGGCGCGGAGAAGCACGCCACCGCGGTTGCGGACGAGAAAGCGTCTGCTGATTTATACAAATGCCAAGCGTCCGAAGACGGCGCGGCGGCGCGGTCCAACCGTTTGATTGAGGAAATCATGCGCGCCAGCGTGACGTTTCACGTCGAGGTGAAGCCGCACGACCACGCGCGGAACCCGGCGAGCCGCCACCCGTCGCGCCTGCGCTGGAAACCGTTCCACCCCTTGGTGCGCACCGTGGTTACGATAAACCCGGTTTCGCAAACGCAAGGAACGCTTGAAATCTCCCTGTTTGTCAAGAACGAGGATTTCAAAAAACCGAACGACGAAAACACACGCATGCGTCTGTTCAACGGGCCGTTGTCGTGGACGTGCCGCTCGCTGTTGGACGCGAGCGCGACGGCGCGGATCACAGACGGCACCACCGCGTTCAGCTCGCTTGGTGCGCACAAAAACGTCTGGAGCTACTGGCACGGCAGCGACCTTCAAGCGGATTTCAACGGCGCGTACACCGTTTCCGGGTACAACCGCGGCAGCGGCGCGAAAAGCGGCAACGGTGACGCGTTGCACGAAACCCTCACGACGCTGTTTTGGGGGGACAAACTGTTGGAGTTCCGCGGGTACTCGGAGCGCGCGCGCGAGGACGGCGGCGCGCGGTCGATTCCCGAGTTCATGAAACGCCTTGAGATGCATGGCCGGTCCGCGGCGACGCAACCGGTGGGTTTAGCGGTGGAGATGCGGGAGTACCAGCTTCAATCGTTGGCGCGGATGCTCGAGCTGGAAGCGGCGCCTGGTGGGATGCGGAACTTGATGTGGATCGAGGTTCCCTCTGTCACCGCGAAAGGCGCGCCCGTCTTGTTTTCCCCGTTTTTCAGGCTGGTCCTTCCCCTAACCCTGGTCCCCGCGCTTCCCAAAGGCGGGTTCCTTTGCGAAGAGATGGGTTTGGGTAAGACTATTGAAGTCTTAGGGTTGGTGCTGAGCAACCCCCCGCCCCGGAACTGGCTCCAAAATGGCGACCCGGTTGGCACCACGTGCGTCTCCCCGAGCGAACACGCGTTTACCCGCCCCGACGGGGCGCCGCCCCACGGCATCGCGCGCGAAGCCCCCGCCTTGGCGATCCGCTCAACCGCGACGCTTGTGGTGTGCGCGGTTTCCCTGGTCGGCCAGTGGATCGACGAAGCGCGCTCGAAGCTGGACGCCGCGAACGGTTTGCGGATCCACATGTACCACGGCCAGAAACGCGTCCGGGACCCGGTGCGTTTGGCGAACGACTACGACCTGGTGGTCACGACGTACCAAACAATCGCGTCCGACCGCGGGAAGGTTGGTTTAAACCACCCCACCGCGCAGATCGAGTGGTACCGCATCGTGCTTGACGAGGCGCACATGGCCAAGTCCGCGACAACCACGCAGAGCAAGGCGTGTCACGAGCTCAGGAGCGCGAGGCGGTGGGCGTGCACGGGAACGCCCATGGGCGCCGATATCAACGACCTGCACGGCCAGCTCAAGTTCCTTGGCGCGTACCCGTGCCAAACCCGGTCGCTTTTCGAAGCGTGGTTCCGGAACCCGCTGTCGCGCACGGGGCGGGTGATGGGGGAGGCGCCGACGTTAGCCGTGGAGTTAATGGCGAGCATCACTGTTCGGCACACCAAGGAGCAAACCCTGAATGGGAGGAAAATTCTCGAGCTTCCCAAGAAAACGGAATCCTTCGTGGAAGTCACCCTGGACATGGAGGAGCGCAAGAAGTACTTGGAGGTACACGCGGCGGCGAAGGCGCGGTTCGACGACACCTACGCCGCGAGAGGCGACGCGTACATCTCGTCGAAAATCCTCTCCGTCATGTCCCTGCTCACCCCGTTACGAAGACTGTGCAGCGGCGGGAAACTCACCGCGGCGGACCTCGACATGGAGAGTCCGCATGTGCAGGCGGCGCGACGCGCGAGGGAAGCGCGCGAACGCGAAGAACTTCGAATCGCGGCGGCGGGCGGGGACGTGAAACTCAACGGCAACGGCAACGGCGGGGCCAAGGCTGAGCCGAATGTTGGCGAAGGCGACGAAAACGCCGCGCCGGGCGACGGGGAGATGGGGCGGGGATTTCGAGTGGGCCTGGGGGACAACGACCAGGGTACCGCCGCCGCGGTTGACGCGAAACCCGTGGTTCCCGCCCCCGTGGACGGCGCGGACAAGGCTTGCGGGATTTGCGCGGAGCTTTGTGACACGCCCATGCGCACGGGGTGCGGGCACTTTTTCTGCAAGGACTGTTTGCTGGAACACACCACGAGGGTTGCGGATGCCGTCGCGGGAGGGCGCGGCCGAGGCCGAGGCCGGGGCGGCGGCCGAGGTCGCGGCAGAGGCGCCGCGCCTGTGCCGAACACCATGTGCGAGTGCCCGCAGGTTGGCTGCCGCGCGCTGATTGACGCGTCGGGGGTTCAACGCCGCCGCGCCGCGCCCGTCGCGCCGGTCGCCCCTGGACCCGCCACGAATGACGACGACGACGACGAATACGTCCCTCCCGGTGCGCTCGCCTTGGCACTTCCAAACGCCGCGCCCTTACTTGACGACGAAGAACCCGCCGCGCCCGTGGTGATTCAGTCCGACTCAAAGCTCCGCGCGATTGTCGAGGAGCTCCGCGCGATGCGCGCGGCGAGTCCCGCGAACAAGGCCTTAATTTTCTCGCAGTTCACGTCCACGCTGACGTGGCTGCAGGAAAAGTTACCGGCGGAGGGGTTTGGGTTCAGAACGGTTTCGGGGAGCATGCCTTTGAACCAACGCGCGGCCGCAATTGCGGCGTTTCAAAAAGACCCACCCACCACCGTGTTTCTGCTTTCCATGCGCTCCGGCGCGGTTGGAATCAACCTCACGAGCGCGACGCACGTGTTTCTTGTGGAACCCGCGTTGAACCCGGCGCTGACGGAGCAAGCCATCGGGCGATCGTGGCGCATGGGGCAAGTCAACGAAGTTTCCGTGAAGCACTTGATCGTGAAGAACTCGGTTGAGAGCAACATCGTGGCGCTTCTCGCGGAGAGAAAGGCGAACAACGTTGACGCCGCGGATGAAGCCGCCGCGGCGTCGACTTCGAAGATGTCAAAGTCCGAAATCGCGGGGCACCTCAAGGCGGACAAGCAGCGGCTGAAGAAGAACGAGCTCGAGCTTTTGTTTTCCCTGGACGAGACAAGAGCGGCGGCTGCGGCGGCGGCTGCGGCGGCAGCGGCGGCAGCGGACCCCGCGGCTGCGGCGAAGAAGAAACGCGGCAGGGCGTGATTGGGGAAGAAGTGAGACGAGGGATTCGCGATTTGGCGTGAGTGGAGAAGGAGTGAGACGGGGGATCGCGACGAATATAGGGACGAGGGTTTGGACGATTGCATTGAAATAATGAAGACCTGTGTATTGTTCTCGAGGGTTGAGGGTGTAGGGTGTAGGGTGTAGGGTGTAGGGTGTAGGGTGTAGGGTGTAGGGTTTAGGGTTTAGGGTTTAGGGTTTAGG
>Ga0222710_1000527_pt1 | contig 17183 bp, 31 predicted proteins | sample AntAcemetage1696_FD_181143 | JGI IMG/M metagenome (GOLD analysis project Ga0222710, IMG submission 181143) | Saline water microbial communities from Ace Lake, Antarctica - #1696 | ecosystem: Environmental > Aquatic > Non-marine Saline and Alkaline > Saline | place: Antarctica: Ace Lake... | reverse complement strand
TTAGGGTTGGTTACTTTTCTGGTCGGGCTTTCCGCTTCAGGGCTGTATTAAAGAGTTCCTCTAATAATGTAACGCCCAACATCACAGACCTTAGCGCAACAGTGGAGTATAACTAATGTCGCAAAACGACTATACCATTGCTAACCAAACTACCCCATTGTTCAGGGCTGACTTGAATAGTGCTTTACAAGCCCTTGCTAGTAATTCTTCTGGGGCTACAGCACCTGCCACGACTTATGCCAATATGTTTTGGTATGACACAGCGGCGAACATCCTCAAGATGCGGTCTGAAGCAGACGATGCTTGGATCAACGTGGCCTATGTCGATCAGTCTGCTAATGCTTGGCGGGTGCTAGATAACACGCAGGTTGTTGATACATCAGGGACAACCATAGGGTACTTAGGCGTTCATGCAACGTCTGTTTGGCAGTCTGGCGTGAGCACTAATGATTCCCTTGTGTCCCCTGCTAGGGTGAAGGCGGCGATTGAGGCTTTGGTTCCTGACGTGCTGAACGCTTCCGGCACAGCTCCGCTCTACGCTTGCCGCGCGTGGGTGAATTTTAACGGCACTGGCACGGTGGCAATTCGGGCCAGCGGGAATGTATCGAGCATCACGGATAATGGGGCTGGTGATTACACCATAAACTTTGCAACGGCGATGCCTGATGCAAATTATTGCGCTGTAGTTACAGTGGGCGGTACTGGCACCTTAGCGACTGGAAACGTACTTGTTGGATGGGCAGCAGGTTATGCGTCTGGAAGCGTCCGCATCGGTGTCTCTGATAATAACACAGACTTAAATTCAGATGCCCCATATGCCAATGTCGCAATTTTCCGTTGAAAGGAAACCAAATGGATCAACGCATCATCTACCAAAACGGCACAGGCGGTGTGTCAATTATTATCCCGTGCGATTGCGGTTTAACAATTGAGGAAATCGCGGCCAAGGATGTGCCAACTGGCAAGCCCTACAAGATTGTGGACGTGGCCGACATTCCAACAGACCGCGAATGGCGCAATGAATGGGCTGTTGATGAAGCTGATTTAACCGATGGGGTGGGGGCATGATTATCAAGATTAGACAACCTGACCCCGCAATCGCACTGGCCCAAGCCGAACAGGAAGCCAAACGCCAATCAGCATACACCGCTGAAGCTGACCCGTTGTTCTTCAAGTGGCAGGCTGGTGAGCTTACAGAAGCCGAATGGTTGGCAAAGCGTGAGGAAATCCGCACAAGGTTTCCCTATCCAGAAGAGGTGTAATTATTATGGCTTACCAGTTAGGAACACGCAGTAGACAAAGACTGTCAGGTGTCCACCCTGATCTAGTTGCTGTCGTTAAAAGGGCTATCCAAATTACTGAGCATGACTTCGCTGTTCTTGAGGGTATCCGTAACATTAACCGTCAGAGAGATTTGTTTAAGGCTGGTAAGTCTACTACAATGAACTCTCGACACCTAACTGGTCATGCTGTAGACCTAGCCCCTTGGCCTATCTCATGGGAGTGGGAAGGCTTCTACCCTATCGCTGATGCCATGAAACAAGCTGCTGAAGAACTAGACATTGACCTTGAGTGGGGTGGTGACTGGAAGAGCTTTCCTGATGGCCCACATTTCCAACTCTCACGAAAGACTTACCCATGAGCAATGAACCTTGGCACCTAAACAGAAGTGTCCCTATTACGTTTATCTTTGCAATCATGTGTCAGACTGTCGCACTGATCTGGTTCGTGGCTACACTGAGTAATGATGTCGCTAACAACAAGAATGAACTAGCTAGGTTGGAAGTAAGAACCCAGAACCTAGAGGTGGTAGCACAGAGCCAAGCTGTCATGTTGGCCCGTATAGATGAGAACATAAAAGGTATCAGGGAGTTCCTAGAGAGGGGTCCATAGTGGTCCGTAAGTCATTTAAAAGGGAGGTAGCTGTAGCCTTACTTATCTGGTTGGTCTACATAGTAGAGGTAAAAGATGTCACTATCATTGAAGTCCTTGTATGGCCCATCTTTACGTTTGCTGCTGCTGCCTTTGGTATTGATGCTTATGGTAAGTTGCGGAGCAAGCCCTTTGAGCCTACTAACGGGCGGGGGACCGAACGTAGCAGCCAACACACAGGCAGGCAAGACCAACTCCCAGACGATTGGAACGACAAATAATATCTCACCTAGTGTGTCAGACTCTCAGGTTGACAAGGTTGACCAAAGGGTAGTTACCACTAGGGTAACCTCTGATAAAATAGATGTCGTCACTGTCAATGAGACACCCCCTTGGTTAGTCATAGCCCTTGTCGTCTGGTCCATATTCCTCTGGCAATTACCTTCACCTAGTCAAATTGGTAACTGGTTCTCAAACTTATTTGGTCGTAGATAATAAAAAAGCGCAGGCATCCAACTAAGGACACCCACGCTCTCATTCATTAGCCCTCGTTACCTTAACTGGTAGCGGGGGTTTTTTCTTATTTCATCAACCTGATTCTGCATGTCAATAAGGTCTTCCTGTAGATCAAGGATGTCGTCCTGTAGTTCCTCTACCTCTTCGACAGTAGCTGTAGCAAAATCTGTCAGCGATTGATTAAGACCTACTTGCATACCAACAAACTTGTAGAAGGTATCTACTCGCCAGACTAAGTACAAGGTCACAAGAAGGTGTATGGCTAAAGCACCCCAGTATATTTCCATTAGCCCTCCTTCTGCTTCTTCAACATAAATAACTCTAGTCGTGTCGTGTACCAGATAGCCTTTCGGATGTCTTCGATCCCATTCTTGTATCGCCATCGGTGCATGTACTTAGCTATATTCCCACGGAGGTATCCAATGTATTCATCCTCTGACAAGAAGTCTTCGATATACTCAATACACTCAATCTTACCACCTGTGTTATAGTGCGATGGGCTGTTCACATTATCCATAAGGTTCCTTTCCTTCTTGTTCCTGCTTAAGATGTAGTTGTAGTATGAACCCAAACCCTAAAGCCCCTCTTTGAGAAAGGTCTTCACCCACATAGCTGTGATGTCTGACCTTACGATGTCTTCTACACCAAACTCAATGATGGGTACGGGTAGCAGGTACTTCTTAGCTAGATGGATAACCTTTGACAATCCATCAGCTTCCTTGAGGTCGCTCTGTTGAACATCCCCATTAAGCACAATAGTAGTGTTCTCACCTACCCTTGTCAACAACATCTTAAGTTCGTGGATGGTTATGTTTTGAGTCTCGTCTACGATAATAAAAGCATCGTCAAACGACCTCCCACGCATGAGTGCCAAAGGGGCCATTTCTATATTATTATTCTTGATGCCTGTTTCCACTGCACCCTTACCCAGATGCTTCTCCAGTACGTCTAGGACAGGTAAGGCCCAAGGCATAGTCTTCTCTGTCAAGTCACCCTTGAGGAACCCAAGCTCCTTACCGACAGCTACATGGGGTCGTGTGATGACGATCTTGTCAATCTGCTTTGTGACATACAGGTCAGCAGCATATGTCGCTGTAACGTAAGTCTTACCTGTACCTGCTGGACCTAGCACAAACACTTGTCGAGAGGACTTGAGGGCTGCTAGGAACTCTCTCTGCTTCTCTGTGCGTGGGACTAGGCCAGATGTCTTAGCCTCTGACGCACCTTTGTAGGCAGTCTTACGGCGTGTCCTAGTCTGCTTCTTTGGTGGTCCATTGTCCATGCTGAGATGGCCTTTCTCTAAACCTTACTTTAGTTATTGGTCCTTCCCGCAGGACTCGAACCTGCAACCTTGAAAGTGAAATTTCCGCTCTATCCATTTGAGCTAGGGAAGGTAGTAGGAGTTACTTAAACGTCTTCTCCCCAGTTAAAACATTCGTACCTCTGTACATAGCGTCCCTGTGATTCTGCAAAGAGCATAGCACTCCCAATGTCCCGCTCGCAGTCTTCCAGTGAGGTAAAGATAAGTCTACTGCTGACGGCCATACAATTAGGTGGTCCGTCCATCATGCAGATCATTGCTAGTGCTGTGAACATGACAGCCTCCTTAGGTTACATAGGTGAGCAGTTTAGGCACATGCTCAGGTGTAATAAGTTAGGTCAAGTCAACGATCTCACAAGAACCTACGCAAGCAAAGGTCTGTGATCCTGATGTGTTATCTTCAACCTCATACCCAGACAGCTTAGACCAGTCGATAGCCTTAGGCATCAGAGCAAGGGCAGCTTCATAAGTCTCTTTGTCGCAATCCTGATAAGGTGCCTGCTGGTATGTATGCTCACTAAAGGGCAAGAAAGACACACCTGACATCTCATCAAAGTGGTTGTAGACAAAAGCACCTACCTCGAACCACTCATCCTTCTTGACGTTAATTGTCACGGAGGGCTTGTGTTCACACCAGTGACGTTGATAGGCCAGCCACATCTCAAGCTGTTCGATAGCAGTAAGATCAGATGTAACGACAGCCTTGTTAGGGGCTTTCACTGGGAAACTAAACACGACAGTCTGATCTGGCTTAAACACGTCAGGTTCATTAGGGATGCCTTGGTCCCGCATGAACTGTGTCAGAGGGTCTTGATCACATCCACGAACAGTCCGGATATAGTAAGGACTATGGCGAGCATGGATACCAGAAGCACTATCAACCAACTGAGAGACGGTCCCAGAGGGTTTAACACAGGTAATAGCAGCACTAACAGGGATACCAAGACGTTCAGCCCATTCAGAATTAGTAGCAATAGCAATGGATTTAAGATGGTCAAGGGTTTTATCCAACCCTCTGTTCTTTGTCGTCATAAGAGGGTTATCCATAATACCAGTAATGGACACACCTAGCAGACGCTCTTCGTCAGTGTTCTTCTGCCAAATCTTACGCAAGTATGGGAACTTGGTGTGAGTAGACTGAATAGTACCAAGGATAGTGGCAAGACGAACCTTACGCTCCAAGCTCTCAATCGTGTCTGTTGCACGGACAACTACTTCTGTTAGATTCATTTATGTTCACTAGCAGTCGCAAGTTACTAGCGGTAGCGTGTTATAACCCAGTCAGCAAACTTTAGCAGTTCCTCTGGTGAGGCGTCTACCTTCATCATGTTTGCACGGTGAGAGACAACCATTACATTGCCTTTCACATAACCCTTGTTATTGTCGATACGATCTAAGGCAGGGCTGTTGGGATTACCACCAGAACGACCTTTGTGAACGACAAGACTAATACCCAGAACTGGGCAGTGGGTTGGGATGTGGATGTCAGAGAGTTCAAGATTAAACTCATGTCCACGTTCTTTAGCCCTAGATTGCGCCCTACGGAGCATCTTCTTTTCTGGGGCCTCAGACTTAACACGCTCGGAATTGCAAGTTGGGCAAAGCGTAACGGTCTTGCTGGTAATAGTAAACACATTGTCGCATGTCTTACTAGAACATTGGCGATTGGTTTCACCAACAAGATTACCTTCACGATTTCGCTTCATACTACATCTCCGTTCTCCTACATGTTTCCATGCAGATCAGACTATATCATCACCCTAAAGTTAATAGGGGCAAGGCACTTCCACTCGCTTGAGTGTATGGACATTATTGACTGTTCTAGTCTCTCGTCCTAGTCGTTGAACCTTCCACATCATCCCTGATGGGCTTGGCTGCTGATTACCATATGCTACGCACTTAGGCTTCCCAGCAATTCACCTTGTTTTACTTCTGCTATCTTCTTAACAGAACTGATAGGGGCGCAAGATTATCTCGCTACAGGGGTTGGTACCGAACTCATAGTTAGGGTCACGCCGACCATTCTTAGCTGCCTGCTTCTTTGATGCCTGACGGTTGAAGATACCACGCTCACCAGAGCCACTCTCTACCAGAGCCATCCACTCACGCATAAAGGACAGGCTGTCAGGCTTCTCAGTGTAGGACACAGAGTTGTTAGCCAATGCCCGCTGTGGATCGTTCTCCCACCATGAGCCACTCTTAGCATGGCGCATACGGTCATCTGACAAGTTGCTGAGGGAGATCATAGCAGAGCGACGAACACCGCCTACGACAACAACCTCACCGATCTTACACATGATGTCGTGACACTCAATAGAGGAGAGCTTGCGACCCTTGGCTTCAGCAAAGACACGAACGACAAAGTTGAACAAGTCAATGAGAGGCGCTGGGCCTGATGCACGACCACCAAATGTCTTCAACTTTGCACCAGCAGGTCGGACAGCAGATACATCCCACTTGGGAATCTCACCTGAGTACAGCAGTGCAATAACTTGACGCAGTGCCTTAGCCCAACCCTCTTTACTGTCCTTGACTACAATGGTCGTAGCACTCTTGAACAGAACCTCTGGCACCTCAGGCAGCTTGCTGATGAACTGACGCTCCACAGAGAAGCCTACACCAGTGCCACAGAGCAGGATGAACATAGCCTCGTCAAAGGACTTAACATCGTCTACAGGCATGTAAGAGCAGTTGTAGCCTGCTGTGTTGTCACGGTTGAAGGCAGTACCAGCAGTCATCAAGGCCCGCATACTCGGCATGACCTCAAGCCCAAGGATAGCCTCTTGAATGTCTGTGGCAGTGGAAGCATCAACCTTACCGTCCACAAGGTTATTCATGTACCGCTCTACGGTCTCAGACCAAGTCTCTCGTCGTCCTTCTTCATCAAGCCATCGTGCATAGCGTGATTTGTGAATAAAGGATTGGTAGTCAGTTGGAAGGTGGTTGCTCATTTATTGCTCTTTCTTCTTTGTTTCATCTAGCCGTTTCATCATAGTGTTAGGGACACCTAGTGCCCCTAACTTAGCCTTAGCTCTGTCGTAGTCAAGCCTACCCTCTGCGTATTGATTTATAACACCATCAGCAGCTACTAGCCAAGCTGGGATAACATTGTTCCAACTCATACAAGGTCACTCAGATCAACAGCAGGGTAATCCAAGTTCTTCATAACCTTGCCATCAGCCCGTCTTTGGATGGTCCCGTCTGGTTGAACACATCGACCCATGTTATTCTCATGGACCCGTAGGGTAGCCTCCATCAAATCCCAGCCCCTTGACCGTGCATAACCAAAGATGACGTAAGTAAGGTCAGCAAGCTCCTTTAGCTCTTTTACCGCAGAGGCAGACTTGAAGAACTCATGGTGCCACTCGTAGTACTCTTCCCGCATCAGGTTGGCAGACAAGTCAGGGTCAGTAGCTTGACCCATAGTCTTGGCAAAGTCATCTACCATCTTTGGGATTGTTGGGCTGTCGTCCTTCTTATTGTAATAGGCATAGCCCATCGCTTCCATGTCTTCTAGTGTAATCACATCGTCCTCCTTTTGGCCGCAGGTCACATGGTCCTGCCGTAAAACTCTGTTGATGTGCTAGGTGGCATATACCCATCGAATAGATACCAACAGCAATTATCTTTCCCTACGCTCTTACTACCCTCAATCCACTTCACCCGTCCTACAGACACTACCTTAACACAATAGGTCATGTAAATAGCTGACTGCCTAGTGTGCATCCAATCTGCATCGAACAACAACCAAGTCGGACAAGTGTCTATCCAATGTTCTATGAACGGATGCAAGAACTTTCTGTCCCAAGGTGGGTTTGTAATACAGAAGTCAACGACACCCTGTTCCCCCATGTACAGACTGAGAGCATCATGCTTGAAGATGTCAGGGGCTTGTGGCTCAATGTCAGACTTGAACAAGCACTCCCCATGACCCTCAGTAAGCTCCGTGATGTGGTCCACTAACCTACCGTCACCAGCACAAGGCTCTACATAATCAAATGCGTATGGCAAGTGCGGGATCAGAGGTTCTACAGCTTGGATGGGTGTTGGATAGTAGTCACGCTCAAGTCTTTCGTAATCACTACGCTTTCCCATATAGTTCACTCAAACGCTTCAGAGATACAAACTCAGGGTCATAAATCCCATTAGAGATGTTACGCTTGATTACAATACCCTTCCACCAGTCTAAGTTAGCCTGCCCAGCCCAAGCCTCTTCTGCACCCTTGAAGCAACCTGCCACAAGACCAATGGCACCCGCAGCATCCTTGAACTTCATGTCACGCTTATGTGAGTGGCCACAAGTAGAACTCTTGAACCTGAGGGCAAGCAGTGAATTAGCATGGTGCACACCACTTAGTGCTGTCCCGTAGTTACCAGAGCTGAAGTAATGAGCATAAGACACGCCATCATACTCAGCAATAGCTGGGGCTGAATTGTGATACTCATGGTACTCATCGAACCAGTGCTTAGTCTGCAAGTGAGAGAATGAGATACCATACTTGGACCCTTCTAGTCGTGGGTCGTGGGCAAGGGCCTTCTTGATACGGTTCTCGTGGTTCCCCTCAAAGCCAAAGTAAGCTGGTTGCTTACGTCGATGATACTTGAACTGCCAACGCATACGCTCCATAGCGTCATTGTACACCTCAATATCCTTCTCGTAAGACTGACTTACGATAGCCTGTGGGTAACGTGTGTCATAGGAGTTCAAGGACTTCATATCGGCCCCATCCCCTAAGTCAACAACATAATCAGGTTTAAGGTCGTATAGGAACTTGCCTAGTACCTCGAACCTGTCGTTGCTAACCTGCGGGTCTGTGTGTGCGCAGCTAAAGACAACTGCTGTTTTACCTGTCATATTAGTCTAACTCCAATAGTGTGACTTTATTGTCACAGTCTCTTTGTGTCCCAGAGGGCATCCCCGTAGCCTTTCTTGTAGGCATCTTGAGCCTCTACCTTACACTGGTAAATAGTAGCCCAGATACGACTTGCGTTATCGTGCCTGTCAATATCTTCTGCGGTGTAAGGCTTACCCTTTGCAGCAGTGGCTTCATTTACTCTGTTTAGCAGTTTCATATATCCACCCCTCAGGGATTAACTTGTCATCATACAAGAAACCGTTTTTGTCGCACCAGTCACCATAACTAGTCTTTGACCCCTTGCTTATCTTAGCCTTACTATTGCTGAACACAAACCTGATGTCAAGGTGGGGATGCTGCTGCTTGACCAATAAGTGTTTCTTACGATCAGCAGCAACAAACCTACCCTTACTTTCGATTATGATGCCATTAGAAAGTTTGAAGTCAGGTGTGTATGTTCTCGTTTCGTTGACTGCATACTTTAACTTGAGCTTCTCATACTCGAATGGGACACCTAAACTCTTTAACTGGTCGGAGATACGATCTTCTAGGCCAGAGCGGTAACCGTGCTTTATTCCTGCACTGGTGGTTCCCAGATTTCTCCCTCGTGTCGCCTTAGCCAAAGCAGTCTCCCATTCTCAATAATCCGATCTAAGTTGCCATCGTATGCCTTTACGACAGCTCCCCAGAGTTCGTCCTCATTACTACAGTCTGCCAGCAGCTTCTCAGCCTTCTTAGGTCCGATACCGTGGAGACCTACGATGTTGTCAGCACGATCCCCTGTTAGCATTTGTGTGTAGAAGAAGTGTGTACCCTCGAAAGGCTCTACCTTTTTCCACTCGTTCCTACCAAAGTTAAAGTGCCAGCAAGGTAGTTGCAGCATGTCCTTATCAATAGAGGCGACAACACAATCATAACCTAATTCTGCTGCACCCTTAGAGATAAGGTCGTCTGCTTCCTCGTTGACACTAACAACAGCACTATACTTGTCGATCAGATGTTCCCTAGTTGCACCAAGGTGAACAGGTTTTTCTGTCGTGGCCCTGTTACCTTTGTATGGGTGTGACTTTGCTACATCAAACCTAAAGTTAGTGCTGCCAGTAAGATATACTTGAAAGTCTTGCTCCGAAGGAAACGGGAGGTCAATCGTTTCATTTAAGATATACTCCATGAGTTCATCGACCTTCCCGACAGCATCCTCAGGGAAAAGGTCTTGAGTAGCAAAGGCTGCTCTGTAACAGAGAATATCGCCATCCACCAGTACCTTACCCTTCTTCGTCATTGTAGTGCCTTTCTCTGTGACAATTAGCGCACACCATTATGCACTTATCTAGCTCTTGCTTCGCCCTACCCCAAGTCTTGTTGAGTAGTGCTGAGGGGTTATCCAACTTCGTGTCCCCGTCTAAGTGGTGAAAGTCATAAACATAGTTAGGGTAAACAGTCTGACAATCGTGACACTTTGAACCCATGTACTCGACTGCCTTCTGTTTGGCTACCCTAAACCTGTTCCTGTTCTTCTCATTCTTCTTATCAACCCAATCTGGATCAGAGGCCATCTTAGCGTGGTGCGCCCTAGCCTTAGTGTTAGCGCAAGTTCGACAATAGTAACCTCTGCCATCAGGAGAACTATTGTCGAACGAGAAGTTACTAAGGCCCTTTACGGAACAACAACAGGAACACCTCTTGTCACCAGTCACTGAAGACCATTTCTCCATCTACTAATACTTTTCCCTTGCTCATACTAAAACCTCCCGAAGGTTACTTGACCATCGTCCTTTTCAAATCCTACGTCAGTCACATAATCAAAGCCTACAGCTTGCATTACCGACAAGAACAAAGCTGAGATTTGAAACAGGTCTTCCATGTTGTCCCGGCTGAATGTGTAAACACCATCGTAACCGTCATAATCTTCCGTGGTCTCTACGGTAACTGTAATTTTCATTACGCAGCCTCTCCATCTTCAATCATAAACAGTTTGTCATCTTCACTCGGACCAGAGCCTTCGTAAGCCACATGGTCAGTAACACCAATAGCCTCAAGTCGAACACCAGAGCCATTAGAGTAGGTAGAGAACTGGACCTTAGCGGCTGTCCCGTTGCCCAATGCACCATCATCCCCCAACGACCACCAAGCCTTGTTCTCAGCTCCGTTAGTTAGATTGACTACCTTTGGTTGCCCACCGAAGTCTACCTCTGTCTCTACATCATTCTTGTCAGTGAATGTCATCTTGTGGTCATGGAAGCGTGTCAGCTTGATGAACTTACCGATACCGAAGTTGTTACCCTGCTTGATGCGGTCATTACCCATTGGCTTAGGGTCTAGGCCAGCTTGCAGTAGCTCTTCGATCTGATCTTCGTCTGTGAAGTATGCGTTGACTACATACTGACCGTTAAAATTCTTTGCTTTCTTGGCAGCAACGTTGTCGTCGCCACCCATATCTCGGTTCTCTTCAAACACCTTTGGGTATTCGAGGATCATATCCATTGTAAACTTAGCCATGTCGGGTTCCTTTGTTTAAGCTGTAGGGTTTACAGCACTGTGTTGGTAATATACTATAAGTTCATTTTGACGAATCTGTAACACTGATTAGCTAACTTATTTACTCGTTACTGAAGAATGTCACATAGTGTTGCATAAAAGACTCAGTTGGACCTAGTGGATGTCCGCATAAGTCTTACCGAACTGCACATCAGTCCCAAGTGGGACGTTTAGCTTGACCCTCTTGTTGAGGATAACAGCAGCATCGTGCATGATCTTCTCTACGTTACCCTCGTCACCTTCCTTAACCAGAGCGATGATCTCGTCGTGGAACTGGCCCACAGACTTGATACCGTTCTTACGACAGACAGCAACCCAAGTATCAAAGCAGTAGACACCTGTGCCTTGGTTCAAAGTGCTGAACCTGTCCTTATCACTACGCAGACTATACCAGAAACCAGAGACAGGGTTCTTTAGCCACATGCCCCCGAACAACTCCCTAACCTGTAGTGTGCTGGCAACCTTCTCAATGGCCCAGTTACGGGACCAGAAGGCGTCTAGCAGGGTCTTAGCCTCAGACTTGCTCATACCCGTCTCACGGGCCAGCTTAGGCGCTCCTACACCGTATATGCTGCTATAGTTGACCACCTTGTAGTTCTTGCGGAGTGCCTTGAGTGAACGCTCACCTGAATTATGCTTGTCGATGTCTTCTTGAGAGATGACACCAGCGTGTAGTGCCAAGTCAAGGTGTGGGTCAAACCCTTCCTTGCTCATCTGTTCCACATAGTCAGGGTCGAGTGGCTTCATGTAATGTCGTTTGGTCGTGTCTTCTAAGCTAGTCATGTCAGCACCAGCTAAGACGTAGCCATCAGGGCAGGTAAGACACCCACGGATCACATCACCGTAAGGCTTGTCTACACTAGGCAGGTTGACCAGAGGCTTCATGTGCTTGAACCTGAATGTATTCGTCAGGCCAGCCACCGTAGCTTGTAAGTAGCCATCAACGTGACAGTCTAGGAACGACTTAAGTATTCCAGCACGATGAGTAAGAACGGTAAGGCCATCCAGCAGATCAACAGCAGGGTCCATACTGACAAGTTCCTTGACGCTCTTGCAAAGGTCTCCGTCATTACGGACTTGTTCGATTTGTCTTTCATCACCTGTCTTCTTATCCCTGATGAACTTATACGTTCGTGGTTTCCAACCTAAGCTGTACAGCCAGTCCTTGACTTGGTCGTTACTGTTTGGGTTACCCCGTTCTTCTCCTGTCTGGACAGTTAGGCTTTTTGCGGAGATTGGCATCTTATTCTCCGCACATAGTGCAATCCACTTCTCACCGTGAGAGGACAACTCGCCATCTTTCTTGTGCATGACCTTAGGCTGGGTAGCCACACGAGTCAGTGCCTTTCTAGGCATAGCATCAGCTAGTTGCTCTACCTTCTCTTCTTTGAGCCTGATGATTTCGTCGTAGGCTTCCTGAGCTTTATCTACATCTAGCTTCCACCGAAGGTCTTCTTGCTCTCTGGCACAATCTAGTTTGAACGACAGATAGTCGATCAGACGATCCATCTCACTTTCGTCTTGGTAGAGCTTGTTAAGTTTGTGCCATAGGTCACGCCACAGACGAGAGTTGATTTTAACGTCCTCTTGACACCTGTTAGCGTAGTCTTCATAGGTCAGGCTGTTCCAGTCCTTGATAACAGGCTTGGGGATACCGTAGTCAACACCGTACCATTCAAGACCATGCTTCAGTCTGTCGTGGTGCAGATACCAGCTTATTGCTAGAGTATCTACCAGACGTGCCTTTACCTTGATACCCAGCACTTTTTCCACTGCGGGGATGTCGAATCGGATAATATTATGACCTATGAGGTAATGATGGGTTTTAAAGAACTCACGCATTTCATCGTAGTCACCAGTCGATACAACATCCTTGCCATCATAGCTATACGACAAGACATGAATCTTGGTCAACTCATCTAATAGACCGTCTGTTTCAATGTCGAATACTGTCATTAGTGTGTTTCCTTAAGTGAGATTAAAGGTATGGGTCGTCGGCAGTTTCATCTTCTTCGTAAGGATCAAAGTCAGGGTCGTTCTCTTCAATCTTCTTGAGGGAAGTCCCAAGTTTACCTGCCAGATGTTCTAAACAAATAAGTATCTCCTCTGCAACACCTACACCACTCCATTCCTCTGGGTTATCCTCTGCATAAAACTTAAACTCCTCAACAGCCCCCCTAATGTCGTTTATTAACCCTTCAGAGACTGGCCGCATGACGGGGTGAGCATCGTCGTGGTCTAAAAGAAACCTTATAGATTCATGCAGGAAACTTGACCTATAGTAGTATTTATTGTCTGGACTTACGAAAAGCAGACCTCCAGTTGATGTTATAATAGGGTGACACGGACCCTTATATTCCTTACATACCTTTCCATTCCTCTCTACTAGAGCAGATTCTTCGCCAATCTTGTCCCAAGATACCCATGAGTCTTCCATTGTTATACCTCGCTTAGTGTAAACGTATCAGTATTAAACCGCATCATACCTGCCTTACCTTCTTCAGAGCATGGTCGGTTCTTCTCAATAGTAAGGTGTGTCGTGTTACGCTCTTGCAAGTCAGTAGACTCCTTGTCACGCTTCAGGTCAATGATGACTGATGCCCGCTGCCCGATCATACGACAATACTTCATCTGACCATCATCATTAGTGTGGGCGATAGTAACGATACCCACATTCAACTCAGCAGACAGCTTAGACAGTCGCACAGACAAGTCAGCCAACATCTGTTCCTTGCTTTCCTCTGACGACCCAACAAGGACATCTTGGATAGGCTCAAAGAACACGAACTTAACACCACAAGCAACAGCAAAGTATCGTATCTGGTCGATAAGATCATCAGCACCTTGACCGTCACTTAGGTAGAACTGGTAGAAGTTCTCATCCTTGGTCAGCTTACCGATAGCCTCAATGACACGATCCTCAGCACCCTTCTCTTCGATCAAGTCACGCCGTGTCAGGTTGTCGTTACACTCGTAAGACACAAGGCCAAGCAGTGACCTCAACTTAGTCTCTTCCAAGTGCCATGCAGCAATAGGGACACCACGCTTCAGCATGTTGTATTCCAAGAACCGCATCACCTCTGTCTTACCAATGCCTGTAGGTGCCTTGATAACTGTGAAGTGACCCTGCATCAACCCCAAGATTTTGTCGTCTAGTGCTTGAATACCCGTAGGAATAAACTGATGCTCAGGCGTATCCTTGTACAACGACAAGAAGTCCTGTGTGCTGTTCATCACGTTCTCAGGGACATACTTCCGTGCGTTCCACCATGCGCTCTTGAAGTCTGCTGCCTTACCTGCCTGTAGGAACTCATTAGCGTCCTTGTAGGGTCGATGGTCAACACGATAGACCTTATTAGGGAACAACTTAGACACACGGTCAGCAAGAGCATTACCAGCATCATCGTTGTCAACTGACAGAACGATCTTATCGAAACTGTTGAGCCAGTCTGCACAGTTCTCCCAGAGCTTCTTAGAGGGCGTAGCAGAGGGCAGTGACACTACTGGGTTGGTGTAGCCGCTCTTGAGCATCTGAGCCACTGACAGGGCGTCTAGTTCACCCTCAGTGATGGTTACCATCTTAGAGCTACCAGCAGTGAACAGGTTCATCCCGAACAGTTCGTCACCCTTGAAACCTGACTTGGCGTAGAAGCCTTTCTCTGTCAGGTTACGGACTTTAATTCCGCCGGACGGGTAGACATACTCTTGACGGTTGTCGTAGGTCAGTACCCCGTAGTCCTCCATCGTCTTGGTGTTGATGCCACGCATGTTGACATATTCACCATCTGATACATCTTCGATCAGCTTTGGTGTGAACGACATAAAATTATCACCTCTCTTTGTCGGGTATCTTTCTTCAGCCCAATCGAATTTCTTTCCGCTGGACGGGTAACTTGCATTGCACTTGTGACACTTACCAAAACCACCATCATTGTAGCTGAAGGCATCAGATGAGCCACACGACACATAAGGGCATGGTTGATGTGGATGTTCTGCCATGTGTAACTTCTCCTAACTTAAGTTATAACCTAAGTTATATTACTTGTTGTTATTACTAGTAGGTGAATAACTTAAGCTATAACTTACGTTACTCCTACTTACTTATAAGGTCATTCTGCGAAACCTGTAACATCACGAATTGTTACAGTAAGGCACCATATAGCTTGTCTAATGCAGCCTTTTCATGTCGTGACACCCACATCTTGTTAGTTTCAAGGACTTCACCCACCTCATCTTGAGTCATATCTTGGTAATGTCTCATCTTGATGATTGCAAATTCTGTTGGCGTTAGTGACAACTTTGCAACACTTAGTATGTAGTCACTGAAATTCTTGGCCTCATAGGCAATGGCATGGTCATCTGTGAAGATGGTGTCGTTGTCAAGAGATTCAGTCTTGTTCGATACCGCATCCATCAGACTGCATAGGGTGACTTCAGAGACCCCACTGAGGTTATCCAGACCGTCACCCCCAGAGATGGCATTAGAAGCCGCCCTAGAGGCCCATGTGCAGGGGATAGACACTGCCTTGACCTTGATGTTCACATAGTCATTCATTGCCCTACGGGCTGCACCTACGAAGTCGGACTTGTTTGTCTTGCCAGCTTCACGACACTCATAACAGGCAAGCAGGCCCTCACTCACTAAGTCTTCATACTGGTCCTTACTACGATAGCGATTAGCCAAACTCTTGCACAAGATGTGTAGTTCATCGTCAGTCATCGGCCTCTCCCTCTTGTGACAGTTCTTCTTGTCGTTTACGGATCATATACGCGACATCATAAAGAGTGACATCTGGACATGAACGTAAGACCTCGGACAGTTCATCTAGTGTCATGCTCATTCTCCCATTAGTGCAGGCCAGCTTACAGGAAACAGGTCACCCATTACCCTGCTGATCTGATCTGCCACTACACGGCTCTCATATTGAGTGTCAGAGGCACAACGAAGGCGACACATGGAAGCAAAGGCATCAAGGCTACCCGACCAGTAGAACTCGGTCATTAGTGATTGCGGTAGAACCATACGTGCCATCTCAGGTGCCACTCCATTACCCAGTAGAGTTTGGTATGCTTGTAGAGCCTTGTTCTCAGCGTTGTAAACTATTGTACTTGGGCTGATAGGGAACTTACCATCTTTAATCCACTCTACAACACCCTCAGACCCTTGTTTCTTGTCAGCACTACGACCACGCCAGACATCAGGTGTATAGAACTCTACATTGTCATCCACGTACCTACGACTGATGGTATTAACCCTCAAAAACTTATGCTTCACAAGTTGAGCGTGTACGAACAACGGACATTTAACATGGAAGGATGCAAAGGCATGACCGAAGGGTGACAGGTGCTTATGCTTGGCTAGATACCGGATCAGCTTCTTGTCACGTTCCTCTAGCACAGCGATCAAGTCACCACAGCGATTACCATTCTCGTAGTCATAGTCCAGCCACTCAACAGCACTTGACTCTTTGCCAAATGATACCCGTGCTGCGTTAACAGTTGAAAGGTCTGACCCCATGTGGTCAATCAAAGTAGCTTTAATCTGAGGGACTTGTCCCGATTTATATGTCATCTTTGTGTTCCTCTGCAAGTTTAATTAGTCGATTACACCCATCAATAGCATCCTGTCCCATTACATCTGGACTGTAGCCCATGTATGCAGACACAACCATGCGGGCATATAGTTCACCGAGAAAGTTAGTTTCATACTCTTCAAGCAAATCCTTGTTTACAGTGGCTGCCTCAAGATCGGCAAACAACATCGGCAAAAGTCTAGCTGCAACTGTACTAACTGACTGATGTTTAACGTCTAATGCTTCGTCTGACATCGGCAACCTTTCATGGTTCTGCTTCATAATCTTTTACTCCATGTTTCTCAATATCGTTCAGCATAGCCTTTAGCATCCATACTATGTCACCCAGAGATTCACCATCAATACTGACAGGGTCTTGGGTCCAGCCATCGCCATCTGCCATAGGATAGTACTCGTGCATCGCATAATACGTCTCACCCTTGTCTGTCAGGTGTCGCATGATCTGGTAATGCCAGTGAATACTCATCAGAATACCTCACTCATCAG
>Ga0222710_1000523_pt1 | contig 17298 bp, 13 predicted proteins | sample AntAcemetage1696_FD_181143 | JGI IMG/M metagenome (GOLD analysis project Ga0222710, IMG submission 181143) | Saline water microbial communities from Ace Lake, Antarctica - #1696 | ecosystem: Environmental > Aquatic > Non-marine Saline and Alkaline > Saline | place: Antarctica: Ace Lake... | reverse complement strand
CAAGAAGCTCAGCCACAACGCCCTCGAAGTGGTGCCAGATTTCATGGCCGATCCGACCGTTAGGATCACAGCGCACAAGCGCGTCGAAGAACTTCTGGAAATCAGTGCGCGCAAAAGAGCCAGGATCATCGCCCATATCCTTGGCATAGGCGGCGTTGAAAGCAATCCAGCAGAAGATAAAGGCCGCGTCAGGGTCATCATCAATCATCGCGGATGCGCGACTGATCCAGCTGATCGACCGGTGTGTGCGCAAATTCAGCTCAGGCGGGTTTTGTTGACGCAGTTGCCGATGCTTGTCCCGCAAATAGTCAAATTCTGAAGACGCTTCTGCCATGTTGATTATGCTCCCAGCCTGCTTGCAAGCGCGTCGCCCAAGCGCGATGTGATCAGGTCCCAGACGGCCCCGCCGCCGGTGTCACACCCGCCGTCGCCCCACCGCTCGCTTCTCATGATGTAGTGAACAACGCGGCGCAGGTCGCGCAATGACAGCTGTTCCAGCCCGGTAGGCGAGCGCTTCAGTGTTTTGATCTTCTCTGAAACCGGCGTTTTCATCTCGTCGCCCATTTCTTCACCGGCGTCACCGCACACAAACCCACATGCATAGGCCGCGTCGATGAAGGCATGCCACTCGGGCCAGTCGATCGGCTTTTGGCGCTCATCGCGTGAGGATGTTTCATAACGGCGGATCAGCTCTCTCAGCTTGCCTCCAACAAAGCGGATCTGCTGAAGGGTGAGCTGTTCATCGAGACGAAAGACGCCCTGCCGGATATCCGGATCATGTTCCATCGGCTTCATCGCTTGATCGCTCCCTCTTCGGCTACGGCTGCTTCCAAACCAGACAAGAACGCTTCGATCTCCTCGATGCTTGCCGGATCGTAGGACGCGGAGGCTTTAATCTCGGAAATCGCCTGTCGCGCCTTCACAAATGTCGTCCATTCCGGCTCAGCCTGCTCTGGGGCATGCCAGCGCTCACGACGCCAGACAGCAAACTGCCCACGCTCCTCTTCAGACAAAAGCGCGGGGGCGTAATTCGCCACCAGCCGTCGTCCGAGCTGACGCAGGCGTGCATCCCCGAACGAGGCCACGATCTCCTGTCGGCGCGGCCAATCAGCCGCCTGAAACTCCTTGAGCAGTGACTTGTCGGACCAGCTGTAGAACCCGTTGAAAATCTGCTTCTCAACTAGGGGCGGTAGCTCTGCCGCTGGCCTTGCCTCCTTGCGCACGGCCATGACTGCCGCCACGCGTTCACGAAATTCCGGTGCCTCTGCAATCAAACGCACGCGTCTGTGCTGTTCATCCGTGACCGAAACCGGATCCAGCAAGAGAGGAACCTTGTTCACGGTGATGAAACGGATGAGGCTCGGTTGGGCTTCTATGGCTGCAGTCAGATCCTCCACCGTAGCACTGATCAAATCGCCCGGATCGGCGGCATCAACATCAAAGAAAAACGCCTGATTGGGATTTTGTCGCGCAGAGCCACACAGACAGCCGATGATCCCTTGTGGCAGACCTCCACCGAACCGCCCCACGAGCTCAATTGGGGCAAACTGCTCCAAGCGGGCCTGAACATGTGACTTGTCTCGGTTTGCCAGAAGCTCGGCCCAAAGTGACGGCGCGCGCTGGGCGATCAGGCGCGCGATATGAATGGTCGCCTCAACATCCCCAAGGGCATCATGCGCATTATGCCCTTCAAAACCGTTCAGCGGGGCAAGTCTATCCAGCTTGAAACGCACCTTGCCGGTCTCATCGACAGGCCAATCGAACAGATCAGGGTGACGGTGAAATGCCGCAAAGACGGCAGTCATAATGTCAAAGCGCGTGTTCCCGTTAAACTGGGTCGCGAAAATCTCTGTCTGCAGGTTCTGATAGAACATCTGGCGCAGCATCTCTTCATCGAAGCGGATGCTGTTGAACCCGGTCCAAATGGCAGGCGACCAACGCGCCACCAGCGCGGTCAGCTCCTGAGCAAAGTCGAACGGGCTCGGGAGCTCGGGATCGAGAAGTTGATGTGGTCGCACCCCTGTGACCGCCAACGCCTGCGGCGATGGGATGACATGGGGTGCAAGGTGGCAACGCAGGTCCACCCGCTCGATCTCTCTGAACTCAGCATCCGTGAGGATGGCTGCAAATTGCAGGGGATGGTCGAAGGCAGGCGAGATGCCGGTGGTCTCTAGGTCAAAAAATGCAAAGTTCATGATGCTTTATACGAACAAGAGTCAGCCACGTCATCCAGAGATACGGCCTTGAAATAATGATACGTCCGATTTTGACGCATGCTGCCATTATATTGGGTCCATCACAATGGAGGTTGCATGACGAACAAATACGAGCAGCGGTACTTGATTGACCTGGCGTTCCAGGTGGCACACGGCTTTTCCGCCCGCAGCGTTGTGGCTCAGGAGCTTTCCAGCTGGGTCGAAGATCAGGATCTGGGCTTTGCCTGGGATCCGGAAATGGATAGTTTTAGAAAGAAAGGTGTCCCTACTGCCATCTGGTCCGACCTTCGCAAGTTGCTCGCGGATCGTCACGCATCGGTTGCGCGTTCGAAACCGGATATGCTGGCGGAAAACATCTCTCTGCTGGCGGCCCATGTCGGGCTGACCGCGGATGAACGCATCATCTTTGAACTTGGCGTTCGCGCTGGGCGCTCAGGGCCGGCGAGGTCTTTGTGTAACGCCCTGGTCGATGATGCGCGGATCCCCGTCCACGATGCAGTCATTCATCTTACAGGACTGCCCGCGCCCAGTGTGCAGTGCGCCCTCGCACCGACCGGGCGTTTGCTGGTCTCCGGCCTGTTGCAGTTCGACAAGCCACCCTTAAGCGGCCTCGGGCTCTTTCCCTCTGACCGACTTCTTGTGGCCCTCGATCCGCCTTCGCAGAGCCTTAGCGACATTTTGGGCAAGCTTTTTGCGCGCGTCGGGGCCGCATCCGTGGCTTGGGAGGATTTCGCGCATCTTGGCGCTGGGTGTGATTTTGCGTTCCGCCTCCTGAGCGGCGCGATTGAGCGACAGGAAAAGGGCGTGAATATCCTGCTGCACGGGGTTCCGGGCACCGGCAAGACCGAGTTCTGCAAAGCGCTTGCACAGCGTCTCGGCGCCAGCCTTCACGCTGTCGGCGAGGCAGATGACGATGGGGACGAGCCGTCGCGGTTTGAACGCCTGCAGCAGCTCCGCCTAGGCCAACGGCTGCTCAGTGATCAAGGTAACAGTCTGATCCTGTTCGATGAGATGGAGGACCTATTTCCAGGTCTTGAAAATGGGTTCTTTGGTCTTTCCCTGCGCCGCACCGGGTCGAAGGTCCACATTAACCGGCTTTTGGAAAACAACCCGGTCCCTACCCTCTGGACGACGAACGATATCAGCGATTGTGACCCAGCGTTCTTGCGTCGGATTTCGTTCACGCTGGAACTGCGGACACCGCCGGTTTCTGTGCGCAGCCGCATCTGGGAGAAACTGGCCGAGCACCACCAAGTGTCGCTGCCCAAAGAGCTCTGTGTCGAACTCGCTCATAGCATGGAGGATGCCCCCGCACTTGCCGACAGCGCACTTCGTGCGGCACGGATCACGCGGGGCGGCGCGGATGACGTGAAGCTTGCGGCTTTGGCGATTTCGCGTGCCGTGCGCGGTGGGCACACCACACTCGCAGCCCCCAGCAGCATAAGGTTTGAGCCTGAACTGGCTAATGCTGACCACGACCTTGCGCTGATCACGGAGCGTTTTGTCGCCTGCGGGCCGGCCAATACGGGCGGGCTATGCCTCAGCGGCCCTCCCGGCACCGGGAAGAGCGCCTTTGCGCGTTATCTCGCTGAACGCATGAATATGCCTGTCCTCGAGCGACGTGCCTCTGACCTCCTCGATCGCTATGTCGGAGGCAGCGAGCGCAATATCGCAAATGCCTTTGCTGAAGCGCGCGACACCAGCGCGTTTCTTGTGTTCGATGAGGCGGACTCGCTCTTGGGCGCGCGCGATGGCGCATCGCATCGCTGGGAAATCTCACAGGTTAATGAAATGCTCACCTGGATGGAAAACCACCCCTTGCCCTTCGCCTGCACCACCAATCTGGTCGACCAACTGGACCCCGCAACCGCGCGACGCTTCAGTCTGAAGATCGGGTTCTTGCCACTGAGTATAGAGCAGCGCGCTGCCTGCTTTCGCCGTTTCTTTCATTCTGAGCCGTCGCCCATCGGGCTTCTGGCCCTTGATCAGCTTACACCGGGGGATTTCGCCGTGGTTGCCAAGCGGTCGAAACTGCTCGGCATCTCTGAACCCGACGCCATCCTCATAGAACTGTGCCGCGAACAAGCCACCAAACCCAACACGCGAAACCCGATCGGGTTTCGGGCGGCAAGCTAATCGAGGAGTTCTGTCTGATGCAACGCGAGCAATCACATGTGCGGCGCGGCTTGAAGCTATGGCACGATTCCGTCACTCTGCAAGAAACGGAGGGGCGCCAATGCGTTATGGCCGATTAGCAGATCTTGTACGGCTAGCCATGCAGATGCAGGGCCGCGCTGATGGTATGTCACTCGATGAGATCGGTCAGACATTTGAGGTCTCGCGCCGAACCGCCGAGCGGATGCGCGATGCAATCCGTGATGCATTTCCACAGACTGAGGAACTTACTGAACCGGGCGGGCGGAAACGATGGCGCCTGCCGCCAGGCACCGCTGGCCGTCTGGCCGATCCGACCATCGACGATATTGCCGCCCTTCATCGCGGCGCAGAGCTCGCACGCCAGTCCGGCGATTTGGTCACCGCGGATCACCTCGACACGCTCTCCGACCGTTTGCGCGCCCGCCTACCAGGCCCGAAGCGGGCGCGGTTAGAGCCAGACATAGCCGCGCTGCTGGAGGCAGATGGCGTTGCCTTGCGCCCGGGGCCGCGCGAGCGCATTCCCGAAGACACGCTGAATACGCTGCGCGAAGCGATCTTGGCCGGTCACTGGATCACGGCCGATCATCGCGCACGGGCGAGCGGCCTTTTGAGCCGCAATGCCCGCCTTGGTCCACTTGCCATGCTGCTGGGTGAAGGCAGGCAATACCTTGTGGCGTTCAGTGACTATGCACAGGAAGTCCGATTGTTCGCCTTGGCCGGTTTTGAGCGTATCGAATTGACCAAGGATGTGTTCGAACGCCCTGCAGGCTTCGACCTACAGACCTGGATGCAGCGTTCCTTCGGGATCTGGCAGGAAGAGGTCTACGATGTCGTTTGGCGCTTTGCGCCCGAAGCAGCACCCGACGCACGCCTCTATCTGTTCCATCCCACACAGGTCATGACCACCGAACCTGACGGCAGTTTGACGGTGTCATTCCGCGCAGGCGGGCTGCGCGAAATGTGCTGGCATTTGTTCAGGTGGGGTGAACAGATTGAAATCCTTAGCCCAGGAGCCTTACGCCAGACAATGAGCGAGATGACTTATGCCGCGAAGGTCAAACTACCGCATTAACGCCACTGAAACACCTATCCTCCATTTGTCAGAAGGTAACGCCGCCAAGGGTGAGGGCTGCGCCCACCTTTTGAAAAAAGGCATAACTCGGTTTCTTCTGAAGTCTTATTTATCAAAATTTTCGACAATTCTTCGACTGCGCCGCAGAACTGCTCATATGTCGATTGGTCATTGCGCGGATCCACGTGATTTTGTGTCCGCATTTTTATAGGGGGCGGCCCATCAATTAGAAAATTGATAGACCGCGAAGTCCACTGGTCCATGATGTATCCGTCGTGCCTTGGGTTCGCGAAAAAGATGAGCTTGGTAAAATAGGCTGGTCCTATGCCTGCCGAGCTGACGTCCCGCACGGCGTCAAAACAAATTCGGTAGCTCTCACAGCGATCCAATCCATCCCTTCGAAGCTTTCCAGTTATCTCGATCCAAATGCTTTCATGGGCTGCAAGGCGACGCGCTGCATCTCGCCTCATTCCGCCCCACGCAAGAATTGACCAAAGCACGTCACGATCCGATACCGCCTTACTTACACCAAGCCGCTTGAGAACAGAGCGCGACAGAGGTTGAGAAATTGCCTCTTCGCCAAGATCGTCGATCCCCACACTTTTCGTCCAAGGAGAAGCCGCCCTGGGATCCCATTCCCCACATTGAGCCATTGTTTGAAATGCCTCCAAATGATCTTCGCGAAACAAAAAATTCAACTTCAGTCTCCCTTCCCATGAATGACCACGCTTTTTAAACTCAGGTCCCGAGAACCAGCAACGTGCGAGTAAGTCACAATGGGGCCCACGGTCCCGGCCGAATAATCAAGGCACAGCGCATTCGCACTTTGAAGCTCTGGCTCACCTGACATCCAGTAATGTCCGAAAAAGACGGGCTTGTCGCCCGAGGGATAAATGATCGTCAAAAAATCCTCAGGCAGTGGCGTATCTGGGAGCTGATTGATGTCGGGTACTGACATCGCAGCCTGATGCCAGTTTTTAGCATCACCGTTCCACCACTTCACTCTCACATGGTGGCGATCCTTCCCACCCTTATCCTCAAAGGAATGTGGATAAGGCAAACGTGCCTCCGGTCCTTTTGCCACCGTTTCAACAAGGTCGTAGAACGTACCGCCTTTTCGACCGGCTCGGATTAGCTGGTCCTCGGAAAGAACGCCAGCTGCAGTCTGTTGCATTAGGTCATCAATCGCAGGCTGGATCCACGCTGCATGAACTGCGCGAAACCCATCAGTCTCAATGAACAGCGGCAGTCCACGCATCCAACCCAGCACATCCTTGGTCTGGGCCCTCAAAGGGAACTCCTTCAGAAAGCTTTCATGCTGATCCAAGTTATCCTGGTCATGCGCGCGCAGAGGCGCCCCCGTATCCGGATCAGCCGTATGGAAGTGAATTGCGTTGAGCTCATGGTTGCCCATGATGGCCTGGGCGCGCCCAGCATCCATCAATTCGCGCACGATCCTGATGACGGCAGCGTTTTCGGGACCACGGTCGATAAAATCGCCCAAGAAGACGATCTGACGATCAGGCTCGGAATGAAGCCATGTCGTGCCGTTCCGCCACCATCCAAGGTTTTTGAGAGCAACGCGCAGCTTCTCCGCCTGACCGTGTATGTCGGGAATTATGTCAGTGATGCTCATGGCCCTGCACTCCTTATTTTTCTAAAGCGAGCCACGGCGCTTGCTATGCAATCAGAGGCCTGCCGCCGTGGTGTTCCGCTATTCATTCTGCTTTGTCGTCGACGAAGACCTCCAACTCGGCCCTGTCGATCCAGTGGATTGCCACGTCAGGTTTGGTTTCCTGAACCTGTTCCGCGAGAACGCCTCGATAGGCATCGAGCTGCGCGAAGTAACCAGCAAAGCTTCCAGCACCACTCTTGTGGTCGACAATCAGTCGCTTCCCGTCGCCTGTCGCCAGAAGGTCAATGATCCCGTTGAATTCCGCCCCCGATGGTTCACGATTCTGGATCGGCAACTCGCACTCGATCTGCGTATAGCCCTCGTCATTCAGCCATTGTTTAAGGCTGTTTGCCTGCGCGTGCAGCATGTCCAAGGTGGCCTCGTCAAAGCCTGTGGCTGCGGACAAACGCGGACGAAGATCTGGGCGTAACAGCAGAACACGCATCGCCTTGTGCAGTGCGCTACCTCGTTCGCTGGCAGTCGCCGCAAGCGCAGCAACCTCTTGCGAGACGTCCAACTGCACAATGCGCGTCTGCACTGCAGGCAACGGATCATGCACAATCAATGAGGGTCGGACACGCCATGCAGTCTGCTTGGTTTCGAGCATGGACCGCAGTTCACCAAAAGCCAATCTTTCCGAGGCATCTTTCACACTGGACTTGTCCAGCATGCACGGAGCCTCAGCGCCGCACATCAATGTGCGCGCAGGAAAACTGACGCCGCCAACTTTCACAATGCCAGCCTCCGGCTCCATGCCCGCCTCTAATATAAGCATTTCGGCATGGTTCGCGGGCCCATCACTTTCGCCAAGCTTCTTCAGCGCGAAATCTGGCCACTCAAGGATCAGCCGATCACGCCCACGGGTCAGAGCCACATAAAGCAGGCGCCGCGCGTCGGCTTCCGATACCAACCGGCGATCGGCAATGAAGGCGTCCTTCTTCTCCTTGATCTGCAGGTCGGGCGTCCAGATCAGAAGGGCCCGCTCGAGGATGGCGCTCAGATCGCTGAAATCCGTGAACTCGGCACGCAAGGTGCCGGGCTTTTCGCCGATCTTCTTGTCGAGACCAACAACTACAGTGATCGGCCATTCCCGTCCTTTGGAGGCATGCCAGGTGACAATCTCAACCCCCTGCCCGGCGCTCTGGCCGGGATCAGGATGGCGGTCGAAATCGCGCTCTTCACGGCGCGCTTCGAGCCAGCCAAGGAAGACTTGCGCGCTTGCACCGTGAAATCCAGCAGCAGCCTTGAAGTCACGATGCGCCGAGACGAATTCGCTGACCTCTGCATGCAGCCGCATTAGGTCAGCATGAGCTTGTGCCGCCTCTGGCATGCGCGCGGCCCAGTCAAGGATGCCGGCAGCTTCGAGCGCATGTGGGAGGAGGGTTTCCAGCGGCATGGCCGGTGCGATCCCGGCCAGCGCGCGCAAATCGGCGAGCTGGGCACAGGTTTCCAACTCCCCATCGGCGAGCAGGGTCATGGCCTGCTGAAGAGGCATCGAAGATGGGCCGAGTGTCAGAAGCGCAAGGGCCGCATGGCGGTCTGCAGGGTCAACCGCGAATGCCAGCGCGTTGTGAGCCGCCATGACGGCGGGCGAGTCCAGCCAGCCGGCTTCGCTGATCCGAACAGGCACGCCTTGCAGCTTTAGCGCGCTGGCATAGCGCGTCGCCATCGAATGGGTCGGTGCGAGGATGGCAATGTCGCGCGGCTCAACCGGGCGGAATGTCGGAGCCTTGGGATCACTCTCCCGCTCCACGACCGGCCCAGCCTCGGCGAGGATCGCCGCGATGCGCGCTGCCACATGCTCCTCAGGGCGGGATTTCTTCGATCGACGTCCTTCCGGAATGCGCAGTACCTCTGCAAAGGTATGGCCTGTTTCCGGCCGCTGCGGTTCAAGCGGCACATAGGCCTCTTTGAAGAGACCCGCCGAGATCGCGTTCACCATCTGCATCAGCCGCGGATCAGAGCGCCAGTTGCCTGTCAGGGGCGAGGCTGCGTCCGGGTTCTGCCGCTCGAGCGCCTCGCTCAGACGCGGGTCTGCCCCCTGAAAGCCCATGATCGACTGCTTGGTGTCGCCCACGATCAGCACGCGCTTGGCAGATTGTGCGATGCGCCACAGAAGCGCGAACTGCACCGGGTTCGTATCTTGGAATTCATCGATAATGACGCAGTCGACCTCAGCCAAAAGCGCCGCGAGGATTTCCGGGCGCGTCCGGAGCAGCCGCTCGGCATCGCAGATCATATCCGCATAGTCGATGACGCCCGCTTCACGCTTCATGTCGGCGTATTTCGACATTACCTCTTGGGCGCCATGCACAAGAGCTGTGAGATGCGCGCAGGCGTCTTCCAAGGGGCCCGGGTGGACCGCGATGTCAGCGGCCGCTGCAATCACCTCATCAGACAGAGCATCATAGCCGTCCGGTGTGGGCGCCCCCCGCTTTGATTGACGCAGCTCGCTTAGGGCTTTCCATAGCCCCCAATCCCGGCGCAACTCCCCGGGGCGCTGGGCGCGCTTCATGTTGCGGAAGTCTTTTCCAAAAGCCGTGCGCGCAGCTGCCGAGGTTGCATGGGCGGTCAGGTCATTCGGGAATTCATTTAAAAGGGCATGGATCGCCGCCAGCAGTCGCGCCTCCAATGGCGCACCGTCTGGCACAACCCGACCGTAAAGTTCGCGCAAGCGTATCACACCCGCCTCTGCCAGTTTGGGATCATTGCCGTTGTCGCCAAGCCCCCTCAGCAGATCGATCGTGGTCAGGATCCGGCCGCGGAAGCTGTCCTCCTTACTGGCATTCGAGAAGAAACTCGAACGGTACCCAAAGCGTGGCAGGTCGGCTTTCACGGCCTCGAGAGACTCCGCATGCGCCATGGCTTGGCGGATCAGTAGGTCCCGCTCCGCCTCGGCCAGCGCACGAGGTTGGGGAGAAGCGCCCGCAGCGAACGCATGCTCTGACAGGATGCGCAGACCCAGCCCGTGAATGGTCGAGACATAGGCCTGTTCTACAGCAAGGGCCGCTTCAACCATGCCCTCAGCCAAAAGGCTCGCCCGGATACGGCCGCGCAACTCCGCGGCCGCAGCTTCGGTAAATGTCACGGCCAGAATACGATCGGGCGCGACGAGCTCGTCCTTCACCCATTCGGTGAGGTCAGATTTGATCCGGAAGGTTTTGCCCGAACCTGCTCCAGCCGGAACAATAGTCAGCATCTCAGTCATCGATGTCCTCCATGCTGTCCTCTGCCTCGGTGCCCGGCATCATGAAACGCGCGACAAGCGGGGAGCCATCAAGCGCATAGGGCGCGAGGTTTGCCGTTTTCTCGAAGAATTTGCGGTCATCTTCGTTATTGAGGCGGATCGTCCCTGCCTCCACCTCGGCAAGCCGCGTGATCAACAGATCCATGGCCTGCAATGATATCTCGCCCTCAACCACCGTAACGACACCGTCGGGTGGCTCAAGACCTTCGAGCAGAACCCCTTGGTCATTGATCAGATGATAGGCGACCCCGATTTGCGGGTTGCCGGCCAAGGCGGCCTCGAGCACATCACCGGTCTTTTCGGGCCGTTTGAGCATTTCGCGGTAAAGGCCGAGTTGCAGATCCCAGCCAGCTTCAAGACGTGCGCGACGTTTGGGCGTACCGCTTTTCTTGTGATCCACAACCAGCAGGCTGCCATCTTCAAGTTGAAGCAGACAGTCGGCGCGTCCGCGCAACAAGATGCCCAGTGCCTCGCCCTGCAGACCGATCTCATTGTCGATCACGCGGGCACCAAGACCCTCGAGAGTGTTGCGCCAGGCGTGCGCCGCCGTGCGGATGTCCCTCAGCAGGCCCTCACTTTCGACAGCCCAGATCGAACGCTGAAGGAACGGTGCAAATCTACGTATCGCCGATGCCAGCAACTCAGGAACTTCTAACTCGATCTGGTTGTGGTCTGGCAAAGGTGCATCCGTCAGAAACAGGTACTCCAACACATGATGCGCGATCGTACCCGACACCATGACGTTGAGCCCGTCCGGAGCCCATGCCACCGGTTCCGCCCCAAACTCGGACAAGCTCCAAGCCAGGGGGCTCACCATGAGCGTTTCCAGTCGGCTGGGCGACTGGGGTCGCATCCGCCCGTCATCGGCGAGCCGGTGGCGCAGAAGGTCACGACCCAAGCGCAGAACACCCTCCTCCGGCAGGGCGCTAGGCTGCGCCTCCGTCGATGCCTCGACGACCCGATGCGCGAACGGCCAGCGATCGCGTGGGAGCGCGCGAAGATCATGGATCAAGGCCTCGGCATCTTCCGTGCCCTTTTCGCCGTTTCCAACCGTGCGGGCCACAAGCGACAGCGCTGCTGCAGGCGCCTGGCGGCTGCCATTCGGCGCGAAGACGGGGCGCAAGAGTGTCAGGGTTTCTGAGGCACACAGAAACTGGCGACGAAGCTTTTCAAGGCGCCGCGCCAGCGCATCCCCGCGCGTTTCAACATGAAGCTCGGTTTTTTCTCGCAGCAGTCGAAGTTCGCCGTCGAGGAAGAGCGGCGATGCAGAAACCGCACGCGGCCAGCGATTGCCGCTCATGCCCATAGCAATGAGATGTCTTGCCGAGCGCCACGGCATGGACCCTTCCGTGAACACGCTGACGCCCTCGACAAACGCCTCGGACGGCGAAGGCTTGGGCATCGCGGGTTTGGCGACACGGTAAAGCACAGTCCAATCCAGTGAACGGCTCTGTGCCAACTCGGCCCGCATCATTCCCAGTTTCGAGCGGAATGCCGCAACAGCTTCGCGCTGCTCGGCCGCGTCACTCAAAAGCTGGGCGGCTTGTTCAAGCGCTTGCTGGATGCCGGCAGGGGTCTGCGCAATGTTGCTACGCACCAGCTGATAAAAGCGCTGCGCGCGCCCCGTCAGCGACCGGGCAGCAAAAGGCTCAAACCGGCCTTGCATCACCTCGCGCGCGAGTTGCAGCCCTGTCTCGGACGGCCATGGCATTAGAGGGGATATGTAAAGACTGGCAAGCGCCATGGCGGGCGCTGGTGCCTGGAAACACAACAGGAGCTGAAGGAGCGTTTCGCCGGCGATGTCGCGGCGATCGGGCTGCACGGGCAAGCCGGAAAGCGGAACGCCAGCGGCATCAAAGGCGCGCCAAAGCTGTGCAACATAGCCCGTCTCATCAGGCACTAGAAGGCCTATCTCATGGGGTGCTACGCCTTGGTCAATCAGGCGCTGGGCCCGCGCGGCGGCAAAATCTGCTTCCTCCGCCTCATCGCGCAGGGCGAAGAATGCCAAAGTGTCGTCCAGCGGCCCTGACGGGATCGCCGCGCCTGTCAAGCCTTGTTGCGCGCGCCACAAGCTTGTCCCCTCTGCGGCGCCGATCACCAGCGGCGCGCGGCGCGCGGCCCATTCATTCTGAAACGCTGCGCCGGCAAGCCCATGATGATCCAGCAATTGCGCATGCAGGCGGCGCTCAATGGGGGTCGCGAAGCTGCACGGGTCACCTGCCACCAGGGGAAGCGGCTCAAGCGCGTCGCTAGACACACAGTCAAGCACATGGGCGTAGACCTGCAGATCTTCGGGGAGTGCGCCCGGGGCATGACGCCAGAGATCGCAGAGCGCGGCAAGGTGTTTGTAAAGGCGACTGTCGCGGTCAAGCGCGCCGAGGTTAACCTCATCCGGGCTCAGGCCATGGGTCGCCACAGCAAGACTGCGCAATGCCGCTGAAACCGCGGTAGCCGTTTCCAAAGGCGCTACATCCATGCTGGCCGACCAAGGGAACGCCCCGTCCGCCAGAACAGCATTCAGATCGATCGCCTGCGGGCGCGGCGCGAGATAGGTTTCTGAAAGAAGGTCGGATGTGATGGCCCGAAAGGCGCCCGTTCCGGCATTAACCGTCACCAGTGACTCAAGACCATCCATCCGTACCTCCTCGCCAAGACTGGCATCAGCCTACACCCGCTTTGTTTCGCCACACTTGGGAGTGGCGCATGCAGTCAAGGCCTCAGACTGTTCAGCGAATCGAAACGATACGTGGTCCTTTAGCCTCTGCTCAAACGTAATCTTTATGGAATAGCTGCAAGTTACAACCCACCCCAGAGGGGGATACGTCCGAAATTGACGCATCCATGATCTAATATCAAATCGAATCGAGACGAGAAGGAGACACGATTGGTTCGAACGAGCATTACCCACCCCCTGCGCATTGATGACCTGCCCCTTGGAAACGGACGGCTCGGCATCACGTTTTGTCCCGGTAAGAAAGGCGACAGTGTCTTTGGTGCCGCGTGGGATCGAGACCTTGATCTCGACATGGACGCGATCAAGGGATGGGGTGCAAGCGCCGTCTTGAGTCTGATCGAGGACCACGAATTCGAGATGCTGGGCGTGCCAAAGCTCGGCGAGGCGGTAAAGGCGCGGGGCGTCGACTGGTTCCACTTTCCGGTCCGGGATTTAGACACCCCCACAGACCACGCCATGGAGAGATGGGCCACGCTTTCCACTGAACTGCATGGCACCTTGGAGCGTGGTGGCCGCGTTGTCGTGCATTGCCGTGGAGGCCTTGGCCGCGCTGGCACGATCGCCGCTTTGATGCTGACGGAACGCGGTTGGTCCGCCTCTCAGGCCATCAGCGATGTACGTGCCGTTCGCCCGGGCGCGATTGAAACCGCCGAACAGGAACGCTGGGTGACACGTCGTGCCCGCCACTATGGCCTACCCGGCATCCGGCTCCATTCGTGCCTTCTCGGTGGCGCTTTTGGCGACAGTCTAGGGGCCGAGATCGAGTTCCTGTCGCTTGATGCGATCAGGCGCAAATACCCAGAAGGGATTTCGGATCTACCACCGCATCAGGGCCTGCGGGGCGCAATCACCGACGATACCCAGATGACGCTGTTTACCGCCGAGGGCCTCATCCGGGCCCATGTTCGCGGCTCGCTCAAGGGGATTTGCCATCCACCCTCCGTGGTACATCAGGCTCTTCTGCGCTGGTATCGCACGCAAGGCGGCAAGCCCCGAGTTGAGACGGACAACATAGGCTTGATCACCGATAAGCGGCTCTGGGCGCGTCGCGCGCCTGGTTTGACGTGCCTGTCGTCCCTCGGTGAGGGGCGCAGCCTCGGAGCGCTTGCAAAAAATGACAGCAAGGGCTGCGGCACGATCATGCGCGTCGCACCTGTTGCTCTTACCTGCGGCTCGAACATGAACATGACGGCGCCGAGCAGCTGGCTCGGGCCTACCCAGGGGTATGAGCAGCGAGCCATGCCCTCGGCACGTGAATTTTCAAACTGACAGAGGAGTGACCCAAAAGGCATGAGCAAAGGACGCAAACGACGCTATGAAGAGGAGCGGGCGGCAAAAAAATGGGTTCTGGTGTACATAGACACCTACAGCTTCGATGAACCCACGATCGTGTCTGACCCTATGCCTTACGGCAAGGCATTGCGCGCTCTCAACAAGGCACGCGAACAGGAAGGACCCAACGGCTTCGACCACTTCGAACTGCGGCAGGTACCTGTGATGCAGGAGCCAAAATGCTGATCGCGGACTGCAAGGGCTGCAGCTATCTTCATTGGGCTATCGGGATTGGCCTAGGTGTCCGCTGCACACATCCGGAACACCGGATTGACGCACGGCCACCGATGCCGTTGATTTCGGCGATCACCGGTTGCCCGCTGTACAAAGCCCGAGAACCTTCGCAGACAATCGACGTGCCAACAAACAAGGATTGAGGGATGGAAAAGAGCGAAAAACGAAGGGCATCGGCATCTCAAAAGGACGAAGGCGAAGCCCTTCAGCATCTAGGACGAGAAATACATGCTGTACTCTTTCCCCAAGAATATGATCATATGTATGACAGCGTCTCTGAAGCCAAAGACCGCCAACGTGGCAAAAACCCCATGAATACTGAGTACGTGGAAAAGACGAACACGCTGCGAGCGCAGCTCGGGTTCACGCCGTTCATCGTTGGCCCTGATGCTTACAACGATGATACTTATCCATGGGTCATGGAAAAACTGCGGCAGGGCGAAGAAGCAGAGCTGCGGGAAATCATCGCAGACCGAGCCCGCGAGGCATTGGAAACCGAGCACAGACGAGAACAAGCACGACAGCAGTTGCAGACCCCCTCTTGGCTAGACCAAAGGATCGACGACATGCTTGCTGGCGAAGAGTTTATCTATGACGGGCAAGACAGAGCAGATCCGCAAATCATCGCGTTTCGCATCATGGGCGAGCTTTTCACCGTGAATCGTTCCGGAGACAACAAACCTGAGTTTTTCAGACAAATCAGGCGCCTTGTGCCCGGTCAGTCCGAAGCAGAATATCAAGCGCTGCACCGCCACGCGATGAACGAGTGGATGGAAGCCTATGGTTATTGACGGAGCCAAAACCGGTCACCACGACATCGCAGATCACATTCGGCCTTTCATGCAGAACGCAAACGTTGATCGCATCTTCTACTGTCATGGGTTCGCATCACACTTCGACGCCAACAAAGACAAGGTGCGCGCGTTGAGTGCCGCAGCAATCGTCGACGGGAACACGGTCGATTACACGCTCCCGCCACATAAGGTTTTCGAATCATTTCAGAAAGCCATGTCCGCACGTAGGAAATACCTGTTCGTTGGCACAAGCATGGGTGGCTTCTTCGCCGCGTGGCTCGGAACGGAACTTGGCTTTCCATACGTGGCCATCAACCCGGCTGTGACCCCTTCACATTCGCTCCGAAAACATATTGGCGAGGGCGCAACACATTACGGCACGCGGTTCACCCTGCGAGAAGAGACTGTTGAGGCCTATAGCGCCCTCCCGTTTCGAATGGATGGCCAAGGGCTCGTTGCCCTCGACATGGGCGACAAAGTCATCGACCCGCAAGGAAGCCTGCAAATCGTTGGGGATACTTTGCCCATTGTGACCTTTCCGGGCGGCTCTCATCGGTTTGATCACATGGACAAGCTAATAGCAGTGATCCGCACGATGTTCTTCGATCCGCAGCCACCGAAGAATGTGACGCCGACCATCACACCAAAGGAAATCTGAATACGGCCAACCGCGACATTACCGCGCTGCTTGATCTGGGGCTACTGCGGAGAGGCGATGGGGGCGGTCGTAGCACCCACTATGAGCTGGTAATGTGACCCGCTCCGGAACGATTATGAGAGAGGCGCCAGGGGGGACTCGAAAAACGTTGACCAAGCGTTGACCAGAAACTGGGGGGCTTATACACAAGTAAATCTGTCGGGTTTTAAGTGACTGATTTATTAAGTATTTTTGGTTGCGGGAGTAGGATTTGAACCTACGACCTTCAGGTTATGAGCCACGGCGAACGAACCATGAACAACCCCTCACAACTTCGCTATTCTTCGCATTTTCCGTGGCTTGCGGCCCCCTGCCCCAGATCGTCCATACGCTGGATTTCGCAAGAAACCGATGAGAACCTCTCCCTCTTGCTTCCACTATGCTTCCACACGGGCAAAGGTTGATGTTCCGGTAGCACAGCCATCAAGTCATTTTTCGCAGGCCGCAGGACAGTTCGTTCGTTCGACCATCGTCCAGCGGACCGCTTCTTTTACTCCAAGCATGGCGCGTTTGAAATTTTTCCATTTCGTGCGCGGAGCATACCACAGAGTTCGATGACGGCCCAGACCAGACCTTCATGGACGGCGCAGCTAACGGCAGCAGTGAGCCCAAAGTGTGAATTCGGTTCTTGTACTGCGCGCGCTCGCAGCGCGGAATTTGCCGCAGTTGCGAAGGCACTCAGGTTGCAATGCAGCCGTAAGACCGGACTTTCAGGCAAACCGCAGCGAAAAGGAGATGGCTAAGGACCAATTCGAGGACAAATCTGCGTTATGCAGCACGCAACCAACTTTTCTTTTTTTGTGGAAGGTTTGATTGATAGGATGAGCCATATGATCCAAACTGCCACATCAACGAGCCGTGGGGCCGTCTAGAGACCCTTTGATGGGGCCGTCCTATCGTTCTTGGATAATTGCGCTTTCCCATTCACGGATGAACGTTTGCCGCTTCAACGTATCGAGATATGTCAAAAGTGCGGGCTCAAGACTAATGGACACCCGACCAATAGTTCCATGAAATTCGGCCAACGACAGAAACGGAAAATCCCGTGGTTCGCCTTCAGATTGCAGTTGGATCAAGTGGTTTACGAATGCCTCGGCCATCACGGGCTGCGAAGCGGCATTGGAAACGAGCGCTGATCGC
>Ga0222710_1000513_pt1 | contig 17528 bp, 15 predicted proteins | sample AntAcemetage1696_FD_181143 | JGI IMG/M metagenome (GOLD analysis project Ga0222710, IMG submission 181143) | Saline water microbial communities from Ace Lake, Antarctica - #1696 | ecosystem: Environmental > Aquatic > Non-marine Saline and Alkaline > Saline | place: Antarctica: Ace Lake... | reverse complement strand
GAGAAGCGAGAGGGAGGACAAAAAACGAAAAGCGGCCGAATCCAAACCGGGGGATCCGGATGACGGGGAAGGCGAGGATGACGAGGAGGAAGGGGATGACGACGACGACGACGCGGACGACGACGCTTAATAATTTCTAGAATTTGAAATCTCTCACGCTGACGAACCACGAGTTGACCCGAAGTCACACCACATCACCCCGTGCGCCATTTATAGCTCCCCATGGCTCCCTCCAGCGTTTTGATTTTTTCCGCGATTTCGTCCTGCTGCGCCTTGAGCTTGCCCACCACCGCCGCGCGCTCGGCGTCGGTTTTGGCGAGCGTCTCGCTTAGTGACTGCTCCACGGTTTGGAACCGCGTTTTCCGCGCGTCGCCTTCGCGCATGACCAGCTCCGCGCCTTTCGCGGCACCGCCGTCGTCCGTGTACGTGAACAGGTTGTCCCACTTCGTGTCCAGGCGCTGCAGCGCCTGTGGAAGCGGCGTCGCCGTGTACAAAACCCCCGCGCGTTGCTCCACAAGGCCTTCCCGCAAAAGCTTCACCACTGCGCCCTCCACGTCGAAATCAACCCGCAACCCGAACCTCTTCCAAAGAAGCGTCTCGCACTTCGTGTCGATTTCCTTTAACGTCATGCTCTTGCCGTTCCCGGACAGCACGCAGAACGCCAAGATCATTTCTTTGCACTCCTGGTCCTCCATCGAGGCCATGAGGTGCATCAACATACCCACCTGCGAGTTGTCGCTTTTGCTTTGAATCGCCCGCGCCATGGCGCCGGCGTAGCGCGTCTGCGCCGCCATCAGCGCCGCGGCGCTCTGCGCCACCTTCCCGAAAAGCACGGTGATTAGGGTTATGATTTCCTTGGTCCACTCCACGCCCGTGAGCAGGGTCCACGCGAACGTAACAAGCGCCACCACCGCCAGACTCACGTTGATCAGCATGTCCCTGAACCGAACCCGGATGTTTATTTCAGGGAAAATCATCTCCATGTCCGCCATCGGGATGTCGCGGAAGGATTTCAAAACAAGCGCCCCGGCGCCGCCCGGCCCGGGCTTGCAACCCTCGGTGGGCTTGGCCATGCGGTACAAAATAACAACCTCCTTGAACGTGGGTTCCTGGAGTTCATGGTTTGCGAAAAAGTTTCGCAAAACGGAAAAAGCGGAGGGCAGGAGCCGGCGTAGGGTTCGGCGCTCCACGACGCTCACGTCGTGCCTTTCCTGCGCCATCGCGCCGTCCGCGCCGAGTTTTGTTGGGTCTCCTTTTCGTTTCTGCGACGGCAAGCCTTGGTTGATATCGGCAATAATTGGCTTGGGCTTCCCAATAAACGCCAGCAAGGGTTCCATTAGCAGCATCTCGAGGAGCATGTCTATTTTCTCCGCGATGAACATCCCGCTCGCCTGATACGATAAAAAGGAAAGTGTCAGTCTCGTATGGGCAATCAGGGAGGCGGAATGTGGTGAGTGGGAAATACTTACCTTCGCCACGCCGTTCCCGCGCTTGAAAAGCAATGCGCTCTCCGCGAATTGCGTCAGCCCCGCGCTTAGCGCCGGATTTTGCCGCAACAACGCGCCCAGCAACTCCTTGTCGAACTTCTCCCACGCGATTTCAATTGGCAAGTTGAACATGAAATTCTCCGCCTTTGCGAGTTCCCACTCGTTCTGCGTGAGCAGGGAGAAGTTCGCATCCGCCATGAGCCCGCAGAAATCGGTCACGAAATCGACGCTCAAATCTTGAAACTCCTGCGGCGAGAGTTGCGACTCCGTCAGCGCGACGAGCGCGTCGTTCTGTTCCTGCGCCGCGGTGACTAAATCGAAGTTGCGCTTCAGCTTGTCCCGCTCATCGAGGCACTCGAAGTGAAACAAAAGCCGAACCATGCGCATGAAGTCGTTCAAGCCGTCCTTCTCGGTCTCGGGCATCAGCTCCAGGGCGAGCTCCTGCGTGGGTTTGCGCGCGAGAATCGAGAAAATAAGGCGGTGTGAGTTAAGACGGTCGAGGGAGACACGGAACTTCAAAGCGTGATGTCGTCGCGTCGTTCACGTACCTTGATGAAGTTCATGCCCAAGGGAATGAACGCGGAGTTCCTGATCTCCGCGACATTCTCGTTCGGCGGTTCCTGCAGGTTGAGAAGGACATCGGTGTTAGTTCAGTTTGCGTTCCGATTCACCCAGCACGTTTGGGCGCACGAAATGCGAAGCGGACGGGAGGGCGGGCACGCACCACTACTTCGGCAGCCATCTCCCTCGAACACTCCGGAATTTGCGTAACACGCGGAGCGAGCTGCCGGACCGCGGGGTTGCGCGGGGGGGACTGCTCGAAAGCGCCGCGGTCCACCACCAAAGACGAACACCCTAGGACGGATCGAGCAATCAAAAAGAATGAGGAGAGAAATGGCGATGCGCACGCTCACAATTTTGAGAAACCAAAAAAAAACAAAAAAAGGACACACCCAAAGGCAGCGGTTGTTAATTTACAAGACTACACTCTCCCTGCTACTCAATTCAAGCTGCGCCTTCTGTTCGTTATTGTCCTAGCGGTACCGCGCGTACGTCCAGCTGCGATTCGAAATCGTCAAACTCGGGGTCGGCGAAGCCGCGCATGGGGGCGTACGCGCCGCGCGCGCTTTGTCCAAAGAAATGCTCCCCGCCGAGGCGTTTTTTTTCATACCACGCGAACCCGCCGTACCCGCCCGCCGCTACCAGACCTAGCGCGAGCACCCAGCGCACCGCGATCGCCCCAGGGCTCGGCCCGCTGCCGTGGTGGCCGTGATCGCGGTGGTGACTCGCACCCGGTTGCCCTGCCTCTCCGTGTTTGTGCGTGAACTCGTAGTCGCCGTCGCCGTCGGCGAAGAAGTCGGCGTCTTTCAACAACCCCTCCGGGCCAATCAGCCACCCCAGCATCCCGTTCACCAGCGCGTCCGCGAGGTACTCCTCCACGAAAGTCGGCAAGGTGGCATCCGGGCGGCCGGCGCCGCCGGGACACCAGTCACAGGAGGCGTTCGAAAGCGGCGTTTGCACATCAGGGCAGTGTCCGATGAACCCGGGCGTGCCGCTTGGCTGGTACATGTCGCACAGCGGCGTGTCGCGGAACTGTGAGAATATCTGTTCGAAGGTCCCGGCGGGGAGTTGCGGGAGGCCACTGGCTATGTTCGCTGTCTGCGCCTTCTCCAGCATGTCAACCGCCGCGCCGAACAACAACTCACGGCCGCACGCGCACGACGCGGTCACGGCCGCGCAGTACTCCTTGCACGGCGACACCAACCCGGTTGCGTTCGCGATGCGCGGTAACAAGCGCTCAATCGCGGGCTGATAGTCCCCACCGTGTTGTTTCGCCCTCGCCACGTCTTCCAGAAGGGGAAGGAACACCATCTCGACGTGCGTCTGGAACGTGCCGCACTTCGGAACCGCTTGCGCGCAGTACAGTTCACCCAAGTTGTCCTCGCACGAAACACACGTCGCGGAGTTCGGGTCGACCCTCACCGCTTCGTCGCGCAAATCCTTCGTCGGGTCGTCGTCGATCTCCATCATGCTGCCGTGATAAAACGCACAGTCCACGGTGAGCGGGTAGTTAGGGCACGAATTGTGGTACGCCGAGCTCGCGCTCAAAGCCTGGCACGAAGAAACGCCGCCGAAGATGTTACAGTTCGCCTTGCCTTGGTCCACCATCTCTTGCCCAAACTCCCTCAACATCTGGCGCTGTATTTCGATTGGCATCGCGGCGAGGAGATCCAGGAGGTCGAACGGGATGCCTCCGGTGTCGTCGCCGAGGAGACCGCGGAAAATCGCGGACGAACGGCGCGCGCCGAAATCAGCCGGGGACGGCGTGACGTCCGCCTCAGCCGAAAAGACGCCGAGAACCATGCTGGTCGTCACCGCGAGAAGGAAAAGTCTCCGCGAGCGGGCGTCGGAACCCATGGTAGCTCAAAGCCGCGGGTTGACGTCACGATGCTGAGCGAAACTTTGCGCTGTGAGACTCGGGGGCAAGCACTTCCGTGTGACCCCGTTTCACGATGGCGCGAGAACACAGTGCCGGGGAAGGCGACGGCGTGTCGAACAAGATTTTCCTCAATTATTCCTTCTTATAACACCGACGGCACCACGCGCGTTCGCCCCGTTGTTGCCTCGGCCAGAGAACACCGCGCGCGGCACTTTGCGGCAGAGTCGCGAGGCGCGATGTTCGGCAAAATGTTCAGCGGGAAGCAGGGCGGCCCCGATTTTGGCATGGGTCCGGGCGGTGGCTCACCGATGGGCGATAGGGGCGGAGCCCCGGGCGTGGCTTTGACCGCGGATGAGGTCAAAGAGGCGTTCCGCGAGTTCGACCTGGACAAGAACGGGTACGTGGGCGCGGCCGAGATCGCGCACATCTTACAGAGCATGGGAGAGAAAGCCACCGACGATGAGGTGGATGAGATGATTCTCATGGCGGACCTGGACGGTGATGGGCAGGTGAGCTTCGAGGAGTTTTTCAAGCTCATCAGCACGTTTCAAGGGATGCCGCCGCCGGCGAACGTGCCCGGGGGCAGGGGCGGGGGCGGGGGCGCGCCGGCGGGGGGTGCTTTCGGCGCGGATCTGCCACCTCCCGGGGGCAACCCCATCGCGGACATGGAGTCGTTTCAAAGACAACACGGCCTTGATAACGACGCGCTGAAAAAAGTGTACAAGCAGTTCCTAAGCATCGACACGGACAAAAGCGGACAAGTCGACATCAACGAGTTTTGCCGTTTACTGCGGGTGGAGCGGTCGCCGTTCGTGGAGCGTTTATTCGGGATGTTCGACACGGACAAAAACGGCACAATCGACTTGAAGGAGTTCGTGGTGGGTTTGTCCAACGTGGGAGGGAGCGCGCGCGAGGACAAGGTGAAGTTCGCGTTTCAGGTTTTCGACCTGGACGGCAGCGGCACGATCGACGCGGAGGAGCTTAAGAAGATCGTCAAGGCCACGAACATGGCGTCCGCGAAACAGCTTGATCGGAAAACAGAGTGGCTCATGAAACAGTGCGACGCGGACGGAGACGGGAATATCTCGTACGAAGAGTTTGTTAATTTGGCGAAGAAGTTCCCGAACATCGTGTTCCCCGCGTATTCGCTCGCCAGCGGTTTGGGCGGGTTGAATTAAAGTCAGGTTCCGAGGATAAAAATTCAAAAAGTCACGGGCAAGGTGCCATGACTGTGTATCATCATTTGTATTTGTTGTTATACCAACACTACCGCGCGCGCGTTCGTTCCGTGTACCGAGTACCGGAACACCCGCGCGCGCGTCGTCGTCGTCATCTCTCTCCGCGTATTTTTGTGAAACAGAAAACAGAAAACTCACTCCGTCCCAAACGCCCGGTCCCCCGCGTCGCCCAGGCCCGGCATGATGTACCCGTCGTCGTTGAGTTCCTCGTCGATCATCGCGGCGTATAGGCGCAGCCCGGGGTACTTGTCCGACAGAACCGTCAACGCGGGCGGGCACGTCACGACGCACACCACGCGGATGTTCTTGACGTCCGCGCCGCGCGCCACGCACTCGTCGATCGCTTTCACCATCGTGCCTCCGGTGGCGAGCATCGGGTCGGAAATAAGAATGCGCTGCCCCTCAACGAATTTCGTGGGGAGTTTGTTCAAGTACATCTTCGCCTCCAACGTCGTTTCGTCTCTCACGAACCCGAGGTGGTACGTGTTCGTTGCGGGAAGCACTGTCTTGGCTTCTTCCAGAAGCACGAGACCGGCGCGGAGAATGGGCACCACCGCGATTGGTTGCGACGTGTCCACCATCTCCACGTTCGCGTTCGCCATCGGGCCCTCGACCACGCCCTGGATCGTGGGGAGCCAGTCACGCGCGCACTCGTAAATCAGCAAGCGGCCGATCTCGGCTAGTGTGCTGCGGAAGATCGGCGGCGGGGTCTGCACGTTGCGCGCGACTGCCAGCCAATGGTTGATTAGGGGATGCGGTGGCACGAACACGAGCATCTGATTTGTGGACGGCGTCTTCTTTTTGGCTCCCTCCGCGTCGTCATCATCCGAGGCACGCACGCGGATGGCGTGGCGGGAACGCGTGGTGCGACGATCGTGAACACCGTGGGCAGACACGCGTTGCGTGCGGCGTTGGGACGACACAGATGCCGAGGCGTTCGTCGCAACCAGGTTAGCGACGCGCGCACACGTCGAAAAAGCAGCCATCGCGGTGGGACTACTCCGTCCGGGTTCTCTCTCGGGGAACGAGCTTGGTCCGGATGTACACAAGGGTGTCGACAACGGCGAGGGCGGTACTTAGCCGCGTGCGCACGAGAAGTGGGGCGCCGGCGCTTCGAAGCGCTTTCCTCGGCAGCTCCAAACTTTCCCGAAACTGGATAAAATCGGATCACACAGTTGGCAATCGTGTTTCCTTCGGTCTGGCTCCGTCACGAGGACACAACCGCACGCGCACCGAAGGTTTCTGACTTGGCAACGCCACACGTACGTGCTCCCGAACTTTGAGTTCAGCACTTCATCTTCTGCCTGCACGCGAGCAGATCACGCGCCTCCCGATTGTCGTTTTTTCTCTTACAAAAACAATCACGATGGCTGCCGTCTCCGCATCGCTGGCGACCCCCGCCCAGTCGCTGTTCACCGCTTCCCGTCGCCGCGCGACGACCAGCCGTCGCGCGATGCGCTGCGTCGCCGCTGCCTCGGTGGAGAAAGGCAGCGTGTCGCTGGTTCTGCTCGCGGGCGGCGTGGGTAAGCGCATGGGCGCTGACATGCCGAAACAGTACCTGCCCCTGCTCGGCACGCCCATCGCGCTGTACAGCTTCCAGAAGTTCGCGGAGATGGACGAGGTGGGGGAGATCGTGGTGGTGTGCGACCCGTCGTACCGGGACGTGTTCGAGAACTGTAAAGTGCCCAAGCCCGTGATTTTCGCGCTGCCCGGCAAGGAACGTCAGGATTCGGTGTTCAACGGCTTGTCCGCCGTTCGCGACGGCGCCGCGCTTGCCGCGATCCACGACAGCGCGCGTCCCCTGACCGACGTGAAAGACGCGGCGCGGTGTTTCGTAGACGCCATGACGCACGGCGCCGCGGTCTTAGCGGTGCCGTGCAAAGCAACGGTGAAGGAGGTGAACGACGATTTATCAATCGCCAAGACCTTGGACCGAAGCAAACTGTGGGAAATGCAAACGCCGCAGGTGATCAAGCCCGATTTACTGAAACGCGGGTTCGCGCTGGTCAACGAAAAAGGGTACGAAGTCACCGACGACGTGTCAATCGTGGAGTTCATGGGGGGACGCGTGCAGATCACGGAAGGGTCGTACGTCAACATCAAAGTCACCACGCCGGAAGACATGTTCATCGCGGAACGGCTTCTGCAGCAATAGAAAGAAGGAGGGATGATGATGATGATGAGCGTTGTTTTGTATGGAGATCCAATTTATGCATCCAATTACATCCAACCTCAGTCTCTACATCCGTATCTCTACATCCGTATTACATCCAATCTCAGTCTCTACGTCCGTACTATTACGTCCAATTTCAGTCTCTCTGTTTGCGTTCTTTCGTCTGTTCTCGATTCACGTTCTTTCGATCTTATTTTCTCACCTCCCGGAACGCACCGTAGGCGCGTTTGTTTCAAGCGGCGGTACGCACATCGCGTGTTCAGCAGCGACGGAGAGGTAGTGTTCAGCATTGGTGTGTAACCAGCAATTCGTCTTCCGCGAATTGTTTTTGTTTCTCCGTACGCGAATCCGTCAACGGGAGAAGCGTTTCCGTCGACGCGTCCGCGGTTTCCGGTCCGTCCTCGTCGTCTCCGTCCCGCACTCCGAAACAGCACATGCACAGATCGAGGAGAAGCATGGCGAGGACGGTAATGATCACCAGCGCGACGACGGTGACTAGAAGCGCGATGACGTCAACGCACACGACCCAGGTGGTGAGCGTTTTCGTGTTCGTGGTGGTGAACGCCATGGACGGACGCAACCACGGAGCGTCGTCGGTTTCGTCGCGCGCGCGGGTCAGGGAAAACAGATCAGCGTATCGCATCATGTCATCACCGCCGTGATGGCACGGTCGTAAGCTCCGTCGCGGCACGGACGTGATCATCGTGGAAGGCGTCAGGGGGACGTCCCAAGACATGGGGAACATGGTTTCCACCGCGCGGCGAGGCGAGGTGAAAACAAAGTCGAACCTACGAGGCTGCGTTGAGACTTCCAAGGCGTCCTCCCACCCTTTCGCGAGCTCGTCCGGAGCGGCTGAGTCGGTTTCTTGCATGTCTTTCACGTCAAGGAGCGTGGCGACATCTCCCATGATGAACGCGGTGGAGCCTTCGTGGGTAGGCTCGACGCCGTCAACCACCTCCGGGTCTCCCGAGGCGAGTGCGACGTGAGGAAGGTGTGACGCGACGGCGAGTACCAGCGCGGCGACCGCGACGGTTCGCGTGTTCCAGTTCAGCGAGCGCATGGTGCGTATTTCGTGAGAGACTCGTGTGAGACGCAGAGAAGGCGTGGTGTGGTGTCTTCGCGGGAGAAGAGCGTGGAGAGGGGACAGCACGGCGCGGTGTTGGAGTGTCGGGAAGTGTCGTTGCTTCGCCCCTTGGGCTTCTCAGTTTTGTTTTTCCCTAGAGTGTATATGGCACGTTTAACCCCTCGATCTTGAGTCGTAAGGATTTGCGTTTTTCGCCGACTAAATAAGCTCTGAGATTGTATATTTTTTATCTGTGGTTATAAGCCTTCTTTCCGTGGACTGCTGCTCAAACCGCCTCTCCTAATGGAGAGACAGATTCGAAAATCGCCACCAAGCCGGTTAACTCCTGGCTGAAATACAGACCGCAACAACTTTACGGAAGTTGCGCCTGTGTTCCCCGTGATGTAGTTGGTTAGCATAGTCGCCTCTCACGTGGCATACCGGGGTTCGAATCCCCGCGGGGAAACACATCTTTTGCATCCATCAGTTTTTGCATCCATCAGTGCCTCCGTGAGCATCGCACTGTCGCATGGGTGAAGCTCAATCTTGGGAAATCATTTTTGGAAAAACGATGTCCAAAATTTTGACGTTTGTTGCGTCGGCGGTTCGATGCATGGCATATCTGCCAGCCCGTTTTTGCATCTTGACCGCCTCGGTGAAGCCCCCTTCGAAACCGCCATGCCGGTCAAAATTGAGCCTGAAGCAGTGAAGCTTATCGAGCACAGACGCGCGCAAACAAAAACTCACACTTTTTGCGAAAATGTTTTTGCCTTTTTGCTGCCGGCCGGACAGCCTCCCCACCTCGACTGACGTGTTCCAAGTCGCGACATCGCCGCTCGTCACGGCGGTTTGTGACGCGGCGCAGGTTGTGGTTGACGGCGCCGTCGCGCGTCCTTGAGCGTTTTGGTGTCGAGAAGGAAGCGAGAAGTGAATTTATTTTCAGACTTTTAATTTAAAAAAAAACGCCTTTTCTCGGAAGCGACGAAACGCGTCTCAAGTCACACTCGCCCGCGCAACGACGCAGCATGCCGACATCCCACCCCAACACTCCTGACTTTAGTAATATCGCGCACCAGCGTGATGCTGGCGCCGCCTTCGCGGCTCTGCCAGTCCACATCCTCATTACGCACGTCCTGAGTTCGCGCAATCTGCCCGATCCCTCAGATCTCGCACGGCTCCGAGCGGTGAGTCGTGAGATGCGCGATGCGGTGGCGGCGACGGGGCGTAAAGTGTACGAACTGGGAGCTGAGAAAGCCATAGAGTTCGGAGACCCAATCGGGCTGCAACTTATGCATCAGCGAGGTGACCTGGATGACGACTCCGATAGGTTGTGCGTTTGGGCGGCGAAGGAGGGACAACTCGAATACTAAAGTGGTTGCGCGAGAATGACTTCCCGTGGGACGAGAACACCTGCAGATTGGCGGCGGGAGGCGGGCACCTCGAGATACTGCGGTGGGCGCACTCGAACGGCTGCCCGTTTGACAAGAAGACGTGCGCGTGGGCGGCGAGAGAAGGACACCTCGAGGTGCTGCAGTGGTTGCGCGCGAACGGCTGCCCCTGGAACGAGGAGACGTGCGAGTCCGCGGCGGAGGGCGGGCACCTCGAGACGCTGCAGTGGGCGCACTCGAACGGCTGCCCGTGGGACAGGAGGACGTGCTCACACGCGACAAAGCGCAGGCAACTCAAGGTGTGGAAGTGGGCAAAAGCGAACGGCTGCCCCATGAAGTGACAACACCCGCGCGTGGGCTGGATCCATGAAGGTGTTTGTTCAGGGGCTGTGGTAGACGTGAACGTTTTGTTTTAAGATAGAACAAAAAATAATTGTCTCATCACCCGCGCTCCCCGTGCTGGGTTTCACCAGGGAGACGTGATGTAGTGGTTATCAGTGTCGGCTTTCACCCGGCCTTCCGGGGTTCGAGTCCCCGCGGGGAAACACATCTTTTGGCGCCCAGGATGCCTCCGAAGGTGCCACGGGGGTGATGCTCAAGTCAATATTTATTCCGCCACCGCATCTGCTCGACGTCTCCAGCCTTCCGTGTAGGGTACGAGATGTTAGTTATACGATGTCTTTCTATTGCGCTGATTAAATTCTTGTTCTTACGCGCGCTCGCTTGTCTTGCTAAGTCTATTTGCCTGGTTCCCACGCCGTGCGTCGCGTCCCCGCTTTTTCTTCTCTCTCGTCTTTCTCGTTCTCAAAACGAGTACGTCTTCGGCGCGCTCGCGTCCCGGTCCCTGAGCACCGCATGTGCTTTCTTCACGCCGATGTAGGTTAGTAACCCTACCGGTCCGAAGAACATGCACCCCAAAATGCACGGCACCACGGCTATGTGCGGGATCCCGACGCGCGCTGAGTCTTCTACAAAGAACCTCGCGGTGAACAAATCGAAAACGATGAAGTGCGCCCACCCCGCGAGCACGGCGGTGGAGTCGGAGAATATCCGCGAAATGCCTTCCGCGGTGGTTAGGGATTTGAGATCCAAACTCAGCACGGAGTCGGAGAACAACACGTACGCCAGGGTGGCGTACAGCAGTGAGTACGCCACCGCCACCGCGAGGGTTATTTTCTTCGTGTGCCGCCACCGCGGAAGAAGCACCATGGACGCCCACGCGGGTAGGGAACCTAAGTTAACCGCTCGCAGGATCTGGTTATGCGTGAAGGGCAGGAATGGAATCGGACCTGCAACCGCCGCCACGCTCTTCGCCTTCGCCGCCGCTAAAGACGCGCCTGTGGAGATGGGAGAGACAGACGGTGAGCGTGCGAAGCGACGACGATGGAAATCTCCAAATCTCGAACTCTTCAAAAATCGCGTTGATTGAAAACGGCGGTTCGAGGCGGGTAGAAAACGCGTTCGACTTTGAGACCGCCTCCTCCGAGCGAAGCCGGGGTGGGTGTTTCGTGGGACGGGAACGCACAAGGGAAGGCCAGCGCGAGCGCAGTGACGCCAACGACGAGAGTTGCGTGAAGCCCGAACTGCGTGGGACAGGGGATGGAGGACTCTCGGGTGGTCAGTCGTGGTGCGCAAACTTCGAAAACTCGCGCCAGGTTGGCGATATCTTTTGCACCTTCCGAGTGGGGACGGGACGCACCTGCTTCCACGCCTCATCGCGGCTCACCGAAGCCTGTGCGTCCATGGAGGGGACGTCCGTTTCCGGTTTCTCATCCACGACGCCTTCCACGCCGAGCGACGCGCGGATGGAGACGCGGAGACTCGTGTGTCGTCGGCCCAGACCGACAACTCGCGTCGGCGAAGCGGCGTGCCTCACATCGAGCGCAACGCGCGCACCAGCGCCGGCGCGAGGGCGTACCGCGCTAACGCGCGCCGCCGACGTGACACCGAAGGTGGTGCCGAGTAGCATCGTCGCCATGTTGACGTGCGTCAGCACCGTCTGCCGAGAGACCAGCCGCGCGACGACGAATGATGCGCCGCCCAGAGACAAAAGCACTAGGATTCGGGAGGATTCGCAGGGAGCGTTCACCATTCACGGGTCATCTCCTATGGATGGCCAGTCGGAAACTATTGCATGGATTTGGCGCGAACGAGGAGAAGCGGCGATTGCAGTTGCGGCTCGTGTCCTCGTGTGACGTGTTTTTCCAGAATCGGGCGCAGTGCTACGACGCACGTGCCATCGCGTGCGTTGAGATCATGGTGGCGCTCACCATGGCTTGTTCAGCCGCACCCTGCGCGCGCGTCGTGCCCCGTCGCGGCGCGTCTTCGGTGTCGTCCCGGCGTCGCGGTGCTGTCGTGATTCGTGCCTCCGCGGATGACGCAAGTGGTGTCCAGGCGACGACGAACACGGCGGAGGACACCGCGAGCGCGTCGTCTTCGTACGGCGAGGACGATTCGTACATCCCCTACACCCTCCCCCCCCGACGTGAATCCCCGCTGGAGCGCGTGGTGAGGGACCCGTTCGCGGCGGCCATCATGGCCCCCAGAGTGGCTCTCGGGGGCCTCGATCTGCTGAGCAAAGGTGAGCTCTTCGCGCTCGCGGCGGGCGCGCCCGGAGAAGTCAGCGCGCTTCTCAACGACCCGCGCCCGATCCAGGACAAAGCCGCGGACGTGTTCCGGCGCGCTGAGGAGATGGTGGAGATGTTGGAAAAAAGAGGTGTCGCGGCGGAGGCACCGGGACGGGAACTGGTGCGGCCGGCGATCCCGGCGGATCTGTACGAAAAGTATTTGGACCCGGCGGCGATTGAACCGGCGCCGACGAAAACCAGCACTGCGAGCAGCACAGCGTACACCGCAGAGCCTGCGTGGTACCCCACGACACGCGAGGTGGAGATTCCCGATTTGGAATCGTTCGGGGGGGCTTCGAGTACTAAAACCGCGCCGGTGGCGTACGCGGCTTCGTTTGACGACGCCGAAGACGCCGCGGTCGCCGCCGCCGCCGCCGCCGTCGCCGCCGCGCTTTGGGAGGAGGAGGGTGATTCGGATGCCGATTCGGGGGGCGATGTTGATGAGACAAGTGTAAGCGGAAGCCGCGATGACGTGCAGGAAACAAGGGAACAAGCGTCAACGAGCGCGTCCGCAGCGGGGACGAAAACAAAAACCGAAACGCGCAGAGCGTCGCCGGCGTTTGACGCCCCGGCGCCGCCCGCGGACGCCTGGAGCGCGGTGAAGGAAGCGGAAACTTTCGCCGCGGAGTTCGTGATGAGCCAAAGCGCGGCGATCGCGTCGAAGGAGGCCGAGTGAGACTGCCAGAGGGAGAGACGTGTGTGAGGTGAGCGCCGGCGCGGCGCCGGCTGAAATGTAAAACTTTTTGTCTCGCCAGCAAAACCGACGCTCGAGTTACTGCTCATCTCGTCAACGCAAAAGCCACGTCATATAGATCCGGAAGAGCTCCTCACGCGCACTCGTCACGCGCACTCACTCGGTGTCCAGCCCAAACTCGATTGACATGGCGTTTGCCGTCGCCACTTCCGCGCCCGCGCACGCGCGCGCCGCTGTCGCTCGCCCCGGGTACGTACCCCGGCTGGTCCGATGAAAACATCCATCATCTGAAGCACGCTATCCATCCACGTCTGCCACGCAATCGCATCCATTGTCGAGTCCGACGGTTCACGCACGCGGCTCACTCCTACGGCTCGCGTAATTTCACTCACCCGATTCCCCTCTGCGACCCTCACCCTGCGCCTCGCAGGCTCTCGTCACGCACGCGCGCCAAGCTCGCCGCCGGTTCCTCGTGCAAACGCGCGCATCGTGAAACCGTGCGGTGTGCTTCGTCTTCCGCGGATGCGTCGGAATCGCATTCGCGCGTCGCGTCCCGCCGCGCCGCCCTGGTTGGCTCCGCCGCCGCCGCCGTCGCCGCGGCGGTCGCGCCCGCGCTCGCGGACGGCAGCTGCGACCCCGCGTCCCTGCTGTGCAAGGCGCAGGTGACGAACAAAGTGTACTTTGACGTTTCAATCGGCGGCGAGCCGCAGGGACGCGTGGTGATTGGTTTGTTCGGCAACGAGGTGCCTAAAACCGTGGAGAACTTCCGGCAGCTCGCGGTTGGCGAACGAGAGTTCGGGTACAAGAACTCCATCTTTCACCGTGTCATACCCAACTTCATGATCCAAGGCGGGGACTTCGAAAAAAGTAACGGCACGGGCGGGTACTCCATCTACGGCCGGAAGTTCCCGGACGAAGCGTTCCCGCTGGAAAAGCTGTCGCACGTCGGGCCCGGAGTGCTATCCATGGCCAACGCGGGTCCCAACACCAACGGCAGCCAGTTCTTCATCACCACCACGGCCACGCCGTGGCTCAACGGGAAACACGTGGTGTTCGGACAGGTCGTGGAGGGCCTGGACGTGGTGCGCAAAATCGAAAAGACCCCGACCGGTCGGGGCGACAAACCCGTGAACGACGTGGTGGTCACGGCGTCGGGCGAGCTGCCTTTATCCGCGCCCGTGCCCGTCCCCGAGCCCGAGGCTTAGACAACCACAGGGAGGCAGACGTACCCGTATCATCCATAGCTCGACCGCGCTTCTTTTTGTAATGACGCACGGGCCTTTATATGTAAGCGTTTCGCGACGCCGAGAGGCGAGGGACTCGTTTCCTCGTGTTAGGGTTAAAACGACGAGTTAAATCCGGGCGGCTCGGTCAAAAAGTCGTCGCTTGAATATTGCCTCGGACGTCCGAGGCATGGTCATACCGACGTGCACGAAGACACGGAAGAAGACGAACGTCGTTTTTCTTTGTCACATCTTATCCGTGAGCGCCACCTCGCCCGCGAGCGCAGTGCCACCGCCGATACACAGCCCTAAGCTTCCCAAGGAGGAACCACCGGTACGTCACGACCGAGACGAGAAAAACCTTGACGGGTACGCCCACGATCTCGTTTTCTCTCGCCCCGTACACCCAAACTCCCGGATACCTGCGTCACCATCTTCGCACCGCACCGCGACGCGCTTTGAAGATCTCGTATTCTGCCGCGCGCGGTTCCTGACCCACCTCCCGTGTACACCACAACAGAGACGCGAGAAGCCAAAGCTATGCAGCACGTATTTACCGACCGATCTGCGAATGAAAACACGCAAGCGAGCCGCTGAAGGAGAGCAAACACCCGCGTCAGTGTCGGGGGGAGGTAAGCGGCAGCGCAAGGAGAAGACCAGCGCGACTGCAACTCCTGTCGATACTCCCAAGTCTGCGGCTGCGACTCCCAAGTCAGCGGCCGCGGCTGGAGGCCGTCCACGTAGCTCCAGGGCGGCGGCACGCGTAGGACCTGCGGAGCCTCCCAGCGCGTCTGCTCAAGGGCCAGCTGGATCTTCGCGAAGAGCGGGTTCGAAAGCCGACCCCGCGAAGACCCCCGCAGGCTCGCGCCGCTCGACGCATAGACTAGCTGAGGTTTCCAACAAGCCAGAAGAAGCCGCGGGTGCCTCGCGAGGAGGGGGCAAGGCGGCGAAGGGCGCTTCCAAGGGTTCCGCCAAGCCGAAAACAGGCGCCGGAACCGAGACGACCAAGAGACGGCGGTCGACCGCGGACGGAGGAACCATGAGTAGCCGTGAAGAGCTCGAGACGATGCGTGACGAGGCGTACGATCACGATGACTTAGACGACGACGAGGAGGAGGAGGAGGAGGAGGATATCGACGACGAAGAGGAGGACGAGGATGAGGAGGGCGACGAAGATGAGGAAGGCGCTGGCGACGAGGACGACCCCACTGGACTGCAAGCCCTTCTGCGTCGTCTGGGCGGCGGTCTTGAGGATCTCCTACCCAACGCTGGGCACGTGAGTGGGAAGCTGAAGCAGATCTTAGTAGGTCTCAAAGCGGAAGGCGACGATATCCGTCAGATTGCGGCTCTGAACGAGTTGTGCGAAGTGCTCGTCATCTCCTCCGAGGAGTCCCTCATCACCCTGTCCGTCGACTCGTTCGTGCCTGTGTTGGTGAACCTCGTGCAGGCCGAACACAACCCGGATGCCATGCTCCTCGCCGCGCGAGCGCTGACGTCCATGGCGGATATCCTGCCCAACTCACGAGGTGCCATCATTCATCACGGCGCGCTCCCGGCGTTTTGCAGCCGCCTGCTGACCATCGAGTACATCGATCTGGCTGAGCAGTCCCTGCAGGCGCTGGAGAAGCTGTCGCAGGACCATGGAGGGAGCTGTCTGCGTGAGGGTGGAATGATGGCGTGCTTGAGCTACCTGGATTTCTTCTCTCTCGGTATGCAGCGTGTGGCGCTGCAGACGGCGGCAAACATCTGCCGACAGCTCCCGGCGAGCGACTGCTGGGACCAGCTGTCCGACTCTGTGCCCGTGCTAACCAACCTGCTGATGCACGACGACTCGCGTCTGGTGGAGAGCGCGTGCACTTGTTTGACGCTCATGGCGTCCAACTTCAGCGCGCGGCCGCAACGTCTGCAGGCGATGTGCGCTCACGGGCTGATTCCCAACGCCACGCGGCTCATCTCTCCCGGAGCGTCCCAGGTTGGACCGTCGACGTATCACGGTTTGATTCGCCTGATCGGCACGTGCTGCAGGGGATCGGCTGACGTCGCCGAGGAACTGCTGCGAAACGGCATGGCCGCGACCTTGAAGGCGGTTCTTGCTGGGTGCAAAGTGCTCGCGACATCCACGGCGTCGCCCGCGTCGCCCGTGGTATCCGCGGATCAACTCCTCGAGGTCACGACGCTGGCGAACCAACTCCTTCCGGCTATTCGACTGGAGAGCGGCGGGTGCGCGAAAAACGCACCCTTCGCCGCGTTGGGTATCGCCCCCCCTCCCCCCAGCACCTCGCGTCGCAAAAGCACCGACCCGGTAGATGCCGCGGCACAGGCGACTGCCGCCGCGGGCGTCGCCCTGGAGACTGTCCTCCGGGATGAGCCTAAGCTCCTGATTGAGTACGGCGCGAACCTCGTCGCGTCGCTGATGCAGGTCACGACGTCTTCGGTCGGGACGAACGTCAAGCTTCAGTGTCTCTCCGCGCTCGCCAAGTTTATGCATCACGCGCCGCCTGAGATGCTCGCCGAAGGCGACGCCGCGCTGAACCCCGGGCAGATCGCGTCTTTCCTCGCCGGGCTCGCCTCAGTGCGTGACTCGGTGATGAAGGAGAAATACAACGTGGTGGAAGTCGCGCTGTACTTGATCGAGTCGCTGATGCACAAGCTCCCGGAGACGTTCCGCCGCGCGTTTCGCAAGGAAGGCACCGTGCATGCCGTGGAGACGCTGTGCGCGCAGCGCTTCGACCCAGAGACCACAGCGGGGGCTGCCGCGGCGAAAAAAAACGCGACGGACGCCGCGAACACCGGAAACACTACCCCTCGAGACCAGGTGGTTCCCTCGGGTGTTGGGTCTGGAAGCGCGGCGAGCATCGTGGCGAGGATGGCGCTCGCGGGAGCTGGTTCGGGAAAGAAACCGAGCGAAACCCCGCAGCGTCGCGCCGCTGTGGAGCGCGCCGTCGCGCTGCGCGCCGCGCACTTCGCGTCCGTCTCTGAAACGGAAGCGGAGAGTCGTCTGCGAACGGCGTGTGGTCCTCTCCGCACAGCGGGTGAAGACCCAGTCGCCGCCGCGAACATCGCGGTGGATTTCGTCGCCGCTTTGTTGGAGGGTGACGGCGCTTCGACGTTTGAACTCTTGGAGTGCGGCGGCGTCGAAGCGCTTCGCGCGTTTTTCACCGGCGCGGATCTGCCCCAGGACGAAACCTGGAGCGC
>Ga0222710_1000494_pt1 | contig 17851 bp, 10 predicted proteins | sample AntAcemetage1696_FD_181143 | JGI IMG/M metagenome (GOLD analysis project Ga0222710, IMG submission 181143) | Saline water microbial communities from Ace Lake, Antarctica - #1696 | ecosystem: Environmental > Aquatic > Non-marine Saline and Alkaline > Saline | place: Antarctica: Ace Lake... | reverse complement strand
ACATGCCCCCGCAGCCGTTCTACCCCGAACTCGCGGACGACGCGAGCAAGGGCAACATCGAGTTGTTGTGGGGCATCAAAGCGGACACCTCGTCCACGTTGTTGGCGTACATCAACCCGTATTTCAAGTACAACGCGTTCCTCGTCAACCCGCGGTTCGACCCGAGCGACCCGCTTGCGCAGGAGTACCTCGCCAAGATGTGCCACGAGCTCTCGCAGATCCCGCTGGTGCACAAAATCAAAGACGGGAAGTGCGTGATGGAGGAATTCTCAAAGTACCTGCGGACGCGTTTAATCCGTTTCCCCGTGCCGCAAGGGGATTTCTACAACCTCTTCGCGGATTACCTGGCGTTTTCAAACGCGAACGTGATGCGTGAGGGCTTGGTTGGTTTCGCGAAGAACAACAAGTGCGTGATGCGGTACACCGGCATCGCGATTAGAGCGGAGTTCAAGAAATCAATGGGCGCGTGGGAGTTGCTTGATACTTATGACAAGTGGTTGCGGTTACAAAACAAGCTTGGGTTGTTGGCGCCTTCATCCATGGGAACACCGATTCTGGTGAGCGACCAGTTCGTATCCATGGCCACCCAGGTTGAGGCGATTCTGTCAACCGCGCTTTCGATTTGGATCGCGTGCGTGTTGGTGGTATTGGTGGTGGTGCTTTGTACCGGGTCGTTACAAATGGCGTGTATCATCCTTCTGAACTTGCTGTGTATCGTCGCGTTCGTGGTGGGTTTGATTTCGTACAACGAGATGGAATTCGGGGGCGTCGAGGCCATCGCGCTGACGGTGCTTATTGGGATGTCGTGCGATTACTGCTTGCACCTCAGCGATACCATCTTAACCGGGCGATCGAAAAGCCGGTCGAAACGCGTGGAAGCCGCGATTTCGCACCTCGGGCCCACCATAATCAGCGCAGCGGGCACGTCGTTGCTAGCCTCGGTGCCAACCGCCGCGTTCTGCACAATTCTGATCTTGTCAAACTTTGGCTTGATCATGTGCTTCAGCATCTGCTCAGGCGTGCTTTTCGGGATTTTCTTCTTCTGCCCAATGTGCATCTTGTTCGGCCCGAGGTACGCCGGGCGGACGTGGGCGGAGACGCTGACGCTGTCCGTCGTGGGGTCGCCGCTGCACTTCCTGTCCACGATATCATTTTTGGGGTTCCTGGGGGGGTCGTTGCTCGGACCCGTACGAGTAATCATGTTTGAAAACGTGTTCGTCACGGCGGGCCTCGGGTTCGCGTGCGTGTTTTCGCCGATAGTCGTCGGCGTCTTCGTGCCGCCCGTCGGCGCGTTCAAGGAAAAGTGCGTCAGGCTGAAGTACTAACGAGACTAGACCCGCGGGTGAGGTGGAGTATTTAACCCACGGCCGCAGTGTATATATTTAAGTGACTCCTGTCTGTTATTTACAAGTCACCACTACCGTCAAGCCCTTTCTATTTATGCGCTCATCACTTGTCAATCCTCGAAACGCGACGCTTTTCGGGACGAGACGCCACTAAAAAATCTTCTGTACTTTTTCCGTGACCGATTCGACCTCCGGAACGTCCTCTCGGGTACGCCCCCGCACTCCTCACCACGAAAAGCGGGTTTTGATGTTCGCCACGCATGCGGCGTGGAGCCTAGCTCCGCGGGCCACCCCGAGTTTGTCTCAACCGCGCCGCGGGGGTCGATCCGCAGGTCACGAAGCGCCGCAACACGGATGGGTGTCCCGTGTTGCACCCTGCGAACGATCGGTTTCGGTGACCGCGAGGTTGAGTCGCCCTTCTTTGCGTTCCAGCGACGGTAACGCCGTGCCTGCCGCGTTCCGGTACGCCTCGCACCGCACGTCAACAAAAAGCGGCGTTTCCCTCGGTGCGGTGGCCGCGAAATCGGCCGCGGGTGCCACCGACAACGAGCGGGTTGATCCAACCGTCAATCCCAAGAATGGCATTCGCGTGGCGTACCAAGGCATGCCCGGTGCGTACAGCGAAGCGGCTGCGTTCGCGGCGTACCCGCACTGCGAGCCGTGTCCTTGCCCGCAGTTCGAAAACGCGTTCGAGGCGACGGAGCAGTGGACGTGCGATCGCGCGGTTTTGCCGTTCGAGAACTCGCTCGGGGGAAGCATCCACCGGAACTACGACCTCATTTTGACGCACCGTTTGCACGTCGTCGGCGAGGTGTACTTTAAAGTCAACCACTGCTTGCTCGCGCTTCCCGGGCAGAAAATGGGCGACATCACAAGGGCGATGTCGCACCCGCAAGCGCTCGCGCAGTGCGACGGGTACCTCACCAACCTGAATGGGGGGGTGGTGAAGGAAGCAGTGGATGACACGGCGGGCGCCGCGGCGCACATCGCGGCGAACAAGCTGATGGGTGCGTATTTCCCAATCACCAAATCCCGCCTCCCTGATTGCCCATACGAGACTGACACTTTATTTTTTATCTCAAGGCGTCGCCGCGGTGGCCAGCGAGCGCGCCGCTTCGCTATACGGCATGGAGATCTACGACAAAGGCATACAGGATGACAAGAGCAACGTCACGCGGTTCCTAGCCCTGGCGCGCGAGCCGTTGCCGCCGCGAGCGGACGTTTTGTACAAAACCTCAATCGCGTTTTCCATGAAGGAAACCAGCGGCTCGCTTTTCAAAGCCTTGGCGTGTTTCGCCCTGCGGGACATCAACCTCACGAAGGTCGAATCGCGGCCCATGCGCACGAACCCGGTGACGCAAAGCGCGGACTCGAAAAGCATGCAGTTTTCGTATCTCTTCTACGTCGACTTCTCCGCGTCGATGGCGGACGAAAACGCGCAAAACGCGTTGCGGCAGTTACAGGAAAACACAACGTTCCTTAGGGTGTTAGGGTCGTACCCGGCGGACGACTCGCGGTTGTGAGAAGACGTGGTTGATGGACTTGGCTGGGGTACGAAGTGCATGTGATACGTGCGTATTCATCTTTTTGTTCGAAATAATAGTATTCATCATCTCAACCGGAACCGGACAACACGTTCGTCGCGTCGCGAAAGTTCCCGACTCGTGCCCGACGCGTCGCACGCGGTCCCCGCGCTCGTCGCACGCTACTACTCCCCGCGCTCAAATCTTCTTTTCGTTTTGTTTTATCAATTCATCAACCAAAGCAGTTCTCCTCTCAGTGATGCCCGCCGCCGCCGCTGCTCATTTGCGGCATGGAGTTGGGCGTGGCCAGGATGTCACCCGCGCCGCCGAGCTTCCAGAGCTGGCGCGCGGTGGGCGCGGGGGTTTCCTGCACCAGGTTCACGTCCGATCGCTGGCCGTTCACCACGACGGTCATGGTGCTCGGCATGATGTACTCCATGTTCGGGTGCCACTCATCCAGGGTGTGGCCGTAGGAGTGGATCTGGATGCCGGTGATGATGGCGAAGTCGCACTTGGACGGGTCCACGGACGCGCGCACCAGTTCTTCCATGTGCTTGCGGATCACCTTGTCCGCCAGTTTCGTGACCTGCACCAAATCCAGCCCACCAGCGGGAAGGTCGTTGGGCTGCACCGCGCTTAACATGCGCGCCTCAAGGAGCGAGTACTCGGGGTCCATGTGGTCGCACGTACCGGGCGCGCGGATCTGAAGCCCGCCTGCTTTGAGCTCCGTGAACTTGGGCTGGAGCTTAATCAAGGCACCGCACGCGTGCGAGCACCCCGCTCTGCCGGCGCGGATGCAGTCGCCCGCCCTTCCAGACGAATCAACCGCGATGTGCGGCATCGCGAAGAACACGTACCGCTCGCGGCCGTTCGGATCAGTGGGCGAGTGCGACATTCCGGCGCCCAGGCCGGTGAGCCCGGCGGCGGTGAATCCGGCGAGGCCGTCGATGTCCATGGCGTACCCGAAGATGTCGTGGATGCCGTTCTTCAGGGGCGCTGTGATTTCGTCTCTGCAGAAGTTCGTCTGCGCGATCGTGTTATCGCCCGTGAACCCGAACGAGGAGAGCTTGTTCTCCACGCGGAACAACCAATCGTCCATCCCGATTGAACCCGGGAAGTGCGAGTTCACGATCTCCGTGCGCTTGTTGTAATACCGGTGTCTGCGCTCGCGCTCATCTGGAGTAGTGTCAATACCGCTGTACTTGAAGTACTCGGGGCCGTGGTGCTCGTTGTACGAGTCGTGCTTCACGGACGCGTTTTGCTTCAGCGCCTTGACGGTCACGGATCCCGGGCGCACGGCCCTGCTGGATGGCTTGCGAGTTGCGAGTTTGGACTTGCCGAACGCGGGCGCGACCTTGATGCTGGCCATGGAGAGAGCCATGGTGAGGAGGGACGAAACGCGGGGGGTCGCGAGGAGGTGCGAGGCAAGCGTGGCGCGCGCGGGTGTGGCAAGCGCCGCCCTTCATAATCCACTAATCGAGTCGAGTCACGCCTGCAGTGGAAGCACTTTTTCTGGATCGAATTTGAAACCTTATCCGTCGGAGGGTTGAGCGGTTGACCATCAAGCGGTTACGCAGTCTTGGAAAAACGCACACAGAGGAGGTTGCCTTCGCAGGTTCGAAAACGGTCGAAAAGCACGTCGCAGATTTCCAAGGTGAAGGCGCGTTTTCTCGGTCGCATCGAGATTCTACTTTTTGCCAAACAGCTTACCTGCACCGAACGTCCGGCATTTGTCAGAGTTTTCCGCCCGGCCAGGGGGGCGTCCACCTCGACGGCGCGATGGTGTCTTCTGTGGACGATGCTGAGCTCGCCGGTGTTATGGACGTGCCGCCGCCGCGGCCGCCGCCTTGGTACGCCGGCGCGTCCTCGAAAGGCTTTGGATTGTTTATATCGGGAATGGCATTTTCCGCGCTCTTCCTCACGACGGGCGCTTCTGTGATATCCGTGCGCTCGCTGCGAGAGCACACGCTGGATGAGTTCAGTGCCAACGTGGATGGCGACCAGCGAGAGCACACGCTGGATGCGTTCAAAGCCAACGTGAATGGCGACCAGCGAGAGCACACGCTGGATGAGTTCAATGCCAACCTGAATGGCGACCAGCGAGACACGATGGATGCCTTCAGTGCTGACGTGAATGTCGACGAAAACTCGCTGTCGTGCGACGCGTTCGAAGACGTGCTGGCGCGCGTGGACAAGGACATGGCGCCTTTGCGTTCCAATTGGAACGGAACGATACCCCGAACACGAATGGACGGTTGGGCGCAAAAACTACGCAACCGCGAAAACCCGTTTCACGACGTGATGTTCACGCATCACGTGTTGATACACGCGCGCGATGTGTACATATCAAGGGCGGATGATTACTACCCTCCGTTCATGGCGCACGTGCTCGTGGACATTCTCGACGCGCGACGTGGAATTCTTTCTCAACCTGGGCGACAAACCAGGGTCCTTGGAAAGCGGCGTTTCGAAGGAAACCTTCCCTGACTACGGCGTGCCTTTCCTGAGCACGATGAAATACGAAGACTTCGTGCGAGGCAGCGCCACGCTGGACGTGGTGACGCCGTGTTACTACGACGCGTTGGTGGATCAAGTGTGTGAGCGCCGTTTGGGTTTCCCGGAGTTTGGTGAGAGAAAGAACAAACTCCTAGGCGCGTTCGGAATGCACTGTCCGTTTACGCCGTCTCAATTGACGGATACGCACGGATTGCCGTTGGACGACTGTCCCCGCGGGTATTTCAAGCGGCTCGCGAATGAGCACCCAGAGGTGCTGGAAGTAAACGTCACGAGGGTGGAGAGCGACCCAGGGTTGGCGGAAAAGCTGGGCCTGACGAAAAGCGACGCCGCGGTGCCGCTCGCGGAACACGTTTGGTACAAATACCTGCTTGATACCGACGGGTTGGGCAGGTCGTGTAAGTTCGAAGCCATGCTTGGGATGGGCTCGGTGGTGTTAAGGCCCACCACCGCGCACGCCTCGCACTTCAGCGACGCCCTAGTGCCGTTCCGACACTACGTGCCGATACAGAGAGAGAGCGCGGATGACGCGCTGGACGCGGTGCGGTGGCTGGACGCGAACCCGCTCGTCGCGGAAAAAATAGCAAAGGCGGGTCAGGACTTCGCGTGTTCTCAGCTCGTGAAGCCCGCCAGACGGTGTTTCTGGGTCAAAGCGATTTCCGAGCTGGGGAAGTTGGCGGAACCAGCCTCTGTGCCCACGCCGGGGGAAAGACACTGGCTGGTGAAGATGACGAAGGACGATTTACAATGCGACGAAAACTTCGACGCTATCGACGGAGAAAACTCGTTTCGCTGCACGGTGAAGAAAAACCCCGCGTAGCGACCGGTCGGGGTCCCGAAGCAGGTCGATACCGCCGTCGTGAACGACCCAAAGCGCCATCCCGGGTTTGCGAGCACAACATTTTTGGGGGTACACCGCCTCGTACGTGCGTAGACAGTACTGAGTCTTTCGGAACGCGCGCGTTGCGCAGGCTATGGGTTAGCGAAAGCGTCAGTGGGCGCCCTCTGACTGTATACGAAATGTGTCGGCGAATAATGACGTCAAGATCCTTTTTTCGGCTTCGACGCCGACGGGTACAGGTGGACCCGCGCACGTTGCCTGGCGTTCGAAATGGGTCCCGTATCGGCGGAACCCTCCGCGTCCTTCGCGACGGGGGGTTCTGACTGGACGGACTGTTCGGGGACGTGTCACGTCTGCGGCGGATCGCTGCGGCGAGGTAACGTGAACCTTGCGCGGCAGTGTCCGTCCTGCAAAACGCGGTACCACGCGTCGGATTGCGGCAAACGCAGGTCCAACGCGGGGTACACCAAGGCGTACGACTCGTGTCCGAAGGTACGGCACAAACACAGCACCACGCGGCGTGTGTTACGAGCGCTCGCGCGTGACGTCGTGGAACCCACGCTGTCTGGTTTGGCCACCATCGCCCCAAACGCGGTGGAGGTGATGATGAAACACCTGTGCGAAAAACAGATACGAATACCAACGCGTCGTCGCAGGGAGCTTCGAAGAGTACAAGAATTAAGTGGCGCCCGCGCGACGCAATCGTTTTTTTTAGCCCTAACGTTGTACGACACGATAAAAAACTGACCTGTTTTCACCCCTTTCTTTCTTCCAGTGCGCTCGCCAGTGCGAGTGCGCGGGCGGCGGCGCGAAGTGCCACACGAGCTTGGTTCGTTTGTCGCGCATTCGCAAGAGGGCGGCGGCGGCGGCGGAGGCGAGTGAACACGGGGAGGATTCGAACGGAGGGGAAAGCACGGGAACGAGGGGGACGGATGACCGTTCGAGGCTCGTGGGGTGCGCCGGGAAGAACAGCAGCGCTCGTGGGTCGTTCGCGAAACCCAAAAAAGAACAAGAAAAAATCACTCCGCGTCCCGTCGCCGTCGCGTCCCCCGCGCGAACGGAAAAGAGCTGGTTACAAATGCTCGCGATGGGGCGTTTCGGGAGCGCCAAGGCGACTCCGGGAGGTGGCGACCAGGTATGCGGCACGATACAAACAGACGACGCGGTTGGGCATCGCGAATCGTGGGCGGCGGCTGGCGCGAGCGGTCACCTGGAGTCCACTTTCGTGGACTGGCCGGACGCGCTGTTGCGCGCGGTGGCCACGGAAATCACCGCGAGCGACTGTTGGGAGACGACTCACGAACCGCATCTGCAGTCGCGACTGGGAAACGAGGAGAAGGGAATTGATGTGGATTGGAATTTGTTAAACACCCTGGACGAGTTTGACGCCGCGTTTCACGGACCGGCGAAGATACTGCGGCGCGCGCGGGACGGCGGAAACGAGTTTGTCTCTTCGCCGGGACCAGGGCCAAAGGGCGTGACCACGGAACTGGAAAGAACAGGGTCAAGCAAACACAGGCGCGTTTCCGGGCAAAGCCTGGCTGTGCCGGCTGATTCAGGGCAAAACCCGTTACCGAGCGCTTTCGGGATTCCAGTCGCCGCGCCCTGGAACCCGCCGAGGCGCGGAGGCGGAACCTGAGCGACGATGGGCGTCGCGCCGTTTGCCGTCGACGAAAGGCCGGGTACGTCGCGTTTGCCCTCGTCCGCGTTCAAGTTCAAGGCGAGTATACACAAACACACACGGGATACGGATCGGTGAGGAGTAACTGGTCGCGTTGCTTCCAACAAGCACACGGGAGTACCTTGGGTTAGGGTTAAGGGTACCCAAACCCTTTAGACTGTGACGCACGCGCACCTGAAATCTGTTGCGCAGTGTTTAAAAATCAAAAAAAAAATCACTGTCGTCGCGACGAGATCCAGTCTCGTCGATCTTCCATCGGCATTAGTTTCGCCCGCGCCTCGGTGTTAAACATCGCCGTGGCTCACGCTCGCGATTGCGCGCGTCGCCCTCCTCAGCGCGCGTCGGCTGGTCTTCGCTCGCGCGACTCAGTTCCCCAAAGCGTGTTCCCCGTCTCGCAACGCACAACACGGCGCAAATCTTCCGCCCCGTAAATTCGTTCGCACGTCGCGTCGTTCGTTCGCCACGTCGCCGCGTTCCACCATGGCTCCCACGGAAAACACCCCCGACGACGTGTTCCTCGAGGACCTTCAAAGCGAGCGGAGCATGGAGTGGGTTACTAAAGAAAACACCCGGGCGATCGCCGCGATTTCCGGTCCGGACGGAACACCCGAGCGAGACCCTTTGTTCGCAAAGCTTCGGGCGATTTACGACGACGAGAAAAAGATCCCGAACGTGCGTTTGCGGGGCGACTTCGTGTACAACTTCTGGCAGGACGACGCGCACGTGAAGGGGATTTGGCGGCGGACCACGATGGGGGATTTCAAACTGAAAGACCCGACCTGGGAAACCGTGCTTGACGTGGACGCGTTGTCGGCTGCGGAGCAGAAATCCTGGGTGTGGAAAGGCCCGAGCTTCTTGGACTACGGCCCGGGCGACGACGCGTTCCGGGTGGACCGGTGCGTGGTGAAGCTTTCGGATGGAGGCACGGATGCGTGTGTGGTGAGGGAGTTCGACGTCACCACGAAGACGTTCGTGGGTGATGACGAAAAGCCGTTCGTGCTGCCGGTTGGGAAGAGCAACTTTTGCTGGATCGACCGGGACACGGCGTGGATCGGCGCCGATTTCGGCGAAGGAACCGTGTCCCCGTCCGGGTACCCGCTTACGATCCGGGAGTGGAAAAGGGGCGAGGCGTTGCCAGACTCAACCGAGATATGGAGAGGCCAGCCAACCGACGTCGTCGCCGCGGGATCGGCGTACTGGGACAAAGGCGTGCGGTACCAGGTCTGGTACCGCGCGAAAACGTTTTACGACACCGAGCACTTCGCGCTTCACCCGGATACTAAAACCATGGTCTTGGTGGACATCCCCTCAGATTTCGGGTTCAACACCTTCGCGGACCACGTCGTGATTCACTGCAAGTCCGCGTGGGAGGTTGGCTCCCTGAAATTCAAAGCCGGGTGCGTGGTGGCGCACCCCGCGGACGCGTTCGTGCGAGGCGACCGATCCCAGTTCACGGAGCTGTACGTCCCAAAGGACGAGCGGTGCTCGTACGCGGGCTCCACGGAAACAAAGGACTACCTTTTGATACACACGCTGGAGCACATGGTGGTGAGAGTGTACGTCTGGAGGTTCGTTAAGGCTGCGGTTGGGGACGACGCGACGAAAGCCGCGGGCGACGCGCGCACCAAAAACAAATCAACGTTTCAATTCGTCAAGGAACACGTCGCGCCCGATTGCCAATCCTTCGAAGCGAACGGCATCGACGCCGACCGCTCGAACGAGCTGTGGGTCACTACGGACGGTTACTTGGACCCAGTAACGTTGAGCACCGCGTGCGCGCCTGACTTGGAAATAAGCGCGCCGTGTAAGGAAAACACGGCGTGGTTCGACACGAACGGCATGACCGTGGAGTTGCGGGAAGCGGTGAGCGACGACGGCACGGCGGTTCCGTACTTCCTGGTCAAAGGCGCCGGCGTGGTGGACGGTGGCGCGCCGGTACCCACGGTGCTGTACGGGTACGGCGGGTTCGAGATCTCCATGTTACCGGGGTACAGCGCTACGGTGGGGGAGTCGTTTTTGTCCAACGGCATGTGCTACGCCGTGGCGTGCATCCGCGGCGGCGGCGAGTTCGGCGCGCGGTGGCACCGGGCGGCGAAGAAGGAAAAGCGGTGGCGCGCGTACGAGGATTTTGCCGCGGTTGCGAAGGACTTGGTGGCAACCAAGGTCACCACGCACCAAACGCTGGGGTGCATGGGCGGCAGCAACGGAGGCCTCCTCGCCGGGGCGATGATGGTGCACTACCCCAACCTGTTCGGCGCGGTCGTTTCGCAGTGCCCTTTGCTGGACATGGAGCGGTACGTGCTGCTCACCTCGGGGCCATCCTGGATCGACGAGTACGGGGACCCGAGCGTCCCCGAAGAAAGAGCCGCGCTGCTCGGGTTTTCGCCCTACCACAACCTGGAGAAGAGCATAGCGCGCGCCACCGCGGAGTGGGGCTTTGACGCCGAGGCCGCGAAGCGCGGAGAACACGTCCCAGCCACGCTGTTCACCACGTCAACCGCGGATGACCGGGTGCACCCGTCGCACGCCAGGAGGGTGGTGCACAAAATGCGCGCGCTCGGCATCGGCGGGAAGGTTTTGTACCACGAGATGATCGAGGGCGGGCACGCGGGCGCCGCGGACAACGTCGCGAGGGCCAAGGTGAAAACCGTGGAGAACAGGTTCTTGCTGGACGTGTTGAAAAACGGGAAAACCGTAAATGGGCGGTAGACGATGTCTAGAGAGGTCCCAAACCAAGTCTGCCAAACGTGTAGACGAACAGTGCACACCTACTGTAACACGAAATTTGCCGCGGGGTGTGCAAATTACAAGAAACGAAAGAAGTACTTTTGATACCCGAACTCACGCCCCGGCTAGCGCCGCTTCCATTTGCCGTGGGTCTAGTCCCGCGCCCGCGGCACTTTGTCGCAGCGCCTCGGCGTGCGCCTTCGGCATCTTCCCCTCCCCTGTTAACCGCGTGGCGTGCTCCAGCGCCGCCGCGCGGTGCGGCTCGCTCATGGTGACGCCGTCCATCTGGGAAACCCCCCAGACCGCGTGCACCAGGGCTTGGGATTCAAGAGGCTTCAGCGGCCGCGTGGTTCCGTCCTTCCCGCCCCTCTCCGCGACACCTTCCCCTAAAAGCCGTCCAAGAAGCGCGTCGCTTTCCCCCGGCCGCGGCGTGACCCTCAGACGCCCGCACGCCCAAACCACACCGGCCGCGCCCGTCCGTCCGATTTTCTTCGTGCTCGCCCGCCTCGCCGCTTCCGCTAACAGCGTCTGGAACGCCCCCGAGTTCCCATCCATCTCCGTGCCTTTCACCCCGATTGCCCACAGCGTGTGCGTCAGCGCGGTGGGGTCCAGCTTGCCTGGTTCCTGCGCCGCTCGGTCCAGAATCATCCCGAGCGCCCTCGGGTTCGGAAGCGTAACCTCCAGCATCGCGAGCGACCACGCAAGGTTGGCGCACTGGTAAGGCGTGAACGTGTGTAGCTCACGCAGCGCCACCGCGCACAGCGCGTCCACGGTGCTTACGCTGCACGGCGCCCCCCCCGCCGCGGTGCGGTGCCACCGCGCGTACGCCCAAAGCATGTTGACGATATCCGGCGCTTTGAACCCGTCTGCTTTCTGCACCGCGCGGTCGCCGACCGCGGCGAGCAGCTTTGATCGCGGTTCGTGCCCCAGCACCGCGAGTGCCCACATCACCGTTGAGAGGTGTCTGGGCTCACCCGTGACGCACTCCCTCGCCGCTCGCCTTGCCAGGGCGTCCACGGTGGATTCCGGTCCCGCCCACTGTAACCGCGCCATCGCCCACAGCGCGTTCGCTACGGACACGACCGCCATCTCGGGCGCCATCGTCTCCACCAGTTCCATGAGCTTCCTGAACCGCGCGTCGTTTTTCAGCGATTGCACGTCCACTGGGACGACGCCGTTCATCTTCGTCGTGGCTAACCGCGCCACGCGGTGCACCGCCGTGGAGACGTTCACTTTGTTGAAAATCTCGGCGGCGTCCTCGACCAAAACCAAGATGGTTTCCACGTCGATCGCGTCCAGCAAGTCACCCTGCAAGTCTTTCGCGCGGTCAAGCTGCCGCACCGCGTGCGCTGCTCTTGACCGGTACTCGCTAGGCAACATAAGCTTGTGGTACGCCCATTTCCGGTTCTCCAACCCTACTCGGTCCAGTTTCGCGGAGTGCGCTTCCACGAAATCAACGAGCGCCAGAAACCGCCGATCTTCAACCACGAACGACGCTTCCTTCCGTCGCAACCGCCCGCCTCGCGAGGTCAGGCTCCTCGCGATGCGGTAAAGCGCGGTGACGCCGTTGATGTGCGAGAACCCGTCCAATTTGGAACCAACGATCTCCAGAATCGGCGAAACCGTCTCGCACGCCAAAATCAAATCCTGAATCTCGAGCTGTTTCGCCTTGTCCCCGCGGCTCGCGCCCGTGAACACGGCGGCCTGCGTTGAAAGAAAGGGGGGTAAGGAGGTCAGCGGAGGTCAGGGAAAAAATCATGCCAGGGAGCTACCGCCCTCAAAGAAAGTAAAAAGAAGAGTGCATTGCGAGGGGTCACGCCATGCGCGGCGCGTCCCTAATCGCCGGCGACGCGAAATGCGCGCGAAAAAGAAACGGAAGCGCCCTCGGGTACGTGGGGCACGCGCGGTCCAATCCTCGGTCGGGGCGCGCGTTCGCGTCACGGTGTGTTCCCACGTAATCGCACGCCATGTGGTTTGTACTCAACGTACCTCGTCGAGCTTGTTACCCTCCTCTTCAGGTGCGAGCGCGCCCACTGGCATCGCGCGAGCGCGCGCCCTCGTCGTGGTCAAGCCTGCCCGCCGCAAACCGGGGCGTCGGCGTTCCACGGAGGACGCGGCGGCGGCGGATTGTTTCTGTGGGTGTCGCGCGCGTGAGCCCGATGTCGCCCACGCCCGTGAAACGAGCGCACCAGCCCTTTGGGCCACGGCGGCGGACATTCCACCGGAGGTGACGCGGGTGGACCTCGCGGTGTTCGCGTCTCCTCCGTCGGTGCGTCCCGGTGTGTTGAGCGTGCGAGGACGACACTCCTTGAAAAGCGCGAGACGGCGGACGAGACAAAACTTGCAGATTTTTGTCTTCCACTAGCTTCAAGAATCGCACAGTACGTCCATTGGTCCGGGCACGCTCAGCCGGTTTCTTCTTAGCACGGCATGGCGTCGAACGACGCGGTCGCGCGGTCCGCGCTCCCGTCCGGCCCACCTGGTGGCGTGAACGTCACCCCCCCCTCAATGACCCCGCACATCCCCGGCGTGGAAGGCATGACCGAGGGTGAGATCTCAACCTTCCTCACGTCCCTGGATGAGTTTACCCCCACCATCCCCGACGGTTTAACCAACCACTACTTGAAGCAAAGCGGCATCGCGGAACCGGACGTGCGGATCACGCGGTTGATATCCATAGCGGCGCAGAAGTTCGTGACGCAGATCGCGGCGGATGCGCGGCAATGCGCGCAACAAAGGTCGGAGATGATGGCGCGCGAAAAACGCGACCGAGGGTAAGGAACTTTCCCAATCACCACACTCTGCCTCCCTGATCACAGCTCTGTATGGCGTACTTAACATTTACCAGTACTCACAGTACTGGCAACTGTTACTAGACCCACTCCGTCGGACCCCTTTCCAATCCCGGATACACGTCACGACCGACTGACACTTTCGGGTTTTATCGTACAAGGTTCGACGCCAAGGACAAGCGAGTCATGCTAACGATGGAGGACGTCGCCGATGCGCTCGGCGAGTACGGGGTGAAAGTTGCGAAACCGCCGTACTTCTCGGGAGCGGCGGTGGAACCGACACCGAAGCGGTCCAAAAGGGGAGCGCAGAAGGATAAATGATACGCAAAACAAGTGAGCGCGACGCAGACGCGAGCGAGCGAGAGACGATTGACGATTGGAGCGACCAGCGACGCGGAGAAAAAGGCGACACGAAACGAACTCGCCGTCTCCGTCTCCGTCGCGTGTAATACTAACTAGAATACTAACTTACGTAGATCCGCGATTGCCACGCAAACACCACCAAAGCACTGCCTCGGGTCCACGCCCAAACTCGGTTGTAAACACCGCGCGTTACAAAAGAACAGGTTTTCAAATGACAATAAGGCGACGCGCGCCGAACGATTCTCCCGAAATCGTCATCATTAGAGAGCGCTGTCTTTCCAATTTACCCGCCCGCTTTCCTTTGCTGGAACCGCACGGCGTACACGGGAATGTACCCGCCGATCAGCACGACCGCGGCGCACGCGGCGCCGAACACCACGGTTCTTCCCTTGGTCTGCGAAGAGAGGGAAATGGGCGAAGGGGAGGTCAGATCGCGACTTCGCGTGCGTAAAATCTCATCGTTTTTGGTTCAAGCACCCTCCGAACCGGTGTGATTGCGGTTCGCGAGTTTTGGCCTCCGCGACCCCCGCGGTTCGGTTCGGTGGAGAACAAACTGGCTTCAGGTTTTGGACGTATCTTGTACGTACCGCGCCGATGTCGTACATCTTCTCAGCGTGGATATACGCCTGCGGGAAGGAAGGGGGGGGAGGTCAGCGAGGCCAAAGGAGGGGAACCCTAAATTTACACCCGCCTACGGATGGGCAGTGGCCGCGGGTGATCCGGTGTGGCAGGTGTGGGTGCGCACCGGCTCGCCGTCGCCGCCGCGCTTGGGGGCGGAGGTGTTGAAGCTGCGCACGGGCACGGCGCGTGCGCGCTGCGCGAGCGCGCGGCGCACGCCGTTGACCAGAGCACTCGACATGCTGCAACGCGATGCGAGGAGTGATGAGACGGGTGGGAAGTCGAACATGGAGCGAATCTTGGGAGCAGCTTCAAAATCCAATTGCAAAAATAACGCATCGTCTCGACGCCGACACCGTTTCCGTTCCCTTCAACACCACCTCCGCGTCCGCGAAACAAGGCCACAGCACAACCTCTTTGGCTTGTTAGTAGTGCACCGTCCTGGTCGTCTACAGAAATACAAATGCAATTTACAAAACTAACTAGACTATTTCATAACGCTAATCAATCATCTGGACCCCGACGCGGTTTCCGTTTCCGTCAACATCGCCTCCACGTCCGCGAGCCGCACTAAGCTCCGCTCCAGCGGGATCGTGGCCCCCGAGTCCGCCCACCGTCGGCGCTTCATGGTCTCCATCTTCACGCCCGTACCTTCGGACCAGGTTTGTTTGATCCGCGCCGCGGTTTTCCCGTACTCCCGGCGCGTCCGGCGGGTGTCGCCGTTTCCGGTCCCGCCAAAGGTCGCGTCCCCCGTGTTTCCACTTACGTCGTCGTATTTCGACCGCGACCCGGTTTCTTTCGTCGCCGCGTTCGCCTCCGCCCACTCTAAGTTGTTCCGCTCCAGCTCCAGCCGTTGCCGTTTCTGCTCGATCTTCCGCGTCCGGAACTTTTCATACGCGTACGCGGCGTCGAACGGTTCCGTGACCGAAGTTCTTCCCTGCCCGCTCTGACTAATACCCACTGACACTTTGTCCACGAACCTAGTGACGTGCTCTAAATACGGCAACTGTTCTTTCTGTACCCAGTGTATGCAATCCACGGGGCACGATGCGATCGCGCAGTCGATGTCGTCCTCACTATTCAGCCACTGCGCGAACACGCGCGAGCGGCCGTAGTCCTCGTCCATGCGGAACGTCGCCGGCGCCGCCCAGACGCACTGTTTGCATCCGATACACGTGAACTCATCCACGAAAACCGCCCTTGTTTCGTTTTCTTTCGAAGACATGCGCGTGGTCCACTTGCTGTACGCCTTGCCCGTGAACTCGTCGTCGTCGTCCTCCATTTGCACCTGGAGCTCGGCATCGTAGATGTCCCGGGACACCGGGTCTTTCAAAATAGCGTACGCGTCGTTCAACACCACGCACAAGTCCGTGCCTTCGTCGCCGCTGCGGTCGGGGTGGCAGTACATCGCGAGGTCATAATACGCGCGTTTGATAGTTTTGATGTCCGCATCATTCGGGACACCGAGCAGGTCGTAGAAGTCAACCACCCTGGTGTCCGCTTGCTCGATCTCCATTCCGGCGCGAATGGAGATCGAGCCGCGTCTTGTTTTGTTTCGCGTCGCGGAAGGCGCGCCGCGCCGCGAGGAAGGCGCGCGAAGGCTGAAGACATCACAACGTCGTGCCTGCGTCCGCGGATCGGCGCCGAGCGCGGCCGCGCTCGGAATCGAGCGCAAGGCCTGCATCCGTCCGGTGGGGTCGACGAGCGCAGGCGATGTCTGCAGAGCTGCAGCGCGACTTTTGGACGAGATCTCAGGAAAAAGTGCAGGCTTCCATTCTCGCGAAGAGGCGAATCTGATATTTTTTGGCGGGCAAAGGCAGCAGTCGCCGTCTGCAGTCACGACGCCATCAACGCGTGCGCACTGAGCAGTCACGCTTTTCGGGAAATGAAGCGACAACACGCTGGCAGAAGCGCTGAACAATAGACCTTCAGAAGGAGACACGGAGTGGTGAAGGAGATAAGGAGACAAGGAGAGAAGGCAGAAGGGCAGACGAAAAGGAACTGGAAAAAACACCTTCCAGAAACGTGGAACTGAACTAAAATCAAAAATGTACACCGACGCTCGCTACGCTCGTCTCTCGCGTCGTCGTCCTCGTCGGCAACGGTATCCACGAGCGCTGTCAGGGCTCGTTTGAAACGTACCGAACGGTTATTTCCCGTTCCTTTCCGTTGTTCTTCAAAATCAAAACGTCAAAACAAACACTTTTTGGTCGCGTCACCTCGCGACTCCCACGACGTCCACCACGGCGACGGTTTCGTTTTCGGATTCGTCCGAAACGCTCGACGGTGACGAGTGCGCGGTGAGTCTTTCCTTTTTGTCTTTCGTGTTGGATGACCCCATCACGATAGGTGTTCGGTATTTCCACCCCACCACTCTTCCTCGGCAGTTGGATGTGCCGCACGCGCACTCGAAGGAGCCGCCTTGCGCCACCAGATCCTCCTCCGTGGCGTCATAATCGATGGTCACGGCTTCGCCTGGGAAGATGTCGCGGTTCGCCACGAGCGCGATGGCATAGTTCGTCGGGAACACCACCACGTCGCAGTTCGGGTCGCAGGAGTGGTTCAGGAAGTTGTCCAAGTCATCAGGGGTTTCCGATAACGAGAACAACGCCCCTGGGGCTTGTTTGTACGGACGGACTTGTAGGGACGCGTTGTACGCGAGGGCGCTGCCTTTGATCTGGTTCTCCCGGCGCAGCACGTTGGGCGGCAACAGCATCACGGTCTCGCCGGCGAGCACCGGTGAGAGGTTGATTTCGCCGTCCCCTTCGCCTTGGTAAACGAGGTGCTTACCCAGTGAAGCGCAGCGCTTCACCACCAGCGGCACCCTGTCCGCGAGGAACGAGGAGTACACGCGGCACTCCTCTTTGGTCCAGAACGCCGCGGCGTACTTCACGCGGTCTTCAGCGACTTGCGTCGGCGTGAGGAACGCGGGCGGGGTCCACGTTTTGAATTGACCCACGGCCCCATCCGTGGCGATGAGGTTCGCGACATGCGGCATGCAGTGCCCTTGGTACTTCTGTTGGAATTCCGGGGCGCGCCAGTCGTCGCCGGTCACCCTGCCTCTGCACGTGGGCGCGCCGCAAAGGCACCGCCAGTTCTGTTCGTGGTCCTCCGACGTGGCGTAGTCGAAGGTGAGTTCGTCGCCCGGGTGTAAGTCCCTTGATGCGGTCATCACCACCACGCCGTCGACCTTGATCCGGTCGCACTCGAACAAACACGTGGGCTCGCACGAGTGGTTCATGTACATGGAAGGGTCGTCCGATTCGAGCTTCCACTCGTCACAAGGCAGCAGGTCGTACTCGGGCAACGCCTCGTACGCATCGACGCCGGTTTTGTACATGTAGTGCTCGAACTTGCGACGCGCTTCCGCGGGGAGGTTCTCGATGTACAAACGGCACCGCGGAACGGACACCCAGTCCGGCTCGTTGACCTGGTCTTCCCACCAA
>Ga0222710_1000485_pt1 | contig 18115 bp, 20 predicted proteins | sample AntAcemetage1696_FD_181143 | JGI IMG/M metagenome (GOLD analysis project Ga0222710, IMG submission 181143) | Saline water microbial communities from Ace Lake, Antarctica - #1696 | ecosystem: Environmental > Aquatic > Non-marine Saline and Alkaline > Saline | place: Antarctica: Ace Lake... | reverse complement strand
TCCATCGCGGGCGGCACCGGGTCGGGGATGGGAAGCTACCTGTTGGAAGCCCTGAACGACCGGTACGGCAAAAAGCTAGTGCAGACGTACAGCGTGTTTCCCAACCAGCACGAAACAAGCGACGTGGTGGTGCAGCCGTACAACAGCCTGCTCACGCTGAAACGGCTAACCCTAAACGCGGACTGCGTGGTGGTGCTCGATAACACCGCCTTGAACCGCATCGCGGGTACGTGTTGTATTTACTGTTTACCGCCCCTCTCTGACTGTTTGAGTGCACTATCTGGTAACATTTACCAGTACCCATACTCGAGACGGAAGAGACTGACCGTTTTCTTTCCCAACCGCAGTGGACCGTTTGCACATTCAAAACCCGACCTTCGCCCAGACCAACGCGCTGGTCAGCGCGGTGATGGCGGCGAGCACCACGACGTTGCGGTACCCCGGGTACATGAACAACGACTTGGTGGGTTTAGTGGCGAGCTTAATACCCACTCCACGGTGTCACTTCCTCATGACCGGGTACACCCCTTTGAACATCGAGAACGAGACCGGCGGTTCGATTCCCGGCGGCGGTGGCGCGCAATCGACAATCAGAAAAACCACCGTCCTGGACGTGATGCGACGGCTGCTGCAAACGAAAAACATCATGGTCAGCTCGCACGGCCTCGCGAAACACCAAGGCAGCTCGAAATACATCTCCATTCTGAACATCATCCAAGGCGACGTTGATCCGACGCAGGTGCACAAGGTACGGCCTTGGGCGTTTCACCAAATCAGGAGCCTCCACGTTTGCCAACACAAGACTGACCTGACCATTTTTTTGTGCGCAATCAAAGAGTTTACAACGCATCCGGGAACGTAAACTCGCGAACTTCATCGAATGGGCGCCCGCGTCGATTCAAGTCGCCTTGTCCAGGAAAAGCCCGTACGTCACGAACAGTAACAAAGTCTCAGGGCTGATGCTCGCGAACCACACCAGCATTCGGCACTTGTTCACCAAGTGCATCACCCAATACGACAAGCTCATGCGGCGAAAGGCGTTTCTTGACCAGTACGAACAGCACGCCATGTTCGCGGACGGGCTTGACGAGTTCGACGACGCGCGGGAAATCGTGGAGGGGTTGGCGGAGGAGTACGAAGCGTGTGAGTCTCCTGATTACATAAAATGGGCGTCTGGCCGGGAGAACGACAGGGAAAAACGTGGGGCGGTGGAGAGGATGGACGGCGAAAACGAGGTGGGGGGGCGGGGAGGCGGGTTTTAGGAAAGCACGGAAGGCGTGTTTTGGATGGTTTGTGTGCACCGAGGGTATCTTGAAACAATTGAGTCACACCGACGATTCCCAACACAACAAGTCCGTCGTCTCTCCTCTCGTCTTTTTATTACTTCAACTGGTTAAGTTTCCCGCCGTTTCCGTTCGGCGCGCCCGACAGTAACTCGCCTAAATCCTCGCGTCGCCGCAGCTTCTCCTTCGACCGTTTTTTCGCCTCGGAATAAGCCACTACTCCCATGATGGTGATGCTGTACCCGAACATCCCAACGGGTGACACCGGGTTTTTGAACAGAAAAATAGAAACCACCACCGCGACCGCGCCTTTCGCGTTCCCAAGCACCTGCAACGTCAGCGGGCTCGTGCACTTCGTGACCAGAAAGTTTGTCAGGTTAACGCTGAACGCCAAAACGCAGTTCAGGGTGCTGTTGAGATACGGAAAACAAAGTGTCAGTCGGGACCGTGACTTGTATTACGTAATTACGGGCGGACAATCGGCAGTCCCGTGTTGGGCGTGTATTGGACGACGTATGGACAACAGGGAGGGGTAATCGGTCGTCTAACAGTCACCAGCGTTAGAGGTAAAACAGCGCGTATGTGCTGTGCGTAGTGTCTCCTTCTAGTGGACGTCAAAGAGGGGCGGAAGAAACATTGTGAGGCGGATTTGGGAAAGCCCTACAGACGTACATGATACAGAAAAACTTTGGCGACGAAACGCAGTTCTCCGCGAAAACGCCAAACGCGTCTGGTTCCATCACGGTCACCGCGGATACCAACACGAGCAGCGCCACGGGGGACATGAACAGCAACAAGTTCAAGGAATCCAGTTTTTCGGTTTCGTTGGTTAACAGCAAACCCTGGAGCACCGATTTCAGCGCCCTCGCGAACGTCGCGCTGAAGCACGCTATGAACCCGGTGAGGTGAAACAGCGGCTCCGCTTTACTCGCGAGCACGATTCCCAGGACGATAGGCACCAAAGTTACGTAAACCTCAGGGGTTTCTTTCTGCCGCATGATGAACAGCGACAGAAGCGCGGTGAAAAAAGGCGTCGTGGCGCCGATGGCTTGGTTGAAGGACACCGGGATGAACCGCAGGGAAACGTTCCCGCCCACGACTGAGGCAACGAACACCACCGCTAACACCGCGATCTTTAAAAGGTGCCTTCGGCTCTTCAGGTTCTGCCTTGGCACGAACCCCAAGCTTCGGGTCGCAGCCGCTAGCACCAAGCACATCACCATGTGGCACATGGTTAAAAAAATAGGAAACTTAAACCCCCAGACGCTGAGTAAATATTTGTTCAAAAGGATCACGCCGATGTTGGAAAAGTACCACGCCGCGATCGTGGAAAGGGTGTAGGCGCTCATGGAAGACGCCACTGTTGTGGCAGGGTGGTTAGTCAGGGAGTTCGGTAGGGAGTTGGTTAGTGGTGGTCGCGGTACGCGCAACTTCCCGGTGTGATGACACGCTCGCGAAGGAAAGAAGAAGCACGCGAGACGTGGAAACACGGACACGTGTCGCGTGAAGCGGCCGTTTGTGTCAAGGTCCGTCTTGCGTCGCGATCGTTGTCGCCGCGCGTCGTCCGTCCGGGGTACTCGCGACCGCAAGTGACCCTTCTCGTGACTTACTTTTTATATCGTCCAGCCCGTGTATATTCGTTGACTCTGATGACCTCGGTCGCGTCTCCTCCACGGACCCGTCGTCGTCCTTCTCCTCGGGTCGGGATCCCGAGGGAAACTCTCGGTGCCGCCTGATTGGAAACCTGTTTGCCTCGTTCGAGGCGAACCGAACCTGTGATCGACACCGACTACCGACTACCGCACCAACCAAGACGGATTCGGACGAACTGCGGCGCGGGCGTGCCCCTAGACGCGCGCGGGCGTCCGCAAGCACTGACGGGCGGCGGCGCGCAGGGAGATTGCGGAGCCTGGACGAACGTTCGGGACGCAGAGGGCAGGGGATAGGACGAACTTAGTGCCGCCACAGTGGCAAGGAGGGTCAAATTCAAAAAATTTCTTCACGACTCGCAAGCTTTCGTTTTCGGTCCGTCCGAGACGACCCTCGAAAGCAACGACTTTCCAAGCCAAGCCCTCTACGCAACAGAGCAACGACGCACGACGTCGCAGCGAGCGCTGAAGAAGAGGGTCGTCGTGTGCCATGGCAAGAAAACGATGCCCGCACGGGAAGGAGAAACGCAACTGCGCGGTGTGTACCCCGTGTCCCCACGGTCGAGTGAAGAAGAACTGCGTGAACTGTGCGGGTTGCCCTCACGGGAGGCGGAAAGACAGCTGCGCGGAATGCACCCCCTGCCCTCACGGCAAGGTGAAACACGACTGCGCGGACTGCAACCCCTGCCCCCACGGGAAGCGGAAAAGCAACTGCGTGGACTGCACCCCCTGCCCTCAAGGCAAGATAAAACGCAACTGTGCGGCGTGCACCCCCTGTCCGCACGGCAAGGTGAAAAGCAAGTGCGCGGACTGCAACCCCTGCCCCCACGGGAAGCTGAAAAGGAGCTGCGCGGACTGCAACTCATGCCCTCACGGCAAGGTGAAACACGACTGCGCGCACTGCAACCCCTGCCCCCACGGGAAGCTGAAAAGAGACTGCGCTGACTGCAACTCCTGCCCCCACGGCAAGGTGAAACGCAAGTCCGCGGCCTGCAACCCATGCCCCCACGGGAAGCTGAAAAGGAGCTGCGCGGACTGCAACTCATTTACGATTCAAGGCTACTTCGGCTTCGACCGGTAAAAGAGACGACTGTGACCAGGAAAAGAGACTCCTAGGACCAGTAAAAGAAGAGACACAAAGACCAGTAAAACTAGAGACACTAAGACCAGTAATAAGGAAGTTCTACCCCGTTGTTGCATTGACAAAGTTCCGACTCTGTTTACTTTTTCGTTTTCGCCAGGAACCGTTTCGCGGCGTCCGCGACGTCTTTCTTCGCCAACGCCTGATGTAAACAAAAATGTGTCAGTCTCGTATGGGCAATCAGTCGGCGGAATGTGGTGGGTGGGAAATACGTACCACCCCCCCCTCGCTCGCTAACCGCGACCGCGCCATCTTCACGTCCGACCGCAACTCAAGCGCGGGTTCCGGGGCGTCTTGTACCGGAACCGTACCGCCCCCCCCCCCAAGCCCGAACGCTTCGTTCGCGGTGGCTCGGAACAGCGCTTTCGTTACGTCTGGAGTGACCCGGAGTTGTTGCGCAGAGTTGCCTGGCGAGTTGGTGTTGACCACGTTCCCTAAGCGCGCCGCTCTCGAGGCGACGATTTTGCGGAAGCGGTCTTTGCAAAGAGCCGCGTCGTACCCCAACGCGCCGGACGCGAGATCCCAAGACGCGCCGCCGAACTCATCCACCAAAGCGCAGAGCACGGCGTCCTCGCCTAGTTTCCAGGTCGACGTCGCGCTCGGCGAAGGCACTCCCGGTAGTGGTGAACGTGCTACTCCATCCGCGCTGTGATGGGGAGACACCGAGGATACCTTTCCCCCTCCGTTGGGCGACGCGAACGCGGCGCCTCTGTGAGTTTGCCCGGAACCGGCGATTCCGTCCGGAAACTCGCGGTCGCCGTCGCCGGCGCCCTCCTTCGAAAGCCGCCGTAACCGCCGCCGCGTATCCCGCTCTTCTTGAGTCTCCCCGTCGCGCTTGCGCTTGTGTTTCTTCGTTTTCTTGGAGTCGTTCGGGTCCTTTTCCTTTCGGGAGTCCGCCAAAGCATCGCCGCCGTCTGCTGACGCGCGCGACAACCCAAACGGCCCAGCTGTTGACGTGCCCGGCGCTCCAGCGGCGCCCGACGTGGGCTTGGCGCTTAGTCGGAACAAAACGCGCAGCGGGGCGCCGCCCGCGGCTGGGGCTGCGGGGGAGTCGCTTCGCGCGCGGCGAGGCACGCCCACGAACGGGTCACCCGCCGCGGTTGACGCGTACGCGCTATACGCAGCCTTATCCTTCAACTCTTCCGCCTCCGCCTCCGCCTTAAGCGCCTCAACCGAAGGCACCGCGTACATCGCGTCCCACCGTTCCTGTTCCAGCCTTTCGTACTCCGCCCGAGCCTGTTCCGCCGCTCGCGCCTCGTCAACGTTGCGCCGGTACTCGTCATCCGCGTTCCCGGTTTCCCAGCCTTGCGGAAATAAAAGAAAGTGTCAGTCTTGTATGTCGCGATGTATGGACAAACAGTCAGGGCAGAGGTAAGACGTCCCTTCTGGTACGAGTATGTCGCGATGTATGGACAAACAGTCAGAGGAGATAGTCCCTTCTGGTACGAGTATGGGCAAACAGTGTTACGGATTTGGGAAAGCCCCACCAACACGTACCTTCGATGATCAGCTCGTCGTCATCCTCCGCCGCCTCCGCCGCGGCTTTTTGTTTTTCAATCTGCTCCAGCTCCCACTCTTTTTCCTCGAAATCGGCAATCGCGGCGGCGGCCGTGTCCCCCGCGTCGTCCAGAATTCGCACGGTTTCTTCTAAATACTTCACAGCGTACCGTTCCACGGGCTTGAGTTGCGACGAAAGAGACTCGCCTCTCGACGCGGACAACTGAACCTTCTTCATCATCTCCTCCGCGTACGCGTCGTCCCCCGCCAGGCTGGTGTTGACTCGGGTTAACGAAAGGGTTTGGTTCGCGTCAGTCGCAGTCGGCGTTTCAGGAGGGCCGCCGATTTTGGTTTCGCCGGGAACGTCGTCGTCGCCCGACCCTCCCGACAGCGTTTTCAAATCGCTCACGGACGGTTTCCGCTCAACCTCGTCGTCGTCCAAGTCGCCAATCTTCTCCGCGATGTCGTCCCCAAACTCCGCGGCGTCGTCGTTCTCTTCGCGCAGCGCGTTGCTAGCTGCGACCTTGTCCGCGTCGTCCTGCGCGTCGTCCATGAGCCGGGCGACTTCGTCGTCGTCGTCGTCGTTTGCAGCGGTTTTCGACGGACCAGCCTTGTTCGCGTCGTCCGCCGCCGCCGCCGCCGGTTTCACAACCGCCCTACTCATCGCGCGGTCGAAAATGCTCATCGCGGCGGCGCCTGATACGATTAATGCCGAAATTGTCAGTCTCTCGTGATGTGTATGAGGGATTGGTATGAGTAAACAGTCGTGGTAACAGTCCGAGGGAATGCGCCCTTCTGGTCGTAATAGTCCCTTCTGGTACGAGTATGGGCAATCGCGAAGGCGGAACGTGGTGATTGGGAAAGGCCCGTACCTTGCTCGCCGCCGACCACTACTTCTTTCTGGGGGGCACCACCGCCGTCGTCTGCATTGGGTGCGTTACCACCCCCACCGGAACCCCCAACCGCTTTCTTACCCGTGAAGTGCTCCGTGGTGAAGTTCCCCCTTTGAATCGCAAAGTGGTCCAACTCCCGTTTTTGCATGCTCTTCTTCAAAATGTTCTCCTCGATCGTGCCCTTGCACACCATCCGGTAGATGTGCACCTCCCTGGTTTGCCCGATGCGGTGCGCCCGGTCCTGCGCCTGCGCGTCCATCGCGGGGTTCCAATCCGAGTCGTAAAATACGACGGTATCCGCGCCGGTGAGGTTGATTCCGAAACCACCCGAGCGCGTGCTTAGGATAAACGCGAACAGCCGGTTGTCCGTGTTGAACCGCTGGGTGAGAATTTGGCGCTGCGATTGTAAAAAAAAAGTGTCAGCCTTTCGTGATGTGTATGAGTAATTACTCTGTCGGCAAAACAGTCGTGGGATTTGGTGAAATACAATACGTACCTGTTCCGGCCGAGTGCTCCCGTCCAGGCGGCAGTACGCGTACCCGTACAAATTAAGAAACTGCTCCAGAATGTCGAGCATCTTGGTCATCTGCGTGAAAATCAACACTTTGTGCCCCCCACTTTTCAGGGTTCGCAACAGCTGCGCCAGGGCTTGGAGTTTCCCGCAGTCGAACTGCACGAGGCGTCGGTCGGGAAAAAACAGCTGCCGTCGAACCTGCGCGTGTCGCAGCGGCGCCAGCGCTTGCCACCCCACGTGCTGCGACCACGCGTTTTGAATACCCAAGGTCAAGGACATCGCGGAGCTGAAACCAATGAAAGAAAGTGTCAGTCTTGTATGGGAACACAGGGAGGCGGGATTTGGGAAAGGCCCAACACGTACCTTCGCGAGGCGCACACCATCTCCGGCGCCCGCGCGCGCGCTTTTGGGATGGCGAACACGAACGTGGCGATTAAGTCGTCGGATTCGATCACCCTTCTGGCGGGGGGTTTTATTAGCTCCAGAAGCGCGGGCGCCACCGCGAACGGCCCAGCGCCGAACGCGTTGGCGGTTTCGTGGCAATCCCTGGCCTGACAATGAACAAGCACGGCTCGTCGCAAATCCACGCCGTACACCGGGACCCGGTCCGCCGCCGCGTCCGCGTTCGCGGCGATTCTCCGCGCCACCGCGTTGCGCTCCACCCTCGCCCGCGCCCGCTTCACCTCCAGAAACAACTGCGCCGCGCTTTCGCAGGACGGGGTCATTCGACCCGTGACTAGGTGTTTCTTGTCAGAAGAAACGGAAACGTCATCCCCATCCCCTGACAGATACCTACGCACCACCTCCGAGGCGACTCGTCGCCGGCTCGCCTGCTCACAGCTCCACCGCTCGCCCCCCCCGAACGCGAACGCGGACGCGAAGTTGGTGTCCTCCAGGGAAAGCAAATGCATTCCTCGGGGGGCGAACGTTTTCGTGATCGACAGCGGGTCGAGGGACGTCTCCGCCGCGAGTTTCGCCACCGCGGACGGCACGGCGAGCGCCAACGGAGACGGCATGTCGAACGCGGACACGATAGGCCGTCCCGCGAACAAATCAGGGTGGTTGCACACCTTCCGTAGCTGCATCAAACAGTTTATGATGCCCAGTAAGTTACCGCTTGTTAACGTGGTGCTCGTGTCGCTGGACGCCATGTACTCCTCGTACAGCCGACGCTGGCGCTTGCTCAAACCGCAGTGCACCACGTGCTCCACCTTGCCTGGCAGGTTCTTTTCCACTTCGCTTTTCAGGCGTCTCAGGAGAAAGGGTCTTAGTACGCCGTGCAGCCGCGACACCAGGTCCATGTTCACCCCCCCCCCGCCCTCTACCTGGCCAGTCAACGGACTCGAGAACCAGTTTTTGAACTCGCTGTGCGACTGAAAAACGTGCGGCATCAGGAAGTGCATCAAGCTCCACAGCTCCATCAGGTCGTTCTGAAGCGGCGTCCCCGTGATTAGCAGCCGGCGTTTGCTGTTGAAGTTCAGCAATGTCTGCCACCGCTGCGACCGCCAGTTTTTGATCATGTGCGCTTCGTCAAGAATGAGGTATTTCCACTTTTTCCGCCGGAACACCCTGCGTGGAAAAAGAAGGTCAGTCTTGTATGGGCAAACAGTCACCTGGATTTGGAGTTGGGAAAGGCCCTTACCGCGCGTCTTGCGTGATTAGCCGGTACGTGGTGATACAAACGTGGAAGGAGTTGGGTTTGCTCCACCCTTGGCGCTTCAGTTTCCGTTCCTTCGCCGTGCCGAAGTACGTCAGCAGCTTAAACGCGGGGGCCCACTTTTTGAACTCGACTGGCCCGACCAAAAAGAAAGTGTCAGTCGGTCGGACCATGCGTATACCGGGATTGGTATATCCGGGATTGGTATATCTGGGATTGGGAAGGGTAGGCCCTGTACTCCACGGTATTTCGAAAACAGTCGTGGTAACAGTCCTCCGGGAATGCGCCCTTCGCAGGCGTAACGCGCCAGGACGCGGGACGAGTATATCGCGATGTATGGACAACAGTCACCAGCTTCGGTGATGTGTATGCGCAATCGCGAAGGCGGAACGCGGTGATTGGGAAAGCCCCGTACCTTCCCAGTTCAACATGACGCTCGTGGGTACCACGATGAGGTGCGGCCCCCAGATCCCGCACTCGCAAGCGAGGTACGCTAACAACGCGATTGTTTGGATCGTTTTTCCCAAACCCATCTCATCCGCCAGGATGCCGTTCAGCGCCTTGTCGTAACAACTCACGAGCCAGTTCAAACCGACGTGCTGGTACTCGCGCAGGGTGTGTTTCAAAAGAAACGGCACGCGGCAGTTTTTCGCGCTTTCCGAATCCAGGGTGTGGCCTTTTGGTTGTAACGCGGTGGCGTCGCCGGCTAGGGAATCCAAAACACGACGCCGCGCGTCACTCGCGGCTTTCTCTTCAGCGGTCAGTTCTGTGTCGCCGGCATCCACCAGAGACGCGACTCCGGGTTCGTCGTCGTCGTCGTCGTCGTCGTCGTCGCCCTGCTCTTCCTCTAAATCTTCATCAAACTCATCACCCTGCTCGTCTTCGTCTTCATTCGCTTCGTCGACACCAGCCCCGGTACTCGCCTCGTGCGCCGCTTCCATCTCGCGGTACATGCGCATCAACTCTTCGATAGGCACCTCCGCGTCCGCGGCAAGGTTCGCCGCCTCCGCGGCGCCGTCGTCCCCGACGTCCTCCCTCGCCGCCGCGCGTAACTCCTCTTCAAGCGTTTCTTCGTCGTCCTCGTCGAGATCATCGTCGCCCACCGTGAACTCGTTCTCGTCGTCGTCGGCGCTTTCGTTAGAGCCTTTTTTGTGCGAACCGTGTTTTGCAACTACGTCATCCTCGTCGATATCCGCGAAAGTCGCTTCCTTATCATCGTCCTCTTCTTCCGTTTCTTTCTCCTCAGATTGTTCCTCTTTCGCGTTCGCAGCCGCCTCCGCCGCTTCCATTTCGCGGTACCGCCGCAAAAGCGTTTCAATGGGAACCTCCGCATCCGCGGCTAAACCTTCTTGTTCTAACGCCGCCGCGTCCTCACCATCCTCCGCCTCCGCCGCCCTCATCTCCTCCTCCAACGTCTGTTCGTCATCCGTTTCTTCCATCTCGTCGTGGCCAACAACGAACTCGTCCTCGTCCTCGCGATCGCGATCCGACGAAGTCCCGGGTTCCACGGCGGTCTTCGCGTAGCCGCCCGAATCCGGCGCTCCCGGGAGGGAAAGGGTTTTTTCTGTAGACGCGTCGTCAATTGCGAGAGGTTTTGTAGGGTCTAAACACTGTGAAACACCTTGCGAGCCCTCGTTCGGCTCCTCGTCAATCCCGGTGAGCTTCGTGGCGAGCATCGTGGAGTACCGCTCCGTTTGCGCTAACATGAAATCGAGGTGTTTGTCCATCACGGTTTTGCGCTGATACCAATAAAAGAAAGTGTTAGTCATGTATGGGCAAACAGTCGGAGGGATTTGGGAAAGGCCCAATACGTACCTTCGCGTCGACCACGCTTTGCGCTTTGAACCGCACGACCTTCTCAACCTTCATCCAGAACCGAATCACCTCGTTGCCGATCCACCGCGCGTGCTTCCGTTGATGCATTTGTTCACCTCGCGCGGCTTTCAATACTCTGGATTCCAAATCCAGGTCGGACTTTTGCACCGCGTACGCCGCTTTCTTGGCGAGTTTCTGCCGGAACTTGCGTTCGCGCACGAAATCCCCGGCGAGCCACTTCATTTCCTCCAGTAAATGATCCCAGTGCGTTTTGTTCCGCGCCGGTTCCGGAAACTTCGGTCGCGGTAGGGTTTTAGGCGGCCTCTGTAACACGAACCAGGCTTTGTCGAAAACAAAGTCTTCGTGGCGAATGCGCTCGCCTTCCGCTAGCGCGCTTTCGTACGTAACCTCGGACACCGAGGGTAGCGACAAGTTGCTGGATTGGATCGGTTTCGTGACGTCCACGAGTTGACAGTGAGTCAAGTTACTCGCAGGTCCAGCATTTGCGTACTCGTGCTTTACAGCAGGTTGCATGGAAGCACCACCGACACCGCCTAAATCGTCTCGGTCTTCGGACGAGGTCGATTCGCTCGAGTCGTAGTCCGAATCCGAGGAATCAGATCCGTCGCCGTCGTCGTCGTCGTCGCCCGTTGCGATTGGCCTTTCCCCACCCCCAACCCCGTTCCCCGAGTTGTAACTCGCCAACACCGCCTCGATGGGTACCGCGCTTTCCGCTTTCAAATTGTCGATCTCGAGTCGCACCGAGTTCGGCGAAAGCGGCGTGCGCTTCAACTCCTGTTCGAAAGTCTCCATGTCGTCATCGTCTGCGCCTTCGTCGTTCTCATCATGACCAACCGCCACCACGAACTCGTCATCCTCCGTGCCGTCGTCGTTCCCGTCCCAAGACGCCTCGCCATCGGAAATCATGGACGCACCTGCTTCGGAAGGCGTAGGTCCTCCTTCCGAAGCGCTTCGCGCTCTCGGCGACGCCGTTCGCCGCGTGCGCCCGGACCCACCGGACAAACTCCCGTCGTCGTCCCCCGTGGTAAGTCGTTTTTTGTGACGCGCGGCGAGCACGGAAGGCGGCGGCGCCGCACCCGCTTCGAACCTGTTTTTCGAGTTTGTGGAGGCGATACGTGGGGAAGGGGGAATACGGAAACGTCAGCGCGTGTGTTGCATCACGCGTGCGCCGGCCCTACGGTCGCGTTCACGCGCGAGGGACCGGACGGCGGTGGCGCGGTGACAAGGCAAAAAAAAAACAGCGAGAGAAAGAAAACATAATCGCAAAACGAGGGCCACGGTTGCCTCGAGTCGCCCGCACGTGAGGACACACAAAACAGATCGCGCGGCGTGAAAAACACGAGGAACAACGAGCCGAGAAACACGTACGCCTCTGGCTTACTCCTGTCCCGGGAGGGACGACCTCCTCCTGAGGTCGACATCGCCCCGTGCGGCTCCACTCTAAAACCGATCGAGCGAGATTGAAAAGAGCAGGTCTTGGTAGGCGCGAACGAAACAGCATGGGTAACGAAAGGGGTTTTGGAAAACAGCAGCGCTCGATAGCGCGATAGCGCGCCTGTTTTCGCATGTCACGTGACACTTTCCGAAGCGTCGTCGCCGTCGCCAATGGCCTCCGAGCTGGACACCACGGTCGCCTCCGCTGATGTGGTTGTGTTTTCCACTCGCGGGTGTCCGTTTTGCCGCCAGGTCAAGAAGGGCCTCGAGTCGCAAGGCGTGGCGTTCACGGAGGTTAGTTTCGACGGCCTCGCGGAAGGCGACGCGGTCCGGTCCGAGATTCGGTCTCGACACAAAGCAACCTCCGTCCCCGCGGTGTTCGTGAAAGGAAAGTTCGTGGGCGGGTGCAACGACGGCCCGGAGCCGTGGATGGGGGCGCTTAAGCTGCTCGCGAACGGGGGATTGCAGGAGATGCTTAACAGCAAGCTGTGAGGAGGCGACGTGAAAGGTACGACAACAGAAAGACGAGCTAGATTTCGAGAGACGAGCGCTTCGGTGCAAAAAACAAAAGGGTGTCTGGTTTCTAAATAACAACTGACTTTTTCACAAGTCTCCGTAATCAAGCCCCGCCCTCGCGTGGTGGTCCGCGGTGTGTTTCCCAACCCCGTCGGTACCCCCGTTCCGGGGTCCTGGAGGGAGAGGTACTTGTTGACCGTTTCCACCGTCGCCTCCGGAACCTCCCCACCCGCGCGAAAACGAGTGTGCGTTTCGGTCGCCGCCCCTTCCGGAAGCGTTTCCGCGAACGCCGCGGTCGTCGTTCAAAGCGCTTCGGATCGAGTTTTGCTTTTCAACCGGCACGACGTTCGCGAACAAGTCGGACGCGTCCGCGGCGGCAACGACGCACCCTCTTTGTTCCGCATCCACCACCAAGCCGCGCCACGCGTCTGACCGTCGCAAAACGTCCAACCGCCCGCACACCCAAAGCGCGCGCTGGCGATGGGTAAAACAAAGTGTCAGTCGTGATGTGCATATTTTATTGGAGGAATCGACGGTCTATTGTTGCGTTACATCGCACGTTTTGGTCGGGCGAACGCTTTTGGGGAGTTGGGAAATAAAATAATACGCACCTTTGCTCTTGTAAGCGCGACGTTCATGCGGCGGACGTCGGCTAAAAACCCGACCCCCCCCGAATGAACACCCCCAGAGCCGGCACCGTAACCGTCGCTCCCTCGCACCGTCGACAAAATAACCACATCCGCTTCCTGGCCTTGGAACCCGTCTATGGTGCTTACCCGGACACCCAGCCGACCAGCCGCGCCGTCGCCGCCGTACAGCGACGCGAACGCTTTCAAAATCGCGGTTCTTTGCTGCCGGTACGGCGTGATGATCGCGCACGTGGGGTTTACGTTTTGGGGTTCAGGGTTTAGGGTTATCTGTCCATCGTGAGTACCAAACGTACTGTGGGTGTTACCCCCCACCGTACTCCTTTTCTTCCTTTCCTCCTCCACCGCCCGTACCATCGCCGAGTACAGGCACACCACGAAAAGCGCCTCCTCCGGGTTGGAAAGCGAGCCGTGTTGGTTTTTCAAAGACGAACCGCCAACCACGTCGAAGACTTTGTACGGCGCGCCGAGCGGAAACCTCTGACTGGATACCTGGTACGGGGTCTGGTTAAGCGCCAGCTCGCGGTCGGTCACGCTCTTGCTGTCCTCAAGCCTGCCGTCGTAGAACTTACGGGACGGCCAGGCTCGGATTTCCGGGTGCATGCGGTACTGCACCTGATTGTAAAAAGAAAAGTGTCAGCCTCGTATGGGCAATCAGGGAGGCGGAATGTCTTGTATGAGCAGAGGTAATAGTCCCTTCTGGTACGAGTACGGGCAATCAGGGAGGCGGTGTGTGATAAATGGGAAATACTCACTTGCAGTAAAATAGGCTCCGCGCCTAAACCGACGAAGCGCTCGAACAGCGATCGCTGGAAGTTGCTTCGTTTCGCCGCCGCGGATAGCACGGTTGACGGTAGCTGCCGCGGATCCCCGACCAAAACACAACGCTTCGCGCCGTGAAGAAAGGGAATAAGCGTCGCGATTTCGTTCGCCTGCGCGGCTTCGTCGATAAGCACGGTGTCGAACCCCCGCGCGACGTCCCGGAACACTCTTGCGATGGGTAAAACAAAGTGTCAGTCTTTCGGGCCATGTGAGTGAGTAATTACTCTGGACAATCGGCAAACAGTGTCTGGATTTGGGAAAGGCAACACGTACCTTCGGCTTGAACTCGTTAAAGTCGCGAACACGATCTCGGCGTCGTCCACGAACGACGCTTCCAGGGCGTTGCGCACCACGCGCAAATCGCGCTGATGCGAGAAGTTAGTGGTGGTCCTGGTACGGTTAGTAGTAACGTTAGTAGTGGTACCAGTAGTGTTATTAGTGGTACCAGTAGTGTGCTTGGTGTTACCCGCCGTACCACCCGTACTCTCGACATGATTCCCCAGGTGCTTCAAGCAAAACGCGAACCGCGCCATCTCGGTAACCGCTTTATCTCGGTCGTCGCACAGGCGCAACATTTCGGTTACCCGAACGTCTTGCTCGCGGAAGTAATGTTGTTGTACAACCGGGTCAGGTACGCCGAATTGTCGTGTCGCTAAGTGCTGGCCGTACATAGCAGCCGCGTTTACGTGTTCCCTTTCCAGCTTTTTCACAAAGCGACTCGCTTCTTTTTGAAACGCGTCCTGTTTCCGGTACGCCGCGTCCCACTCTTTGCGGTTGTAAAACAAAAGGGTCAGTCGTGTATGGGCAAAAAGTCAGGGCAGAGGTAAGACGTCCCTTCGCAGGACGAGTATATCGCGTGTGTTGGACGATGGCCTGGTCAACAGGGAGGGGCAATCAGTCCGAACAGTCACAGGCGCGTTAGAGGTAAAACAAGTCGTCTATGATTTGGGAAACGCGCGACGCGTACCTTGCGGTTTCATTTGTACGATCAAATCCACGAGAGAACTGGCGGTGACGTTCTGCACGCCAGGCGCCACGATGGCGTCCGCGGCGCCGACGCGAATCACGGAAGGGGAATACGAACCGCCGTCGCCTTTCACGAACGTTTTCGTTAAAATCCGCTCAAGCAAGTTATCGACCGCCGCGTTGGACGGCGCGCATACTAGAATCTTGTGATTGTAAAAGAAAAGTGTCAGTATTTCGTAATGTGTATGAGTAAACAGTCACCCGTAATCGGGCCTCCACAGTGTGCCTGGATTTGGGAAAGGCCCAATACGTGCCTTGGGTTTTGCGACGCCGTACCCGTACCCCTTCTCCACGCCGGTTTCGGTTCGCAAAAAAGTAAACATCTCTCTCACTGCGGCGCCGCGGTCGGCGAAGGACCCGGCGAAGGCGCTGTCGGATTGGTGTGGGTGGTCGCGGTCGAAGGGGTTTTCCGTAGCACGGCCATCGCGAGTACCGATACGTCCCGCGCTCTCATGGTTGCGAACAAACCCATCCGCGATCCACGCATCAGCGCCGGCGTCGCGCACGGTCGCCACGAACGCCGCGTCGCCCGTGGACCGCGCCGCGCCTAAATCAATCGCCCGGTGAAGGCTCTGGTAGTACCGCTGGAAAAGCACGAAGTGCAACACGTTCAGAATTCCCCAAACCGTGTGCGTCTTGCCAGTACCGGGAGGGCCTTGCACCAAGGTGAAGGGGAAACTTGAGGGCGGATTTTGCGGTAGCGCTTGGTGTTGCGTTGTATTCGCATCAATCACTCGTTCCGCGGTTGTTTCGTCAAGCTCGGTTCTGTTACCCGGCCTCAGCGTGTGCGCCGCCGCCCACCGAATCGCGCTGATCTGCGGCGTGTTGAACTGCGTGTCAAGAAAGTAATGTCAGTCTTGTATATCGCGATGCATAAACAAACAGTCAGGGCAGAGGGAATAGTCCCTTCTGGTACGATTATGGGCAATCAGTCGGCGGAATGTGGAAATGGGAAATACTGACCTGCGTGTCAAGAAACGCAATCAGCGCGGGATGGTTCGTGATTTCTGTCGCCAGGGAAGGAGGTTCGACGCCGATTGTTTTGGGAAGCAACCAATTCGGCGGGCGTAACATCGCGTCGCGCATGGGTTTGTGTCTGTTGTTGTGAACAAAAAGTGGTTAACGTGTTTCGGACCGCGTTACGTGAGTAGATACGGGCGGACACTCGGCAAAACGTGGAGTCTATGATTTGGTGACACAAAAAAGACGTACAGCCGCCGGACGTGGTGAAGCGCTTCGTATGACTGGCTCGCGCTTGACAGCTTTCCCGCGGGGGAGAGCCACCAGACCCGACCTTCCGGTTTTTGAAGCGGCGGGGGGGGGAATTCGCCCAATTCTTTTTTGGGTGACTCCTCCGTGTCGTCCTCCGCGTCGTCTCGGGTCAAATCGAGAAATTCTGAACTGTTTTTCGAAAACGTTTCGTTGGCAATCGCGGCGATCCGCGCGTCGCGAACAGAGCGCGCCGAGTTTTTGCCCCGGATTGTTCTTCTGGTGCCTTCGAAAGCCTCCAAAACGTGTCTTTCTCTGGTCCTAACGAGCTCGTGCCAGCGTTTCCACCCTGCAGTGCTGCAGTCCACTTGGTTATCCACTTCAGGCGATACGAAAAATTTAAATTCGACGATTTTTTCCCTCCCCGAGACTTTCTCCACGAAACCCGCGGTGGCTAAAGGCACGCCGTCGCACTCCTTGTTCCTCGGCCACGGGTCTTTCCCTGCAATTTTCTCGACGCAAAGAACGCCCACACTGTGCTCAGGGCACAAGCTTTTAATCACCTCCAACGTGCGCCGGTCATCCACCGAAAAGGTCGCCACCCTCCACCCGCCTGAGCCGTGCACCACGCGCAACGACCGAAACGTGAGTCGATATTGCCGCCCCTCGCCAAGCGACTCGCACCACGCGTTGCGAGTTTCCTCTCTGGTTTCTTCAAGCAACACGGGTTCGAATGCTTTGACGTAACTGTTGTCGTCTTTGAACTCCGTGGGTATGATTTGTAACTCGTCCTCCAGAGGCCGGTGCCACAACAACGGCCCTAGGGCGTTGCGCTCGAAAGAATCCACGGAACCGGAATCGGGATCGGGTATCCGACCTGCTGTGTCACCCGGGTTTTGGTTGTGTCCGGTGCTTCGTCCATTGTCCCTTCTCGGTCGCTTCACCTGGCGGGACACCTCGGAAAATTTCGAGCTAGCGTCCCGTGCCGCGCGGGAAAGCGCCAGCGCAGCAGCCGCGGAGGCAACGAGCGCGGTGGAGGCGTGGCGCCTGGCGGACTTCGGAGGTGTCTTCGCAGGCGGCACCATCGCAACAGATTAAAGAAACGAAAACGCCGATGGCAAAAACGGACGCCGCGCCCCACTCTCTGTCTCGCTCCGGGAAACCACACGCGGTCACGTGCACGGTGCGCGACGCGACCCTGAACCCTAAACTCTAGAAATGGCACGACTCGCCGGACGCCCGTGACGCCCGGCAAGCGCAGTGCGCGACCAACTGCGAGAGATCTGATGAACGAAATCGGTGGAGAAAAATAAATAAAGGAAAATTGGAAAAAAGGAAAGAAGCGATGCGCGACTGCGGATGAGTTAAACGACGAGACGAGCGGGTGAGTGTCATGACAACACGACTACGCGCTCGCGGGCTAATTCGCGTACGTGTGTACGTAGGCGTTTCATGAAACCACCGGCGGGGGCTAGTACCGCCGGTGTTTTCGTTACGCGTCGAACGCGACGCGACGGCGTTTTGTTTTTTCGAAATGAAACGAACTGAAAACAAAATGCACTCGCGCGCAGATTCGAGTCGGTCACCGTCTCCGGCGGTACGCCGCGAGGGGTGCTTAAAAATTGCCCCCCCGCGCCTTGGTGTTCGCCGTAACGTAGACCGAATGACTGTGTGTGTTTTGTGTGTTGTGTGGAATCTCCGCAGGGACGAGTCATCGACCCGTCCCGTATGGAGCGTGAGTTTTTGTATTTTGTCAGCCCATCCGTCATCCGGTTTAGGGGATTCAGAAAAACGTATTGACCAATAATAAATTCTTCGTGGAACATCCACGCGCGGTTGCGAAGCGAGCAACTGTTTCGTCCACGGCGAAACAGGTCACGTTACGCCACGCACGCGCTAAGGACGTTGTTTTAGGGTTACGCCCGTTATAGCCCGTCCCGCATTTTTTTTCGGTTGCGCTTGGCTTGGCTTTTCGACGTGGCGGCATCCGT
>Ga0222710_1000483_pt1 | contig 18142 bp, 13 predicted proteins | sample AntAcemetage1696_FD_181143 | JGI IMG/M metagenome (GOLD analysis project Ga0222710, IMG submission 181143) | Saline water microbial communities from Ace Lake, Antarctica - #1696 | ecosystem: Environmental > Aquatic > Non-marine Saline and Alkaline > Saline | place: Antarctica: Ace Lake... | reverse complement strand
TTCCTCAGCGTCGCGTAAAAACAACCGTCTCGGCCGAAACGCAGCCTTCAGCACGCGCTCCGCCCGCGAGTGCAGTCCTTTCCCCGCGCCTTTCACCGCTTCTGCGAGCAAAACGCCAGCGCCGTGAAGGTTCGCCTCCTGTTCTTTTTGCTTTTTGTCACCGTCACCGCAATCTCGCGTCGCCTCTACGAACAAAGCGTTTATGCCGTCCCCAACGCTCGCGTCGGGTGCGGCGCGCAACAGAAACGCCACCGCTTGCGCGGCAAACACGCGGACGTGCGCCTGAGATAGGTAAAACAAAGTGTCAGTCTCGTGTTGGGCGTGTATTGGACGATGTATGGACAAGCAGTCACCAGCTGAGAGATAAAACAGTGTGCCTGGATTTGGGAAACGCGCGGTACGCACCTGCGGGTGTTCCCGTAACGGCTTTGTCATTTGCAGCGCGCCTGGTAAATCAAGCACTAGTTGCCTTTGACACCACTTGCACATGAACGCCAGGGCTTGGAACGTGAATTCCAACAATTCGGGTTCTCGCGCGACGTCCGTTTTCAACAATTGCGCGATGCCGTCCACGCTCGACCCGAAGCTCCTCGTCACGAAGTCGCTTCTTAAATCCCTGGCAAGCGCCTGAAGGCACCGCAGAACCGCTTCCAGCGAGTGTTTCGCTTCCGGGATTAGTTTTGACAATATGCAGCCCAACACTTTGTCCTGGTGCAGCACCAGCATGGGCAAACTGCGATGAATAAAAGAAAGGGTCAGTCTTGTATGGGCAAACAGTCGGAGGGATTTGGGAAAGGCCCAATAACGTACCTTTGGCAAAGCGGTTCGGTTTCGCGTTTCATCTCGCTGAAGTGCGCGCCGCAGTTAAGCTCGGCGCACTTGAGCAAGGTTTCGTGAAAAAAAGAGCTCGACCCTTCCAGGGGGTCCGTGCGAAGCGCCCCGGCGGTGCGGTGCACGTCGAGGTCCACCTCGCCTACCCGGGTGGCGAAGTTCTTGAACACGTGCGTCCGCGCGCGAGGCGGCTTTGCGCCCATCGCTTTCTCCGCGTCCGAGTCCGAGTCTGAATTTTCGGAATCATCGGAGTCGCCGCCATCCTTGTTCCTCCCCCCCCCCCGCTTCGCAGGTTCGAAGTTCCCGAACTTGGCCTTCACGAACTTCTCGTCATCTTTCCTTTCCTGTTTCTTGCTTACGCGCAAGTCGACGTCAACGAAACCGCGCCGGCGCTTGTTCGTCACGCTCTTCGCTGCTTTTGTTTTCTTGCCACCGCCCGACGCTTTCGGAGGCATCGCGGCGTCCCGGAGGGTGGGGTCACGCGGTGGTCCGTGTGCAAGTCACCCGCTCGCGCGTGCCGTCACAAAAAACCTCCGTGTCCGCTCCAAAGCGCGCAACTCTTGGCGGTCGCGTCGCCGGACGCCGGTCGCGGCAAGCGCGTCCGTATGTATGACGCTTGAGTGCACCGCCGCCGCCGCCAAGACTTTCCATGCATTTGAGCCGCTTTTTACACTGTTGGCAAAATTACCTGCCCCGGCGCTCGGCGCGGCGGAGGTTCATCACTGGCGGCTCTGTTTCTTCTGAATCGGCAGTGCGATCGTCCCTTTCAAGCGCCGCGCAGGGCACGCACCACGCGCCAGTTTCCACCCGGAAAGGAGTCACCATGGTGCGTACACGTCAACGATTGATTCCGGAGTGACACATACCGCTTTGGGGGGGCCGCGTCTTTGCGCCACCGCGGAACGCCGGCGCGCGCGCAATCTTTCGGACCGGCTTTCGCGTTCGCAAACCCGCGCGTCGGTGGCGCCTTCCGACTTTGCCGGAGTCCAGTTAGCGCCGTGTTCCTATCGCACGAACGACCCGCGATCGCGACGCGCAGCAGGGAGGGCACGTGCGTGGAGGCCGCAACGAGACGTAAAGAAACAACCAGTGTGTGTCGTCGCGGTCGAGTAACGCGTTGTCACCGGGACGCAGCGTCGCGCGATCGGCGACGTTCGCGCGATGCTTTTCGAGAGTTATTTTTTTGACAGGATTCGCCTGAAGCAGCGCGCGCAACCCAAGCCTCAGTCCAAGCCCAAGCCGAGTCGAAATACCACTGACCACACCCACCATACTCAAACTCACCACAACCCATATAGGCTTCCAAGTTCTGGGGCGGCGACGATTCGAGCGGGAGCGATTCGGATTCGAGCAGCAGCAGTTCCGCGTCCGGTTCGCAGAAAAAGGGGTCCAAAAAGAGCGGCTCCGGGTCGTCGTCTTCTTCGTCCTCGTCTTCATCCTCTGATTCCGATGCGGGCCCTTCCAAGTACCTGAGGCCTGGTTCCAGCGACTCCTCGTCCGATGACGGCGTCCGCGTTATTCGTTCCGCAAAGGAAAAGAGGTTCATCGAAGTCAGGGCGACGATCGACGAGATGCGGAACAAGATCAAAATCAACGACTTCATGGCGCTGCAGTCGCTTTTCGACGTGCTTAACAAGCGCTTGGAAAAAGTCATGCAAGTCCAAGGCGGCGGTACCTCCATTCCTGGGTTTTACTTCCGCGCCCTCGCGCTGCTGGACCACGCCATCGAAACCATGTTCGCGAACAAACCCGCCATTAAAAAGATGTCATCCACGAACTCCAAGGCGTTCAACGCAATCCGGCAACGCCTGAAGAAACACGCCCGGGACGACCCGGTGATGGCGGCTGGCATGGCGCGGGCCAGGGAGAACCCCGACTCCACGGAGGATGAAGCGAGCGACGCGGCTTCGGATTCGGACAGCTCGGATGACGAGCAGGAGAAGGCGGCTAAGGCGGAGAAGAAAGCGGCGAAGGCCGCGGCGAAGGCGGCGGAACAGGGCGGTGACGCCGACGACGGCTTCGCGGTGGTGGGCAAGAAAGGCCAGACCAGCTCCGTGCTGGAGAAGAAAGAGCTTGATGTGATGAAGTGCCCGAAAGACAAGGTGACTTATGAGATGGTGGAGAAGAAACTGGGTTGGCTCATCGCGAGCCGAGGGAAGAAGGGAACGGATCGGCACGAAAACGTCGAGCAGCTCGCGTACATCGCCACCGTCGCGAAGTGCGCGGCGCAAGAGGTTGAGGTGCTGGTGATGCTGATTTCCGCGCAGTTCGACATCTCAGGCTCCATGTCAACGCACATGCCCATTCCCATTTGGAAAAAGTGCGTCAACAACCTGTTGCGGATCGATTCGCTTTTAAAAGCCAACCCCCAAATCACGCTGGTGGAGCACAGCGAACCGGACCAGAAACCGTCACCGGATGAGATCGTGGGCGGCGCGCCCGTGCAGCTGTGGGGAAGCTTGTGCGCGTTCACGGAGAGGCTTGACGACGAGTACTTCAAATCCATGCAAAGCATTGATCCGCACACCAAGGAGTACGTGTACCGCATGCAGGACGAGTCGCTTTTCATCGTTTTGGCGAGCGAGATGGTGACGTACTACGAAAAACTAGACGAAAAGGCGGTCACCTCGAAACTGGCGTTGCGTTTGTTGGAGCACCTTTACTACAAGCCCGAGCCCGTGTACGAAGCGCTGCGGAAATTCGCGGTGCAGAAACTGGAAGACGCGGACGTCACCGCGGCTAAGCTGGCGAAGGACGCCGCGGCGGCGGCGGCGGCGGCGGCGGAAACCAAGCGGCTCGAGCTGGAACGCCAAAAGACCCTTGAGGAGGAAGGGGACGAGTATTTGGACGACGAAGACGCGGACGAAGCGGAGGCGAAGGAAGCGAGTGAGATTCCGTACCCGACTGGGCAGAAGTTCCCGGCCGCGAGCTTGCCCGCGACCTTGAAAAAGCTCTCCTTGTTGATTTACCGCGAAGGCGAGGGCCGGCAGAAAGCGCGTGCGATGCTTTGCGAGATCTTCAACGACGGTTTAAGAGGCGACTTTCGGCACGGCCGCGACCTGATGCTCATGTCCCGGCTGCAGGAGAACATCTCGCAGATGGACATTAGCACCCAGATTCTGTTCAACAGAGCCATGGCGCAGCTCGGTTTAGCCGCGTTTCGGCACGGCATGTTCGCAGAGGCGCAGGCGTGCTTGGGCGAGCTTTACCTGGGCGGCCGGGTGCGGGAACTGCTGGCGCAAGGCGTGACGCAAAGCCGGTTCCACGAGCGCTCCATTGAACAAGAAAAGCTGGAGCGCCGGCGGCAGATGCCGTTCCACATGCACATCAACCTTGATTTGCTGGAAAGCGTGCATTTGACGTGCAGCATGTTGTCTGAAGTGCCTTACATGGCCAACAGCATGCGAAGAGCGCGGTCAAGCAACAAACCTTTCGCCCGGTTGGTGGATAACTACGAAAGACAAACCTTCAACGGCCCTCCCGAAAACGTGCGCGATCACGTGATGGCGGCGAGCAGGTGCATGCTGAACGGCGAGTGGCGGCAGGCGAAGGCGTTCATCCTGGGGTTGGAGCCGTGGGATTTGTTACCCGGAACTTCCGACGAAAAAAACACCGTGCTCGCCGCGGTGACGCAACGACTAAAAGAAGAAGCCACGCGGACCTACCTGTTCCAGTTCGCGGCGCAGTACAACAGCGTTTCCCTGGAGGTAATTGGGAGCATGTTTGATTTAGAGCTGAAAGCGGCGTACGGGCTTGTAAGCCGCATGATCATCGACGAGGAGTTGCGCGGTATGTGCGACGAGCCCACCCAAAGCGTGGTGATGGCGCACGTGGAGCCGACAAGGCTACAATCGCTCGCCATGCAATTCGCGGAGAAGTGCGCGGTGTTGTTAGACGCGAACGAGAGAGCGCTTGAGCTGCACGTCGGGACGGGCGGCGCCACTGTTTTTGATTACGAGGACGACGGCGGCAACGGCGGCGGCGGGCGCCGGGCCGGCGGCGGCGGAGGAAGAGGCGGCGGTGGAAGAGGCGGAAGAGGTGGTGATTGGGAGGACGACGGCGGCCGGGGCGGCAGAGGCAGAGGCGGCCGAGGCGGAGGCAGGGGCAGGGGCAGGGACAATAACTCAAGCGGCGGCGGCGGCGGAAGAAAGCGGTACCAGGAGAGCTACGGGAACTTCAGTACCCGCCGCGGCGCCGGTGGCGACGGTGATTTCTCCAAGCGCGGCGGTGGGAAGTTCAAGCCGCAACCGAAAAACGAAGAAACGGACCGGACGGAGCGCATGGTCTCCCTCGGGTCCGCGTCTGCTGCCGGGGGGGGCAAGTGAGTTCCACGGGCTGGTTTTAATAACACGTCACTGTGCCTTGACACCACGAGGCATCCTTATACCTCCGCAATTCTGAACTCGACTTCCCCCGACTTCTTCCTTGTGACTTTCGTCGGCATCGTCCTACCTATTTGTTCATTTTTCTTTTCTTACGAACATCGAGCTAAACTAGTGTGGCTAGACCTATTTACTCTTCTTACTCTTCAGTGTTTACTCGTGCCACTCTTGAGTTCGTTCATGAACGTTCGCAGCACCGCTTCCCACCGCGCGGCCCGCGCATCGCTCCACGCCTGGTTTCCCAAATTCGCCTCGAGCTCGCTTCGCACCGCGAACAGCAACCCTTGCTCAGCCAAGGCCACGTCGTCGTCCGTGACGCCCGCTTTCCGTAAATCGTTTCCTAGTTTGTTGATTGACTGTAAATTAGACACAAAGTCGGTTCCGTCCAAAGATCCCAACCCAAACTCCACGAACCCGTCCAGCGATTTCAAAACCCAGGTGCTCCTGTTTCTCATTTGTTCGGAACATTTGGCAAATGCATTTTTGTACTCAACGCTGCGCCCGGATACGCGACGCCAATCCTCAACCGCGCGCTCCACGAATCCGGGGGTGGTGAAGGGTTCGGGCATCGCGTGGCATTTCGTGGATCCGGGTGATTTGTCTCCCTCTCCAAAAATAGCGTCGTCGTCGTCGCCGCCGCTCCGTTCGAACGTCTTCGCGAGCAGCCGTTGTTGGACCTTCGCGTTCGACTCGGCCAGCGTTTGCAGCGTCACCTTCTTGGCGTTGTGCCACTCGAAGTCGGCAGATGCGTACGCGATTCTGGTTTCCGCTACCCTCCGGCCGCAGTCCGGATTCACGGAGAACAGCTTCGCGAGAAACGTGTCGCCGTCGCGAACGGGATTTGCTTCCAGAAAGTGTAACAGAAAATCGTGGGTGCTCGTGATTCGTTCCGCGGCTCGGTCGCCGTCGCCATCCGCCGCCCCTGTGTCCCCCGCTTGCCGTGAAACCCTGGGCGCCACCGCTTCCGTCTGGTCGATAACGATCCAGCACGCGATGTAGGTCATCATGGTGCCAAGCATTTTACTCGCCTGGCGCTCGGGGGTGATGCCTCCGAACGCGCCTGGTGGGACGTAGTAGTGGTTTTTCTCGTCGTCGCATGTGGGGCATCTGGGTGCTCGCGTGCGACGAGAAACTCGGGGGTGTCGGCGCGACCGCACGAGGCATCGCCCTTCGTGACACCGCAAAGCAATCGTCGCGAGCGATGCGTGCGTCACGTGTGGCGTGACCACGCGCGTGAGAGTCGACATGGGCGGGTCGCGGTGCCGTGTGCCGCGTCGTCGCTCGTCCGTTGTTAAATTGGACGAGATTTCGAAAGCTGATGAGTAGTCGTTGGGCGCCGAGACACAACCGTGGGCGCGGTTGGCGATATATGACGTGGGAGCCGCACGCGGGAGCCGTGTACTATCTCGCACCATGGAAAGAAAGCGGTGCTCACACGGCAAGGTGAAAAGCAAATGCGTGGAGTGCAGCCCCTGTCCCCATGGCAACGTGAAATACGACTGCGTGACGTGCAAGGGCTGCCCCCATGGCAAGCTGAAAAACGACTGCGCGGAGTGCAACCCCTGCCCTCACGGCAAGGTGAAACGCAACTGCGCGGAGTGCACAGGGTGCCCTCACGGCAAGCTGAAACACCGCTGCGCGGAGTGCAACCCCTGCCGGCACGGCAAGGTGAAGCACGGCTGCGCTGTGTGCAGCCCCTGCCGGCACGGCAAGGTGAAACACGGCTGAACTGTGTGCAGCCCCTGCCCCCACGGCAAGGTGAAAAACAAGTGCTCGGACTGCAAGCCCTGCCCTCACGGGAAGCTAAAACAAAACTGTGCGGAGTGCAACTCTTACCCTCACGGCAAGGTGAAACACAGCTGCGCGGAGTGCAAACCCTGTCCCCACGGCAAGGTGAAATACGGCTGCGCTGTGTGCAGCCCCTGCACGCACGGCAAAGTGAAAGGCAGATGTGCAGAGTGCAACCCCTGCCCCCACAGCAAGCTGAAACTAAACTGTGCGGAGTGCAAGCCCTGCCCTCACGGGAAGCTAAAACAAAACTGTGCGGAGTGCAACTCTTACCCTCACGGCAAGGTGAAACACAGCTGCGCGGAGTGCAAACCCTATCCCCACGGCAAGGTGAAATACGGCTGCGCTGTGTGCAGCCCCTGCCCGCACGGCAAAGTGAAAGGCAGATGTGCAGAGTGCAACCCCTGCCCCCACAGCAAGCTGAAACTAAACTGTGCGGAGTGCAAGCCCTGCCCTCACGGCAAGCGGAAACACAGCTGCGCGGTGTGCAACCCCTGGCCGCACGGCAAGCTGAAAGGCAGCTGCGCTGTGTGCAACCCCTGCCCGCACGGCAAAGTGAAAGGCAGGTGTGCAGAGTGCAACACCTGCCCCCACAGTAAGCTGAAACTAAACTGTGCGGAGTGCAAGCCCTGCCCTCACGGCAAGGTGAAACGCAACTGCGTTGAGTGCCGGGTGCCCTCACGGCAAATGGAAGAGGGGGTGCGCGAAGTGTAAGGCTGTGACAAGGAGCGAATAACGTGGAAGAGGAGGCGCGCGAAGCGAACGCTGTGACAAGGATCAACATACCGGTAATGTGAAACGAAGTTTCTTCACAATCTAATTCCAATGTCTTGCCTCGGCTACCTGGTAGGGTAACTAAGAGTACATGTTTAAGATACCCTACCTCGCCGCCTCCGCGACCGGCGGCGCGGCGCACACGTAGTCCAGCAGGAAAACCGACGTTTCCGCGGTGGCGGCGAGGTCGTCGTGTAGCGCCGCGAACGCTTTCGAGAGCCTTCGCAGGGCGGGCAGGAGGTTGGCGGCGCCACTGCTGCCGCCAAAGACGTCTCCCTCCGCACCAACCAGGGACGACCCTACTGACATCCCCCCGTGCGCCGCCGCGTGAATCACGCGTCCGTGCGCCACGCACAGCTCCCGCGTCCACCGCAACATGAGCTGCGCGTGCGGTCCTTTTTGGACCCGGCTCGTGATGGCTTCCAGCAAAGCCTGCACCAAGGACACGGGAAACTCCCGGAGCGCGCCAGACACCGCGTCAATTGGTGTGCTGTCAAGCACCTCCGCGACCAGCGCGTCGTCGGTTTCGGCGCCGCGCAAACGAAGCGACATGAGCAGCGCGCGTCGGGCGTCGCCTTCCTTCAGCGCCAAGCGTGCCGCCCGCGGCGTGACGTCCTCCCCAAGGTCCGTCGGGTCGAACTGGCACCCCACGTCCCGGTTGAACACCATCACGCCCTCGCTGGTGCTGGCGCACCAGCCGTTGCCCGTGGGGGCGAAGGAAACGTGCTTACACCGAATTTTCGGTCGTTTTTTGTTGGCCTTTTCGCCGGCGCTGGCGCCGACGCCGAAAACGCCGCCGCCGCCAGCGCCAGGCATGCCCCCGTTCGTGCCGTCCCGTTTCCCCCGGTCTCCCCGTCGCAGGCCTTCATCGTCTTCACTGTCGCTGCCACCGGAAGGAAGCAGATCAAGAGGCCCCGCATCCGTTACCTTGTTGCTATCTAGACGCTCGATGACGCCGTCGAAGGCTTTGGATTTCGTCAACGCGAACTTCTTCAACAACGCTTGGCCTTTCACGTCGTACATGCACACGACTTTGGCGTCCCCGCCCGCTAGCAGTAACGCGCCGTCCGCGCTGTACGCCAGGGTTTTGAAACTCCGGCCAGCCGCGATGTTCGAGCCGCTGCGCAGGTCACCGATAACCTTCCCGCCCGCCATGTCCCGTCTCCCCTCGATCGTGCCTTCCAGCTTGGCGTCGTTGGGGTCCCACAGAAACACCTGCCCGTCCAACGTGGCGCTCGCGATTTGTTTCCCGTCCGGCCGAAACGCGACACACAACACGTCGTGTGCGTGCGGAAGCACGTCCGTTTGGCCTCGGCCTTCGTACACGTCCCACATCCGCACGGTTTTGTCCCACGATCCGGAAACCAAAACCGTGCTTTCCGGGGAAAACGCCAGCGACGTTACCGGGCCTTGGTGGCCCGCCAGGATGTCAAGCAGCCGGCCGGTTTTTAGGCTCCAAATGAAAATCTGGAACGTGTCTACGGAACCTACAGGTAGTTTGGAAAGGAATTTGGTTCGAAAACGGGTGTCAGCGAGAGCACGAGAATTGCAGTTGACGTCGACACGTCGACCGAAAAACGTTTTGCGAAAAAACGAAAAAAAACCTTCGTACCCCGAGAAATCAGACTTAAAAAGCTCGTATGTTGTGAAGATCGTCACTGGTCATCGGCATTGGATTTCGTAACAATCATCATGTTTCGGAGGGTTATTTGAAGGGTTTGGGGTTGCGGGCGGGGGTGGATATCCGGTGACTCGGGGGTAAGGTTCAGGGCATAAACCCTAAAGAACCTAAGAACCCTGAGGAGTCTTCCTCGGCAAAAAAAAACCAAAAGAAAACGAAAAAACGTACCCGCGCAAACCACCTCCCCCGTCGGGTCCACCGCGAGGGACACAAACTGACAAGGATCCGGGCTCGTCAAGACTCGAAAGTTCCGGTATCGCATCAAGTCGAAGGCGCGGACGGTGCCATCCAAACTGGCGCTGACCAGGGCGTGCCCTGAGGGCAAAAAGCACACCGCGCTGACCGGGGCTTTGTGTTCGCTGAAGGTCACGAAACACGACCCGGTTTGCGCCGACCAGACCTTGACTTTGTGGTCGTCGGACGCGGTGGCGAGCATGCTTCCGTCCGGCGCGTACGCACACGCGTTGACGTCGAAATAATGGCCCTGTTGCTTGTACACGTACGCCTCGGATTGCCACTCCCAAACCACCAGCTGGCCAAGCCGCGCGCACCCCACCGCGATCCAGTCCCCGGTTTCGTCGAAACTCACCGCGGAGATTTTCTCTTGGCTGATTGATAAAGTTTGCACCAACTCGAAAGAGCCAGGACCACCAAGCCGGTGCATGGTGAACACGCCGTGTCCGAACCCGCACACGAGCATGTCGCTTCTGGAGTGGTACGCCGCGCACGTAAGCTTGGCGGGCTGGTGGAAAAAGTGTTTGCCGACCAGGCGCCAGCGTTTGGTTTTTGTTTTTTGGGCTGTTTTTTTTCGTTTTTTTGACTCTTTTTCAGATTCGTCCTCGTCCTCGACATCCTCCAGCACCCACTCGAACAGCGCGCCATCTTTGGACACGGTGTAACACGCGTCCCCGGTGTCGCCCCTAAACGCGACATAAACTAGCTGTTCCCGGTGTCCCGCCAGCGTGGGTGGGGCGTAGTTTTCCATCGCGTTCGCGCTGTATATCCGCGCGGTCAAATCTTTCGACCCGACGATGATCCACTTTGAACACTTGCTCCACCCGACACATGTCGCGTCGTCGTACATCCCGCCGTACGCGCGTAGTAAGCGGAACGGCGCGAACTCCTTCAGCATGGTTGGCGTGGCCCAAACCTGCACGGTTTTGTCAATCAGCACCGCGAAGGACCGGCCGCACGGCGAAAACTCGCAGGACGTGACCTTGCCTTTGAAGTTCATATGATGCAGCACCACGCGCTTTCTGTGAATGAAGTGGGAGCGGTTTAGGGGTTAGGGTTCAGGGTTGGCAGGCAGTGCTTAGGGTTTGGCTTGAGGGTTTGCTTAGGGTTTACACATCGACGAATACGTCATGATACCTCAGAATTCATCGACTCGATGACGTTTCCTCGACGTCAAAAAATCCCAAAGGCGACAAACACCTTCCACGCGCCTCGGAATGTTTCGCTCCGCATCGACTACGGATCGCTCCGCGACTCGGTTCTCAACAACGAATATAAAACTCGATAGGGGTGTCGTCTTGGGCGGTGGGGTCTTTTCGCTCTTTTGGGTGGGTTTTCCTTCCGGGTCTGACGCGGAAGAAAAACAGTCGGGGTTCGGTGCGCCGTTCGCGATTGTGGAAAAGAGTCTTTCATCGAACGACTTTTGTTGGCGACATGTTTTTCGACGTACCTCAGGTTCACCAAGATCGCCCGTCCGTCCGTGTCGAAGGAGATCATGTGCGACCCGCTTGGTGATACCGCGATGCATCGCGTTTCCGTGAGGTTCTCCGATGGCAACGTGGTTGACGAGGACAAGGTCAGGTCCACCTCGGAAACCCGGTTCCCGATGCTGGTCAACAACTTGGTACCTCTCACGCACAGGTTTCCCCCGCGGTACGGCGCGCCGAGCAGGTTGTCGAACCTGTAATGCGACATCACGGCACGGCCTTCTGTGTCTCTGCAGCTACGGCCTCTCACCGATCGGGACGTACTCACCACCAGACACCGCCCGGCGCGTCTTCTAAGGAGCCGCGCACCGCCGCCCGCGCGCGTCCAACTGACCAAACCAACACGACGAGATGCGCAGCCGCCGCCGCCGCCTTTGGAGTTTTATAAAATTGTATAGACCTTTTTTTTTTTGCGACATCAAGGTACACCTGTTTCGTGCCTGGGGACTAAAAAGCCACCCCCTGCTTTCACACGACGCTCACTCCGCACGCGCGTGGTCGTTCGTGTCTGGGAAAGGGCGCGTGGACGCGATGGCGAAAGCGACGAGATCGTCCGAACGTCGCGGCGCGCCGGCCCGGGACGCGCCCGGGGTGCGTGGTGGTAGCGCCGTGAAGAAGAAAAAGGCCGCCAATGGCGGTCCCTCCGTGAAAAAACAAAAAACGAGCAGCGCCTCGCAGTGGCACCCTCTTCCCGTGCGCCTGGATCACGGCAGCGCGTTCACCAGGCACTTGTTCCTTCGTCAGCCCTCGAAGAACGCGGCGGGCGCTTCGGAAGGCCGCGCGCTTTTCGTCGCCGCGGTGCCTCCCGATTGGAGCGAGCGACATCTGATTGAGTTGATGGAAACTTTCGGCGAGGTTGAGGATGGGAACCTGGTCGTCCTGGACGCCGCGCCGGACGCGGCGGGGGGTTTGGTAACTTTCCGCGATGCGAAATCAGCCATGAAAGCGCTCCAGGCCGCGGTGCGAGGAGGCACACCGGTGGATCCGCCGCGAACCACGGGCGCCCTTGCGGTAGGGCTTGAGGCCTGGGTGTCGGATTTCAGGCACGAAAGGGCGGGGCCGATTACCGTTCAGACCAGAATCGATAAATGGTTCGAGACCTTCGAGTTAGAGGAACAAAAGAAAGCCAACGACGCCGCGGCTAGTGCATCACAGGACCACGGCTGGACCGTGGTGGAGGCGAAGCGGGGAAGGCGGAAAACCACGGACGGGGATACGATAACGGTTGGTGGCATTCGCGCCGCTACGGCAGAGGGGCGGAAGAAAACAACCGCCTGCCCGTCAACGAACGAAAACTTCTACCGGTTCCAGGCGCGCGAAAAACGCCGAGGCGAGCTTTACGAACTGAAAGCCAAGTTCTCGGTGGACAAGGAACGGGTGGCGAAACTGAAGGCGAGCCGGAAGTTCCGGCCGAGTTAGTTTGGGTTTAGGGTTTGACGGGTAGTTGTGTGTGACGGGTAGAGACGGGATAAATTGAATCGATTGAAACGCGCGTCTCGCCCTAGCGGGATCACAAAAAAACGACACCCTCCTAATCAATCCTCATCACACCCCCTGCGCCTCCTGTTCCGACCGCACGATATCCAGCTCGCCTTTGGTTATGTCCAGCTTCCTCATCAAAACCTCAAGAGCTCTGGAGACGATGTCTTCCGGCGGTATGGCGCCCGTGGATTCCACCGTGAAAACAAACGCGTCTTGTTTCGCGGTGATCGTGACTAAACCGGGCACGCCCATGTCCTCCGCCTTTTTCAAGCACTCGCCGTCGTAGGCGTAGCTCTCGGGGGTGTCTATTTCAACCTTCTTCGTGACCTCGTTGTACTTGAAAACAGGCGCTGGTGATGACGAGGCGAAGGCTCTTTTCTCATCCTCGGTTAGCCGCGCCATCAAGTTTTCGTCGATAACGATTTCGGGCTCGAACCGGTAAACCGCCGTCGCGACGGGTTGCCACTTCGCGTGGTCCCGCCCGGTGCCTTTCCGCGCCACGCACCGAAGGTGCACCTCCTGGTTCTTCCGTAGCTTGACGATTAGGATTCCGTTGGAGGAGTTCTCCGAGTTCGCGTCCGAAGGCGTGGTTTCGTCACCCGGAAGGCCCCGGCCGCGGGTGGTGCGCGCGTACCTGCGAATTGGGAACGAAAAGAAAAGGGTCAGTCTTCCCGCAACTTGTATGAGTAATTACGGGCGGACAATCGGCAAACTGGGAGGGCGTACTCGGGCCTCCACAGTCGTGTACTCCGGTGCACGTATTGTAGTGTGACCGCACGTATTGCAGTGGTACTCCCTTGCGTCTCCCGCGCTCCATACGTGGCAGGTAAACAGTCTCTGGATTTGGGAAACCCCGAACACACGTACCCCACGGGTACGACTTTCTCGTCCGCGCAGATCAAATCGTTCGAAGTTATTTCTTCCGTTTCGTTTGTGACGCACTTCACTCGCAAGTCAATGCTCACGTCAGTTTTCGTGTCGTCGTCACCAGCGTACTCGTACGGGAACTCCATGTCCGAAGCTTTCATTGAGATCAACGGGATCAACCCTAAGCGATGCGCGAGAAACTCGTCGCAAAGACATGAACTGTTTTCGATGACCTCCACTAAATCGATCGCGATCGTTGGGACCTCCGCGATTATCACTCGCCTCAACGCGTTCGCCAGGGAGGTATCAGTGCCTCGTAACACAAAACGGATCATCTCGGACGTTAACTCCTGGACCTCCACGGTTGGCACGCGCTGCTTTCCTTGCGTTGCGGTCATCTTGACCGACGTACTCTGAACTCTCAAAGCCAATCGCGGAACGCTTTCCACTCCTCACGCGATCACGGGTCCGTGGCCGTGGTTTGTGCGGTTGGAGAGCGCGTTTGAACGCTTGCGGATTCGCGCGACGTTTAGAACGTGTCCGCGACGTGTCCTTTTTGGTAAAAAGGAGAAAGGCGCAGCGCGGTGTGCGGTCGGGGGCCACGCGATCGCCGCGCGCAAACCCTTCCCCCGCGAAATTGGATTTGGCCTTTTTACGAAAACGACTCCTGGAAAAGAACTCGTCAAGAAAAACGGAGCGTTTCACTTTAACATGTCTTGACACTTGCTCGCACCGCGCTTGCGATTGGCACGCCGGGGTCACCGGGTCCGGTCGAAGGGGGCGACGATTGGCTTGTGGTGCTCGTGATGCGAGTGGAACGCCGAGTGGGGTGTCACTTACCCCTCCCTGCGCGACGCGTGGGGACACGAAAGGAAGGGTGATACGTTTCGTGAAAAAGACGCAACGAAGACTCAACGCCTGTTAAAAAGTAAGGTCCCAACGTGTCCATCATCTCTCACTTAACACTGCCGCCTCAGCGCTAGTTTTTCCAGCCCCTCGCCGTACACCGCGACCGCGGTGACGTACCTTGGCGCTTTCGCGAGCCGTAGAAACTCGAGGTGCTCCTTTGGAACCGCCAAAAAGGTCGCCGGTTCGAGCCCCGGCGCGGGTTTTTTAGCGCCGGAACGCGTATCCGTTTTCGTGCCGCCATGTAGATCCGTATCCGCAGGGTAACTAACTATATTCTCGGTTAACCGGTACGTATTAGCCACGTTCCAAAGCACCGCCTGCGCGTACGTCTTCGTGACCGCGTCTTCCGACTTTAACAGCTTGACTATGGAGACGAAACCGCCCGCGTCGTGAATGGCGGCGATCACGTTTCTTTCAACCGCCCCTCGCGAACTCTTTTCGGAACTATACCTCGGCAAGTAACTCGTGACGCACCGAAACAAACCCGTGGCGCACCGCTTGCCCTCCAATAACAACTCGGAGGCTTGCTTGGCGCGTCGCTTTTCTGGTAACGTCGTGCTGGTCGTGGTTTTCTTTTCGGAACTTTTGCGTGTGCTTTTGCGGTTCTTGCTCTTTTGGGGAGTCGTTTCGGTTTCTTTCGGCGCGTCGTTTTCGCGTTCCTCGTTTTCCTTTTCGTCCCCGGTATCCTTGTCCTCCTCGTCGGGTTCTCCTCGAGGGCTCGTCCCGACTTCCGCGTCGGCTTCATCTTCTGTTTTTTCTTTATCCTCCCAAAGGCGATTCATATCTCCCGCCTCGAGCGAGTTCGTCCGCGTCGGTCCGGATTCGCGCGCCGCCGCCGCGTTTTTCGAAAGCACACCCGCCTTACTCAGCACCGCACACAGCGGAGTTAGCGCTCCGTGTTCGACAAGTAGTGTCAATCGTTCCACCAGAAGTTCGTGACTCAAGGAGCCGGCCGCGCCTGCTTGTTTTTGTAAAGATTCTTTTTTTTCAATCGCCGCACTTCGCGCGGCGTCCCCGAACCCGCCGGGAAGACGCCCGGAGGTTCCGAAACGGGGCGATGTCTTCTCCGTGCCTGACTCCACCGGGATTTGATCCAAGGACGCGGTGGACGCAGTGACGTAGGTCAACCCACTCGTCACCACCAAGCCACCCGGGGGTATCCAGTTCAAAGAATTGAACAACACAACCGCGACCGCCGCGAGCGTGGCCGCCGGGGGCGTGTTTTCCAAACGCGTCGACCTGACGAGTCTCCCGAGCCTCGGCGCAGCGTGCCCCGCGAAAAGCCACTTCCCAAACGGTCGCCATTTTCGCGAGACGTAGGTCAAGCACTCAAGCGCGCTTAGCTTTATATCTTCCGCGAGTAGCTTTTGTTTTTCCTTTTTCAAGGAAAGTAGCGTTTGTTCGCGCGTACCCACTCTCTGCGTTGTGTTTACGACACTCGTCGTCCCCGCCTGTGGCTCCGTCTCGTCGTCGCACGCCGCGTCCAACAGAAACTCCAGCGCTTTGGTGTTTGTATAGAACTCGCTAACGACTTCCACAGCGCGTGACGCATCACTCGCCTCATCACACGCATATTCAGTGGGAAAACAGTCTCCGTGCCGCGCTACGAGCGCGAAAAACTGAAGGGCGTTTAGTCTCGCGACGGGAGACGCGGTGTTTGTCATCGTCGTTTTCGCGATACTTTCCCACGCCCCGGACACTTTTCGTGTTTTGGAAACCGCGCTTTGCCGTGTTTTGTCGTGCCTCACCAGGGCTAGCAACACCGCGATTGCGTGTTGCGCCGCGGTTGGTGAGCTTCCGCTGATGAGCTCCTGCAGCGCGTACGTCGCGAGTTTGCCGCCCTCGGCGCATTCCTCCAGCGCTGCTAAGTTCGGGGAAAAACTCACCGCTCCTTCCGCACCCACCAGCAAACAACGAAGCAACCCCCACCCTGTCGTTCGGTCGGTTTGCGTCACGTCGGGTTTCACAGCGGACAGCGCGGCGAACAGCGCCCCGGAGGTGATTAGGGTGTCGCACTCTTTGGGTGAACTCGCCGCTTTGCTCATCAGGTGGCACAGCGCGCTGAATCGAGAAACGGGACTCGCCTCCTTCTTACCCGCCAACAGAATCAGCGCGTTCACATCCCCAACGATGGCCCACATCTCCGGGGCCATATCGCCCGGACACTCCTCCGCGGCATCCTTGTTGCCTTTTTTTTTGCCAGCCATCACTGCACCACCCGGGGGCACCCCGCGCCCCGGTGAGTGCCAATGCCGAATCTGAAATCGTCGCTTCTGGGTGAGTTCAAGGTTGACCGACACCGCCGATGAAATCCAACGATGAAAACACACGAACGGTCGAGTCGAGCGAGTACACTTGATCAACTCGAGCAGTTCCAAAACAAGAAAATACTCGTGCGTGCTGATTCTCGCGCAAAACCGAACGCGCCAGAGTTCCGCACACGCACGCACCATGAGCCGTCAGACCTACATCGACGACGCGACCATGCGGATCGAGGTGCGTTGCTTCTTCTTTTCGAAACCCTGATCGCGGGTGGGGAACACGAAGTGGTGTGAAGGGACACCAGCACACGGTACCGATCTCGCGAACCCAGATCATGATCGCAGGCTGGGGTTTTTTCCTCCAAAGCCATTCATCACGCGGTTCGAAGAAGGCCGCGGGAACGTCGATCAAAGCCGCGTCTCACCTATGACTGACCTGAACTCCTTCCCGCCTCCCCAATCCTTCCCGAACCCAAAAGAACCCCCAACGCGTCGTGGGCTCGGGGTTCATCCAGTTCCCCCCCCAACGGCCGTTCGAAGGGAACGTGATGACGCAACCCCCTACGGTGTCGGTGCGTTGATCTCTTTTTCTGTCGCGATCCCGAAAGAAAAGAAGCGCGGCGAAGATTCGGTCGGACGGTGTCGGTCCTCGAACGGTGTCTCCGGGGTAGGGTCGGGACCGCACGCGGCTGAAAGGCGTGCGCTCTCGCGTGCCGTCGTGCACAACCCACCACCCGATCCGTGACGAAAACAACCACGAGAACACACCAAGACCGAGTACTGACTTTCCCTCATCTTTTCCCTGCCACGTGTAAAAACCTTTCCTAAAAAACAGCAAAACGACTACCCCGAGGAGTGGAAGAACGTGAACAAACCGGCTGGGGCGCCCGCCGCGGCGCCTCAACAAGCGCCTCCTCAACAGCAGTACCAGCAGCATCAGCAGTACCAGCAGCCGCCTCCTCAGCAGCAGTACGGGCAGTACCAACAACAGCCTCCGCCGCAACAGCAGTACCAACAGCCTCAACCGCAGTACGCGCAAGCGCCGCCGCAGTACCAGCAGCAGTACGCGCAGCCCCAGCAGCAGCAGCAGTACGGCCAGCCGCCGGCGGTGCAGCAACGGAACCAGTACGGCGCGGTACCCACGAGCGCGCCTCCTGCGCAACACGCCCCCCCGCAGCAGCAGACGCAGACCCACTACCCTATGGCCCCGGGAACGCAAGCAGCGATGCCGGCGCCGAGGGGGATGGGCATTGGTAGGGGCAAGCCGCAGGGACAACCTCAACCCCAACGCGGCATGCCCCAGCCCCGAGTCGCAGGACAAGCCCAACGATCGCCCCCTATGCAGCAGCAGAGGCCGAGAAAGATTCTGCCGGGCGCGATCGTGGGTTCTTTGGTGGCGCCCGTCCCTGCGCGCCCCCAAGCCGCCGCGCCCCCGCCCGCCTCTGT
>Ga0222710_1000477_pt1 | contig 18331 bp, 22 predicted proteins | sample AntAcemetage1696_FD_181143 | JGI IMG/M metagenome (GOLD analysis project Ga0222710, IMG submission 181143) | Saline water microbial communities from Ace Lake, Antarctica - #1696 | ecosystem: Environmental > Aquatic > Non-marine Saline and Alkaline > Saline | place: Antarctica: Ace Lake... | reverse complement strand
CGGCGCAGGATGCTTGTGACACCGCCGGTGCCCTCTGACCGGTCCGTCTCATCCAGAATGCGCAGCTTGTATTTTGCCGTGAAACTGCGCCGCTTCGGCGTGCTCGTCAGCTCGGCCGTGGGGGCCAGCGGCGCTGAGACAACACGGGCAGGTGTTCGGGAAGCTGTGACGTCGAGTATCATATTGTCGGACGCGGCATTCGGCGAAACCGGCATCTGTGAAGGCATGACCATCTATTCGTTCTCCTGCGCCCTCAAGTGTAAACTTTAGCCACTCGGTTGTCTCACGCTTATTGGCACGGAGGGGGGCACCAAATTTTTCAATGTTCGCACCCAGCGAATACCGTCAGACCACCAATCGGTGGCAACGTCGTCGTAGATATCAAGATTATTGCGCTGTTTAATCACCATTGTGCCGTGCTCCACTCTGGTTTGTAATCAACCAGTGCCTCAATAGTTAGCGGGACCTTAATTCGCGTCCAGTGACCCTGACGAAACGTCGCAATCCGTGACGGGATATCTTGGCTTGGAATGGCTGGAAAACACCCTAATTCTACACGGGTGAGAGTTCGCTCTTTCGTGAAAACAGGAAACCAAAAATGATCCGCGCATTAGCGATATTCACCGCGACGTTTTTAACGACGCAGGCCGCAGCACTCGACCTCGACACACCGTTCCAATCTATGAGCGGTGGCACGATTTCGATTGCACAATGGGATGGCCAGCCAGTGCTGGTGGTCAATACTGTATCCATGTGTGCATTTTCTGGTCAATACCGCGATCTGCAAGACCTCTACGATCGGTACCGCGATCAAGGCTTAATCGTGCTTGCGGTTCCATCCGACGATTTCAAGCAAGAGCTGGCAACCAATGCCGAAGTAAAGAATTTTTGCGAACTTCAGTATGGCATCGACATGCCAATGACCGAAATCACCAGCGTCAAAGGCGCAGATGCGCACCCGTTTTATCAATCATTGCGCGAAGATGTGGGGTTCACGCCACGGTGGAATTTCAACAAGGTTCTGATTGATCGTAACGGTGATGTGGTCGAAACGTATGGATCGCAGGTGGCGCCAATGTCTTCAGCCATAACACACCAGATCGACGCGTTAATAGAATAGTGATGCTTTGAAAATGAGAGTATTCAGTTTCTTAAACCCTTAAACAGTTTTGGCAAAATGTTGTTCGTGACAAGCACCGCGTCGGTGAAGTCTTGTGCGGTGGCATAGTCACCCGGAAACGCGATGCATCTGATACTGGCAGCCAGCGCGGCCTGCAAACTGGCCTCGGTGTCTTCCACGGCAACGCAATCCTGCGACTGAACCCCCAACTCAGACAGCGCTTTCGCATAAATATCTGGGCTTGGTTTTGGTTGGGAAATCATTGTGTTATTGCCAACAAAAGCGAAGTCATTGCGCTTTAACTGGTCACCGAGCGCAGAAAACACCGCGTCAACATTGGCCTCTGATGTAGAGGTAACGAATGCGAGCTTTATACTGTTTTTCTTCGCAAAGCTGACCACATCTTTGACGCCGGGGCGAAGGGGAATGTCGCCGTCTGCCATCATGGATTCGAATATTTCCGTCTTACATTGGTGCAAGTGATCGGCATCCACATCGATGCCGCGCCTGATCGCGTAGTATTGAATCCTGTCGCGTCCGCCTGACTTTGTCAGTAAGCGCTTGTAGGTGTCGACCGTCCAATGCCAACCGAGCCCAGCTTCCTTAAACGCGCGGTTGAATGCGCGGCGCTGAAGGTCCGATGTTTCGACAAGTGTACCAATTGACCCGAACATAATTGCTTTAACGATCATATTAAATGCCTACGTTTTTGTGATGCCTGAGATGTCCAAAAGATGGCGTGGACAATTAAATTTGGGCTGGCGGCTGCTTCGCATAGCACGAAGGGTAACCACCATCCTGTTGTTTTCGATGATATAGGATGATGCCCAAACCAAACAAAAACGAATTATCAGTCGTGTTCACCGTCGTGACGACGACCCGACCCACGCATGAACAGCTGAGGCTTCGACGCAGCCGCAGTGTATGTCGCAACGGTAACAGCCGCGGCGCCAATCAAGACAGAATGACCAAAAACGCTCATTGCCATTATCGTGTAACTTCCAAGGGCGATACCAAAACTGACCGCCCACATGAGCCCCAATGCCTGCAAAACCAAATGCCGCTTTTTGGTATCCGCAATATGACGGAGCGGACTTACGTCGGCGTTGAAGATAAAATTCCATCCGAGAACGACGAGCTGTCTCATGTTGCGGTCCTTTGTTCTACATTTTAGGTTTTCCGACGATCTAGTTGCGTTTTGATGTCCAAGTGTTTTGCGATGTACGTTACTGCTTTGTCGCGCGCATGCGATGGCTAGCATCCTCACGGCGGCCGACGTTTGCCGCGCCACGTCAGTGATTGCAGATTGAGATCGTGCAAATCGGCGCGGTTGGCGATAATATCTTCGCACAATTGCACAGCATGAACCGCTTGATCACGGGAGAGGTGTTTATACGCTGGTCGAGCGAGATGTTCATACCAGACACCGTTGCACACAGTGTCGAGAACGATGCGCTGGAAGCAGTGATCATTGTGCACGGGCCACCGGATGCCGGGATCGCGTGCCATCTGTGGCATGACTCCTTTGGTGAGGATAATATAGCGGCTGACAAGGTCGGCGGTGCGGCACTGGGTGGAATTCACGCTACAACCTTTTCCGTTTCGATCGATCGTTCTTAGGTAGCGGAGCGCCGTACGATGGCAAGTGTTGCACACGGCAGCGCGTTAGTTTTCAAACGCACCAAGCTAATTGTCGTGCTCCAAGCGGTCCTGAATTTAAGCGGGGGGGTGGTCTCGATTGTGCCGTAAATACAGTTTGCGTGACTGCACCAGTATTGGGTCGACTTCTTGGTACGATAAATTGCGCAGTCTGCCACATTATCAGTGTCACAATTGGTGATGCGCTTCAGCTCACGCTTTAACCTTCTCAGTTTTGTAATTCTGGTCTGCACTTCTTTGAGATGCTGAGTGGCAATGCCACGTACGTCTTGGCTCGGGTTCTCGGGATGCTGACTCGAAATCTAGCAACCCCCTGATGTCTTCGACATTGGCCCCCAGATCACGGCTATGTCTGATAAACGAGAGGTGTCCCAACCTGTTCTTTGGGTATCGAAGTTGGTTGCCTTCTGAACGTTCTGGCGCATCAATCAAGCCCATCTGCTCATAGTAGCGGATCGGTCTTACCCATACGTTTGCATTACCTGCGTAAAGGGAACGTTTTTGGCGCGTAACCGGTCGCGGCATGGTCTTGCATTAAATTAAAGATCGATACTGGTAAAATTAGATTTCCATTATGCTGTAGCTGCGACCTATCGCGCATGTACTGGTCCGCCACATGAGCGCGACTATCTGTTCTTAAGAAGAGAATGGATACTGCCGAGTACAAGTCTTCTTCTGAACCACACAAAAACTAAGAAACACTGCAGGTTACGGAAGCGATCCTCATTTCATGTCGTCATTAATTTTCGAGTTAAACACTGATTGTATCAATGTCGCAACTGATACGCTTGCAACGCTACCAGATGGGTCACCGGCCGTTTTCTCGACGAAAGCTATGTATCTTCCGCACTTGCGCATGATTGTGGCCGGAACTGGTGTAGCTGGGATCATGGGACAGTGGGTCCAACAAATGAACGACCGAATGGTATTGAGCGGTATCTTAAATGTCGCCTTTCATGCGCCCAAAAATTTGCGCAGGATATGGGCAAATGCCCAAGCTGCATATGGCTTAGCCGAAGACCAAACAGCAACAATTTACCATTTGGGAATAAGTGAAGAAAACGAAACATTTGGTTTTAAATCACGGTCAACCAATAACTTTTGTTCCGAACCATTGCAGTACGGCTGGGGAGTTAAGCCAGAATGCGAGTTTCCTGAAGGGGAAACTGACCTCAAACGTGGCGTCCAAGCAATGATGGCACAACAACGCAGTATCCAAGCAAGCAGACCCGCAAGTGAACGTATTTATATCGGCGGAGAATGTATGATTTGGCATCTCACAAGAAATAATTGCGTATCTTTCAAAGCGTTTGAATTCTCAGATCATAAAGATCAACGTGCTCAAGCCTTAAATATCCTATGATTCTATGCAAACGCTCGGTTTTGGGTCAATGCGTATTTGAATTCAAACCAGCGGGAAGAGCTGAGAGAACGTCCAACATATCATAGTACCTTTCAATAGTTGTTCAGGAGGGTGAATCTGAAAAGTAGGAATTCAAGTAGAAGATGACTGCTTCATCACGTTAATCTATCGATTTGCGCTGAAAACGGTCCACGAGAATCATATGCGGTACAGTCAGTGCAGCAAGCCCTATGAAGACGATCCTCAAGATAGATTGTTCTAATAACTCGGGGACAGACCCCTGAAGAGCCGTAAACCCTATCAGTGCGGCCAAAACAGTTACCGCCGATAGAAGTGCTGCAACGCGCAAGGCTTGTGGCCGATTATCGAAAGAGGCAAAGGCATCGCTGAAATGACGAACCGAATGCAGTGAACAAAAGTAGACAATGAAGTACACCAGTGGCGCAACACTTGCCGCAGTGATCCAGATCATGCCTTGCTCAAGAGCCGCGTTTGTCCTCGATTTAGGGCTCGATATCATGGAAGCAGCGAATACTGCTAGCGAGATTGCACCAGCGATCGCAAGGAGTATTGCCGCAGTATTTGCGGCAGGCTCTGGGGCCAGATAGGCGAATATCATCGCGACGTTTTCGGTTTGAAATAAAGTGGGTGCACCGACAGTCGCAACACCGCCGCTTAGTCGCAGAATAACGCCAGCGTCATCCCAATCACCAGAAAAATGGATAGCTGAATAGATCAGGAACGCAAAGAGCGCAGGGCCCGGTAAGACGATCCAGACAACGATCACAAGCATCATCTTTTACCCAACCTTCCCAAACGTGCCAGCTGCGCCAACATCTGTGATCCGGTCCCAGTCGATGGACTACCTGCTGCCGGTTTCACATTTGCCATCCCCGGCCGTTGAGGCATTTGCTGCACCCCAAACATTTGACGCGCCCTGAGTGCGGCGTATTCTGCCCCACTGGCCCCACCAACGAGATACCGGTTGTAGGCTTGCTGGTTCCCTAATGCCGCGCGCGCAAAGCCATAACTACCGCCCAGACCGCCAGACAAAGCTGGCATCATTATGTTTCCCGAGATCGCGCGCACAATGAACGGCGTGGCAATGATGAAGCCCTTGGCCATCAGCACCATCATGAAAAACGGAATGAGCGCTCCGATGTTCGTAGCACCTTCCGGATCGCCAAGTTCCCCGATTAACGCCGAAGCCACCCCGGTGATTGTCGCAAACACACCCGCTACAACAATTGGGTAAATGGCAAATGAGATCAATGCAGAGAGCCAACGGGTAAAGTAGTCCTTGGTGACGTCAAACAGCGTCAGAAAGATCATAATTGGAGCGATGCCAATGAGCAGTGCAATCATCAAACGTGAAGCGACCAATATAAAGGCTGCCAACCCGCCTAGTATCGACAGCATGAGCACGCCAACGATGTCGAGCATCGCGCCCGCCATCCAATTGAGCTCCGACCCCGCGGCATTGAGATACTCCCCAAGCTCAGAAATCAGCCGGTCAAACTCTTCTGCAAATGTGCCAGAGGGGCCGGGCACGCCGCCGCCCACGGAGGCGACAAGCGCTCCAGCAATGCTGTCGATACCTGCAAGGATTGCTGACGAGAGTGCATTAAACTGAACCCAATTGGTGGCGAATATACCAATCAACCCAATTTTCACGGCAAGCCAGAACGCCGTTCGCCCGTCCATGGCTTTGTATTGATAAATCATGTTCAGGAAGACAATGATCACGACGACCGTTGTCCCGAGAACCAGAAGCGTGCCAACTGTAGCGGCAACTGACCCGAATTGCGTTTCGGCGGCCGTGTTGAGATAGCCTTGGGAGGTTTCAACGAAGTAGGTGACAACACTCATTTCAAACCTGCCTTACCAGTTACCAACGGCTTCGCAGATTGCTTGCGCTTCTGGTCGAAGATCATTGGCGCGGCGGTTGTAGGTGTCTGAGGCCTGCAGCATCTCTGATCGTCCCCCGTTGGCGTGGCTTTCTCGGAATGTGCTCTCAGCCGCATCCCAAGTTGGAAAGCGCGTTTCGCAGGGACAGGACCCCGTCGCAACGATCCGCGCCATGTTCTGCGCGCGATAGAGATCCTGCACCAGAACACGGTGATATGCATCGCGAAGGGGGATGTTTTGCATCCATTCAGGCTCATCTGGCCTTTGCGGACAGATGTCTGGGACGAAATTCAAACTCGGGACAAGATTGCTCTGCGCTATGATCGGCGGCGCAATCAGACCCAAGCCAATTGAGATGCAAATGATGTGGATGGAATTACGTTTCATGGTTCACCCCCAGCACCGCCGCCATCCGTCGTTTCGCGCTTCAGGAATGCCGTGTGCCCGATATTTGCAAACTCGGATGAGCTGATCGAGACAAACTCCCAACCGATCTGGCCTTTGGTGTTCAGTAAGGTCTGCATTTCGATCAGGCTGTTCTTCCGGTCCATCGGGAAGGAAAGGATATCGTATTCATAGGTTTTCACGGCGTTGCTCCTATTTGTTCCATGCCGGGGAGGTAGAATTCTGTGATGCCGCGCGCGCCGTCATGGCGACCGGCCTGTATGATTACATCAATGGAATTCTCGATATAGCGAACCATGTCTGCGTAAGTCATCGGGATCTCTGTTTTGAGAGCGGCGATGGCCAAGCGCTGCACGGCCAGCTGCGGGGTTTCGGCGTGTAGTGTGGTCATTGATCCGCCATGGCCCGTGTTGATCGCCTCTAGAAACGTCATCGCTTCTTTGCCGCGCACTTCACCGAGGATAATCCGGTCTGGCCGCATGCGCAGGGTGGCGGTAAGCAGCACATCTGCCGTTTGGAATTCGGCATCACGGTTGGCGATCAGCGTCACAGTGTTTGGCTGGTCAGGCAAAAGCTCGGCGGCTTCCTCGATAGTAATGATGCGTTCTTCGGAACCAACGTGAGAGAGGATTTTGCGAGCGGCCACAGTTTTGCCCGTGGATGTGCCGCCCGAGACAATCATGTTGAGCTTGTTCTCAACGCAGAAAGCGAGAGCGTCATCAATCACGCCAGATGCCACGACCTCGCGCAGTTCTCGGGTCTTTTCCTGTCGGAGTTCCTCAAGCTTGCGCTCTTTGCCATAGAGAAACGTGAGCTCAATTCGTTCAAGTGGTAGACTTGAGAAAAACCGCAGACTGATGGACATGGCCGATAGCACCGCGGGCGGCGTGATGACCTGAGCGCGGATCGGGCGATCTTTGTAGGCAATCGAAACAGACACGATGGGTCTGTCTTTGCTCATGGTCGTGTTAGCGCTGGAGGCAATTTGATTGCCCAGATCTTTGACCTCAGTTTCTGACAGTCGCTGATCTAACAACTGCATGAAGTGATCGCCTTGGAATTCACCCCAGCAGGTACCATCTGGGTTGATGCAAATCTCGATGACATCGTCGCGTGCGGCAGCGTCGAGCTTATCTAGCGAGGTTTGAAGGTAACTGAGGGACATGGGATCAAAATATCTCCAGATCGCGGTCTACCATGACGGTGACGCGGGCACCCTGATCGACATAGATGACCGGACCGATGGAAAAGTAATCACTGATCACGCTGTCGGTGGCATCGGCGAGGTCGTCGCCCACATCTTCCAGAACACCAGCGGCGGCTTCGTCTTCGACCGAGGCGGCAGCAGCACTTGGGGCCGCCGAGATGAGAGAAATTAGTGCTGCTGAGCCGAAGCGTTCAGCAAAGCGGGTATCGACAAAGCCAGTCACGCCTGACCGACCAAGTTCATCCCCACCAAAAGAACTGATCTGGATCGTTTGATTGTCCGGCAAGATAATCCGGTCCCAAGCGATGGTGACACGTTGCTGCGCAATATCGATCCCTGAGCGATAGCGGCCAATGAGGCGAGAGCCGCGTGGAATGAGCAAGCGCGACCCGTCAAAGCTGAACACGTCCTCAGACACAACGGCACGGGTCTGGCCGGGCAGGGAACTGTCGAGGGCCGTTTCCATCACCGCCTGAATCATCGTGCCTTGGATGATGGTGTTGGAGGGATTGGCGATCACTTGGGATTGCGTGACGGATGTGGGCAGCGCGCCATTCAAGACAAAATCTGTAACTTCGCCGAATGTGCGTTCCGTCAGTGGTGTCTCACTCGCCCCAGATGTCCCACCAAAAGCGATTGTGGGGGACGTGATCCGGCGATCCTGAAACGCGCGTTCTTCAGCAGCGCGTCGCTCAAGATCTGCCATGCGGCGGGCCTCTTCCTCACGGCGCAGCCGCTCTGCCTCTCGCGCAAGTAGGTCTTCCTCGGATGGTCCAGTCGGAACCGGGGCAGGGGTTGGGCGATTGGCCTCCAGTAACGCCAGATCAAGATCCATGGGCATCGTCAAGTTGCGGGACATCTCAAAAGTCGGTACGTGGGCGCATGACCAAACCCAAGCAATCTGGTGCCTTTTCAGGCCACCGTTTCCCACCTGAGATTATCTCATACGCCGTCTGGGCCTATCATCGATTTCCCATGAGTTTGCGCGATGCTGAGGATCTGTTAGCCGCACGCGGTGTTGTGGTCAGCTACGAGACCATCCGCGCTTGGGTTGCTAAATTCGGGTTACAATATGCCAAGGCGATCCGCCGAGATCGACCTAAAGTGGCGGACAAATGGCACCTGGACGAAGTCGCCCTTCCGATAAATGGTAAGAAGTATTGGCTGTGGCGCGCTGTCGACAGCAAAGGTGATGTGCTGGACATCCTCGTGCAGTCTCGGCGCAATAAACGGGCAGCCATTCGGTTCTTCCGCAAACTATTCAAGGCATTTGGTGAGCCACGGGTGATCGTCACCGATAAACTCCGAAGCTATGGCGCCGCCTTGAAGGAGCTTGCTCCGGGAATAGAGCATCGCAGCCATAAGGGTCTCAACAATCGATCCGAAGGGTCACACAGGCCGACCCGACGGCGAGAAAAGATCATGGGGAGGTTCAAATCGCCGAGACAAGCCCAGCGATTTCTTTCCGTTCATGATCAGGTCCAAACCGTCTTCCGTCCGCGCCGCCACACCCTTTCAGCAGCTGCCTATCGCCAGACGAGAGCCGATGCCCATTGGATTTGGGACGACATCACGCGTGAGCTTAAGGCTGCTTGAGATCTAGCGCCCCGGCTATCGTTGCGAAGATCGCCGACAACTTGACAATGCCCGGTACATAGCAGCCAACTGATTGCACTGGAATATTGCGGTGACCAAGGATCACACCGGGCAGGGTTTCCACCTCAATATCCGTCATCGAGGCGCGCTGCGCCTCGGCAAAGCGGCGAATCTGGGTTTGGGCAAATCTGATATCCTCCATATCGCGGGCGGATACCTTCTGCATCGCGGCCTGAACCTCGCTGTCCGTCAGGCGGAACTGGGTCGGCGCATATTTGTCAAACTTGATGGAAAGTTCACGAATGGCCGCATCACCGCGGGCCTCGATATCGGCCAGAGTCACCTCAACGATACCGCGCACCTTGGCATCATTTTCTGCGCGCTCGGATTCGGGTTTGCCATGTTTAAGATGGGTGATCATTACGGATTCCTTAAGGTTTTAGAGACATTTTTTCGGGCGGTATCAATCGATCCTATCGCCCGTCTTGGCATCTAACAGGTGGCAAATGGCGGCAGGGATGGCAGCAAAAACCGGATCGCCGATTTTCGGAAAATGGTTCCCTTTGAAATCAATTTTTACAGTCAGTGGCTCGCCTTCAAGAACAAAGGCCCGCATCTAACTCAATCAAGCCGTCTCACCCAAACGCGAAAACTTTGCGACAGAACCGATGTCATGTAGTTCGGTTCAGAAAGCGACAGTGTCCGCGCCTTTCAACGCCAAAATCTCCCGCGCTTCGTCTGGGGTCGCCACTTCTAGGCCAAGCCCTTCGATGATCTGACGCACCGAGCGCACCTGTTCGGCACTACTTTCTGCAAGCTTGCCGGGCCCGGCCCAAAGAGAGTCCTCCAATCCAACGCGAACGTTCCCGCCCATCGCAGCCGAGATCGCGGCGATGTTAAGCTGATTGCGGCCAGCGCCCAGAACCGACCAGCGATAGTTGTCGCCGAACAGGCGGTCCGCCGTCCGCTTCATGTGCGCGACGTCCTCGGGATGCGCACCGATGCCACCCATAAGCCCGAAGACTGTTTGGATAAACAGCGGCCCCTCGACCAGACCAGCATCGAGGAAATATTTCAGGTTATAAAGGTGCGAGGTGTCATAACACTCGAACTCGAACCGCGTGCCTTTCGCACCCAGTGTCGTCAAAATATGCTCGATATCGCCGAAAGTGTTGCGGAAGATGATGTTCCGATTCGACAGATAGTCGCGTTCCCACTGGTGCTTCAAGTCGTTATCGAACCGTGTCAGCATCGGGAACAGACCGAAATTCATCGAGCCCATATTCAGTGACGCAAGCTCTGGTTTCCAAGTGGCGGCAGGCTGGATACGCTCTTCGATCGTCATGGTCGGCGCGCCACCGGTCGTGATGTTTACGACGCAATCTGCGCGCTGCTTGATGACGCGCAGGAACGGCTCGAACGCCTCGGGGGTCTGATCGGGCCGTCCATCTTCAGGGTCGCGGGCATGAAGATGGACGATTGCCGCGCCCGCCTCGCTCGCTGCGATTGCGGCGTCGGCGATTTCCTCGGCGGTCACCGGCAGATATGGTGACATTGACGGGGTATGAATTGCGCCCGTCACGGCGCAGGTGATGATAGTCTTGCGTTTCTCAGCCATTTTTCAGTCCTTTGTCCGTCTTTTACTAAGATGCGCGTCAAGCGCCGCTAATTCTCCGTCGCGCCAGTTTTGCCGGTCGCGGATTGCTGCACTACTGCTCAGGGAGGGAAACGCTTCGGTCAACACCTCAGCGGCTTTGGCCGAGAATGCCTCCCCTCTCGCACTGTCATTGGCCAGCCGACCCATTGGTCCGCCATAACGCACCATATAATCCGTGGCTCCGTTCGGCGCATTTAGCATGATCGTCTCCAGTGGTCCCATGAAGGCCCACCTTCGTCCCAACCCGTGGCGCACCGTATCGTCCAGCCCCTGCACATCTACCACGCCTTCGGAAACCAGCCGCAACGCTTCGGCCAAGAGGGCGGCTTGCAGACGGTTCAGTACGAACCCGTCAATCTCCCGCGTCAAGCGTACCGGAATCTGCTGTGCGCGGCGATAAATCGCTTCGGCCCTGTCCATCACCTCCGGCGCAGTTTCGGTAGAGGGGCATAATTCGACCACCGGCACCAGATGCGGTGGGTTCACGGGATGCGCAACGAGACAGCGCGCGGCGCCAGACAGGCCAGAGCAAAACACCGACGGCACCAGTGCCGAGCTAGACGATGAAAGAATGGTTTCAGGCGCAGCGGCGGCGTCCATCCGCGCGAACAACTCGCGCTTGATTTCGGCGTTTTCCGGCCCGCTCTCTTGCACCAAATCTGCGCCCGCCAGTGCCTCTGCCAGCGTTTCTACACCCGCGATACGCGCGGCGACGTCCGCAGGCTCGGCCAAATCAGAATCGCGCAGCATTGCTGCGACATCTGCATCCAGACGCTCACGCGTCCCCTCATCGGGATCCCATGCTGCGACGTCCATTCCCGCTCGTGCAAAGACCAACGCCCAAGACCGACCGATCAACCCGCTTCCGACTATGGCAATTTTCGTCACACTATATCTCCTAGAGCCAAAGAACTTTACGGCGCAGGTCGATGTCCTGTGCCAGCTCGCGCGATGGTCCCTCGTGGAACACCTTCCCAGTTTCGAGGGCAACGGTGCGATCAGAAAGGGCGAGGGCGAGATCAAGGTTGTGATCGACGATCACGATGGACAGTTTATCGCGCAACTTGTCAAAGCTGACGAAGAGCTGTTCGACTACCGCCGGGGCCAGCCCTTCGAAGGGTTCGTCCAACAGCAAGAGCCGTGTGTCGCCTGACAGCGCACGGGCAACGGCGGCCATCTGCTGTTCGCCGCCCGACAGACGGTCGGCATCGGTATCCATCCGTTCGCCGAGGCGTGGGAAAAATTCAAGGATTTCGTCCTCAGACCAGTGCGGCCCCGCTCCAGTCCGGCGACGGATTCGTCCCAGCTCCAGATTCTGGCGCACTGTCATGCCCGCAAACAGGCCCCGTCCCTGTGGCACATACCCGACACCGGCGCGGGCAATCGCAGCAGATTCCAGACCCGCCAGTTGTCGCCCGGCCAGCTCGATAGATCCCGACGTGACTGGCGCGATGCCGAGGAGTGCTTTCAGCACGGTTGACTTACCTGCCCCGTTGCGACCCAGTAAGGCGAGTATCTCACCCTCGCGAATATCAAAGCTGACATCCTGGAGGATATGGCTCTTGCCATAATGGACATTGATGCCCTCGATCTTGGCCAACACTGTATCGCCGACCGCATGGTGGGCCATCTCAGCGACTTCGGTGGTGCCGGACCCGATATAGATTTCGCGCACCTGGTCATTGTTACGTACCTCGGCGACCGTACCGTCAATCAGGACCTTCCCCTCATTCATCACTGTCACATGATCCGACAGTTGGAAGACGCGGTCGATGTCATGTTCGACCAGCAGCACTGGCAGGGACTCCGATACCTGTTTCAAAAGGTTGCCTACACGCTCACGCTCAGCGGCGGACAGGCCAGCCAGTGGTTCGTCGGCCAACAGAATGCGCGGACGTGACGCCAGCGCCAATGCCAAATCCAGCAGGCGTTGGCCACCATAGGACAGCGACGAGGCGTGCGCATCCTCGATACCCGCAAGTCCAGCCCAGCGGAGCATCTGTCCGGTCTCGTCTTCAATTTTGTCAAACTGCCTGACCGACCGCCACGGGTTCATCCGACCGTTATGGCTGGCCTGAACCGCGAGGCGCACGTTCTCGCGCACGCTTAAATCGGGGAACAGACTGGTAATCTGGAAGGATCGGCCTATCCCCATCTGCGCGGCTTTGTTGGGCGAGACACCGGTCAGACTTGCGCCGCCCAGCGTAACAGTACCCTCGTCGGGGGGGACCATGCCAGTCAGCAGATTGAAGGTAGTTGTCTTACCTGCGCCGTTAGGTCCGATCAGCGCATGCAAAGTGCGGTCCATCACCTTAAATTGCACGGCGTCCACGGCCCGGAACTCGCCGAAGGACTTACCAATCCCCCGTGCTTCGAGCACCGCGCCGCCATCGACCGTACCGCTCAACATCGGTGGCAGCGGCATCACCTCGGTCTTGCGGTCGGACATGGCTGCGCCAGTCTCGGGGCCAGGGAAGAAGCGCTCGATGAACTGACGGCCCATCCCCGCGAGACCTTCACGGGCGAAAAACACGAAGCCCATGAAGATCAAGCCAAACCACAACAGCCAGTTGTCGGTATAGATCGACAGGTATTCGCGGAACATAATGTAGAACAGCGCACCGAGGGCCGGCCCCAGATAGCCACGCATTCCGCCTATAACGACAATCGCCAGCAACTCGCCAGAGAAGATCACCGACATCGGTTCGGCCGAGGTCATGCGGTTCTTGAACACCAGCAGTGACCCCGCAAGCGCGGCAACGCAGGCCGACATCATGAAGGCCGTCAGCTTGTACCGCAGCACGTCATACCCCAGTGCGACCGCGCGGGTTTCGTTCTCGCGGATTGCCTCCAGCACCGCGCCCAGCGGCGAGGTGACTAGCCGCCACAGAACGAATACCACCACCAGCGCGATGGCCGCGACCAGCCAGTAGAAGGACCAGCCGTCGTTCAAGTCCAGCGCTCCCCAGACAGGGCGCTGGATACCGCCGAGTCCGTTTTCGCCACCCGTTACATCAGTCCATCGAAACGCCACAGTGAAGGCCAGCGCCGACAGGGCCAACGTCATAAGCGAGAAATAGATGCCGCTGCGTCGCAGCATCAGCATGCCAAACCCGGCCGACACCACAGCCGTGAGGACCAACGATGCCATAACCGGCAGAAAAAAGGGCGTGCCGGGAAGGACTAAGGCTACCAGTCCGGCTGTATACGCCCCCAGGCCGAACCAAGCTCCGTGCCCGAAGGACACGAGGCCGGTATAACCGACCAACAAATTCAGCCCCATCGCGGCCATCGCGAAAATCACAACCTCAGCGGCGGATGTGGTGGTCAGCCCCATGTAAACTAGAGCAAAGGGTAAAGCCACCAGTGCAGGGATGGCTATCAGGACAGGGTGAATACGCGTCATAGGATTCCTCAAAGTCATAGGATTACTCGAACCGGAGGATGCGTTCGCCCATCAACCCGCGCGGACGTACGAGCAAAACGAGGAACATCAGTAGGTAGGTCGACGCCAACGACCAAGCTGTCAGATCAAGTGCGCCCATCAGTCCCTTAACGAGTCCGACCAACATCGCCGCCCAGACCACGCCCCAGAACGATCCCAGTCCACCGATTACCACCACGACGAAGGCGGCAACGAGCACGCTCCCCCCCATCGCCGGATGCACCGGCTGAATTGGAGCCATCAGGATGCCCGCAAGACCTGCGAGGCCAATGCCGATGGCCGCCACCACCGACAGATAGGGCCGCAGCGAAATCCCAAGTGTCCCGAGAATATCGGGGTTCTGGATGCCCGCTCTGACGATACGCCCGAATGCCGTCCGGTTGAGCAGCACCCAGAGCGCCGCTACAATCACGACAGCGACGACAATCGTGAAGATACGGTAGCGTGAATAAATGAATTCACCGAAAAATAACTGCCCACGCAGGATGTCGGGAATGTTATAGGCAAGCGGAGCCGCCCCAAAAACCCAGCGCATGCTCTGTTCCAACACCATCGCCAGACCGAATGTCAGCAGCAGAGAGTACAGCGGATCAATCCGGTAGAACTTGGTGAATAACAGCCGCTCGGTCACCGCCCCCATCCCCGCCACGATCACCGGCCCAAAAAAAACGGCGCCGAAGAACCCGACATAGGGTGTCAGGACAACGGCCATATAAGCACCGACCGCAAAAAACGCACCGTGGGCGAGGTTCACGATCCCGCCAAGTGAGAAGATCAGCGACAGGCCCAAGGCGATCAGCAGGTAATAGAACCCGTCCAGAAGACCGTTCAGCAATTGTGACAAAAACAGTGCTATTTCCATATTACCCTCAGACTATCGGTTGGACCAGACGCAGGGTTACCCCGCGTCTGGTTGGCTCTCGACCATTATCAGGCGTCGAAGGAGCAGGTTCCGCCAACCGCATCCTTGATTAACGCTTCCAGCGGCTCCTCGGGTCCGATCACCGGCCCTGATGTGGTGAATATATCCCACTCATTCTCAGTTTCGGATTCGGGCAGTGCCGTGATCGCGTAAACCTCTTGTAGCAGCTGGTGATTACTTGGGTTGAAATAGCCCTGCCTGTTCTTCATCAGGTCGAACTTTGCGCCACCCTCAAGATATTCAATCAGCGCATTGGAATCGGTTCCACCGATATCGGCCATAGCCTTGGCCATAATTTTCAGCGCCGTGTAGTCGGACCAAGCTTGATTTTCCGGTGGCAAACCGTACTTGTCAGAAAAGGCTTTGGTGAAGGCCTTGCTTTCATCGTTGTCGATCCGGTGGTTCCAGACGCTGGGCCAGGTGCCCCTGAAGTTCTGTGGCCCTGCGGCCCACGCCGACTGGGTGTCGAAGCCAAAGCCACCAATAGGGAAGTCCAGCCCAAATTCGCTGTACTGCTTCAGAAAGCCTGTAATCTGTGTCCCCGCGAGGTTCAGCGCCACCACATCGGGCTTGGCGCTTTGGATCTTGAGCATGATAGCAGAGAAGTCTGTGGCATCGGTGGAGACAAGATCGTCGCCGACGACTTCGCCACCATTGCGTTTCAGAAACGCCTTCGCCCCCTCTAGAAGGTCATGGCCAAAGGCGTAATCCGCTGTGGGAAGATACCATTTTTTGCCTTCCACCAGTCCGGCGTTGAGGAAGTGAAAGCCCTCACCGTTTAGATACATCGCGTTCTGGGTTTCGACGTGGAACATGTGACGTTTGCAGTCCGCGCCGCGCAGGGTGTCAGAATTACCGCCGGTATTGAAGAACACGGTCCCGGTGCGCTCTGCGACCTGCCCAATGGCCAGCGTCGACGAGGACGAAATCTCACCAGTGATCGCGGCCACCTTGTCGCGTTCGATCATGCGTTCAGCCTTGGTGGAGGCGGTCTGCGGATTGACCGAGTCTTCCTTCAGAATCTGAAGGTCGCGGCCCATGATGCCGCCGTCTGCGTTTATGTGCTCGACCGCAAGATCGGCCCCTCTCACCGCATAGTCGCCCAGCGGACCAAGAAAGCCGGTGCGAGGCGTCAGATGCCCAATAACAATCGGGCCATCTTGGGCGCGTAGGATTGACGGAGCCGCCAGTGCTCCCATGGCAAATACTCCGCCTGAACGCAGGATCGACCGTCGGTTAATCTTCCTAGTTAAAGTCATATTAATTTCCTCCCGTTATAACGAATCGTGTCTGTTATTACATAATAACTGGGATCACAGTTCAAAAATATTGGACATGTGTCAAGTATTAGTGTTTATACAAAGGAATAAATTGATAAATACGACATTGGATAACTGGGATCACAGATGAAAATTGACCAATTTGATCATACGACAGAGGCAGCAACGCCACGCTATGGATCCTCGCTTACGGCGCATGTCTATGATGTAGTTTCAGAGATGCTCATGTCTGGCGCTTTGCGACCCGGAGACCGGATGTCCCAGCGTGGTCTGGCCGAGCAACTGGGCGTGTCGGTCATGCCGATCCGAGCGGCCATCGGCAGACTCGCGGCGCGAGGCGCACTTCAGGTTGAACCCAAACGCGCGATCATGGTACCGATCCTGACTCGGTCCGAATTCCGCGACCTGAGCATCAACCGCATCCACTTGGAGACCTGGGCCATCAAGCTTGCCACCCGCAACGGCATGTCAAGCGTACCCTTGCGTAGCGCTGAACAGATCTTTCACAGTGCCTTGTCCCGCGACGATACGCTAGAGGCCGTGCGCGCTAATAAAGCTTTACACTTCCAGATCTACTCTGCTGCGAATTCTCCGGTACTGCTCGAACTGGTGACAATCATGTGGCTTAAGGCAGGCCCACTCATCAATCTGGATCTTGGTGAACAATCCCGCACTACCCGGCATGCGGCCTCAATAAAATGGCATGCGCGTTTTGTTGATGCGGTGCTGCGTGGCTATGCTGACACTGCAGCAGACGCACTTAGCCAAGACATTCAGTCGGCGACAGATTTCATCCTGTCGCGAAACATCCTCCCCGAATAGAAAGAAAGGAAACAAACATGGACCTTGCCCTCGACGGAGCAAAAGTTCTGGTGACAGGCGGTGCCGCTGGTATCGGGCGGGCTATCGTGGACGCCTTTATCGCTGAAGGTGCAACCGTTGCGGCCTGTGACATCGACGATGACGCTCTGAAAACTCTGCCGAGCGGGGTGTTCAACCGCCACGTCGATGTTGCGGAGGCAGACGCGTTGAGCAAATTCGTCAAGGATGCGATCCAGCATTTGGGTGGGCTCGATTGCCTGATAAACAACGCCGGTATTGCCGGCCCTACGGCTGGGATCGGCGACATTGATCTCGCCGATTGGGAGCAGACTCTTGCCATCTGCCTGACCAGCCAATTTGTTACCATCTCGCAGGCCTTAGATGCACTGCGCCGAAGCAAAAATCCGTCAATTGTGAATCTTTCATCAGTATCAGGGCGTGTTGGCTTCCCCTGTCGCACGCCTTACGCTGCGGCAAAATGGGGCGTCGTTGGCCTGACAAAGTCGTTGGCCATCGAACTCGGGCCTGACAAAATTCGGGTCAACGCGATCATGCCGGGCCTCGTCGCCGGAGACCGCCAGCGCCGCGTCATGGAAGCCCGGGCGCAAAGCCGGGGCCTCAGCTTTGACGAGGTCGAGGCCGAAGCCTTTTCGCTAACCTCGGTCACCGAATACGTGACGCCGCAGCAGATCGCCGATCAGGTTCTGTTCATCGCAAGTGAACGGGGCCGAACGATCTCAGGACAGGCGATCTCGATCTGCGGCGATACCCGCGCCCTCGCGTGATCACATCTAATTCTCCACGCCATATAATCGCATGTGGCATCGTCAAGTTGCGGGACATCTCAAAAGTCGGTACGTGGGCGCATGACCAAACCCAAGCAATCTGGTGCCTTTTCAGGCCACCGTTTCCCACCTGAGATTATCTCATACGCCGTCTGGGCCTAT